>Ga0268298_10001640_pt1 | contig 25903 bp, 11 predicted proteins | sample WWTPWeurt_MetaG_FD_194462 | JGI IMG/M metagenome (GOLD analysis project Ga0268298, IMG submission 194462) | Activated sludge microbial communities from WWTP in Nijmegen, Gelderland, Netherland - WWTP Weurt | ecosystem: Engineered > WWTP > Aerobic digester > Activated sludge | place...
GAAGGTGGCAAGAAAAATAAATTGCTCAAAACTCAACTCTTAAAAAAAATCCAAACAAGTCCCGCGAATGTTACCTTTTCAGAGATGCTGATATGGCAATACATTCAGGAAAAAGATTTTGAATCGGCATTTTTTCAAAGCAAAGCGCTCGAAAAACGACAACAATTGCAGGGGGCTAAAATACTGCCACTTGCGAGTTTAGCAGCAGCTAATAAAGACTACGATATTGCTATTAAGTGTTATCAATATATCATTGATTTAGGAAAAAATAGCCAACATTATCATACTGCCCGAATGGAAATGGTGAACGTGTTGAATACAAAAATTACTACCAATCCTGCTTTCACTAAGGGTGATTTGATGAAACTGAAAAGTACTTATATTTCAACTATTGGCGAGTTGGGAAAATCGCCCACTACCTTGTCCTTAATTAAAGGCCTGGCGCATTTGGAAGCATTTTATTTAGATGGGGCAGATACCGCAATAGATATTTTAAACGAAGCTATTGAAATGCCGAGAGCCGATGCTAAAAGCATAGCCGAATGCAAATTAGAACTCGCCGATATTTTATTGTTTACCGGAGAAATATGGGAAACAACCCTGCTGTATTCTCAAGTAGAAAAATCCTTTAAAGAAGAACCTATTGGGCAAGATGCGAAATTCAGAAACGCCCGCCTCTCCTACTACCACGGCGATTTTGAGTGGAGCCGCGCCCAACTCGATGTATTAAAATCGGCTACCTCCAAACTAATAGCCAACGATGCATTAGACCTGTCTTTACTTATTAGCGACAATACGGTTGATTCGAATTATATTCCTTTACAATTGTTTGCACGAGCCGATTTATTGTTGCTTCAAAACAAAGACAGCTTATCGTTGTTAACTTTAGATAGCATCAGCAAAGAATATCCAACCCATTCGCTCGACGATGAAATTTTGTATAAGAAATATCAAATCGCTTTTAAGAAAACGAATTTCGAAAAAGCTGTAACTTATTTAGAATTGATTCGCGAAAAGTATTCGAGCGATATATTAGGAGATGATGCTAGTTATAAACTGGCTGAGTTATACCATTATCAATTTAAAAATTTAGAAAAAGCAAAGGAATACTACCAAGAAGTTTTAACGAATTATCCGGGAAGTTTATTCGTTTCCGAAGCACGTAAACGTTTTAGAAAACTGCGAGGTGATGCTGTAGTAAATTAAATTTCAACGTATTTACCAAAGCAATTCCTTTTAAAATTTTATGCCACAAAATACACTTAAAGTATCTGTTGTAAGTTATATCAATTCGCTTCCCTTTATTTACGGACTCGAGAATTATACCGGGTCTAAAGCGTATAGCATCGAAAAAGACATTCCTTCGGTATGTGCACAAAAATTACTCGATGGCAGTATTGACGTGGGATTGGTGCCAGTTGCCATATTACCACTATTACAAGAACCCCAATTGCTTACAAAGTATTGCATTGGCGCCGATGGTGAAGTAGGATCTGTTTTATTGTTGAGCGAGGTTCCTATGGAGGAAATAAAAACTGTGTTGCTCGATTTTCATTCACGTACTTCAGTGCAGTTGGTGCAAGTTTTATTTCGAGAATATTGGAAACAGGCTCCTACGTGGAAAGCAGCAGAAGCTGATTTTATTTCTCAAATTAAAGGAACAACTGCAGCTGTAGTTATTGGTGACCGTACTTTTGAATTAAAAAACAAGTTCGCTTACTCCTACGATTTAGCGCAAGCTTGGAAAAAATTCACAGGATTCCCCTTTGTCTTTGCTGCTTGGGTAGCCAATAAAAAGTTGAGTGACGAGCAACTTCACAATTTCAATGCTGCAATTGAACACGGAATAACCAATATTCAGGAAGTGATCAATCAATTGAACCATCAAAAAATTCCAGGATTGAATGCAGCACAATACCTGAATGAAAATATACAGTATAACTTTGATGATCAAAAAAAACAAGGTTTACAACTGTTCTTAAACTACCTTCAAACTAAATAAACTAGTTATTTTACAATGAATTTTTGGGGTTCATTTTGAATTCCGGTGTTTACTTGAATAAAATATACACCCTTGTTCAAGCTACGTAAATCAATTGATTTGCTTAGTACACTTGTAACTTGTTCGTTTTGTAAAAACACCAATTCACCTAAAACATTTGTAACACTTACAGTTAATTTTCCGCTATACAATTTTGGAAGTTGCAATGTTATCAATCCGTTTCCGGGATTAGGATAAAGTAAAAAATCATTCGAGTTGCTAAACTCTTCCTTTCCTAAACTTATGAATGAATAATAGCCCGGATCAGAATTACATAGTTGTGCATCTGATACAATTACACTATACATTCCATTTTGAAGCGGTATATAAGTAGTTTGTGTTGCACCAGGGATTAAAGTATCGTTTAAATACCATTGATTTCCGCTTGCAGCTGAGCTTTGCAACTGATTGAATTGTTGAGAAATTAGGGGTGTGCTTACACGGTCTTTAACTTCAATTATAGAATTCACTGTAGCAACACATTGATTAGTATCAGTCACAGAGTAATATATTACATTGTTTCCAACCCCGGCTGAATCCGGATAAAAAGTTAAGCCATTAACGCCATTTCCACTGTATTGTCCACCTGCAGGCATTCCACCACTTAATTCAAAGGCCGAATCTTTTTCACAAACAGCTGTAAAGGAAGAAAGACTTACTAAAATGGGAGCAAAATGTTGCAACAATTTTTGAGATGAACGAGCACTGCATGTTGCATCTACTACTTCAACCATATATGCTCCGCTGCTTGTTGCTTGGTAAATTGAATCGCTAGCAAATGGAATAACTTGCGTATTTAAATACCATAAATAGGCAACACCAGTTGGTGCTTGAGCAGTAAAAATGTAGGTACTACCTGAACAAATACTTATAGTATCAGCCGAAAGTACGATTGCTTGCAAAGCTCTATTTTGTGTTATTTTAAAGGTGTCGCTATAATTGAAGCAATTATTTAACTCAACTTGTAAGGAATAAATCCCTGAATCGGCAAGCAATAATTGCGCATTGTTAAGTCCAAGCGCCGCTCCATTTTTATACCATTGGTAGCTGTAATTAATTCCTGAGGAAGCACTTAATAAAACTGAATCACCATTGCACAAATGTGTTGAACCTGAAACAACAATTGAATTATTGGGAAGCGGCTTCACGGCAACTGATATAGCATTGCTAGATTTCAAACAGAGACTATCAGTAGTCACAAGTGTATAATTTCCGCTTTGAGTTGCAGTATAGCCTGTATCGTTTTGCCCCATTAATGCACTTCCGTTTTTATACCATTGATAAGTATATTCAGGATTGTATAAACTAAATAAATACACCGATTCATTTTCACAAAAGCTGGTGGTATCGGAAGCAAAAATTTCACTTTGTGGTAGCGCATGAATAGTTACTTGTATGGTATTCGATTTTCCTTCACATGCGCCAAGATTAACTTTTACTGAATACTTACCTGAATCCGAAACTATGTATTTGTAATTAGTTGCGCCTGCCAGTATTGTACTGTCTTTCATCCATTGATACGTGTAACTAATACCTTGTGCTACTTTTAACTGATAAGATGTACCTGCACAAAGAACAAGGTTTGAATCGCCTGCAATAACCGGGGTAGGGTTTGAGTTAAAAACAACTTGTACTGTATCGTAAACTGTACAGTTTGCATTTTGTACTTTTAGCATATAACTACCGGCAACATCTACATGCAAGCTGGATGAATCCGCGCCTACTAGTAAGGTGTCGTTTTTAAACCATTGGTACAGATACGAAGAGTCATTAAATGCTTGCAATAATCCACTTCCACCATAACAAAAAGCCAAGCTGTCGTTTGCCTCTACAAAGGTTTTAGGTAAGTCATACAATTCGATGTTGATGTTTGGAGAACTTTTAGAACAGCCATTTGCGGAAGTAATAAAAGAATATTCACCTTCGGCATAAGCCGCAAAAGTTGAATCATTGGCACCAACTAGTAAACTATCGTTCAACATCCATTGATAGCTGTAACCGTTGACAGATGGAGCATGCAGCAGCTGAAAATTGCCGCTGCAAAAACTATAGCTACTATCCTGACTTAATTCGGCAAGTGGTAAAACATGTTCTTCTACTTTAATTTGTTGCGATTTCTTAAAACATGAATTATCACTTACCACAACAAAATAATATCCCGAATCAGCAACACTAATACTAGCTGCATTTGCTAGGCTGAACAAAGTATCATTCTTGTACCATGAAAAATTCTGACCAACAACCGAATCAGCCGAAAGGTTTAATAAACTTCCTTCGCACACCACTGCAATTGAAGGTGATTGAATATGCGCAATTGGTTTAGGAAGTATCTTGACTTTTACTGTAGACGAAATTGATTCACATCCAATTCGGTTTATCCTTACCTGATAGGCACCTGAATCAGCAATCGTAATTGAGGTAGAGTTTGCATTGTTTATTTCCTGACCATTTTTTATCCATTGGTATTTAAACGCATTGCCAACTGTAGCATTTAATTGTGCTGAATCGCCTTCACAAATAGTCACAATTGAATCGGCCAAAATGTTTGCTATAGCCGGCGTATAAAACGTTGCCGGTGAACCTCCGATGCAACCTGCAAACCAGTTATCGCCATTCTCCAAATCGGGATTGTTGTTAATCGATTCAAGCGTATAACCTTGCCCCGCAGGTAAAATAGGCCAAGGTGGCAATTTTGAAAAAGTCATTGAAACATGCAGTGAATCGTGGTAATCAAACAAACGCAATAATTCACCGGTATTCGAAAAGCCAAAACTTAGTGGACCAATTACATTGCTGTTATAATTGAGTTCAAACGAATCATGTCTGGGTGTAGTGCGATGTGAATGATGTTCATCACTATGTCCATGATGATCATGTTCTTGGTCAGGTTCATAAATCGCATCAAACTTTGCTAAATCTTCAGCCAAAACAAGGTGCGAATTTGCTTTAATGACTGTTCCAAGTGGAAATGTAAAGGTGTGCAAATCATCGTTATCTCTGAATTTCCAACCACTCATATCAATGTTCACCGAATCGGGATTATAAAATTCAACCCAATCTCCTGCATCCAATGAATCGGACGATTGGTAATTAATTTCACTAAAAGTAATGTGTGGAATTATTGAAGATCCTGTAAAGTATGCAATTACTGAATCGGATGATGTAAAATTTATACGAATGCTTTGCGTAGAATCAATTGCATTGATCGAATTGTTTGTACCCCAATGATCGAAGGCATAACCCGGATTTGGAATGGCGGTAATACTCACCGGATTACCATTAAAATAAGTTCCTTTCCAAGGTAATGAGTCGGGAACAATGGTACTAATTTGAATTCTTCCGGCACCTGCCGGTTGTGCATCCAATGTTAATACAACTTGTCCGTTTAAATTAAAATTACTTTCAATGTGATTCAATGCACGTTGCGGTCTCTTGTTTGTGAAGTTGATTAATCCTGCGATATTTTGAACCCAACTGCTATCACTACCTCCCCAACGGGCAAATTGTTGAGGCATATCCATGGCCATGGAATCGCGCATTTGATAAGCAATTTTACGAACGTTTGCCGGATAATAAATGGTATTAATTAAATCCGCATAACGGTTGATAAAATAATTTTTAAAGGTAGGATTGGCCACCATAGCATTAAACAAATCGCTTTGATAGCTATCGTCAACCGGGGCTATTAATTCACTTAATTTATCGGTTGTATAGGAACTGTATAATCCCATTCCAAAATCTAAATCGTATAAAATGTATTTCCATTTACCTCCGGCAACTCTGGGACGCCACAACTTAATGTTATTCGACCAATCGCCAATCCAATCATTGTTTACATAGTAGGTTTCTGCAATAAAATAATCGGCATAATTTTGCAAATCAAACGCAGCATTCATTCTTTCATAAAAGCTCGAATCACTTGTATTAGCTGTTAATGCGTAATTATAAATGTTAAAAAATCCGGTATCAGAGCCATTCTTAGTTTCAAGTCCACCACCTTCAAAAAGCAAATCAATTTCCGATTTTTTGTATCCAAAATCCTTTTCTACGTAGGTAAAATTGTCGTTTTGACGAATTTCATACACTCCCCAAAAACGTCCATTCAAAAACACATCACAAGGCTCATAACCTAAATAACCTGTATAGGTATTCTTCATAATTCGCTGCATTAATCCATCGCGGTAATGCACCTTGTTCCAATCGGTACCGGCGTTGCGTAATATAAAATTGTTGTAACTCGAAATGTTATTCTTTTCAGGAATTAAAGGATACGTAAACTCTGAAATGCCGTATTCATTATCGAGCATCACCTCGAAACTTTTTTGCGGCTTGGTGCGGGAATAATTTCCATTTATTTTAAACCCAGCATCAAACTGAATTACCTTGTTTTTTTGCTTGTCGTAATATTCAACACTTACCGGTTTTTCCCAATCTTGCCAATAGTTTGCGCCCTTGTAAGGATAATTCGGACTAGCATTATTTCCTAACACATAAATTCCGGTAGTATCGTTCCATAAATTTTCGGGACTGGTACTCAAGGATATCACTGGAAGATGAAAATCTTCATCAATAAAATAAGTATTTGTAACTATCAAACTCGGTATAAATCCAGGTGTATAAACCCTTGCCTTTACAGTTTGTGTAGTGTCGATGGATAAGGATGAACTATAAATTGGAGAAGCTAAAGTTGGATTAGAGCCATCCGTTGTGTATCGAATTATGGCATTTGCAGGTGAGGCCGATAAGCTCAACAATCGATTACTTGGATAAAATCCTCCATCAATTGAAAACACTGGTAAATTTGAAATACCTGCATAGCATGGAGCTAAACTGTTACTGCTATCAGGTGTTGGTTCTGAAAAGTAACACCAGGATGTTGCACCATCAGTAGTACGTCCATACGATACATCCGTTTGCATCACACCGGTATATTTTTGATCAATAATTGTTGTGTTGGAGTCAGATAAAAAGATCGTTTCACCGGTTTTACTCAACTTAAAATTGCAATGCAAATAATCTCGGTATGAATTTCTGAACCAAGTTGGAGGAGCAGGAAAAACATAATTACTGCGTGTTACCCCAAACGACAAAAAAGGAATTGCTGACAAATCTGTTGAAAAACTAGAGGCATTGTGCACTTCAACAGCTAGCACATTACTACCCTGCAACAACAATTTTCGCAAAATAGAATTCTCAATTAAAAAAGAATCAGGACGTCCACCTTGATACATTTCAGCTTCGTGCTCCGAAAGGGCAAGCTCATCATAACCTGGTCGTTCTCCAACTGCTCCTAAGTTCGCACGGGCTATTTCAACACCATTTAAATAGGCTACAAATCCATCATCGTAATCAATATTAAATAAGGCATTTACTAGTTGTGCTGTATCGGTAATTGTTATTTTCTTACGAAGATAAACCGTTCGTGAAGTTGAAATAATGGTACTGTCATCTCCATCACCATAACCCAAACCTCCTTTTCCTTTGCTCCAGCTGATATCGCTAAACGACAAGTTTCTCCAATTGGTATCGCTTGCAGCTGTTGGTAAATGATAACTCCATACATCGTTCGATTTAATAGCAGTTTCCCAATGGTTCACTAATTTGGTTTTAGTTGCACCATCGGCCATTATTACCAAATGCGCCTTTGGGGCCATAGTAAGGTTTGGGAATCGCCATTTGCTTGGAAGGATGGGATCATCACTTAAAGCATACTTCAGTAAATTTACAGAGGTGCTTCCTTGATTGTAGAGTTCTATCCAATCAGGGTAATCTCCCTTTTCATCAGCAATTACAGTAGCATTTGCTCCTGAAAATTCATTAATTACAACTTGTGCTTTTAACTGAAATACTGTTATAAGTATGAAAAGTCCAACGCCGGCAAAATATCTTTGTGTGTTCAAAATTTATTCAATACTGTTTTTCCTAGTTTTAGTGTATACGCAGGGTTCACTAAAAAGTTGTTGATTTTGCTGCTAATTTTTGTTGATAATGAGTTTTTGTGTTTGACTCATTGTTGCTGTCTTCATTTTCACAAAATACATCCCACTTTTCAACTCAGTTAAATCTACTTCAATTCGCTTAGTGCCATAGTTTGAAGACTTTGTGATAGCGTATGTTTTTTGCACTACACCTTCCAAATTCACAATTTCAAGTTTGGCAGATTCATTTAATACAGTGCCGATTTCAACAATCAATATTTCCTTAGCGGGATTAGGATAGAGTTTCATAAAGCTAGTTTCACCATTATTTTTAGCAATTCCAACCGAATAAAGAGAATCATATTTTTGCTGAGCGGCAGCAGCTACAGTTTGTAAATCGAGTAAATTATCACCAGCCAAAAGCGCAAATACCACTGTTGCGCTATCGTCGGGAGCCAATGAAAAAGGACCTGCGCTAACTACCTGCAGTACATCGTTTCCATTAACAGAAGTATTCCCGGCTTGCAAGCGGTTGTTGCTTAAGGCTTGGTATTTTTCAGCAGTTGTAAAGCCATCCGTAACATCAATTCCTCCTGCACCACCTCCAACATTGTCGAGTGAATTAACTAAAATTGGAGAAGGAGAAAGTAATTTTATACCACAATAAATTGGATTGGCTTGGGTACTATAGCTGTAACCCATTTTGTTAACACTGTCGTAATCGGCTTTGTTAAAAGAGGCATTTTGTATGTCCCAATCGGCAAACAAACCGGTATAAAGCGTTGATAAAGGAATAACATTATTGTTATAAACGGTGAATTTTCGGATGATGTATTTTCGGTTAGGAGTGGAAGTCCAAGCATAGGTATCGTGACGTACTCCAACGTTTAGTTTATTTGCTCCTGCTAAATCATCGTTAAAATAACCCCATAAATCGAAGTCGGAAGTAACTGCCGGCAATACTTTTTGCACAAGCACCAAAGAAACAAAATCATTGTCGCTTGTTGTAGCTGTGCTGCGTACCATATCAGATACTTGGGTAGCCGAATTTCCAATCATTAAACTACCTTCAAACAATTGCGAAGTACTGTTTAAATAAGTAAATCCTAAACCTTGATCCTGATTAATCAAGCTATAACCGATGCGGCCTGTGCTGGTAACCGAAGTTGCAACATCGTTAATTGCTACATTAATGTAATCAACATTAATAACCACTTCAACATATTGAATTGAAGTAAATACCCCATTAAAAATACTTACTTTAAGAATCACTTTATAATTCAAAGGAGCATTAGGAAGCACTTTAAATGTAAATGGAAATCCATTGTTGTTGGCGGTTCCTAAGGTTGGAATTGAACCTAAACTTGATGTGTTACTAAGTATACTTATAAAAGGCGAACTGCTGCTAATTGTAGCAGTTACATTTGAAGCCGGAGCTAAATAATTTGTAAAAATTGCACTGAGGCGCGCAGTATCACCAAGCACCAAAGCATTGTCGTTATTGTCGGTAATGGAATAACTACTCAATTCTATTGAAGGCAAATTGGTTTCCGTAAGTGCTCTATACAAATTTATTCTCCCATAACCCAGTTTACCAACATACGGCGCATTTTGAGGTAATACATCCATGTTGTCGCAGGTAACTTTTAACTGTTCTCCAATTTGCTTGGCCGAATAGCTTGGATAATATGATTTAATAATTCCTGCTACGCCAGCAGCAATGGGACATGCAAAAGAAGTTCCACTGGTACCTCCTTGCAAATAGGTATTTCCTCCCCAGGTACTGTACAATTCATCCCCCGGAGCAAACACATCCAAGTAAATTCCATAGTTTGAACCATGATTGGCCACTGCCGGATCGTCCCACTTTTTATCAATTGAGTCCGATCCTCCAACATTAATTACATTGTTGTAAGCCGATGGATAAAACACTAATTCTAAATCGTTATTTCCTGCCGCAGCCATCACCAACGAGTTCATGTTAAACGTAGCATAGTCAACAATGCTCTGTCCAAATTGGCTACCACCGGTTCCACCCCAAGAGCAATTAATAATCTGACAACCATGATCAGCAGCATATACAATTCCTTCATAAGCCATGGTTAAAAATCCATTGTCGTCGGAAATTTTAATAGGTAATAATTTACATTTAAAACCGCTTCCTGCAATTCCGGTATCATTGTCGGTAGTAGCTCCTGCGCAACCACTCACAAAAACACCATGCGGAGATGCATTGCTGAATTGCGGATTATTATCCATCATTCCTAAATCCCATCCTTTATAATTATCCACGTAACCATCGTTGTCGTTGTCAACATTATCAAGCGGATCCAAATAATTTAATTTCACATTGTCAACCAAATCTTCGTGTGTAAAATCAAAACCGGTATCAGTAATTCCTATCACCACATTGGTATCGCCTTTACTAATATCCCAACCTTGATAAGCCCGAATATTTTTTAAATGATACTGTGCTCCACTCACAGAATCTGCCTGTGGGTCATTCGGAATATACAATGCTTTGGGAATGTAATGCGGTTCGGCATATTCAAATAATCCAACTGCTAGTAGCGCATTCATTACTTTATCGAGCGCTACTGTTTGTGTGTACTTTAGTTCATAAATCAAAGATAAATCTACCAATCGTTCACCTCGTTCATTCACTTGTTGGGTAGGTGCTGTATGCTTGGGAAACTTTTTTTGAAGTACATACGACCCAAGAGTTGATAGGTATTTTTGAAGTGGTAGTGAGTGAATAGTTTGTACATCCGCTAGATTGCGATACTCGACTTTTAGTCGAATAATTACCGTGTTTTGCACGTATTCATTTTCAATCAGCTGGAGCGGATAGCTGGTTTTTTGCCCAGTATTTACAGCACGGTTGCTTGCGAATGCACCGGTTCCGAATAACCATAAAAAACTTACAACAAATAGTGTTTTATTCATAAGTATGTTGGATAAAATTGCATCTAAAAAAAGGAGTTTAAAGTTAGCATTTAATTTACACAATTGAAAATTCCAGTTGCTGAATTGCGCTATTTTTCTTGAAAAATTAGTAAACAGGAGTGAGTTAATATTTAAACATTGCTTACTCATCTGTATCAATATTTTTTTTCATCTTTGAAATTTCGTGACAAGTTGCAGCACAACTTTGTAACGAAACTCACACCTTAGCTATGAAATTACTCATTAAAAATATTAAAAACCTCATTCAAACACGCGATGACAAAGGTTTAGCAAAAGTTGCAGGTAATGAAATGAAGTTACTTCCTTGCATTGAAGATGCCTACCTTGCCTTTGAAAATGATACCATAGTTGATTTCGGGAAAATGGATGACTGGCCCGGGATTAGCGACTGGACTAACTTACAGGTCATTGATGCCAGCAATAAACTTGTGTTCCCTTGTTGGTGCGATTCGCATACACACCTTGTATATGCAGGTACACGCGAAGGAGAATTTGTTGATCGCATAAACGGGTTGACTTATGAAGAGATTGCCAATCGAGGTGGAGGCATTTTAAATTCAGCCAAAAAACTACATGCTGCAAGTGAAGAAGAATTGCTGCAAAGCGCGCTCATGCGTTTGAATGAAGTAGTGCGCATGGGTACCGGTGCCATTGAAATTAAAAGCGGCTATGGCTTATCGGTTGAAGATGAGTTAAAAATGCTGCGGGTTATTAAAAAACTTCAAAGTTTAACCCCAGTAACCATCAAGGCTACCTTTCTTGGTGCTCATGCAATTCCTACTGAATATAAGGCAAATCGTGAAAAATATATTGATTTAATTATACAGGAAATGTTGCCAAAAATTGCCGAAGAAAAACTTGCAACTTATTGTGATGTGTTTTGTGAGAAAGGCTATTTTACTCCTGATGAAACCATAAAAATATTAACTGCAGCTATATCGTTTGGACTAATTCCAAAAGTACATGCCAATCAAATGAGTAATTCGGGAGGTGTGCAGGCTGGTGTAAAATGCGGAGCCATAAGCGTCGATCATCTTGAATTTGTTGGTGAAGATGAAATTAAAGCCTTACTCGCTTCCGAAACTATGCCAACAGTTTTACCGGGTGCTGCTTTCTTTTTATCACTCCCTAACCCTCCAGCTCGAAAAATGATTGATGCAGGCTTACCATTAGCAGTTGCAACTGATTACAATCCGGGTAGCAGCCCTAGTGGAAATATGAATTTTATGCTATCCTTATTATGCGTACAATATGGCTTAACGCCGGAAGAAGCAATAAATGCTGCAACTATAAACTCGGCTTATGCTATGCAGGTAAGCGAAACACATGGAAGTATTTGTATTGGTAAAAAAGCAAATGTATTTCTAACCAAAGAAATTCCGGGATACGGATTTATTCCCTATAACTTTGCAACCGATTTAATTGATACAGTAATTCTCAATGGACAAGTTCAAAATTTTTAATTCAATTAGTATATTTTCTACCTATAAACAACTATGAAAAACCAACTTATCGAATGTGTTCCTAATTTTAGCGAAGGAAACGACCTAAGCATTATCCGTCAAATTACCGATCAAATAGAAAAAGTGGAAGGGGTTAAACTTTTAAATGTTGATCCCGGAAAAGCTACCAACCGCACAGTTGTTACATTTGTAGGTGCTCCTGAAGCGGTTATTGAAGCTGCCTTCTGGGCCATTAAAAAAGCGAGTGAATTAATTGATATGAGCAAGCACAAAGGCGAACATCCACGTATGGGTGCTACCGATGTTTGTCCGCTCATTCCTATTGCCGGAATAAGCATGGAGGAAACGGCCGAATACGCAAAAAAACTGGCGGCACGTGTTGGTTCTGAAATAGGTATTGCTGTGTATTTATACGAAGCAGCCCAGCCGAATTCAGCCCGAAACAATCTGTCTGTAATTCGCGCCGGTGAGTACGAAGGATTTTTCAAAAAAATTAAATTGCCCGAATGGAAACCCGATTTTGGACCTGCTGAACATTCTGCTAAAGCAGGCAGTACTGTAATTGGTGCCCGCGATTTTTTAGTTGCTTACAACATTAATTTAAACACCACTTCAACACGCAGAGCAAATGCCATTGCTTTTGATGTGCGTGAAGCAGGACGAGTAAAACGTGAAGGTAATCCGGTTACCGGAAAAATTGTAACCGACGAAGCGGGTAAACCAGTAAATATTCCTGGAACTTTAAAATCAGTAAAAGCAATCGGCTGGTTTATTGAAGAATATGGGGTGGCTCAAATCTCGATGAACCTTACCAACATTAATATAACACCGGTGCATATAGCTTTTGATGAAGTATGCAAAAAAGCAAATGAACGTGGTATTCGCGTAACCGGTTCTGAATTGGTAGGATTAATTCCATTAAAAGCCATGTTAGATGCCGGAAAATATTTCTTACAAAAACAACAACGCTCGTTAGGAGTTTCTGAAAAAGAACTCATTAAAATAGCTGTAAAATCAATGGGTCTCGATGAGTTAGCTCCTTTTAATCCGGAGGAACGCATCATTGAATATTTACTCAAAAATAAATCCGATGCCAAATTAGTTTCAATGAATTTGGTTGATTTTGCAAATGAAACAGCCAGTGAAAGTCCTGCTCCGGGAGGTGGTTCCATTTCGGCTTACATGGCAGCATTAGGCGTTTCGCTTGCTACCATGGTTGCCAATTTATCGGCTCACAAACCAGGTTGGGACGAGCGTTGGGAAGAATTTTCGAACTGGGCGGTAAAAGGTGAAGCTTTAAAAAACGACTTGCTTAAACTAGTTGACGAAGATACTGCAGCTTTCAATAAAATTATGGCTGCATTTTCACTTCCTAAAGGAACTGAGGAGGAAAAAAAATCGCGCACTCAAGAAATACAGAATGCTACAAAATATGCAATTGAGGTACCGTTTAAAGTAATGGAATTGAGTTTTGCTGCAATGGAAATTTGCAAAGCAATGTGTGCCTATGGTAACCCGAATTCAGTGACCGATGCAGGTGTGGGAGCATTGTGTGCGCGCTCGGCAGTGATGGGAGCATTTTTAAATGTGCGAATTAACGCTAGCGGACTAACAGATAAAGCATACACTTCAGTAATCATTGAAAAAGGAAAAATAATTGAACAAAAAACACTAGAAGCAGAAAGTGCTATTTTGAAAATTGTTCATGAAAAAATAAACTAAATCAGTAAAATCTGATTTACTAACATCAGTTAAGCACATGAGATTATTTATTCTCAAAAGTCAAAAGGTGAGAACCGTACTGTACTTTTTTCCGGTGCAACTACTGATTTTATTGTTTAAACGTAACCATGTACTCTTGGTATTTTGGACCTTAGTTTTTGGACTTATTACCAAAAGCATTGCTCCACGTTACGGCATTCCTTATTTGTTTTTGAATCCCGAATACTTTGATAAAGTTGATGCCCTCTCCTATTTTATTGTTGGCTTTGCCACGGGTGGATTTATAATGGCATTTAATATTTCAAGTTACATCATCAACGGATTTCATTTTCCTTTTTTAGGAACGCTGAAAAACCCCTTCATGAAATATTGTTTAAATAACTCCATTATTCCCCTGCTCTTTTTAATCACCTATCTATATCAAATTTACACCTTCCAACGGAGCGATCAATTTGTTGAAAAATCGCAAGTCTTCTTTGATTTAGCAGGCTTCTTAGGCGGCTTACTTTTATTTCTGTTTTTATCTTTATCCTACTTCTTTACTACCAATAAGGATGTGTATAAAATGTTTGGAATTGAAACCGAACAAGTGCTCGATCCTTCATTTAAAGCACTCAACAAAGCATTTTTAGCCCGCAAAAAAAAGTGGGATGCCATGAATTATAAAATTGAAAAAGACATTCATGTGCAATTGTATTTGAGCAATTTTTTTAAACTAAAAAAAGTACAAGACATCGATAGTTATGAAAAACGTACTTTGTTAAGGGTGTTAAAACAAAATCATAAAAATGCTGCAACCTTTGAATTGGTAGCTATTGTTAGCTTATTAACCATTGGATTTTTTAGAGATGTTGATTTTTTTAATATACCGGCAGGTGCAAGCTTAATGCTCCTTTTTACAATGTATTTGATGGTGAATTCTGCATTGTACAACTGGTTTAGAGCCTGGAGTACCACTGTTTTTGTATTGCTTATAATAACCATCAATTTTTTATACCAATTCGACTTCTTTAAAAATAGAAACAAGGCTTATAACATGAATTATAACGCTCCTGAAGCCGAATTCAGCAATGCTAAAATACGCTCGTACGACACACTTAGCACACAAAAAAAACAAGATATTGCTTTTACCATCGAGGTGCTTAATAACTGGCGAATTAAAAACTCTGCCAACAGTCGCAAACTCAAACGAAAACCAAAACTTATTTTGGTAAATACAAGTGGTGGTGGTTTACGATCAACCTTGTGGACATTTTATTCATTGCAGTATGCCGACAGTATGCTTCATGGAGAGTTGCTTCGTCATACACAGTTAATTACCGGAGCCTCGGGTGGTATTATCGGAGCTGCTTACCTAAGAGAATTAATGCTAATGAATAAAAAGCAGCAGCTAAAAAATATTCATCATCCTCAATTACGTAACAATATTTCAAAAGATTTGCTCAATCCTATTGCCTTAAGTATGGCCGTTAATGATTGGTTTTTTCCTTTACAAAGTGTAACTGAAGGTCGCTACAAATACGGCCGCGACAGGGCATTTGCCTTTGAACGAAAACTCAATGAAAACACCAATTACATTCTTGCTAAAAAATTACACGACTATTATCTTCCTGAAAAAAATGCCGAAATACCAATGATGGTGCTTAGTCCAACCATCATTAACGATGGCCGCAAATTAATTATTTCACCGCTTCCTGTTTCTTACCTCACTCAATCGCGCAAATCAAGTACTATAGCGGTTAGTAACGTTCCACCGGCCATTGAATTTTCACGCTATTTTCAACAACAAGAAGCCAGTAATGTATTGTTTACAAGTGCACTGCGCATGAGTGCTACATTTCCGTACATTCTGCCAACGGTGTCATTGCCTAGCAAGCCAGCGATGGAAGTTATGGATGCCGGTGTTCGCGATAATTTTGGTAAAGAAACCAGCATTCAGTTTTTATACACATTTCATAAATGGATTGAAGAAAATACAAGCGGCGTCATTATCCTACAAATTCGCGACCGCGATAAAAATTTTACAGTCGAACCCAATCCTCCAAAAACAATTATACAATCCATTGAAGAACCTGTTGGTAGCTTGTATGGAAACTTATTTCATGTGCAGGATTTTAATCAAAGCGACCTACTGAATTATGCAGGTTCCTGGTACAACGGTAAAATTGATGTAATTGATTTTGTACTTTATAACCAATATTGGGACAACATTTCGCTAAGCTGGCACCTTACCAACAAAGAAAAACGAAAAGTTTTTTCTTCAGTAAATACACCGGCCAATCAACTTGCGTTTAAAAAATTAAAATTGTTACTCGAGTAAAAAGCCTGTATTTTCATACTGTTGCAATTATTTAAACATCTTTTTTCAATTTTCTCTTTCTAAAAAAGAGGGCAATTTGTACCTTGCACCCAAATACTGGTTTTTATAACAAGTATCTACTGTTTTCAACTAATTAGCAACACACATTTACTACAAATATTCATTTAACTAATTTCATAAAATGGCTTTTGATATCGAAATGATTAAAAACCTTTACGCTCAGTTGGGCGGTAAAGTAGAAGCTGCCCGCAAAGTGGTAGGACGTCCGTTAACGCTCACCGAAAAAATATTGTATGCGCACTTAACCGAAGGCAATGCCACTACAGTATTCGAAAGAGGTAAATCTTATGTTGATTTTAATCCCGATCGAGTTGCCATGCAAGATGCTACGGCTCAAATGGCTTTGTTGCAATTTATGCAAGCCGGTCGACCTAAAGTTGCGGTTCCGAGCACTGTTCATTGCGATCACCTTATACAAGCGAAGGATGGCGCTGCAAAAGATTTGGCTGCAGCTGTGGATAAGAGTAAAGAAGTATTCGATTTTTTAGCTTCTGTTTCAAATAAATATGGCATAGGTTTTTGGAAACCAGGTGCAGGAATTATTCACCAGGTAGTATTAGAAAACTATGCTTTCCCGGGTGGTATGATGATAGGTACCGATTCGCACACTGTTAATGCAGGTGGTTTAGGAATGGTAGCCATTGGTGTGGGTGGTGCCGATGCTTGCGATGTAATGGCAGGATTACCTTGGGAACTAAAGTTTCCGAAATTGATTGGAGTAAAATTAAGCGGTAAATTAAACGGCTGGACTTCAGCAAAAGATGTGATTTTAAAGGTAGCCGGAATTCTTACTGTAAAAGGTGGTACTGATGCTATTGTTGAATATTTTGGAGAAGGTGCTGATAGTTTATCGTGCACAGGCAAGGGAACAATTTGCAACATGGGCGCCGAAATTGGAGCTACCACTTCAATTTTCTGTTACGATAAAAAAATGAGCGATTACCTGAGTGGTACCGGTCGTGCCGATGTTGCAGCTGCTGCTAATGCTGTGGCTGAGCACCTTCGCGGAGATAAGGAAGTTTACCAAAATCCGGCAAACTATTTTGATCAAGTAATTGAAATCGATTTAACAACACTCGAACCACATATTAATGGTCCGTTTACTCCAGATTTAGCTTGGCCTATCAGCAAATTCGCTGCTGCTGTGAAAGAAAATAACTGGCCACAACAATTATCTGTAGGTTTAATCGGTTCTTGTACTAACTCATCCTACGAAGATATTTCACGCGCCGCTTCTCTTGCTCAACAAGCAATTGATAAAGGATTAAAAGCAAAATCAGAATATACCATCACTCCCGGAAGTGAACAAGTGCGCTTTACAGTTGAACGTGATGGCTACTTAGGAACTTTTGCAAAAATGGGAGGCGTTGTTTTAGCCAATGCTTGTGGACCATGCATAGGGCAATGGGCTCGACACGGTGCTGAAAAGCAAGAAAAAAATTCCATCATCACTTCTTTTAACCGAAATTTTAGCAAGCGTGCCGATGGTAATCCAAATACACATTCCTTTGTGGCATCGCCCGAAATGGTAACAGCAATGGCCATTGCGGGTGATTTAACGTTTAATCCTTTAACTGATTTTCTTACCAACGAAAAAGGTGAAAAAGTAAAATTAGACGAACCAAAAGGCTTGGAGTTACCGCCAAAAGGCTACGCAGTTGAAGATGCAGGTTTTCAAGCTCCGGCTGCAGATGGAAGTAAAGTGCAGGTATTGGTTTCACCAACCAGTGAGCGTTTGCAACTACTCGATGCATTTGCTGCATGGGAAGGCATCGACTTAAAAGGCATGAAATTATTAATCAAAGCTAAAGGAAAATGTACTACCGATCATATTTCCATGGCAGGTCCTTGGTTAAAATTCCGTGGGCATTTAGACAATATTTCAAACAACATGTTGATTGGGGCAGTGAACTTTTTCACTGAAAAAACCGATTCAGTAAAAAATCAATTAACTGGTGAATACGGCTCTGTTCCTGCAGTTCAGCGTGCTTACAAAGCAGCTAAAGTAGGAAGCATTGTTGTTGGAGATGAAAATTATGGCGAAGGTTCTTCTCGCGAGCATGCAGCTATGGAGCCACGGCACTTAGGTGTACGTGCAGTACTGGTAAAATCATTTGCACGCATTCACGAAACCAATTTAAAAAAGCAAGGTATGTTGGCCTTGACATTCGCTAATAAAGAAGATTACACTAAAATTTTAGAGGACGATAGCATTGATATCCTTGGCTTAACAAGTTTCAAAGCAGGTGTTCCACTTACCTTGGTGTTTAATCACAAGGATGGAACTAAAGATGAAATAAAAGCTAACCATACTTATAACGACCAGCAGATAGAATGGTTTAAGGCTGGTGGAGCGCTGAATATAATAAAGGCGCAGTTGGCTTAATATTTCACATAGGTTGTATTACTTAAATTTTTTAGGAATTTTTTTCTGAAATTGGGGATTGAGAATTGTTAGTTAATCATTGTAAATTTGAAAATTTACAACTTGGTTGTGCTATAATTGTATTCAAAAAATATTTGACTGCGTTACCAATTTTAGTAAATTTGATTATATACTAAAATGTAATTCTTAAAACCTATCCAATGCAAACTAAACAGCCGATTGAGTTTATAACAAGTTGGTTTAAAAAACTAGCGTTTTACCCCCCCCATACAAGAATAAGGGTTTCAGAAATAGCTAACGCATTTTCCAGCTTTTTTCTTCCATGCATACTTAATTTCTTGTTGATGTGTTGTAGCTACACTTCCTACTCCCAATCGTTTCCACCTCCGTTTACTTCAACAGGTGATTCCACTACTAGAGGTATGTATGTAAGTTGCGGCGACATGGTAATGGATGAATTAAAAGCAAATGCCAATGTGTATGATTCCATAAATAACCTGACTCATACCAGCGCAACACTTAACACATGGAAACTCATTAACTATTGTAAAATGCATTACATTTCTTATATCGCGCTTTATTCATTGGCACAAAAACACTCTGCAACCAACAACGATCCTATAGTAGGAAACTCTGCTTACAATTTAACGGTAAGGCGTTTTTTGCAGGTGGCCCACGATAACGGAATTAAAGTAGGAATTGTTATTACAAACAAAGAGTTTCTTGAAGTTCAGGCAAGTTACGGTACCTTTGTAACCTCACCTTTTTATTGGGTTGTACCTACCGCTCCATGGGATTCAACCTGCTACAATTCAAATACGGCGCGGCATGGACAGGCTAATTTTTTGGATAATAATTTTGGTGAACAAGCCCCACCTGATAGTTTATTAAATCCCACAGACTCAATTTATGGTTCGCTTGAATTGAGTGAGCTATTAAAAGGTGTTATGCGTGTGTATCAGTACAGCAACTGGGCTAAAAATTTTATTCCATTGGGTTGTACCAATTGTAATGAAGAGGAGGAGTCTCAAGAAAGGAATGCGCCTGTGGTAACTCCTCCCAAAAAATACTTGTTTGATTATATGAGCCTGGAATACGAATATTGGAGCAAAGCAACTTATAGTACACTTGATACAACGGTTTTTCCAAATCCTACCAAAGCTAAAAAAGCATGGAATAATTTTGGTGAAATTGCCAATGCTATGCTGTACGTTTCTAGCCACATGTGCGGCCTTACTAAAAATGAACTGGAGTTAAGAATTATCCCTCCGAAAATAAATTCTTTTAGCTATAGTCAACCAAATACCCCTTGGGATTTTTCCGCTCAAGACATGCCCAAAGCACAAGCCCAGGTTGATTTTATCAGCAAGTATTTTCACCGCATATTGTTGAGCGATTATTTTACTCATTTATTTAGCCCTATCAGCAAAACTGCTTCCACTTATACTCGTTTTGCCAACAGCCCCAGTTCACTAAACGCGGGCGATTATAATTTGATTATGCCTGTTTTTTCGGCTGCTACAGCCGGAGTTCAAAAACATTGTTTTGATACACTGCGCTACGATAGTAATAATAATCCTGATACCGTTGACAATACTTATTTGGGCCCTTACCTTGATACTGTGCCCGGAGCAAACATGAGTGCAGTTGAAAATAATTATTTAATTGCTATTGATTATGCTGCCGCCTTTCAAAATTCACCGGCTTGGCAATTTGGGCCGTGCGAAGATGCAGCTCAAACAACTTCAATCACCTGTCCAATAGATACCACCCACACCAAAACAGTAGGTTTTATGTGGTTTAATTATTCGTACTTGCGCGATATACACCGCAGTCATGTTGAATACAGTCGTATGCAAAGCTGCGAATCAATACAATTAAACTTTTTAAATGAAACAAATTTATTACATGTTAAAATACCCGATATTTCCGAAAAAACATCAATCCCTAATTTACAAGTTTTTGATGTATATGGAAGGGAATTAAATCATTATCAGGTTTCGATGCCAAATCAGTATATTAGTTTAAATGAATTGGCGAACGGAATTTATATATGCAAATTAATTAACGGAAATCAAGTAAAAAGTGTAGTTGTTACAATTATAAAAAATTAGTGAAAGTATGAAAAAGGTATTATTTTCTTTTTTACTTTTTTTTACTCAATTACATTTTGCTTCGGCTCAAATAACCTTTGAAAAAACATATAAAAGGTTGCAAAGTGTGGAAGTAGCCCAAAGTGTTATTGTTGATGGCAATACTAATTTTATTGTGGCTTCAGGCGACAAATTTAACGACACTCAATTAACACGTGATTTTGGTATTGCAAAACTTAATGCCTACGGCGATACCATTTGGTATACTATTTTTTATAGAGGCCATCATCCCAAATTAAGGGCTTTAAGTAAAATGGGAAATTATTATTATGTATTAGGACAATCAGATGATTCGGCTCAAATTAATACCTACATGATTTGGTTGTGCAAATTTGATAGCAGCGGCCAACTAATTTGGGCAAAATATTACTCTGATCCATTAATTGGAACAGATGATTTTGGTGCCAATATGACCATTACAAGTAACAATAAACTACTGATTCATACTGATCCCTTTAGCGGATTGGTAATAATTGACAGCACAGGAGTTTTGAATGTAAAAAAACGCTACAATAATTATGTTACTGCGTTATCTGATTTTCAAAAAATGCAGTTTACTAAAAAGAATAGTATCTATTATTTTGCAAAGTTTTATTATCCATCACTTCCTAATTTTAATTGTAAAATTTTTTGTATAAACGAAGCAGCTGATTCAATAGGTTCAATAATCCTTGAAAATGACTCCGCGATTGGAGCTGCTCAATTAATAAAATTTGTTGGTAGCGATTATTTAATAACTGGTTACCGTCCGCCCCAAGCCAATAGCAGAGGTCTATTTATATCTCGCCTTGATTCGGCCGGCCATAAAATTTGGAACAAAAAACTTCCTTTTTTATATTTTGGTATTGGTGTGAATTACTATGTTACTTCATTTGCAAACCTTAATAACGGGAATACTGTATTAAGTGGTTTCAGGCGGAGTCCAGCATGGTATAACTCACCCCCATACGGAAAAGCTATGCTTTATTGCTTCAACGACAATGGCGATAGTTTGTGGTGCAAATTTTATAGCCCAACTGATTCAAGTGCCAAAGCTGAATTTTATGATGTTATTGCCACCCCCGATAGTGGTATGCTGGCTGTTGGTCAAATTATGTTTAGCAATGGGCAACAAAAAAGTTATATTGTAAAATTAGATGCTAATGGTAATTTATACAATCCCTTAAATGTAATTGCACAAAACAAAGAAAGCTACCTCCAACTCTACCCTAACCCTGCAGGCAATTACACAAACATTCATTACATGGGTATCGAAAAAAATGTGGAACTTAAAATCATTAACCTAAATGGACAAGTGGTTTACCGGCAACAATTGCATCAAAACGATGAGCGCATTTTACTTGTAACCGAACATTTGGCACCAGGATTTTATGTGTGCTGCATTTCAGCAAGTGACCAAAATTTGCTGATTAAAAAATTGGTGGTGTTGAGAAATTATAGATAGAAAATTCGAATTAGAAATCTGTTTTTAAGGAATGGTAATCACAATGGCATACAGTTCTCCTTGCTTTGTTGCGGTACTATTTCATTTTATCCACTATTTTGTGATGCTTTTATAATAAAACCAAAATTAGATGTTCCGATAAATGTAAATAGACTCGATTGACTAAATTTTACCAACCTTAAAAATGCTTTTTAAATTAGCAAAGTTGGTGTATCGTTATCAATTATTCCTTTATAAATTCCCAATTAGATATTTTTCTTCAATTTGTCGCTCACCTAATGCTTGCTCAAAGCACTAATTTTTCTATCTTTGCAGCCAATTTTTTTGTGAGTTAAATCACGGCAATTTTTTAGCTTAAAGCATTATGAATGTTACACATGATTCGGATGAAAAATGGACACTGGTTGTAAAACCGGAAGTTAATCCATTCGACCTTCGATTAGCAGAACTTTGGCGCTACCGCGATTTGGTAATGCTTTTTGTTCGCCGCGATTTTGTCAGCACTTACAAGCAAACTATTTTAGGACCATTGTGGTTTATTATTCAACCTGTTTTAACCACGCTTACCTTCACCATTATTTTTGGAAATATTGCGAAGATTCCTACCGATGGAATTCCACAAATGTTGTTTTACCTTTCCGGACTTGTTAGCTGGAACTACTTCGCCGAATGTCTCAATAAAACTTCCAATACTTTTATTGGCAATGCACACATTTTTGGAAAAGTATACTTTCCTCGAATGGCTGTGCCTGTATCCATAGTTATTTCAAATTTGGTAACATATTTTATCCAATTTTTACTCTTTTTAGGATTCTATGTTTACTTCATTGCCACCGGTACTGTGGTGCATCCAAATGCAGCTTTGTTATTGTTGCCATTCTTACTGATAATCATGGCTTGCTTAGGACTGGGCATGGGAATCATCATTTCATCCATGACTACCAAGTACCGCGATTTACGCTTTTTAGTGACATTTGGAGTACAATTAATGATGTATGCTACTCCTGTTATTTATCCCATGAGTTTGTTATCTCCTAAAGCTCAATTTTATATTTCCTTAAATCCTATGAGTTCTGTTATCGAAACCTTTCGCTATGCCTTTTTAGGATCAGGTAATTTAAATTTTATGCATTTAGCTTATAGCGCCATTTTTTCGTTGAGTATTCTATTTATTGGTGTGCTATTTTTTAATAAAGTTGAAAAGAATTTTATGGATACAGTTTAATTAGCATTTGTGTTAATGAGTTAATTGGATAATATTAAAAAAACAGGGTCATCCTGAGCGAAGTTGAAGGAGTGTGTTGGAAAAATGGAGAAGAAAGTTTACTAATTAATGTGTTAATGTGTTAATGTGTTAATTAACCAGAAAACAAGTATGTCGGATACAGTTATAAAAGTTGAAAATTTAAGCAAACGCTATGTTCTTGGTAACATAGGTAGTGGCTCGCTTTCGCAGGATTTAAATGCTGCATGGGCACGCTTGCGCGGAAAAGAAAATCCCAATGCTAAAATTGATGCTAAAACTTTTGACAGTAAAAATCCTGAATTTTGGGCACTAAAAGATATTTCGTTTGATGTCAATCAAGGCGATGTTCTTGGTATCATCGGAAAAAACGGCGCCGGTAAATCAACCTTGTTAAAAGTATTATCACGAATTACCTCTCCTACTTCCGGAAATTACAAAGTAAAAGGACGCATTGCCAGTTTACTCGAAGTTGGAACAGGCTTTCACCCTGAGCTTACCGGACGCGAAAATTTATTTTTAAATGGCGCCATCCTAGGAATGAGCAAAACCGAAATCCGCAGCAAGTTCGACGAAATAGTTGAATTTAGCGGTGTTTCAAAATTTATTGATACTCCGGTAAAACGCTACAGTAGCGGAATGTACGTGCGATTGGCCTTTGCCGTAGCTGCTCACCTAGAACCCGAAATATTAATCGTTGACGAGGTATTGGCAGTTGGCGATGCCGAGTTTCAAAAAAAATGCATGGGCAAAATGAAAGACGTTTCAGGTCAAGGACGCACCGTGCTTTTTGTGAGTCACAACATTGCCGCCATTAAATCGCTTTGTACAAAAGGACTTTACCTGCAAAACGGAACCGTTTTAAAATCAGGTTTAATAGAACCGGTCATTACAGAATACCTTGCCGAGAATAAAAAAATTGCTGAAACCGGCGAAATACCCGACGATTTTAAACGTGTGTATGGCAATGGAGATGCACGTTTTAGAAAAGTGTATATCACCGATTTTGAAAACAATGTGATGAAACAATTGCCTTTTGGTGAAAAATTTAAAATACATTTAGAATTTGATGCTACTAAAAATTTAAACGAAACAACTGTTAGTGTAATGATTGGTACCACATCGGGCGAAAACTTTTTGTATTCAACCGATAAAAACTTTTCAGTACACGAAAGCAAAAATTTTGAAAAAGGAAAACATCACATTGAAATAGAAGTAGACGCCAAATTGCTACCCGGTAATTTTTATATTACTGCCGGTATATCCATTGCCAAATCAGGATTTACGCTCGATTGGGTAGAAAATGTTTACTTACTTACAGTTGATAAAATAGGACTCAATAAAGGCGAAGATTATCCTTGGGAAACTGTGCACGGATACGTGGAACCGGCTACCAATTGGAACTATAAATTTTTAAATTAAGAACACATGGAATTAAAAGACAAAAAAGTACTAGTTATTGGAGGTGCCGGATTTATTGGTGGCTTTGTGGTTGCCGAACTATTAAAAGAACCCGTGAAAGAAGTCATAATTTACGACAACTTTGCACGTGGAAAAATGGACAATATCAAAGACTCGTTGAAAGATACACGTTGCAGCATTTATCCGATGGGTGGTGATGTACGCGAAACCGATATTTTAAACGATGCAATGAACGGATGTGATTACGTGTTTCATCTAGCTGCCATGTGGTTGTTGCATTGCAAAGATTACCCTCGTACTGCGTTTGATGTAAACATTGCCGGTACATTCAACGTGCTAGAAGCTTGCGTAAAAAATAAAATCAAAAAATTAATTTACTCTTCTTCAGCCTCTGTTTATGGCGATGCGGTGCAAGTGCCCATGACTGAAGATCATCCGTTCAACAACAAAAACTTTTACGGCTCTACTAAAATTGCCGGCGAAGCAATGTGTACTGCTTACAACGACCGATATGGCTTGGAAGTAATTGGACTACGTTACATGAATGTATATGGTCCGGGACAAGATCAACATGCGGTGTATAGCGGAGTTATTCCAATTATGCTTAATAAAATTGATGCTAACGAAGCACCCTCAATCAATGGTGATGGTTCGCAAGCTTACGATTTTATTTATGTGGAAGATGTTGCTAGATGCAATGTGGCTGCACTTAAAAGCAGCACCAAATATGGTTTCTACAATGTTGGTACCGAAATTCAAACCAC
>Ga0268298_10001641_pt1 | contig 25893 bp, 15 predicted proteins | sample WWTPWeurt_MetaG_FD_194462 | JGI IMG/M metagenome (GOLD analysis project Ga0268298, IMG submission 194462) | Activated sludge microbial communities from WWTP in Nijmegen, Gelderland, Netherland - WWTP Weurt | ecosystem: Engineered > WWTP > Aerobic digester > Activated sludge | place...
TGAAGAAAATCTGGTTCCTACCCTTCGCCATGGTCTGGACCCTCTTCAGCCTCCTCTGGACAGCCTTCGCCCTCACCGCTGCCAGATCATCAAGAAACATAGGGAGCTGGTTCATGGTAGCCTGGGGTCTACCTTTCGTGGGCATCGGCGCCGTCATGCTGGCTACACCCTATGTCACCTACAAACGCGAACTGCACACTATCTACGCCATCACCGACAAACGCACCCTCAGTTTCACAAACGAAGGCGTGCAAGAACTTGTCAGCTTCGACGACCGGCGCTTCGGACCCATCGAAGCAACCAACTACTCAAAGACTCGCACCGACCTGCTCTTCCGCAAAAGTCTCGACCCGGAATCACCCGGCGTCACCAGCGGCTTCTGGGGCATTGAAGGCGGCGCAGAAGCACAAGCCATACTGGAAGCTAAGCTGAAGGAAGCACAAGGCAGATAGATTATCTGAGACCATTCTCATATTGAGCCTGTAAAGACCGATAATTAAAGACAATTCGGCTCATATTGAATACTATTACCCGGCTCAGGTATCCCACACTTCCGGCACCGACTTTCCACATCCGTCGGTCAGCCCCACGCGAGTGCCCCCACCCCATGAACAATCTCCTCACCAAAGAGAAGGAAGGCTCCACCATTGACAGCGCCTTCTTCGCCGAACCTCCAGTCATAGCCACCTCCACCATTTACACACTGGAAGCCGCAATGAATGCAACGCCAAGTCTTCACGATTTCGAAGAAGATGCCGAATCTCTTACGGAAGACAGCCCGGCAGCGACCACAGCGCACAAGCCACATCCCTGGCACGCATTCATCGCCACCTGGTTGGGCGGCGTCTTCGACGGTATGGACAGTTCCATCTTCGCCATCGTGCTCTTCCCGGCCCTGTCGGAACTATTGCACACCCAGTCTCATAGCGTGGTCGGTCAATTCGGCTCTTACATCATCGCCATGTTCATGGTGGGCTGGGCCGTGGGCGCCGTCTTCTTCGGCTGGCTGGCCGACCACATCGGCAGAGCCCGCACCCTTTCCATCACCATCTTGCTCTACGCCCTATTCACCGGTCTTTGCGCCTTCGCTCATAACTGGTGGGAACTCGGCTTCTACCGCTTCCTGGTGGGCGCCGGCATCGGCGGCGAAATGGGCATCGGCGCCGTCTTACTGGCCGAATGCTGGCCCAAGCGCAGCCGCGTCTACGCCCTCAGCGCCCTGGCCACATCCCTGGGAGTGGGCTACATCCTCACCGCCGGTCTCAATCTGCTACTGGCCGGCAACTGGCGTTACCTCTTCATCGCCGGCGTCATCCCGGCCTTTCTCACCGTCTACATGAGAATGAAACTGAAAGACTCAGACCATTTCCATGAAATGCAAGAGAAGAAAAAAGAAGCGAAAAGCAAAGCGCACCACGAACGCTCCGAAGCCGACCATGAGCTTCTCAGCCAGACTTTCGGCGCCCTGCTTTCCAAAGAAAACTTCAATAAAACCATCATCGTCGGCTGTCTCACCAGCTGCGCCATCATCGCCTGGTGGGCCGTGCTCTCCTGGATTCCCGCCTGGATAAACCAGATAACCGGCGCCATGGCTGTAGCCGAACGCAGCCACACCATGCTCTTCAAAGACATGGGCATGATCCTCTCGGGCATCCTGGGCGGCTTCATGATCTCGCGCTTCGGCTACAAACGCTGCATGTCCCTCACCTTCGTTCTAGCTTTCGTCTTCACCGTGGGCATGTTCATGACCTTCAAGAGCTTCACTCCCTGGATCTTCCCCTGCATCCTGGGCGTAGGCTTCTTTGCTCATGTGCCCTTCGTACTGCTCTGGTCCTATATTCCCGAGCTGTATTCCACCCGCATTCGCAGCACCGCCTTTGGTGTCACCTACAACATGGGTAGAATGTTCGCCGCCCTGGCTGCTCTGGGCAGCGGCTGGCTCATTCAAGTCTTCAGCGGCTCCTATGCCATGGCCGCCTCGACTTTTGCCTTGATTTTCCTGGTAGGAGCGGTGACGGCGCTGTTTATGCCCACGCCTTGCGGCAAAATGATCGAAGAATAGGGTAAATAGAAGTAGCGGGAAGCTTAAGGGGCGACCCCTGGCGAAAAGTTCCATAAGCTCCAGAGACTTCAGAGGCTCAATAAGCTCCAGAGGCTTCAGAGGCTCCATAAGCTCCAGAGGCTCGATTAGCAGTCACCGGTTCGGGGAAACTCAATTGGCGGGAGAAGAACATCCTGAAGCAAAGCCTGAGAAGCGCGTAGCCACGCCTACCGGCACGGCTGTGGGCGAAAACGAACACGAGCAGACCGGCGACGGCCGACCAAACAGCGCGCCCCTGGACGGAGCCCGGCTTCAAGATGAGGCGAAAGCCCAGGCCAAAAACGGCGACAACCAGGGCGGAAGAAGCAAAGACGCCGGTCAGGAAAGCGCCAGGCTGGTGCAAGCAGGCATCTTGCCGGAAGCACAGGTGCTGGACGCCGCCGCCGAAGCGAAGGGTCTAAGCCTGCCCAAAGGCGACCAGCGGCTGGCCACCCTGCAAGCCCTTACCCACCTGGCGCAAAACCCCAAATTGCAAGAAAAGCTGGCCGGCACCGACGGGCGCATCGACCGCAAAGACCTGACGGAAGCCCTGCTGTTGAACGGGGAAATCCGCTCCGGTAGCCGCCTTCCCACCGGTATTGCCGGTTTTCTCAGCGACGCCGACAAAGAAGCAGTACAAACCCTGGCGGCCAACTGGAAGCTCCTGGAAAAAGAATCTTTCGACACAGGCGACCTGAGCCGCTTCACCATCGAAGACATTCGCAAGAACCTGTCGCAAGATCTAAAAGACGAGCTGGATAGAGCCGCTACAGCCGGCAAGACCTTGAGTGAAGGGCTTTCCGACTACCTGAAGGAGCGCCTGCGCACGGGGCTAACGCCGGACCGACTGGAAGTAGCGCCGCCCCCTTATCCAGGCACCGACATCCCGCCCTCAATGGTACGCACTTCCGAATTTTCGGAAGCGGCCCTGAAACTCTTCGACCGCCTCAACACCGACAAAGACGACTTTCTATCGGACAAAGAACTGGCAGCCGCCCTGGAAGACCCCCAGCACAAGCGGGAAGACGCCCAGGTGGTGGCCGCCCTCTACTTCTACCGCTCCCGCCTTTCAGGCGGGGTCGACGACGGTTCCGGCGGCGTTTCAAAAGCCGACCTGAAGAGCTTCGACAACCTGGAGCGAAAAATTACTCAAGACCTGGCAGACTCCTGGGACGTAGAAAGCGTGGGCAGAGACGCCGCTGCCTTCCGTGCCCTGGACCGTTCCAACAAAGGCTACCTGACCAGAGACGACCTGGAGAAAGCAGTAACAAACGGCAACCTGAGCGAAACCCAGCGCAAAGTAGCCGAGATAGTGCTGCGCCACTACCAGATTCTACCGGGCGCCTCCGACGACTACACCCTGGGCGAATGGCGCGGCATTACCCCCAAAGACCTGCAAAACTTCAGCAACGCCCTCAATCAATCAGACGAATACAGGGGCATCAAAGAAACGGCTCATGCCCTCAGGCGCACCTACTGGGGGCAATTAAACCAGGTAGATACCCTCTACCAGGACAACAACAAGCCACTAGAGAGCATCAATCCCGAGGCTATCAATCAGGGCTTGATCAACGATTGCTACTTCCTCAGTTCTCTTGGTGCCACCGCATACACCAATCCCGAACTGATTCGCGACATGATCAAAGACAACGGAAACGGCACCTTTACGGTGACCTTCCCGGGAGCCAAAAATGAACCGGTGACAGTCAAAGCCCCCACCGAAGCCGAACGCGGCATCTTCAACCAGCCCGGCAAGAACGGGCTCTGGGCCTCAGTTATCGAGAAAGCCTACGGCGCCTATTGCCAGCGCAATTTCCTACGCCGCACCCCCATGAACTGGGCAGGAGGCGACTCACCCACCGAAGGAGCCGACGGCGGCGGCTGGTACTCCGGGCTGCAAATTCTCACCGGCAAGCCCTATGTGCACCTGATCATGCCAATTACACCCAAGAATACTATCTCTAGAAGCCTGAACGACTCACTCAATCAAGAGCCTAAACATCCGGTCATAGCCGACACCGGCCCGGGCAAACCCTTTCGTTTCAGTGAAAACACGAAAGACGGCTTTGCCAGAGCCCATATCTTCATGGTTCTCGGCTTTGATCCCAAGGGCGCCGACGGCGGCACGGTCACCATTCGTAACCCCTGGGGCGGACCGAAGGGCACCACATCCGGTGAGAAACAAATTTCTTTCAAGGAATTCAACGAAAACTTTTTCAATACGGCCCATGGGCAAGATTGAAATACTTGAGTGGGATTTATGCAAACCATCAAAAGAGCTGTGGGCATTTTCTTAGTGGCGCTGAGCGCGGCGGCTTGTGGTCTGGCAGTATTCACCAGCGCAAGGCAACAATCTGTATCAACAGACAAAGATCGGCTAGAGAAGAAACTAGAGAAAACCTTCTTTTTCTCCGAATCCTTCCGCCCAGACTTCACAACTTCGGTGGACATTGCAGAGGCAAAGCTTATTGATGAACTCTTTGAAGATCTGCAGGATGGAAGAAGTGAAAGAGTAGTGGAAAAAGCAAAAACTTGCCTGCAGGAAGGCAACCGCAGTTGGAACTTTTATTTCGCGCTGGGTGCCCTGCTCATTGATTGCAAGAGCTACACTCTCGCCCAAGAAGCGTTTTCCGTATCGGACCGCAAGCTGACTGAGACAATTCCTGACGCTTATGTCGCAGAAAACTATCTCAAACAAGACATCAACCTCGACCCCCGTGCGGCTCTGACCGAAGCCTATCTGCACGAGTTACAAGAACTAGAAAAGGACAAGAAGGCGCCGCCACAGGCAAGGGCCGCCCTCTACGCAAAAGCGCTTAAATACTCCCACCCCCATGGTTATGTCTACAAAATGTACTCAGACTTTCTACGTGAGCAGGGAAAGAAAGACGAAGCAGAGCAAGCGCTCAAGCGCTGGGACTTGAGCCCGGCTTTCAAAGAACGACAAAGTCTGGATTTGAGTGCGCTCAAGAATCCCTGCGCTCTGGCGAAGTCACATCAACAATAAGGCTTGTAGCAATACTTCTCGGCAATAGCTTTATCAGCAGAGGCCAAAGCATCTTGCCCCAGGCTTTCATAGGCCAGGTGCCGGAACCAATACGACTCGGCGTTATATGGATCAAGCTCAATAGCCCTGTTCAGCTCCTCAACGGCTTGCCCGGCCTGACCGTTTCTAATCAGCGCCAGTCCTAGAATATTCAAGAGATCCGGGCGAGATGGATAAATACTATTCGCCTCAATGGCATCGGCCAGTCCGCTTTCTACATCGCCCTTCAGAACTTTGGCAAGAGCACGGTATCCTAAATGATAGGAGCGGTCCAACGGAGTTTCGACAAGCCGGCTCAGCTGATCAAGCTCGGCGAAAGCCCCCTCGAAACGCTCTTCCTGAATGTAGATAAAGGCTCTCGATAAATTCGGCATCTTAGACTCCGGCACCGCAGCAATAGCGTTGGATAGATCCGCAAGCGCGCTCTCCTTGTCTCCGACGCGAATGAAAATCATAGCTCTACCGGCGAGGGTCTCTGGAAGCCCATGAGGGGAAGCGTTTTCAACAGCCTGGTTGCTACAAATCATGGCATCCTCCAGCTTGTTCAGAGCAAGCAACGCAAGCGCCTTCACCTGAAAGGCAAAATAATAACTAGGATTCAGCGACAGAGCTTTCCGGCAATCTTCAAGACACAAATCATATTGGAACAAACTAAGAGCGGCACAACCACAAAGAGCCCAACCCACAGGAGTTTCGGCAATCTCAATAGACATCAGAAACTCACTTCTGGCAGCGGTAAACTCCAGTTTTTGCAGATAGACCACACCCGCCAACAGATAGGGCTCACTGCACTTTGGATACTTTTTCTTGGCAAAGACCACATCCTGCTCAGCCAATTCAGTCTTACCAAGAAGGAGATAGCTTGAGCAGCGCATGAGATATGCATAGTTGTCGCCAAGTTCAATAGCCTTAGTAGCGTCCGCTATTGCTTCATTGCATTTCTTGATCTGATTGAAGCAACTGGCTCGATTACGCAGAGCATAGCGATTTCCTTCAAGGCCCTTGGTCCTAGACAAAATCTCAATAGCGCCTTCATAATTGCCATCTAGCGAAAGTTTCACCCCTTTTACCACATCTCGATCGCGAAAGTACTCCGGGACGGTAAACCAGACATTATTGATGGTATGTGCAATAACAGCGCTCCAAAGATTGTGCGAAACAACAAAAGCTCCACCGCAAAAAAGGCCCAGCGGGAACTTGGACAGAAGCATATTCCAGACGCTTGCAGATTCGAAATGGGCCAAAGCAAATAAAATAGAAGCCGGAGAATAACCGATCAACTGCTGTAAAACACCGCGAAAAATAATTTCTTCGGCAATCGGAGTGACAAAACTAATTACCAGGAGGAAGGCGACATAATGGATAGGTGCCGGCGTTTCATTGAGCCCGCGCTTGTCTAGGGAACGGTTTACGACTTCATTCCACACGACACTCAGTATGCCGGCACAGATTCCGCACACAATAGCGAACCAGTCAGGAGGCTGATAAAATCCCGCCTCCTCCACATACTGCTTGAATGGTTCAAAACAAGCTGCAACTGCGGCACTGACCACCATGGCTGACAGAAGAAGCAGAGCTTGCCTTTCTGAAGCCTGTTGGGATTTTTGCTTTCTACCCAAAGCTGACATTATTCACGGTCGTCACAAACTCCAGCTCCTCTCACCGCGAGGCAAGACATTATATCAGTTAGCGAAGTGCGCGCTATCTCTATAGAGCCTATGCGGTACCGTAACGGTAGGGACGGTCTTCGCCTTGACAGCGAGCCGGGCAATTTCTAAAATGCGATTAGATTATGAACTATGACCGGCGAGTCGCCGGTCAACTACAGAGACGACAGAAAGACGCCCCGTAATCAACGTGACCCATCAAGATTCAAAACTGACAATTGATGATATCAGCAATAAACTGGGGGTGACACCCCAGTTTTTGTTAGAAGCGGCAAGTGCGGCATCAACCCAATATGAACTTTTCGACCTGCCGAAAAAATCAGGCGGAGCAAGAACCATATGCTCCCCGAAGAACGAGCTGAAAAGGCTGCAGCGGACAATACTAGAGGAGCTGCTCCACACTTTCGCAATGCCTGACTACGTGCATGGCTGCGTCAAGGGTCGCTCGATTGTGACCAATGCCAAGCCCCATACAAACAAGCCACTGGTTCTGACCATCGATATCAAAGACTTTTTTGGTTCCATCAACCCTGAGCAAATCAATCGCATCTTTCGAGTTAGCTTCAACTGTGACGACAAGAGCGCCGAAGTGCTAACGGCCCTGACCACCTACGGTACTTTCCTGCCTCAAGGCGCGCCCACAAGCCCGGCTCTTGCCAATATCGCCGCCCTACCGTTAGATTCGGCCATACTCGATATCTGCGAGCAGAGCGGTCTACAATTCTCTTATACCAGGTACGTCGATGATATCACTATATCTGGTGACAATCGCCTGGCCCTCATGCTTGCCTCCTTCTACAAGACGGTAAGCGCACACGGCTTCACGGCCAGCCCCGGCAAACTTCGGGTGGGACGCCCCTCCAACCGGCAGAAAGTGACAGGCATAATAGTCAACAAAAAGATGGCTCCACCCAAAAAGCTAATCCGCAAAATCAGACAGCAACTCTACTACTGCGAAAAGTTTGGAATAGAAGATCACTGCCGAAAAGAAGGTATAGAAGAACAAGAGTTCTTGAATCAAATCAACGGCATGTTAGGCTTCATAAGACTCACGCAACCTACTACCGCCGATCTATTCAAGATCAAATTGACCACTCTGCAAGGCTACACATTTGTGAGCGTTGACGAGAGCGTTCTACTGCTTTTAAAGCATGCTGTGGAAGAAGAAAAGCATGTAAACTTCGTATACCACGGCTCGGAGCGCAAAGTGGCACCAGTTGAAGTCTTCATAGATGACGAGGGAATGAAGTTTATGCGCGGCTATCAAACAGTGCCCGAACAGAAGTGGGAACGCTACATGATTCCAGATATACAGTCTTTGAGGCTATCGGAAAACGCCTGAGGGTGATTTATCCCAATCAAGGCGAATTGCCGGCGGCAGAAACCCGCACCTCTTTCAAGCGCTGGGACTTGAGCCCGGCTTTCAAAGAACGACGCAATCTGGATTTAAGTGCACGGACCACTACTCATCGTTGATTTGCTGTTGCAACTTCTCGATTACGTCAGTTATCTGCCCGGAAAACAAGGCAGAAAAGGACTGCGGGTGGGGGATCTTCGTCGTCTTCAGCAGTGGATTGAAGTCTTCCTGAAAATAACCGAAACTGTCCTGGTCCATAAAGATAGAGTCGAAGTTACCTTCACTATCGAAGAACAAGTATTCATGGCAGTTATCATCAATGTATTGCGCACCAAAGGCAAAGAAGTGCTTGTCTATATGCTCAATTTGCTGAGGCTTGTAGAACTCTTCAAACTCCGGGCGCCCGCCCCAGCAGTAGTCTATATAGTTAACCAGCCCCGGTTCGGCAATCTTCTCTTCATCCCAGTGCTCAAGAATAGCCAGCTTAGTTTCATAGGAACCTATAGTCAAAACACCCTTGGTCAGGGCAAATTCACGCAATTCCGGGGGCAGTTTGATACCGGCGGCTGCCTCATGTTTTGCTATCTGCGCTTCGTCGAGGGGCTTGAACTCTTGAATCTCATAGTATTCTGCATAATCGGGATTGATCTGACTGTAGTAGTCGAGAGCAGCTTTGTACCTGGCTAGAGCCTGGTCAACGGTTTCACCGGGCGGAGCCACTTTCAGTTTGGCCTCCGGATCATCGGCGAAATGCGCCTCAAATTCGGGAGAACGGCAAATATCAGCCAGTTTGGCATTCTCAGTGAGCGCCTCGTGGCTCTTCTTTTTCATTTTTGTCAAAACGGTAAAAAGCTGAGTTTTGTAACTGGTAGGGTCCTTTGCCAATTCGCTTATGCGCAGAAGAACAATAGCCTGGGTTTCGTAAAATGGTCTGAGCTGATACTCGTCGTCAATGGGCGAGGTGGTGGCCATGCACTTGTTAATATGCTCCAGGGCAACCTGGCATTCAGCCTCACCGGCGGCGCGCTCACAAAGCGTCCAGGCAAGCATGTTATGGGCAGAGCGGAGCGTGCCGCGCACGTGACTGTCTTCGCTCAGGTAGGCGAACAACTGGGTATTGCTTAGATGCTCAATTGCTTTGCGGCATGTATTCAGGGCTTCATCGACTTGCCCCAGTTCATACTGGGCGTAGCGTCTTGCATCATAAATCCAGGCCCACTGGTGCGCCTGAGCCTCTTCTCCGGCAAGCAGCTCTTCTGCCTTAGAGAGGGACTCAAGGGCTTCCTTATAACGTTTCTCTGAATTTTGCTTCTGGGCTTTTGTCAGAAGCTTGTCGAACTCTTTGGCTTTATTCTTGAAGAACAAGGGCATAAAAGACTCTCTTTCAAACGGGTTCAATAAATTGCTTACGCACAGGGGCGATTTTTTAGCCGGTGGGATATTGAAACTCCGGTATCCCCAGTTACTGTAGCTTCTCACAGCTCAGGGTTGATCCCAATCGAAGATTAAATCCTCTCAAATTGAGAGGCACGGTATTGCGTTCTTCCTCTCTTTTTGAGAGGATAGAATTGAGGGAAGGTGCAAATCGTGGAGATACTCAACTCCAGAGCAATTAAGCAGTTTGTTCGGGAACATTCTGATGCAGAAGCACCGCTCAGAGAATGGGTGGCAAAAACGCGAGCTGCCGAATGGAAAAACAATTCGGACGTTCTGAAAACCTTCAGGAGCGCTGATCACCTGGGAGACCAGAAATTTATTTTCAATATCGGCGGCAACAATTTTCGTATGGCGGCAATGGTATGGATAGACAAAGAGAGAGTCTACGTTTTGAAGCTCATGACACACGCTGAATAGGACAGGGAAACCTTCTGATGATAAGCAAGAAATACAAGAAGCTCATAGAAAACTTCCCCCTGGTGCCAATCAGGAGCGATGCTCACCTGGATGAAGCCCACGATATTGCTCAGAGCCTGCTATGCAGGAAGGAGCCTCTAGCCATTGATGAGAAGGAATATCTGGAAGTTTTGCTGAATGAAATCAGTAAGTATGAGCAAAAGCATCACGCCCTTTCGTTCAGCGAACTCAAGCCTCACGAGCTTCTACAATCCTTCATGAAAGAGCATGGGCTCAAGCAGGTAGACATTCAAACCATCCTGGGAATTTCTTCTTCCGGCGTGATGAGTGAGATTGTGTCGGGCAAACGAGAAATAACCAAAGAGCAATGCGTCAAACTGGGCCATCACTTCAAAGTTACACCGGCAGCGTTTCTTCCAAAGATTTTCGCCTGATAATTGATCAGTGCAATATATAAACCCTCTCTTCGCCGCAGTCAGAACCGGTACAAATACCATTTTTGAAATAGATATTCGCACCGGTTCCGCTACTGAATTGATAGAAGCAGGAAACGATTTGTTTTGCGGGTGTCTTCGGCGACGATGCCTTTCTACCTTTAGCGTCAGAAACCGAATCGGGCTGGCCAAGCCATGAGACAATGGACGAATAAGACTTACCGGGACCAAATTGGCAAATCTGCCGGATTCGCCACTCTTCATAGGCATGAAACTGCTCCCTGCTGCAGATACCGGAGCGAACACAGGTGTTACCCTCAAACACAAGATAGACCGGTATCCACCGACCACCAAGATTGTAGACCCAGAATTCGGACTTTGGGCTGAGCCATTCCCAGCCGCTAAAACCGCGCCCCTTAAATGACGGTGCCCCAGCCAGCGCAATAATCTGCTGCTTCTCAAGATGAAGCGCTCGCCGGGAAAACTCTCTGGCGGCGCCGACCTCAGCCAGACTAAAGTAACCGCAAAATCCACGATAGTTAAACTTCTCTGGAAACTTGCCTTCCCATGAATCCTTGTATTTATTCAACCGCCTGAACGTTGTTGCAGTTACAGCCTCAGGATCAAACTCATGCCCGGCTTTCACCCGCAGTACCGGATGATAGTAGTCAACCTTCTCCGGTTGGTAAATCCACTCAGCTTCGGAAGGCGAAAAAGACTGTTTGGCGGATGCTGGCCAGGGCGCAGCAATCACAACTACTGACTGCACAACCGAACACAGCGGCAAGAACCAATTTCGAGATAGTTTGCAGAGCATAACTCACCTTGTTAAATAGTCTCGGTGGGACCGAATCTGCTCTCACCGACTTCGCAGAGGCACCGAGCAAGACCTGGTAAGGTGCTCTGCAAACTCAAAAACGTCGAATAAACTTCATCATATTCTATTGCGTAATTAAGGGCTCGATGGCACCAAGAATTCCTTTACGACTAGCTTCTTCGAAAAGTACTACATAAGCCTGCCGGCCCATGCCTCGTGCGGCCATGGCATCGTTCAAACAGGCTACGAAATTGGCACCCTCTGAGGAATAACCACTCTGCAAAAAGACGATTCGGCTGCGCCTGAGTATGGCGGTGCGGCTCAAGTTCTCAACCAGAATGGCACCATTCTCTTTGCTGGAAACTGCCTGCCCATCGGTTACTAGAACGATCAAGATAGGACGAGGAGAATCGGCGGTTGCCACACGGAGCGCGGCAGGCAGGTATGTATTACCGGTGGTAACTGCACATTCCAATGTTGACTGAATCTGTCTTGCCGATTGATTGGTGCTGGCGTCAACGGTCTCGTTAAAGAGATAGAGATCCATCCCAGAGCCGGTGCGTCGCTGCACGCTGGTGCAAAACTTATCCAGCTCTTCCTTCACCCAGGTCCAGCGAAGCTTCTCACTGTTGCCCAGAGGACGATACATGGAACCGGAATGATCAACAATAAGGCGAATTTGATATGTCCGCAATACTGATGAGAGCTTGTCTTGGGGATAGCCGGTATTCGGGCGGATAGAATCCATCTTTGGCTGCATAGTGGCGAGATAGATCCGCCCATTTCTCTCAATCTTCAAACTAAACTTGTCTTTCTCGATGAAAGCCTGCAATATGCGGTCGCCGGCCACCACCCCGGCATAAAAGGCCGGTGTACCAGGCTTCACCTCTTCTACAGTGGTTGGCAACTGCGTACTGAGCGGCGTCACTCCGGACGAAACGCAATACATGCCAAAGGCATTGATCTGACCTCTAAGCTTGGTCGTCGAGGCCGGTGCGGGTGCGGATGCGGCTGCAGATGCACTTTTAGGCGCTCCCTTCGAGGAGGAACTGGCCGGGGTCGAATCTTGAGCACCGGCTGCCATGGTTGTGCTCAGCACCAAGTGCGCAAGCAAGATGCGGGCAACGAGACTGGAAGTAAATTTAGCCCCGGCGATACCATTCCGACAAAGCCCTGCCATACATTTCCAAGATGGCACCACTCTACTTTCCGCCCTGCTTTTTGCTGTTAGTCTTGACAGCGGCACTTTTGCCATCCTTTTCACCCATCTTGAGAGCGCGGGCATCCATCGGGTTTTCACTGGGAATACTGGCAGCCTGTGAAGGATCCCCGGAGTTTAAATAGTTTTGCACATAATTTGAATTAGCCGAGTATGGCGCGATGGCAGGCTGATTGCCCGATGATGGAACCGATCCACGCCGCAAGAGAGCATCAGCGCGCCTTTGATAGCGTTCAGTGATAGACGCCTGCTCCTTACTCAACTGTTCAAACTCTTTCTGTGTGGCAAGTCTGAGCTCCGCCGGGGAAAGACTTTTCTGAAGCCTATTAACATTATCATTGAATCTCTCTTCGGCAGCTTTGATTTCCCTTTCCTGCTCAGAGAGCAAGCGACGGCGCTCCATCGAATCGGCGGACGAAAGCTTGGGCTCAACTGCTTTCTTGACACGCCCGTCGTAGGGCAAAAGGTCAAACAAGGCGCGCTCGGCCAGTTTCCCCAGCTCTGTACCAACACTAAGGCTCTGGCACTTAGTCAGCGATTTGCGGGCCGCATCCACTTTGCCGTAGCGAGCCATGGTACAACCCAAATAATAGTGAGCATAGCCGTTGTTCGGCTGGCGAGCAATTATATCGGAAGCGAGACGGGCGCAGGCCTGATAGTCGCCTGCATCATAGGTCATTTTGAGCAACGATACGTTGGGTTGCCCCTGCGCCAGTACAGGCACATTCAATGTTGCACAATTCAGCCCCATGAAAATCAGACAGAAGCCAAAAGCCCGGGAAACTGCGAACGCTCTTAACTCCTTCATAGACTCAGCTCCAAACAATAACTCATGATATTATAACGAGCCTGACAAATCCGGTGCTTCGGCACGAGTGTAAATACAGCTTCCAGTAAGTGATTGGAAAAGTGTTGACAAAGAATTTTAGGCGGTTAACCGGTTTAATCATCGGCTCTTATCTCACCGTATCCATCTTTAATATGCCGGCACAAGCGCAGCAGACTGCGGCTGATTATGCCAAGTTGGGGCAAAAACAATATTCGCAGGGAAATTTCAAAGAAGCTGCAGCGAGTTTTCGCCTGGCCATTTACCAGGGACAGAAGACGGCTTCTACCTGGTTGTACCTGGCTCAGAGCTACGATGGAGCCGGCGAAGCCGGCGCCGCTCGTCAGACCTACCAGACCATACAAAAATATTTTCCAAACACGCCCGAATGTACCAGGGCAACCGAGCGCCTGGCTAAATTGCAACCGGCTAGCCCCGCCCCGCAAGCGACAGTAGCCACTGCGACAGGCGCAACCCCCACTGGTACGTCGCAGAACGACGCGCCAAAAAAACTAAAGGAAAGAATCTTCATTATACCGCCGCAGTTCGGACACCCGGCGGTAGACCCCAACACCGTGCGCCTGGTGCGTACCTTACTGGCCGGACTGCCCAAGCCGGTGTACAAAATACTCGATCAGGGCGGGACCAACATTTTCCTCACCCCTAACTTAATCGACAAATTCCCCAAGATAGTTGGAACTATCAATGAACACCTGGGAATATACTTCTCCCTGGAACACGGCCGCACCTATGGTCGCGATGTTTACCTTTGCGAACGAACCGGCGCGGGGAATGGTTCCGGTACCGAATTGGGGCCAATTGTTAGCGATGAAAATCTGAAGGGCTTTTTCTACACCTTTCTCGCTCATGCCCTCAATGATTGCCTGGAGGTTCCCTCCAATGACCCACAGTTTGTCGCCCTGTACAAACAAGACTACGCCAATCTGGACACTTCGGACCCGCATCTCCACGCCTTCATAGCACCGGTAGAGGGAATTCACGACACTTTTGGTGCGCTCTGCGCCAGCATCATGGGTAGTACCAACGGCACCAACGAGTACTGCAGCAGACAGTTTCCACGCTGTCGAGCCTGGATTGCTCAGCGCATCAAAATACTTTCAGACAGCAAACCCTGATTATCGAGAACTTCGACATCATCAAGCTGTTCAACGACCTCCCTGGTAGCCGCAAGAAACGGCCGGTTCCACCGCTGGTTTTGGAGACACTTGCCAGGGTCTGCCAGGGAGCACAATTTAAGATTCAAGGTCATAACTTCGCCCAAAAGAGCCCGGAAACACAGTGGACTTGCAGCAATTAATCTTTCGGAAATTTAATTCCAAAACAGGGGCGTAGAACCCAGCTATTTGGGCATCGCCAAAATTAATCCGTGAAAACCGTGGCAGGGGGATTGATAGTTACCCTGATACAGATAACATATATCGATGTGCCTTTTATCATGACTTCGCAAGTTATCGATACTTCGAAAGACTGAGCAACGGCGCGGTATCCCGTTGTCTCAACTCATACTCCAGGCGGTAGGTCATGGTAATCAGCGGTACGCACCAGGGCATGTCTTCTATCATCTCGCGCAACAAAAGACTGGTCGGATTCTCCATAGGTCTTGCTTGCACACTGTCCATTTCCACGAAGGCAGCCCGCGCCGATGAGGCCGTACCGGTCACAGATCCAACAGCACATACAACTTCGCTGCCCGATCCGAGTCTTCATGTCAACTCGGTCGATCCCGTTCTCAACGCTGTCGATCCTGCCGCTAACATAAACGTAATCGACATCCCACAGCCGGTGATGCCGGTCGAGGCAACCATACCAGTCGTCCCGATCGATCCGGTTCAAAATATGATGCCTGACCCGACAGCGCATCTCAATATTGTGGATCCCACCCAAAATATAATGCCGGACCCGACTGCGCATCTCAACATTGTAGATCCCACCCAAAATATAGCGCCTGACCCGACTGCGCATCTCAATATTGTGGATCCCACCCAAAATATAGCGCCTGACCCGACTGCGCATCTCAACGTTGTAGATCCCACCCAATTAGATCCAACTCAAGGATTGGCCGCAGACCCAATTCAAACGCCTCCAGGCAATACCGACATCGGCGCCGACAACACCCAGACAGTACAGCACCAGATGGAAACTGCCGGCGCCCTGCATAGTGCACAGGCGGCTGATGCCATTGCAGCGACAACCACCCAGGCGCCTACACCCGCCGACCTCAACCTCAGCGCCACCACCCAAGACTTCCTTGCAGGCAGCCTCGGCAACTTCCACACGCTCACAATAGATGTCGGCGGCGTCAAAGAAACCGTAGACATTCACAGCCGGCTCACTGCCGCAGAATTCGTGGCCGCCGATCAGGTCTTAAACGACGGTGGGCAGACAATCACCCTGGGCGCGCACGGCGAAGCAACCGGCGGCTATTTCTTCCTCGACACCAGCCTCCTTTCCGCATTCAATGGACAAATCGGCGATCTAACCGTCACCCAAGGCGTTCAGCTCATCAATACCTTTGATATGGTGCATCTGGCCGGCGACATCAACAACTACGGCTCAATCTTGATGGCATCCACCACTGCCGGACAGAGCGACACTATCTCGGCCAATGCCATCATCAACTCTTTCGAAGGTCTGATCGGCTCCTACACAGGCGGTCTTAACGGACTGTTCTCAGCCGATCCGATTCTCAACGCCCTCACGTCTTTCACCAATTTTGGCACCATCAGCAGTGCGGGTAGCCTCACTATCAGCGCCCCGGAAATTTACAACCTTTCCAGCGGCGACCACACCGCCACCATTTCTGCCGCTCAAAACATCAATCTCGATACAACCCATCTGGTCAACTCAGGCGACATCTCAGCCGCCCTCGGCAATATCAACGCCACCAGCACCGGCAGCCTGGCCCTTGATGGTTTCGGCGGCACTCTCAGTGCTGAAAATGGCTATATAAACTTGCTCAGCAACAATGATGCCTTGCAAGTCATGGGCGGCAATTTTGTTTCTAAAGAGTTGACGTTGAAAGCCGGCCACTCCACTGCCAACCTGCAGGCGCAAAAAGTCTCGGGCGTGGTCAACGCCTCCGGCGACAACGTACATTTATATACAAGCGAATCAGACCTGCATCTAGGAAACATCGATGCTGCAGGTGACCCGACCCTGGCTTCTCAAGCCAATATTATCATCGACGGCACCATCGCCCCCACAAGCGGCGCCAACCTGGCAATTATTTCCGGTCAAAATATATTGAGCGGCGCAGGCGGTCAGCTCGACACAAGGAACCTCAACCCCGGCGGCGGCAACGGCGGCAATCTCAGCCTCATTGCCGGAGCCAATTTCACGGTCGACGGCTCGGGCAACGTCGTTCTTACTGACTCAGCCAACGCAAATAAGGGCAGCGTCACCGGCGGCGCCATAGATCTCACCGGCGCCTTCGGCGGCAGCGGTCCGATTAACTTAATCACAACCGCAGGCACCGGAGCAACAGGCAACGCAGGCTACATACAAATGGTAGCTTATGCCGGAACCAGCAATGCGCCCTTCGCCGGTACCATAAATATTCCCAGCGCCGTCACTTTAGACGCCAGTTCCGCCAGCGGGCAGCGCGGAGACATAAGCATTATTGCCGGTTCAAACGGAGCGCCTTCTTTGACATCCGGCTCCATGGTCGGCAGAAACATCACCCTGTTGAACCAAACCCCGACAGTAGGGGCAGGCATGTTCTTCGACGGCACCGGAACAGCAAGTAACGGCATCAATTCCTTCTCCGCCCTCTCAGGAATTAAAACCAGCACAACCCAAATCCAGGGGAATCTCTCAGCCACCGGAAATATCAACGCCACAGCAGGTCGATTCCAGACGGTCGGCAATATCAATGCCGACGGTGCAGGCGGAATAGACGCCCCCGGTCTGATGAACGGTGAAAACGGACACAACATCACTATAACCTCATTCTTCGGCACCTCCATTCAAGGCAACATAACTGCCACCGGTGGTGGCGGGGCCGGCAGCGGCTCGGCTACGTCTACCTTGGCGGGCGGCGCCGGCGGTAACGGCGGACTAGTCACTCTCGCATCCAACGGTAACCTTGGTGGACTTTCCATTACCGGCAATGTGAACGTTTCAGGGGGTGGCGGCGGCGGCGGGGCCGGCGGCTCACAAACCAGCGCAGCCACCGCCGGCGGAGCCGGCGGTCAGGCCGGAACATTCAAAGCCACTACCAGTGTAGGCGGCGTAAATGTCGGCGGCACGGTCTACGCTTACGACGGTGGCGCCGGTGGTGCGGGTGGTTCTTCGAGCACCGGAGTCGGAGCCGGTGGCGGCGGCGGAAGCTCATACGGCGGAGCAGGGGGCGGCGGTGGTGGCGGCACCGGCAACCTGGCAACAGATTTTGCAGCCGGTGGCGGCGGCGGATTCTCAATCTTCGGCAATGGCGGCGGCGGTGGTGGCGGAGTCTTTGGCAACCCCGGCTCAGGCACACTCTCCACTGGCGGTTCCGGCGGTTCTGTGATGGACGTTGGGCTCGGTGGCACCGGAGACGTGGCAGGCGGCTCAGCCGTCGCTACTATCGGCGGCTTGGGAGGAGGCATTGCCAGCCCAGCGGTCGGTGGAGCAGGGGCCACTATTGCCACCATCGGTGGCGCCGGTGGCGGTACAAACATCGCGACAGAAGGAATCGGTAGCACCGGTAGCGGTGCCAGAGTAGTAACCGGACACGGACTGGTTGACATTCTCGGCGGTGCATCCGGCAACGGCCCTGGTGGCGCTCTCAGGATAGAGGCAGGAGCACTGCGAGCCAACGGATCGCAACAAAATTCACAGGTAAAGATTGCTGACTTTGCCGGAGTGCCACTTGATTTGATTTCCTTCGGTGGTTTGAACGGCGCAGCGACCCTGACGACCACACAAAATGCAGGCACCACCGGAGCCGACGGCACTATTAACGTGATTGGCGCCGTTAGCGGTCAGGCCTTCAATATTACGACAAACGGAGATGCCGGCCCAAACAATATCAACATCTACGGAACAGTTGGCAGCAGTAGCCAAAACTTCGGCACCGTCCTAGGTAATCTCACCAGTAATGGCGGGACCATAACTACCTTCGGTGCAGGCAGTATAAATAGCTTTGGCGGCACAGTAACAGCCACCGGTGACATCAACGTCAAAACCTCTTCCGGTCTTCCCACCGGCTTTTTTAGTCCCGGTCTCGGCGTTGTTTCCACCAACGGAAACGTAACCATCAATCAGGGCACAGGCAGCCTGCACCTGAACAATTCCAGTGTCGTCAACGGCGGAACGCTTACCCTGCATGCCCAGGGTCCTCTGCTCATCGGCAACAATACTGCCAACGGCGGCACCATAAATATTGATACCAGCGGCAGCAATTCCTCAATTAGTCTGAACGGACCAATCACAACCGGGAACACAGGCAGCGTGACAATCCAGACGCTGGGTAGCGGTTCAATTCTGCAGACCTCCCAGGCAACAGCCGGTATTGTTTCAAGCAATATCAACCTGATCACCAACGGCAATATCGGTTCATCAACCGCACCGGTGGTAACGACAACAGTAAATAACGCCCCGATAAACACCACCTACGGTGCCGCAAGCAGTATCTTCCTGCGCGAGCTGTCTACCGGCGTGGTCACAGTCAATGCTCCAACGGCATCATCCGGCACTCTATCAGTGACGGCGCAGGGCTCGCAAATCAATGTTCCGCAAGCTAATTTCAACAACGTCTCCATCACCAACACAAATGCCAACGGCACTGTGCTACTAAACTCAGGCAATAACCCAGCGGCAATTCTGGGTAACGGCGCAGGCACCTTTGCCGTCACCGCCGGTGGAAACATCGAGGCCAATGCTAACAACACCAACATCCAGGGCACCAGTGTCAGCCTGGTCAGCAATAACGGCTCCATCGGCACCCTGAGACGCATCACGGCAGCGGCGCCGACCCTGACGGTGCGAGCTCTCAATGGTTCCGTAGACGTTGAAACACCCAATGCCACAACCATCAATGGCGGGGCAGCCAACAACTTCCACTTGATCGACACAGTCTCCGGTCAGACAGTCACTCTCAACGGACCGCTCACCGCCAACGTCATTGATGTGCAGGCACCCAACGCCGGCAACCTGGCCGTCGCCGGTTCCATCGGCGCCAACAACACAAGCATCCTGAGCCTGCTATCGGGCGGCGGCATTTCCTTCAACCCCTCCGCCGTGGTAACAGCCCAGGATCTTTCACTGACGGCGGGTAACAATCAGATTGCCGTAGGAAACGGACTGGTGCTCTCAAATCTGCACTGGACGCCAGCCTCCGGAGTTATCTCCATCGCGGCGGCGGCTGCCCCCGGCGGCACAGACCAAATCAACTTTGGCGGGGGCGACTTCGAGATTCTCTCCAATCTGCTCGACACCAACTCACTGGTGCTCACCGCCGGCGGCACTCTGACGGTGGGAAGCTCATCGAACTCTTCCGTAAACGTAGCGGCTAACAATCTCACTCTAAGTGCCCAGGCGATCGCAAACTACGGCACAGCCCAGGCAACCAACGCACTGACAGTAAACTCTTCCGGGGCTGCGGGAGTAACCAACAACGCAGGCGCCACAATGAGCGCCGGTGCGCAGCTCGCCATCAATGCTCTAAGTGGTGGAGCTTTCACCAACGCCGGTGCGATGACCGCAAACCAGCTCGCAGCTTTCAGCTCCGGTATAGTTAATTCCGGCACCATTCAGACTTCAGGCAACCAAGAACTGGTGGCCTACGGTGCCGCCGGGGTAACAAACACAGCAAGCGGCAGTCTGACTTCCGACCAAAATCTAACGGTTTCAGGCACTGCCGGTCAGAGCCCCATCAATAATGCGGGAACCATAACTGCAGCAAACACTTTGTTGCTGCAAACTTTGAACTCATCGGTCACCAACAGTTCAACCGGCAATATCTCAAGCAGTGACGTCGCGGAGATTCAAGCCGAGACAATAACTAACGATGGCTCAGTCTTTGCAAACAACGCCTTGACTCTCACCACGCCCACAAGCAACCCCAATCCCAGTGCCAATCTAGCTATCAATGGCAGCGGCACTTTCTCCCTGGGCAATTCAGGAGCACTTAGCTTCCGGGCGCCGGGAGACATCACCGTCCTCGGCAATCTATTTACGACTCTCAATTCCCTGGGGTCCTTTAACGTTGACGCCGGTGGAACCTTCAATAATCCATTCACCTCTGTGGCCGCTTCAAACGCTGGTTCAGGCGGAACCATCAATATCAACGCCGGAAACTGGGTTTACAACGGCACAACCCCTATCACCACACCTATCAGTCTGGTGGCAGATGGCGACGCCGGCCCTAACACGAGCGGCGGCACCATCACGCTAAACCTGACCAACAGCGCCGCGCAGGGCATCACCATCGGCGGTGCGGCCGGCAATTTCAGCCTGTCAGCCGGAGGCTGGAACGGCGGGCAGGCAACAGTCAATACTCCAGGCAGTCTGACTGTTGACACAGCCTACTTCAATGTCAAACCGACATCTTCAGCCGGTACCGGCGGCAACGTCTTCCTCACAGCCGGCAATAATTTATTGCTCAAGGGCAGTCTCGACACGCACTTCGGCACGAGCGGTTACGGAGTTGTCTCACTGACTTCCGGCAGTGCTGCCCCGTTCTTGATTGACGGCACCAAGACCAATACCCTCAACGGCCAGATTGGTATTTCCAACGGGCAGGGTATATTCGGCAGCGACGTGACCATCAATAACCAGGGCGGCGTCGAACTGGCACGCAACTACAAGTTGACCGGCGTCGACAGTCTCACAATCAACGGCAGCGGTCTCACCAATAACGGCGTTGTCGATGCAAACAATATCGCCATCAATGCCGTCGGTACCGGCAGTCTAACCACAGGTACTTTCGGCAGCTATCAAAACACTGCCATGGACAGCCTAACCTTGAATTCGCAAAGCGGCGGCTTCAACCTGAGCGGTACCTTACCGAGAGCGAATCAAATCAATATCAATGCTCAAAACGGCACAGTGGCCTTTGCGCCAAGCTCCTCAAACCTCACTGCCACTGCCGATGCCGGCGGTAATGGCGGTAATATCAATATCGCTGCCACCAATCTCACTTCCGGCGCCCTCGCGCTTAATGCAGCAGCAACCACCGGCAACGGCGGCAACGTAAATCTTCAATTGACCGGCAACTCGCCCGTCAATATCGGTAGTGGCGCTCTCTCAATCAATGTAGCCAACGCTGCCGGCATGCAGGGTGGCTCAGTGGTCGTGAGCACCGGTGGCGGCATTAAGGCCAATGCTAATTCGCTGAATCTGGGCGGAAATTATGCCCCTGGTACAGGAAACGGCGCTTCCCTTCAGCTTATCTCCGGCGGCAAACTCTTCCTTGACCGTATCAACACTCTCCCCGCCTCCCTCAGAGATCTGCAACTAATATCGAACAGCGCCACGGCATTCAGCCTGGGCGGCGCCTCTTCCAATGGAAACGGTATCGGCAGCGAAAATCGCAACATAGTTGCGGAAAACATCGTAATCTCCAACCAGGGCGGCGCCATAGTCGTGGGTGATGGTCGCGACATAGTAGGGCAGACCGTCAGCCTCCTGGCTCAAGACAATATCGGCTCTTCCAACAAGCACGTCAATGTTTCGACCGCATCATCTCTGACATTGAACTCAAACGCCGGTAGTGCCTTCGTCAATCTCAAGAACACCACGGCAACAGACTTGAGCGCCTCGGCAGCCAATACTCTCGATCTAACATCTCCCGGCAGCCTCAACGTGCTGGGCCCGATAAACTCACAAACCCTTGTGCTTGACGTAAATGGAGTCAATGCCCTCGAAACCAGCGCCACAAGCATCACAGCCAGCACCGGCAGCGGCGACCTCTACATCAACAATACTTCGGCTTCCGCGCCGCTTACTGTAGACGGACTTTCCGCACCTGGCTCGGTCACCCTACTCACCGGCAGCGACCTCACCACTACCGACACGATTTCAGCCGGCACCAATGTACTTCTGACAGCTTCCGGCGGCATGGTCATCGGTAAAAACGTCAACGCCCAAAATGGTACAGCCGAACTCTATGCCTACGGCGGCAATCTTACAAATGCGGGCAATGGCTCTTACCGGGTCAATGCAGATCAGGTCAATCTCTTCGCCGGCGGAGCGATAGGCTCGGCTGCATTACCTTTCCGCACGGGAGCCGCTAATATCACACTCAACGGGGGCGATGTCTACCTGGCCAACCGCACCACCAGTTCCACCGCCGTCACCAATCTTTTGACCTCCAATGTGGGCAGCCTCAATTTCACCCAGACCAACACCAACGCAAACAATCAAGGCACGCTCAATATCGACTCCATCTCTGCCACCTCCGGACCTATCTACATCGGCAGCAATGAGAAGGTTCTGGCTGTCAACCCATATGCCAGCATAACCACCAGCAACGGCAACATTACCCTCCTCAACACCTACCAAAAGAATGGCAGCAACCTGCCGAGCATACAGATCGGTGATGGCGCCTTCATCTACGGCTCCTCCTTCGGCAGCCCCGACACAGGCAATGTTTACATCGCCCTCGGCTCAGTGCCGTCCACTGCCGATCTTAGACCGGGCGTGGCGCCCACAGCCAATTCACCCGTCATTGAAGGCACGGTTTATTTCGGCACCAGGCAAAACCCCACAGGTTCCATCACCACCGGCACAAACAACTACCTGGCCGGGCTCGACCGCAACCTGGTGTTCAACACCAACAAACTGGCCGCCTCGCAAATTTCTCTGGGTAATGACGTAACCATAATCGCCGACCCACCCCTGGCACCCGGCCAAACCGGCGCCGATTTTGGCACTCTGCAATACGTCAATGCCTCTGCCGCCGACTCGGCGGGAACAGCCATGGCGACAGCATTCACGGCGAATACCGCCACAGCCCCCGGAACGGCCGGCACCGGCAACCTGCCGAGCACCATGCCTCTGGCTGCCCTTTCACCAGTCGGCTCGCCCTCTGCAAACACATTCGGCTTAGGGCAATCGACGCAGTCGTCACAATCTTCAGTCTCAGACGTAAGCCTCCCCTCAATTTCTGCTACCCTGGCAGCCGCCCTCAACAGCCCCGTGCCAACCGCAGAACTGTTCGACACACCCGCGCAGCGCCTGGCCAACCTCAACTCCAGAGCAGCAAGTAAAGCCAGTGCCGTGAATAGCTCAGTGGTAGAAGCAGCCCAGGCCTGGGCGGAAAAAGCCTTCAAACTCAGCCAGGAAGCCAGCACGAAAGCCATGAACGGCAGCACCGCCATTAGCGCACAGAAGCCAGGAGCGGAAATCGGTACTGTCGAAACCCTCACAAAAGAAACCACCACTCAGAATCCCAGCCAGAACCTAAATGGCACAAAGCTCAGCGGCGGCGTCTCCAACGCCGTGCGCCGCTCCATCCAGAAAGGCGCCCTGCTGATGGCACCGGACGCCAACACCATCATCGACACCCCCTACGGTTCAGTCGCCGTCAAAGCAGGCTCCGTAGCCCTGCTAATTGCCTTCGACCGGGGTCTGGCTGTCTATGACCTGCACGACAACCGCAAAGGCGACGTGAGCCTCACAAGCGGCTCTCACAGCATGGCCTTGCTGCCCGGTCGCACGGCAGTACTCACCAACACCGCCATCAAAGAGTTCGGCGACGTCAACCCGATTAAATTCGTCGGTTACCGCCAAATGGTCACCCGCGACGTCAGCGCCCAGACCAGGCTCTTCCACGGCGAATTTGAAATACTCTCGATGGTGCGCGGTCTCAAGCCCCTGGGCAACCTCGTCACATCAGACAACGCCAAAGCGAGAAAAACACTGGATAACATGCTGAAGACAGCGGCCATCCTTCTTGAACTCAACCACGGCGGCGAGCAATATAAATATCACATGCCCAAAGAGCTGTTAGCATACATGGCGAGCCGCAAAGGACACTAGTGCGGCAACCACAAGCGGACCCCTCCAAGAAAACGAAGCAAGCAAGAAGTGCTTTGCTGAGTTCGGCTGCTCTTCTTGTGTTGGCTCTTAGCTTTGGCGGCATCGGGCAAGAAGCAAAAGCCCAGTCGATAATAGACACCGTGAGAGCCACAAACACCGCCCAAACGCCGTTTCTAAACTTGCCTTCGCCCGGTGTTCTGCCCACAGACGCTACCAAGCCGCCGATCGATCAAGACCGCGAACTGGTAGACCCCGGCTGGCGCCTACGCTTACGGCAAAAACTACCGGCACGGCTCTGGTTCAATTCGGTGACGGAAGTATCAAACAGGCTGGATACCAATGTCTTCCTTCAGTACAAAGAACCGCAGCCCGATTATGTGTTTCGCGTGCAGCCTAACTTGACCGTGGGCTACAACATCTTTGAGAAAACCAGCGTTTACACAAACTACTTTGTTATCAAAGATTCCTATGCTGTGCATAAAAGGCCGCTCTCTTTTCCGACCACCCAGTCGATATCGATGGGCATCAGACACCAGCTCTACAGCGGCAAAAAATTCAATGTGCAGGTAGACTGCCAGGCTCGCGAAATTTTCCAGAACCGGGGTCTGCGGCAGGCAGACTTGCTGCCCTCTATCAGCACCACTTACTTTATTTCGCCCCGCAGTGTTCTCTTCGGCAGTGCATTGCTGCAAATGCGCAGCGGGCAGTTGTTTCAGGGTGCCACCAGAGAGCTGGACCCTTTTTACACAATCGGCTTTGTCACCAGGCGCGGTCAATGGACCTTCACCGTCACCGACACCCTGGTGACCAACTTCCGCGAACCGCATTTTGCTTACTCAAGACCAGCACACGGCAACTGCAGCATGATCGCCGATATCGAGGTGGCAAGACCTGTGCTCAAGAAGTATCCGGGTCTACAAGCCTTTGTGCGAGCCGAGCCGGTCTTCAACTGGCGCGGCGCCAAGCGGCCGGGCTTAAGCGGCTTTGACTTCAGGCTGTATGGTGGTCTGCGGCTTGCGATTTCAAAGCCGTCTTATATCGGCACGATAAACAAGCTGAAGAAGCAGATAAAGGGGACGGGGAATTAGGGCACAAGCTGTTTAAGCCTTGATGGATAAGGAGAGTGACGTATTCTGGGCGGTCTTTTTATTTGCTACCGGTGGATTGTTGATGACAATTTCGACATAATTGAGAGCTTGGAAGTTTGCTACTAGACCCAGCGCCTGTAGATGCTTCCAATAGCGAGCGTCGGAGTTTGTATATCCCAAACTGTTGCAGACAAGCCGTTTTCCAGAAAGTCAATCCTACATTCGAACGACATAAAATCCGTCTATGGTCCGCCGAAAGTTACGGGCATCAGAAATACTCCCAGCTTAGCGTGGCTAGCTTCATCTTTAAGGTTATTTCTCCTACGGAGGATATCAGCTTCTTCAATCTCAAGTAGAAGTAGATCACAGGCGACAGCCTCTTCGATCCGACCCAATGCGCTGGCGTCAATTGTTTAGGCCACAAACTTAGAGAGTTAAGGTGGAAATTCGCTGCTCACCTTTGATATATCAATGATACCACTAATAGTATCAGCGTACGAATTGTCTTTCCTTAATTTCTTG
>Ga0268298_10001642_pt1 | contig 25887 bp, 17 predicted proteins | sample WWTPWeurt_MetaG_FD_194462 | JGI IMG/M metagenome (GOLD analysis project Ga0268298, IMG submission 194462) | Activated sludge microbial communities from WWTP in Nijmegen, Gelderland, Netherland - WWTP Weurt | ecosystem: Engineered > WWTP > Aerobic digester > Activated sludge | place...
ATGGTTTACGTTGTTGTGGGGGGTGTTTTGTATTGGAGTAGCTATGTTTGCTACCAAACTAGGTAGTCTCATAGAGGCTGTAAATATATTGGGTTCCCTGTTCTATGGAACCATCCTTGGTGTTTTTGTGGTAGCCTTTTATTTTAAAAAGATAAAGGGCGATGCTGTTTTTTATGCGGCCATTGTCACGGAGCTTTGGGTAATTCAAATTTTTGCAGCCAACAAAGTTTCTTTTCTTTGGCTGAATGTCATCGGGTGTATCCTGGTGTTGGCTTACTCGTTGTTCTTTCAGTTCCTTATTAATAAATTGAGCCGCACCATCAGGGCGCGGCTCAATTAAAAAATGCTGTTTACGTGGTTTACTTTTTCTTTTTTGACGGCTCTGCATCGGCCTTTGGTTTCCATTCGGCAATTGCTTTTTCTACCTGCGTTTTAAAGAAAAATCCGGAAGGGTTTTTATCTCCTTCGGTTTTTGCTTTCACGGCATTGGCATACGCGTTTTTATACTCTTTCAGCTCAGCCTGAATTTGTGCTTTAATCCACAGGGCATACCACTCATTTGGCGCTAACGACAAAGCCATATCTATTTGTTTGGTGGCATCGGTAAGATTTTTCTTTTCTAAAAAATAGCGGGCTGCATTGGCATGAATCCTCCAGGTGCCCGAGGTGGCTGATTTAATATTGTCTTCGGCCTGTTTGTCGGTAGCTGCTTTTACAACAAAAGAAACTTTTACCATCTCCCATTCCAAATCAACACTGGTTTGATCATCGGTGGTGTTGCTGAAAACAAAAGCCATGCGCTCGCGCTTAGGAATGGTTGACGGAAATGTTTTTACACGCACCACATCGTTCTCTTGTTTGTACTGGTCGGTTGATGCGCTTGCTTCTTTATTAATGATAATGGTCCATCCGCTTTGGCTTGGAATAATAAACATTGAATAACTTCCCTTGGCTACTGCCACGTTTTCAATGGTTACATCTTTGCTAAAGGTAATTTTGGTAGCCGAGTTAGCTCCAGCGCGCCACAATTGGTCGTACGGAACAAGGTCTCCCCAAATGGTGCGGCCCTTTACTGCCGGACTGCTGTAATCAATCGTAATGTCGGTGAGCCCTACGGTTTGCATCACCTGTGCTTTGGGGCTGGGTTGCGGTAATTGCAATTGCGCATACACATTGGCAAATCCAACAAGCGCAAACAACACGGTAAAAATTGTTTTCCTTTTCATATGATTTATTTTGATAAGATTATACTACTTTTGAGAGGAAGCAAAGGTAATACGCAAATGCATTTGTTAAAACATTTATTCCATACCGGTTTATTATTTTGTCTCTTAGCCGTTTTTCCCAACAGGCTCAATGCACAAAGCAACGGTAAAACCATTTTATTTACAGGAGGCGTTATTCATACCGGTAACGGGGAGGTTATTGAAAACGGAATGATAGCCATACAGGGAGGAAAAATTATTCACGTAGGCAAAGTTGGTTCTGCTTTTTTTAAAACAGCTGAAGTAGTTGACCTAAACGGAAAACACGTTTATCCCGGATTAATTGCCCTGTGCAACTATGCCGGTTTAAATGAAATAGATGCTGCCAAACCCACACACGATTTTGCCGAAACAGGAGAATTAAATCCCAACGTAAGATCGTTAATTGCCTACAACTGCGACTCGCGCATTTTGCCCACCCTTTTGTGCAATGGCGTAGTCTACACCCAGCCAACGCCTCAGGGCGGAGTGGTGAGCGGAAGTTCTTCGTTAATGACTACCGCTTGCAGCAACTGGCAGGACGGGGTGGTGTGTTCCGATATCGGGCTGCACATTAACTGGCCTGAATTTATTCCCTATGCGCGATGGAGCGAGGCCGATGCGGCTGAAGCAAAAAAACATATTGATGCGCAATTAACTAAGCTCAAAACATTTTTTTCTGAAGCAAAAGTTTATTCCGACAGCAAGCAAAGCGGAGAAAGTAAATTTGATGCGGTGCGCCCCGTTTTTTCGGGCAAACAAAAGGTATTTGTTTCTGCTTCCCTGGGCTCTTCTATCATAGAAGCCGTTTTGTTTTTTAAATCCCTGGGCGTTTCTGTTGTGTGGGTGGGCGCAAAAAACGCTTTAGCTGTTGCGCCTTTTCTTAAGGAAAATAAGGTGGCGGTAGTATTGCAAACCCTGCATCGTTTACCCGCGAGCGGACAGGCAGAAATAAACGAACCGTTTACCGAAGCAGCACTCCTTGCAAAAGCGGGTATTGTTTGCTGCATTTCCAACCGTGGTTCGTGGGAAGTGAGAAACCTTCCTTTTAATGCTGGCACAGCCGCTGCTTATGGATTAACCAAAGAAGAAGCACTGATGATGATTACCCGAAACGCTGCGCAGGTGTTGGGTGTTGATTCATTGATAGGGTCGTTACAAAACGGGCTATTGGCTACCCTGTTAATCTGTTCGGGCGACTTATTGAATATGGCCGAAAGCAAAGTAGAGCGTGTGTTTATAAGTGGGGCTGAAGCATCTTTAACCGACAACCCTCAGTTTCGGCTATACAAAAAATTTGATCAGAAATGTTTTGGTCAATAGAACTCCCTACTGCGAGTTCAAATCAATAAGGGTTTTTATAATTTTATGATCGGAAAACGTGGTTGTAACCGTTTTAAAATTGAATCCGTCAAATTGTTCGTTGAATAAAATATAATCGATGCGGTAAGAGGGAAAAGGCCCGGTATAAGTGGTTCCGATGCCACTTCCGCTTTCCTTAAATGCATCTTTCATTCCCACAGAAAGTTTGTTGTAAGCATATGACACGGGCGTATCGTTAAAGTCTCCGCACAAAATAATCGGATATCTGGTTTGCTCTATAAACTCAACCAGATGATCAACCTGTGCCGATCGCTTTATAAATCCGGTTTTCAGTTTGCGTAAAATATTTTTTGTTGACACCACATCGGTATCATCTCCTATCTGCGCATTGTTTACAAACTGATAGTCGTACTTTTCAAAATGAATGGATTGCAAATGGGTATTAATAACCCTTACCGTGTCTTTTTTGTTGATGACAATATCAATATACGCGCTGAAGTTGGTTGATGTGGAATCGTAAATAATAAGCCCCTTATCAATAATAGGAAAAACGCTTAGCATGGGCAGGCCCTTTCCAAGAAGTTTGTTGTCATCTATTTTCACATAGGCCATATTATACTTTTTCAACTCCTTCTTAAGAATAAACCCTTTAAATGAATTTGATTCATACGACTCCTGCAGGCATAAAATGTCGGGCATGTCGTCTTTAAAAATTTCACTTAATGAGTTGTTGGCCGAGGCTTTATTTTCAGGAGCACCAAAGTTGTGTGTATTAAGACTAATCACCTTTATGGTGCGGGTAATTACTTTTGCTTTTTTAGGATCGGTTTGAAAATAGGCGGTAAGGTGGTTGTACCCGATAAGCATTGCTACCAGCGAATAGAGGCAGGTCATTCTAACCTGAAAGCCCCAGTAAAGAAAAAAGAAAACGTTTACAAGAAGCAAAACCGGATACGCCATTCCGGCAAAAGAAAAATACCAGTACTCCGAAGGATTAACATAGGGAGCCAGATAAGAACACAATAAAACAAGTATCCCCAGAATGTTTAGCGGGAAAAATATCCTATTTAATATATACATTATTCGTTCTTGCTTGCTTTAAACAAAATTTCCTTTTCATTTGGTGTCAGGCTTTCGTACCCCGATTGGGATATTTTATCAAGAATTGCATCTACCTGTTCCTGTGTAGGTCCTTCACTCCTTTTCTTCTGCTCTGCCCTATGAACTACTTTCAACGCGCTCTTTTGCCCGAACAAAGGTACAAAACTATCTAAAATTTTCAAGATTTTAATACCCGGGTCGTTCCCCTTCTTAATTTGCTTCATTAAAACAAACCCTATTACTGCCCCGCCAAGGTGCGAAATTTTTCCCCCGGCATTCCCGGCTGGCATTGATAAAAAGTCAATTAACACATAGACAATGGCAAGGTATTTTATTTTTACCGAGCCTAAAAGCAGCAGCATTACCTCGTATTCCGGAACAAGTGTAGCAGTGGCAACCACAATGCACATTACAGCTGCCGATGCCCCTAAAAGATAAGGAATTGGAATTGCCTGGTGAACTGCGGGAATAAAATTATAAGCAACCAAGGCCAGGAAGGCCCCGCCTAATGCACCAGAAATATAAAAAAACCAGAGCCGGTGGTTGTTTCTGTTAAAGTCAGAAAAGATGCTGCCAAACCAAAATAGCACCAGCATATTAAAAAGGATATGCATGAGGTTGTGGTGCATAAAGGCATAAGTAATAATTGACCATGGCTGCTTGATTAATTGTTTCGGCTCTAAGGCAAGTTCAAGCCAGCTTTTTATTTCGGCCAAAACCATATTGTCGGTTTTCGACAGCCAGAAAAACACGTGAAACAGTTCAAACAAAATAAACAACCCCGCATTAATCAGGAGCAGCGCCCGTAATGGCGAAACCTGATATGTGAGTTTGTTTCTGATATCGTTTTTAAGCCCCATTTTTAAAAATAGATGCGGCTGTTTTTTTGCCAGTAGCGAATAAGAAAAAAGCCAAACAGCATGCCGCCTAAATGAGCAAAATGCGCCACATTATCGCCAGGATTATTTGCAAAACCTGCATACAACTCAAACAACCCGTAAATGGCAACAAAATATTTTGCCTTTAGCGGTATGGCAAAATAAACATACACCACCGCATTGGGAAAATACATACCGTAAGCCAGCAACACACCAAACACAGCTCCCGATGCGCCTACGGTTGGTGTGTTAAGTAAATTGTTTATGGCGGCATAGTTCGGGTTGGCATAATTCATATGCTGTGCAAGCAAATCTCCGCCCCGGGTTAAAATTTCGTGCAGCGCAGCGGGGTCAACCCCCACGGTAATATCGTAATAGGTATAGGCTAAAACAGCCATGTGAAGAATTGCTGCTCCAATGCCGGTAACCAAGTAATAAATAAAAAACCGTTTACTGCCCCACACATTCTCCATCATGCTGCCAAACATCCACAGGGCAAACATGTTTGAAAACAGGTGCATGATATTGCCGTGCATAAACAGGTGCGAAAACAACTGAAGCGGTTTAAAATTGGCCGATTTATAAAAATACAGCCCAAGCGTTTCGTTCAGATCTATTCTGAATTTTTCTTCCAAAACAACCGTGGCCAGAAAAAACAATCCGTTTACAATAAGCAGGTTTTTTACAACCGGTGGTAATATCTGAAAGCCTCCGGGGCGATAATCGTTCATCTGTTTCTATTTAAATAATGTTTCTATTTGGTCGGCTGCCAGTTTTATATACGTTCTTTTTCCTCCCGGAGTATAAGTAGGCTGATCACAGTAAAACAACTGTTCGGCCAATTGCCTCATGTCGTGCTCCTCAAGCCTGGTTCCGTTTTTTATTCCCGCCCTTTTTGACAATAACAACGCCAGATTCTCTTTTCTTTTTTCATCTCCCTCCAAGGCGCTTTGCCTGTAGTCGGCCAGTATATCGAGAATAAGTTGTTCTTCGTTGTCCTGCGACATATCTGCAGGCATACCGTGAACGATAAGGTTGTGTTGCCCGAATTCCGTTACGTCAAAACCCATTAAACGCAACTCCGGAATTAATTCTCCGGCCAGCTCAAAATCGGTTTTGCTTAACTCTATTACTCTGGGAAAAAGTTTTTGCTGACTGGCAATAGGATTGTATTCGGCTGCGGAAAGATATTTTTCAAACAACACCCGCTCGTGTGCCGCCTGCTGATTGATGATAAGAATTCCGTTGACCGTGATGGTTAATATATACTTTGCATTTAGCTGCAACATGGCTGCCGACCCCAACTCTTCTCTTGCTATTTTTTCTTCCTGAGGTCTGATAACTGGTCGGGTCTCTTGTTCTGCGGGGCGGGCATCAAACATTTTTTCCCAACCTTTGGTTGTGTCTCTTTTATACAAGGACGGTTGAACAAAAAGCGGATTAAGCGCGGCCTGTTTCTTGGGTTCGGGCGCGCGCGGAACATACCCGTCAGGAAGGGGTGCGGATGGCAAAAAGCTGCTTACTGCGCTTGACTCGTACATGGGAACTGTAAAGAAATCGCCCAGCGCTTTTTTAATAACCGTTTTTAAAACAAGGTAAACAGAGCGCTCGTCCTGAAATTTTATTTCCGTTTTGGTTGGATGAATATTAACGTCTATTTCCTTTGGATCTATTTCAATGTTTACGAGGTAAAACGGAAACTGGTCCTTTTCAATCAGCTGCTCATAACAGCCCATTACCGCATGGTGCAGGTAGGGGTCTTTTATAAAGCGGTTGTTTACGAAAAAAAACTGTTCGTCTCTCGTTTTTTTTGCAGAGGTGGGGGTACCGGCAAAACCCGAAATTTTTATCATTGAAGTTTCTTCCTCAAAAGGAATAAGGTCTTCGTTTTTGCGCCCTTCAAACAGCTGCATTATTCTTCCTTTTAGGTCGGTTGCCTGAAGGTTGTATATGGCGGTGTCGTTGTGCTGCACGGTAAAATGAACCCCGGGATTGGCAAGCGCAATTCGGATACTTTCGTTTAAAACATGGCGGGTTTCAACAGGATTTGATTTGAAAAAATTTCGCCTGGCCGGAACATTATAAAACAGATTTTTTACAAGTATGGAAGTGCCTTTTGCACAAGCTACATAATCCTGGTTGGTTACCTCCGATGCTTCTATGTTGATTTGTGTTCCGAGTTCATCCTCCTCCCGTTTCGTTTTTAACTCTACCTGAGCCACGGCTGCAATGGAGGCAAGAGCCTCGCCTCTGAAACCCATGGTACGCAACTTAAACAAATCCTCTACCTGTTTTATTTTGGAGGTGGCATGGCGCTCCCAGCACATGCGCGCATCGGTAGGGCTCATCCCTTTTCCGTTGTCGCGCACCTGAATTAAAAGCTTACCCGCCTCCTTAAGGAACAAATCAACCTTAGTAGCCCCCGAATCAATGCTGTTGTCGAGCAACTCCTTTACCACCGAAGCCGGCCTTTGCACAACTTCTCCGGCAGCAATTTGATTTGCTACGTGTTCGGGCAACAATCGAATAATGTCTGACATGAAAACTATAGATTCAGAAATTGCGTTTGCAGCTATCAACAACTATTGCTTGAAGTGTTAATATTCGCGAAACAAAAATACAGATTTATTCCCCACTTTTGCACACACTGAATGAAATACAAAGCTCTTCTCCTCATTCTTCTTTCCCTTAGCTGCAGGTCGTTATCTTTTGCTCAGGATAATTTTGCCCTGTGCCCGGCCTGGACTGCACCAAACGCCTGGGTCGATTCGGTATTTAACTCCCTTACCGAAGAGGAACGTATTGCCCAGCTTTTTATGATCGCTGCCTGGTCGGGCAAAGATTCTGCGCATATCAAAGAAATTACTTGTCTGGTGCAGGAGCTTAAAATTGGCGGATTGATTTTTTTCAAAGGCGGGCCCGTGCGTCAGGCGCTTTTAACCAATTATTATCAGTCGCTGGCAAAAGTTCCTTTGCTCATTGGCATTGATGGCGAGTGGGGGCTTTCCATGCGACTCGACAGCACGCCTACTTTCCCCCGACAAATGGTTTTGGGTTCGGCCAACGAAGACACCCTTGTTTTTTTAATGGGTAAAGAAATTGGTAAACATTGCCGCAGGCTGGGCATTCATATGAATTTCGCCCCGGTAGTAGACGTAAATAACAACCCGCGCAATCCGGTAATCAACGACCGGTCTTTTGGCGAAGACAAATATAAAGTTGCCCGAATGGGAACAGCCTATTCGCACGGAATGCAAAGTGAAAAGGTAATGGCTTGCGCCAAACACTTTCCGGGACATGGCGATACCGACAGCGATTCGCACTATAGTTTGCCCATAATAAAAAAGACGCTTGAACAACTCGACACGCTTGAACTTTATCCGTTTAAAGAGTTGTTTAAAAACGGGGTGATGAGTGTAATGAATGCGCATCTTTTTATTCCAGCCCTCGACTCCACACCAAATCTTGCCTCGTCCATCTCGCCCAAGGTGGTGGATAGCTTGCTGAAAAAGAAAATGGGGTTTCAGGGGCTTATACTTACCGATGCGCTAAACATGCAGGGAGTAAGTAAGTTTAATACTCCGTGGGATATCAATATCAAAGCCCTGCAGGCAGGAAATGATGTGCTTTTATTTGCCGAACAGGTGCCCCTTAGTATTTTGAAAATAAAAGAAGCAATGGATAGCGGATGGCTCGACCGGCAGGCTGTTTATGCAAGTATTAAAAAAGTGCTGTTGTGTAAACAATGGGCCGGGTTGGATAAGCCAACTTTTGTTGACACCGAACATTTGGTAGAGAACCTAAACTGCTGCTCCACCGATTTGCTTATTCGGAACGTAATTGAGAAGTCGGTAGTAATAGCTAAAAACCAGGAAGGCCTTATACCGGTTAAGGATATTGAAAAGCGAAAAATTGCTCTGGTGGGCGTGGGGGCAAAAGAATACCGAACCTTTGAGGAAATTGCTCTTAACTACGCCCGCATGGATCGGTTTTTTATTGACAAAAACGACCCGCAAAACTTGTACGATAATCTTTTCGAGTCGTTAAAAACCTATGATTTAGTTATTGTGTCGTTGCATAATACCAGCCGATTTGTAAATAAAAATTTTGGGTTGTCGGATCAGGAAATTCGCTTCGTAAACAAACTCAACCTGTACAAAAAAATTATTCTGGTAAACAACGGAAACCCCTACAGCATGCAGTTTATGCCCAACATAAAGTCGCTGATTGTTTCCTATGAAGATTTACCATGGAACAACGAGATTGCCGCACAAATTTTATTCGGTGCTCGAACCGCAACAGGGAAGCTTCCGGTAAGTGTAGGAGAATATGCAATCGGCTCAACCGACACAGGAGCACTCCTGAACAGGCTTTCTTATGTTTTGCCAGACCAATTGGGTTACGATACCAAAACCATGTCGGCTATCGATACACTCGTAAACAGAGCCATTGGTGCAGGTGCCATGCCGGGCTGCCAATTGCTGGTGGCCAAAAACGGACAAGTTATTTATCACAAAGCTTTCGGGCATCAAACCTATGATAAAACCACCCCGGTAAAAGAATACCATTTGTATGATGTGGCCTCGCTCACAAAGGTTTTATCTACTACGCTGGCCGCAATGAAACTGCACGAAAAACACCTGCTGGATTTGGACAGGCGGGTGGGGCATTACGTTCCTGAGTTGCGCGAAACCAATAAAAGAAATATTACCATAAGGCAATTGCTTTTGCACGAATCCGGGCTTCCGGCTTTTATTCCGTTTTTCAAAAAAACACTTATTAACGGCAACTTAAATCCTTTGCTTTATAGCGAAACGCAAGACAGCCTTTTTTGCATTCCCGTAGCCAAAAACCTTTGGCTGCACAAAGACTATCAAGATGTGGTGTGGGACGAGATTCTGTCGTGTGATATAAAAAAAGAACAGGGGTATGTTTATTCAGACCTCAACATGATTCTTCTGAAAAAAGCTATTGAAAACATTACCGGAGTTTCGCTCGATAAATTTGTTGACTCGGTTTTTTACAAGCCGCTTGGTTTGGCCACTATGGGATACAAACCGCTTGAGCGATTTTCTGCCGAATTTATTGCCCCTACCGAAAACGATAGCGTCTTCCGCAAACAGTTGCTGCTGGGGCATGTTCACGACCCCGGGGCGGCCTTAATGGGAGGCGTGGCCGGCCATGCCGGAGTTTTCAGCAACGCAAACGATGTGGCTGTGATTATGCAGCTGTTGCTAAATAAAGGCGAGTACGGGGGTATTCGTTTTTTTAAGCCCGGGATTGTAGATGAGTTTACTGTGAAGAGTTCTAAAATAAGTCGCAGAGGACTTGGGTTTGATAAGCCCGAAACCAATACACACAAGGCCAGCCCGTGCAGCAAACGGGTTTCACCTGATACATTCGGACATACCGGCTTTACGGGTACCTGCGCCTGGGCCGACCCGCAAAGCGGAATTGTATTTGTTTTTTTAAGCAACCGCGTAAACCCAAGTGCCGAGAACAACAAACTCATTCAAATGAATTTGCGCACCGATATTCAGGATATCATTTACCAAATTATAAAGCCATAGCAGGCTTATTTTCGTTGCTCGCGTCCTGCAGTTTTATTGGTTTTGTTATACCTTCGTCCCTGAAATGAATATTGGAATAGTTTGTTACCCCACTTTCGGGGGAAGCGGGGTGGTAGCAACCGAGCTGGGAAAGGCTTTGGCTTCACGAGGTCATAAAGTGCATTTTATTACTTACAGTCAGCCGGCACGATTAGATTTTTTTAACGAAAACCTGTTTTATCACGAGGTAAACGTTTCTACCTATCCGCTGTTTGATTACCCTCCGTACGAAACCTCACTGGCAAGTCGCCTGGTTGATGTGGTGAAGTTCGAAAAACTCGATATTCTTCATGTGCACTATGCTATACCCCATGCTTCGGCTGCCGTTTTTGCCAAGCATATTCTCGCTTCCGAAGGAATTCGCATTCCAGTAATCACCACCCTTCACGGAACAGATATTACACTAGTGGGACGAGATAAAACCTACACCCCCGTAATTTCATATTCTATTAATGAAAGCGATGGCGTTACCACCGTTTCCGAGTCGTTAAAAAGAGAAACATTAGAGCTTTTTGATGTGAAAAAAGAGATAATGGTAATTCCGAATTTTGTCGACTTTTCCCGCTTCAGTAAAAAACCAAAAGATCATTTTCGTAAAGTTATTGCTCCCAATGGCGAAAAGATGATTATACACACCTCCAACTTTCGCAAAGTAAAGCGGGTGGGTGATGTGGTGAGGATGTTTCAAAAAATTAACGAGAAAACGCCTTCGCGTTTGCTGTTAATTGGCGATGGGCCCGAGCGAATCAATATTGAGATGCTTTGCCGTGAGTTGAATATTGCTTCGCTCATTACTTTTTTGGGTAAACAGGAAGCCGTAGAAGAAATTCTGTCTATTTGCGACCTCTTTATTTTGCCATCAGAGCATGAAAGTTTCGGGTTGGCAGCACTTGAGGCTATGGCTTGTGAACTTCCGGTTATTTCTTCCAACACCGGGGGTATTCCCGAACTGATGATTGATGGTGTAACCGGTTTTATGAGTAATGTAGGAGATGTTGAAAAGATGGCCAACGATGCATTGCTCATTTTAGAGGATGCCGAAACATTAAAACGCTTTAAAAGCAACGCCCTTGCACGTGCACGTGAGTTCAGTATCGATACTGTTTTACCTCAGTACGAAAAGTTTTACTCCAACGTTTTGAGCGCTTTTAATTAATATTTCCCTTTTAGTTTGGTCAGCTTTTTCAGCTCTATCAACTCAAGCGGAGTAAGGTAGCGCCAGTCTCCGCGCTTCAGATCTTTTTTGGTGATTCCGGCATAGCTGGTGCGATCAAGTTTGTCAACCTTATAACCCAAGTGTTCAAATGACCGGTGTATGATTCGGTTTCTTCCACTGTGAATCTGAACGCCAATTGTTTTTTTGTCGTCAGCCACATAAGCTATATCATCAAAAGCTATAATTCCGTCTTCCAGTTCCACTCCTTCTTTCAACTGCTGCATGTGTTCTGGTTTTAAGTTTTTATCCAAAACAGCTAAATATATTTTAGTGATATTAAATCTGGGGTGCATAAGCCTTTCTCCCAAATCTCCATCGTTGGTAAATATTAAAACTCCTGTAGTGTTTCGGTCCAATCGGCCTATAGGAAAAATCCGTTCTTTAATTTTAATGAGGTTGGTTACAATATTTCTTCCCCTCGGATCATCGGTGGTGGTTATAAAATCTTTTGGCTTGTTCAACACCACGTACACCGGCTTTTCGGGCCTGATGGAGCGATCGCCAAACTTCACAATATCTCCTTCCGCAACCCGGTAGCCCATTTCGGTAACTACTTTTCCGTTTACGGTAACCACTCCGGTTTTTATAAATTTGTCAGCATCTCGTCTGGACGAAATGCCCGAATTGGCAATGAATTTATTAAGCCTCATTCCATCTCCCGAATCCTGTTCTCTTTTTTCTGTTTTTTTGTGGGTTGTTCGCGATGGTTTACGAAAACTGTCGCCCCTTGGTTTGCGATATTTGCTTTCTCCCGACCCGGTTCTTTCTTCTCCCAAGTCTTCTTTTCTTTCTTTTGCAAAACCCCTTCTTGCCTCGGAAGAACGGCTTTTGTTAAATCTCCCTTCCGGTTTGCCGCCCTCTCTCCTTTCTCCGCGGCTGTCAGCATGGCGCTCTTTTTTATCCGAAAAACGAGATTCGGTCGTGTTGCGGCTATTTCTTCTTTTTTCTTCAAAACCCGGTTTATTCTGTTCTCCTTCCGGCCCCTTTCGCCCCCTGTTTGATGACGGCTTATCGTAGCGGTCGTTTCGGTCTTGTGAATACCGCTCTCCTCCGCTTTTATAAGTTCTTTTGCGTGACCCTCCTGTTTCCGACTCGTCTGCACGTGAACTTTTGTAATTGCGATTGTGTTTTTCTATCGGTGTCCGGCTGCTGCTTCTCCTGTCGGTCCTTTTTGCCCGACCATCAAAAGAGGGCTTTTCATATGCAGTTTTTCTGCCCCGCGGGGTGGTGTTTTTCCTTTCGAAACCTTCCTCGCTTTGGTTTTCTCTTGTTTTATACCCCCCCCTGCCGTTTGTTCCCCTTTTATCCGGTCGGCTAGCCGGTTTTTCTCCCGCGGTTTTTCTACCACTGTAGTTTGAACCCCTTCTTTCAAAACCCTCTCCGTCCCGGTTGTCTCTGGTTTTATATCCACCCCTGCTAAATGTTCCTTTTTTATCCGGCCGGCTATTGGTTTTTCTGCCGGCACCTCTGCTGTCTTTTGGCTTTTCGCTATTCCCCTCTCCTCTTTCTTTTTTCCCCGATGAAAAACTTTTTCTTCTCATACTTTCGTTTTTAAGCAGCAGCAAAGGTAACCTCTTTATTGCTTTAGCCCCCTTTATTTTCTGATTCATTTGTTCATAGGGATTTAAGATTATTAAAACCATTCTTTTTTGAGTACTTTTGAACTGGTTTATGATTCATTTTTCCGAGTTTACGCTGAGCAATGGGCTAAAAGTTATTCATCACCAGGACAAAAGTACCCCCCTGGTTGTAATGAATATTCTGTATAAAGTGGGCGCCCGAAATGAGGATCCGGACAAAACCGGATTTGCACACCTGTTTGAGCATCTGATGTTTGGGGGTTCGGTTAATATACCTGAATACGACACCCCCCTGCAGCAGGCAAGCGGAGAAAACAATGCGTTTACCAATAACGATATAACCAATTACTACCTCACCCTCCCGGCTCAAAATATTGAAACGGGTTTTTGGCTTGAGTCTGACCGGATGCTGAGTCTCGCGTTTAGCAGCGAATCGCTCGAGATACAGCGAAGCGTGGTAATTGAAGAGTTCAAACAGCGGTACCTGAATCAACCCTACGGAGACGTGTGGTTAAAACTAAGGCCTCTTGCCTATAAACTTCATCCCTACCGGTGGCCAACCATTGGCAAGGAAATAAAACATATTGAAAACGCAACCCTAAACGATGTAAGGGCTTTTTTTAAAACCCACTATTGTCCGAACAACGCAATTATGTGTGTGGTGGGCAATATCACACTGGAGCGGGTGAAAGAATTGTCCGAAAAGTGGTTTGGCCCCATTCCTTCGCAGCCTTTAGAAATAATTGAACTGCCTGCCGAGCCCCTGCAACAACAAAAAAGAAGGGAAACGGTATCGGCTAAGGTTCCGGCCAATGCTATTTACATGGCATTTCATTGCCCGGGCAGGCGTGATCCCAGATATTATGCAGCAGATCTTTTAACCGACATTCTTTCGCGCGGCCGCTCTTCTCGCTTGCTTAATTCACTTGTAAAAGAGCAAAAGTTGTTCAGCGAAATCGGGGCTTATATTACCGGTGATGCCGACCCGGGATTAATTGTGATTGAAGGAAAGGTAAATCAGGGTGTTTCGCCCGAAAAGGCAGAGGTAGGTGTTCGCGGGGAATTGACTAAATTAATGACCGGGCTTGTTTCGGAAAGTGAGTTAAATAAAGTAAAAACAAAAGCTGAGTCAACCATTGTTTTTGGAGAGATGGGAATATTAAACAAAGGAATGGCCCTTTGTTATGCAGCCTTTTTAGGAAATACCAATCTTGTTAACGAGGAGTTGGCGTTTTATCAAAACGTTTCCTCAACAGATATAAAGCAGGCTGCTGTTGATTTTTTAAGCGAATCCAATTGTTCAACACTTTATTATCTTACTGAAAAAGCATGACCCTTAGCAGAAAAATCGCTCCCGGATTCGGCCATATAACCGCATTCTCTTTTTTGCCGGTGGTTGCTTCAAAAACTGATGGCGGTGTTCCTTGTTATTTTATTAACGGGGGAGATGAAGATGTTGTTAAAATTGACTTCATTTTTGATGCAGGAAGCAAAAGACAACACAAAACCTGTTTGGCTGCTGCCGCCAACAGCCTTTTATTGGAAGGAACCCGACAACACAATTCATTAGAACTTGCCGACAAGTTAGACTCTTTGGGCGCCTTTATTCAAAACAGCTGCTCGGCTGACGATGCAACTGTTTCCATTTATAGCCTTAACAAAAACATTGGCCCTTGCCTGGAAATTATTAATGAGGTTTTAAACGAAGCTTCGTTCCCCGAAAATGAGCTACGCACTTATGCCAATACTCAGGCGGGACGGCTAAGAATAAGTCAAAAAAAGACCGACTACCTTTGCAGAAAGGCTTTTTATGCCGCCATTTTCGGAGCCGAACACCCCTACGGTCGAAGCGCAAATCCGGAGGATTACCTAAATCTGCAAAAGGAAGAACTTGCTTCGTTTTTTTCCGAAAACTACTCAGCGGGCGGATTGAAAATTATTTGTTCCGGCAAAATAACCGAGGACATTCGATTGCGCATCCACCAATTAACTTTTAAAAACAATAGGCCTCAGCCCACCTTGCCCCTGTGTGAGCCAAAGCCGCTTTTGAACAAAAAACAGTTTATCGGTCATAGCGAATCGGTGCAGTCTACCATCCGCATTGGTAAAAGAATGTTTGACCGGACGCATGAGGACTACCGGCCTATGCAATTGTTAAACCTGATTTTGGGCGGATATTTTGGCTCCAGACTAATGAAGAATATTCGGGAAGAGAAGGGGCTGACATATGGAATATTTTCCTCCCTCGAGTCCTTCAGGGGAGATGGCGTATTCTATATTTCTACCGATGTAAACAATGAATCCCGCACCTCTGCCGTTAATGAGATATACCGTGAAATTGAACGGCTAAAACACGAGCCAATACCCAAGGAAGAACTTGAGATTGCAAAAAATTACTTTTTAGGCGCTTTCCTGCGGGGGTTAGATGGAGCGTTTTTACAGTCTGAAAAGACTAAAACCCTTATTGACTATAACCTGAAGCAGGAATATTATACAGAGCTTTTTAAAATTATAAAGGAAACAGATTCGGATAGGCTTATTTACTTGGCTAACAAGCATCTGGGCATTAATGATTTTTATGAAATTATTTGTGGGTCACAATAAACTGGTTTACAATGCTTTATGCTTTATTTTGTTGGTTTTGTGCCAATTAACCGCTCGTGCAGTCTCCGGCCCGGTTAAAATGATCCGTGCCTGTCCCGGAAAGTTTGACAACAATATCACCATCTCCTGGAATATTCCTCAGGACCCTTGTGGTTCTTTTTCGGGTTATTACATTTATGGCAGAACAAGTTCCTCTGTTATGACATGGACATTAATTGATATTGTAACATTTTATCCAACCAATCAGTATATTCACACAAACGCCCTTAGCTATAAGGTTAGCGGGCAATATTTCATCGAGGTGCATTATGACTGCGATTTTAGCACCCCCCTTTATTCTGATACAATCGCGGTAAACAAAACGCCTCCTGCAGCCAAAATTGACTCGGTAAGCGTAAACATTTATACGGGTGAAATAATTATTGGCTGGTCAAAAGTAAATGCCAAAGATGTAGCCGGCTACACCATAAAAGATTTTGATGGATCCGGTTTTTCAGACCTGTCCTTTACTCCTTCCAGTTACTTTTTAGTTGGCTCGGGTATTGCAAATCCGCAAACCAAATCATATGGATACGGCATTGCCACAGTTGATAGTTGTACGCTCGAGTCTACAATAAGCGACCCTCATCATACCATTTTTCTTACCGCTACCACAAACGAGTGTTACAAATCGGTATCACTATCCTGGAACAGGTATGATGGTTCCTGGGCTCTTGGGGCTATAGGTTGGCCCGTGTCTAAATACGAAATTTACGCGGCTACCAATTTTGGGACATTTATTAAAGTGGGGGAAACCTCCTCCACAACCACTACCTATACTCATTTTGGACAAATACCCGGAGACAGCTTAACTTTTTTTGTCAGGGCCATCAGCTCAAGCTCCAGTTCGTCTTCAAACACATTTGGACATCGAAGCGCCACCAAACCAATCCCGCAGTTTTGTTACGTTAGGTGTGCCGATGTGTTGGATGATGGTTCCATTAAGCTTACCTGGCATCCGGATCTGACGGGTGAAATAAAGAAGTTTAATATTCTACGATCAACCAATGGTGTTGACTTCTCCATTGTCGACTCAACCAACAATGACCTGACTTCAGAAAAAAGCTATACCGACAGCAGGGTTAACGGGGGCTCTGGTTATTATTATTACAAGGTGCTTTGTTATGATTTGTGCGACTCGGTTGTTTTGGGCTCAAATGTTGTCCGGTCCATATTTATTCAGGCAACCACTGTTGGTGTTTCTACCATTAAAACATCGTGGTCGTCTTATGCTGGGTTCCTAAATCCAATCGAGTCGTATCGGGTTCAGCGGGGCGTTACAAGCACCGATGGAACCGTAACGTGGGGAGACTTGATACAAACAAAAGACACGCTTATTTTTGACGACAACCTACCCGATGAGGTTGGAGAGGATGGAATCTGCTACCGCTCTATTGCCTTTGAAGAGGGCACAAATACCTTTGGCTTTTCCGACTCATGCCACTCAAACACCTCCTGTGCAAAGCAACCAATTATTGCGTTTTTCCCAAATGCGTTTGTGCCCACTGGCGAAAACACCATATTCAAACCCGTATGCTCTTTTGTAAACTTTAAAATATCGTTTATGGTAGTTTATAATCGCTGGGGAGAAGAGGTGGCCAGAATTACAGACCTGAATCAAGGCTGGGATGGAAAGAAGGGTGGAAAGATTCTTCCGGAGGGAATTTATTTCTATATGGCCACATTATACGGGACACTTAACGGGTCGACAAAAATGTATTCCGGGGAGGTTTACCTTTTCAACTCTGAATAGCCGTTTTAGAAATTAGCAATCTCAAATAAAAAGGGCGTTCCACGTGGAACGCCCTTTTTATTTGTCCTAAACCCAGCGAAATATTTTCCTACCTTTGCCGTGTTTCACGTGAAACATAAACACATGCACAATCTTTATGACGTAATAATTGTGGGAGCAGGACATGCGGGGTGTGAGGCGGCCCACGCTGCCGCTACTCTTGGCTCTCGAGTTTTGCTCATTACCATGGACATGGGAAAAATTGCCCAAATGTCGTGCAACCCCGCTATGGGTGGCGTAGCTAAGGGTCAGATTATCAGAGAGATAGATGCAATTGGTGGATTATCGGGGATAATCTCTGACCATAGCATGGTGCAGTTCAGAATGCTTAACCAGTCAAAGGGGGCTGCCATGTGGAGCCCTAGGAGCCAAAACGACCGATCGTTGTTTTCTGCACTGTGGAGGCAGCAACTTGAGAGCTGCCCAAACCTTGATTTTTGGCAAGACTCTGTTAAACAGGTTTTTATAGAAAACAATCTGGCTTCAGGGGTTATTACGAGTCTGGGAATGACTTTTAGGTCACGGGCTGTTGTGTTAACCAATGGTACGTTTTTGAATGGTATTATCCACATTGGCCAAAAACAATTTGGCGGTGGCAGAATGGGAGACCAGGCCTCATCGGGCATAACCGAACAACTTGTTTCGTTAGGGTTTCAATCGGGGCGCATGAAAACCGGTACCCCGCCAAGAATTGACGGGAGAACCATTGATTACACAAAGATGGAAGAACAAAAGGGTGACGATCCGCCATCGGGTTTCTCCTTCAAAAAAATTGCTCTTCCGCAAAAACAACTTTCCTGCTGGATAACTTACACCAACGAGAAAGTACATGAGGTTTTGAGAACTGGCTTCGATGAGTCGCCCATGTACTCAGGAAGAATACAGGGTTTGGGGCCGCGGTATTGCCCCTCTATCGAAGATAAAATAAACCGATTTGCCGAGAGAGACCGGCACCAGATTTTTGTAGAACCCGAGGGCTGGTCCACATGCGAAACATATGTGAACGGATTCTCCACATCACTTCCCGACCACGTACAGTTGAAGGCCCTTAAGCTTATTCCCGGATTTGAGTATGCCAAAATGTTCAGACCGGGTTATGCCATCGAATATGATTACTTCCCGCCAACACAGCTAAAAAACACCCTCGAAACACACTTGTTTGAAAACCTGTACTTTGCCGGGCAAATAAATGGCACCACGGGTTATGAAGAGGCAGCCTGCCAGGGATTAGTGGCCGGAATAAACGCCCACCTGAAACTGAGAGACGAGGAGCCTTTCGTTCTTAACCGTTCAGAGGCTTATATTGGTGTTTTGATTGATGATTTAATTAATAAAGGCACCGAAGAGCCCTACCGGATGTTTACATCCAGAGCTGAGTATAGAATTTTGCTTCGTCAGGATAATGCTGATGTCCGCCTTACTCGATTATCCCACAAAATGGGGTTGGCAGACAGCGAAAGATTGGCGGAAGTCGAGAAAAAAGAGGCAAGTATTACATCCATTATCAAGTTTCTACAAAAAACCGGAATAAGCCCAGATAAAGCCAACCACGTGCTTTTGGATGCCGGCAGCTCCATCATTAACCAACAGGTAAAACTGTCTTCGTTGCTCGTGAGGCCCATGATAAATCTCGATTACCTCATTCAAAAAATTGACTTTATTTCGAAGGAGTTGGCTAAATACAGCAGGGAAGAAGTTTTGGGTGCGGAAATTTTGATAAAATACGATGGTTATATTGCGAGAGAAAAAGATTTGGCCGACAAGATTAATCGTTTGGAAAGTGTACGGATATCTTCTGACTTTGATTTTCAAAAGATAACATCCCTTTCAGCGGAAGCCCGGGAGAAACTATCGCGGGTTAAACCCTCAACCATCGGACAGGCCTCGAGAATCAGCGGGGTATCTCCGGCTGACGTCTCTATTTTATTGGTACAATTCGGACGATAGATTTATTACTTTTGTGCTGAAATGAACGAAACCCTAACATTGTGTCCGGTTTGTGGCGGAAACTCTTTTGTTACAGAAAGAATATGCACCGATTTTGTTGCTACGGGACAAGAATTTTCGTTGCAGCGATGTAGCAATTGCACCCTGCTTTTTACAAATCCCAGGCCCGATAGCTGGCACATTTCTCCATACTACCAAACCGACAAGTATATTTCACATACCAACTCTAAAAAGGGGGCCATCTATTTCCTTTACGATATTGTGCGCCTCATTAGCCAAACAAATAAGCTGAAAAAGATAAATGAGCGACTTAAAAACAAAGCTTCTTTACTCGATGTTGGCTGCGGTTTGGGTTACTTTCTTAACACCGCGAAAAAAGACGGATGGAGGGTGGAGGGTTTGGATGTTTCGGAAGAGGCAAGAACGCACGTAAAACAACATTTTGGAATAGACGTACACAAAGAGGAGGCAATTAAAAGCTTTCCGGATGCTTCTTTTGAAGCCATAACCCTATGGCATGTACTGGAGCATTTTCATAACCTGCAGGAGTGGGTTATTGACATGGGGCGGGTGCTAAAAACCGATGGCCTTATGTTTGTGGCTGTTCCAAACTCCGACAGTTATGATGCCCACCATTATCAATCTTTTTGGGATGGATATGATGTACCCCGGCACCTGTATCATTTCAACCACAAATCGATTGAAACATTGTTTAATAAAAACGGATTAACCGTGGTAGACAGGTTGCCCATGATATACGATTCGTATTATATTTCGTGGAGAAGCGAAATACACAAAAAATCGCTTTTGGGTTTTTTCATGGCTATGATAATTGGTCAAATATCGAACTGGAAAGCGCGAAAAGGAAGAAACTACTCCAGTGTACTTTATATTATAAAACATGCAGATAAATAGACAATTAACCCGCTTTTTGTTTGTTTTACCCTGGTTTTTGTTGCTATATTCCTGTGCCAATATTGTTCCTCCGTCCGGGGGCCCCGTAGATAAGCTTCCTCCCACTGTTCAAAAAGAGTCTCCTCCGGGGGGTACCGTTAATTTCTCGCAAAAACATATTGAAATCTGTTTTGATGAATTTATTTCCATATCAGAAGCAGAGAAAAATATTTCTATCTCCCCGCCACTTAAAACAAAACCCGCCATTACAGTATCGGGCAAATGCGTTCATATAACCTTAGACCGAGACGAAACCCTTTTAGCAAATACTACGTACACTATTAATTTTGGTAGTTCTATTGCCGACCTGAACGAATCTAACAAGGCCTTTGAGTATAATTACGCATTTTCAACCGGGAGTTTTATTGATACTTTGTATGTGGGTGGCTTGGTAACAAACTCATTTACCAGACAAAAGGTTTCGGATTTCACCGTTGGCCTGTACAGCCACATTTGTGATTCGTGCGTTGAAAAGGAAAGGCCACTTTTTTACACCAAATCGATTGCGAGCGGGGTTTTTAAAATAAATCGCGTAAAGCCCGGGCGGTATTATGTAGCTGGTTTTAAAGACGAAAACAGCAACGGTATGGCCGATAAGGGAGAGTTGTTTGCTTTTACAAACAACCCCATTAGGGTTACTGACAGCAATCAGATTGTAAGTCTTTTCGCTTATACCAAACCCCTATATGCTGCGGGCTCAATAATAGATACCGTTTATAAGGCAAAGGGGGAGACCGGGTTAGTTTTTTACAAAAACCCATCTGTTCCATTAATAAAAACCACATACACACACCGATGGACGAACAGATCGGACTTTGATACGCTTTTTCTATACTCCAATACAAAAACATTTACGCAGCCGGTTGAGATTATTTACCCGGACAAAACCATTAAAATACCCACGTTTACCAATAATGAAAAGGCGGATCCTTTACAATTAATAAGTGTTTCTCAAAAAGAAGATACTGTTTTACTATCTTACTCAACCCCTGTTGCTATTGTAAAAAGGGACTCAGTTAGCTTAAAAAGGGACTCAGCGCTATTCTCTTTTAAACTGATTAAAAAAGATAGCTTTTCTCTAACGATTGTACCCGAAAAAAAGCTACTTCCCGGAACCTATATATTAAGCACAGGAGTGGGGTTTGTTACGGATATTTTTCAAACGGTTTCGGCTAAAAATGTTTCTTATCTTGTAATTAAAAAGCCTGAGGATTACGGTACCATAGGATTAAACCTGATTAACCCGAAGAAAACACCAGTTATATTATCATTAGTAGATGAAAATAATGAGGTATACAGAGAACTGGTACCTCCGGCCGAAGGGATGTTAAAACTAAAGGAAATATCACCGGGTATTTACCGGCTGAAAATAGTTTTTGACACGAATAAAAACGGAATTTGGGACGGTGGTGATATAAATACCGGACAACAGCCCGAACGGGTGGTTTTTTTGTCAACATCCTTTCAGGTAAGGCCTGATTGGGATTTAGATAATAACACTGTTGATATAGAAAGTTTTAAGTAGGTAAAATCACCCTTACTCCGGTATGTGTATTTTGTGTGGGTAATCGTTGGTTTTTATTAAACACACAACCTCTAACCCGTACGAAAAATGATAACTTTTAACAGGAGGCTACTTTTTAACAGTTACTAAACAATAAATGGAATTATAAATACTACACATTGGACTGTGAATTCACTTTTAAACTATGTGTATTAAATTGCTTTACTATTGATAATCATTCCTTATTTATGTGTGCACACTGTTGATTAAAATGAGACAACTAAATACACCATGAAAATTAAATTAATTATCCCCGAAAAACACATCACTATATATTACTAATATAATTTTTAAATCTTTTTATTAATTAGCTCCGCATAGATAATTTGAAACTTAAATTCTTTAATGCTTATTTTTGAAAGCTAAAGTTTTATCATGATTGAGGAAATTAAGAACATAAAGGAGGAAATAAAAAACATAGAAATTACCAGTGCCGATGAGCTGGAAAATTTCAGAATAAAATACCTGAGTAAAAAAGGGAAGTTATCTGATTTTTTTGATTGGTTAAAAACAGCACAACCCGAACAAAAAAAGGAGTTTGGAAAACCAATAAATGAGTTAAAAAATTTATTACAAATCACCTACGATCAGTATAAATCTCTATTTGACTCAGCAGATAAGATGTCAACCAATGAACTTGATTTTACATTACCCGGAAACTCAATAAACACCGGAACCAAACATCCGTTAACGCTGATTCAGGAAGAACTAACAGGTATATTCAGAAAACTTGGGTTTGCAATTGCTGACGGGCCTGAAATTGAAGACGACTGGCATAATTTCTCAGCACTTAATTTTCCGGATAATCACCCTGCCCGAGACATGCAGGATACTTTTTTTATTGATAAGGAGATTGCTTTAAGAACCCACACATCTTCGGTACAAGTTAGGTATATGGAAAAAAATAAACCTCCTATGCGGGTGATAATGCCTGGAAGGGTTTATAGAAATGAGGCAATTTCGGCCAGGGCAAATTGTTTTTTTCATCAAATAGAAGGATTGTATATTGATGAAAATGTTTCGTTTGCCGATTTAAAGCAAACACTGTATTATTTTGTAAAAGAACTTTTCGGTGAAAACGTAAAGATTCGGTTCAGGCCAAGCTATTTTCCGTTTACGGAACCAAGTGCCGAAATGGATATTAACTGCCGAATATGCGAAGGAGCCGGATGTAATGTGTGTAAACACAGCGGATGGGTAGAAATATTGGGTTGTGGTATGGTTGACCCACAGGTTTTAACCAATTGCGGAATTGATTCTGAAAAATATACAGGCTATGCTTTTGGCCTGGGCGTGGAGCGCGTTGCTATGCTTAAATATGATGTAAAAGATTTGCGAATCTATTTTGATAACGATTTGCGCTTTCTTAATCAGTTTAAGAAAATAACCTAACCTTACTGGGGAATATCGTCTCCTCTTAGTAAACGATAATGTGACCGGGCCTCTGAAATAAAAAAACTGCCGGGGTATTTTGTTATAAAATGATCATACATTTCAAGCGCCTTCTCATTTTGCTTCAGTTGTTTTTCATATATGCGTGCACAGGAAATAAGTGCATTATCAGCCAAAACACCATCGGGGTAATTTTTCCAAACTCTTTCAAAATACAATAAGGCTGTTTCATAATTTCCTTTTATAAGTGCAATTTTCCCCTTCTGAAAAAGAATATCGTCAGTTAATTCATGGTCGGGAAACAGCCTTTCCAACCGTTCCAGCACAAGCAGGGCGCTATCTGGTTTATTTCTGTAAATCAACAGATCAGCTGCGGCATATAACTCAAGAGGTTTTTCGGTTGTATCCAATCCGGTATTATCTAAAATTATCATCAGCAACTCAATGGAATTATTTGAAATAAGTTGTGAGGTGGCGGTTTTTAAAACATCAAGCTGTGCCTTTGCCCAATCAAACCCCCCCCTGAAATAACTAAGCTGTGCGTTTTTAAACTTGGCCTCCTGCCCCAAAGGCTCCTCTTTAAAATCATAATCAACCTGTTCGTATAGCAGGGTGGCCTCCCACACTTCGTCCTTAAAGAGATAAATATCTCCCAATTCTAATTTTGCCCGGGCATTTACCTGTGGATTTACACCGGGTAAATACGCCAGCTCTTTCAGAAGTATAATAGCCGTATCGGCTTTGTTTAGATAAAAAGCCTGCAGGTGTGCCAGGTCTTTAATAAAGTTCGCACTTAAATGGTTGACTCCAAGACCTCTGATATTCTCTATATAATCCGCCTCCAGACCCGATAAATCACTTGTGGTATAGTTGCCCGATAACAACTTTTTATTTCTTACCTCCAGCAAGCCATACCTGGCCGAAAGGGTGAATGGTTTGTCGTTTCCAAGCTCAATAACCGCCAGAAAAGCCCTGGCAGACAGGTCCAGCAGGTCAATATCCCGCGTAAGTTCGGCAAACTGATAAATTCTGCGTCCGTTTAGTTTAAACCTTCGGTCCACCGCTTTGCACTGTACAAATGCTGCTTCGTATTGCTGTTGCTGGGTGTACAGCCAAATCAATAATTCAGGAAAAACCATTTTGCCTGGGTCGTCAGACATTTTTTTAATCAACAGCTTTTTCATTATGTCGACACCTACTTTCTTTGCTTCAAAATGCTCCCCTAAAAACGACTGCACACCATCCAGTTGGCTATCGTCATAAGAGAGCAGGTTTAAAAACTCGGTAATCATTTCTTCTTCGAGTCCCTGTTGTGCAAAAAGCTCGGCCAGCTCCAAACTAAAAGCCAAATCGGCTTTTGATAATTTCCTGAACCTCAGGTAAACCTCTGCGGCATAGGCATACTCTCCCCGTTTTTGAAAGGCTTTCGAAAGTTGTTCGGCATGCGCCTCTTCGGCCTTCATGCTTTTTATAAGAGCATCGCTCTTTGATTTAAACACATCGGTTTTGCCCCTTAATTTGGCGATATAAGCCATATCAACCGCAAAAGAAGGGCTGGTGTCATTTCGCTTTTGCGAGTGCTTTATAACCCGCTCAGCTTGATCAAACGATTTAAGGCTTATATAACACTTCAGCAGGTTGTCGTAAACAAAAATATCAGCGGGTTTTTTACTTAGTAATTTTTCATAAACCACAGCCGCTTTTTCGTATTCGCCATTAGCAAAATATTGGGCTGCCAGCCTTTCGTCCTGCTCCTGAGCCGAAGCCATAAGAGCAAAAAGAAGCAAGAAAATAAAAACAAAAAGTTTGCGAAACATTTGAATTACAAATATACAACGTTTAGCAATGCGGGTAGCTTGTGAAAACAACACCCGACCGGTCGCAGTAAACAAGCTGAAAAGGAGAGATGTGTAAACGAAGCCCCGGAATTGCGTGTACGAAAAAGCGGTCAAGCGTTTATAACTTAAACGGGTAGTTTCCGCATTGGCCAATACATTTGTTCTGAATTAACATGAGCGCATTAAAAAAATTAGCCTCTCAAACCGTTGTTTACGGAGCGTCCCATATTTTGGGGAGGTTAGTTAATTATTTGTTAGTTCCCTTACAAACAAGAGTATTTATCCCCACCGAATACGGAACCATCAACGAGTTTTATAGCTATGTAACATTTTTTATTGTGTTGCTCACCTATGGAATGGAAACAGCATTTTTCCGGTTTGCCAGCAAGGAGCCCGGCAACCCCAAAGTGTTTTCTACCGCACTTATCTCGCTGATTGGCTCATCGTTGTTGTTTGTCGGGTTGATTAGTTTATTTGCCCAGCCCATTGCCGAAGCTATTCATTACGAAAATCACCCGGAGTATGTAATTTATTTTGCCTGCATTCTTTCGCTTGATGCGCTGGCAAGTGTGCCGTTTGCTTATTTGAGGCAGCAAAGCAAGCCCATGCGTTTTGCGCTTATCAAAAACTCCAATATCCTCATCAACATTTTGTTAAACCTGTACTTTTTACTGCTGTGCCCCTATATGCAACAAACCAAAGGAGTGTCTCTGCCATTTTATTCGGGGCAAATAGGAGTGGGGTATGTTTTCATTTCTAATTTAGTGGCAAGTGCACTTACGCTCCCATTGTTGCTTAAAGAAATA
>Ga0268298_10001643_pt1 | contig 25887 bp, 12 predicted proteins | sample WWTPWeurt_MetaG_FD_194462 | JGI IMG/M metagenome (GOLD analysis project Ga0268298, IMG submission 194462) | Activated sludge microbial communities from WWTP in Nijmegen, Gelderland, Netherland - WWTP Weurt | ecosystem: Engineered > WWTP > Aerobic digester > Activated sludge | place...
GCCCCGGGCCCCACGACGCCCACTACCTCTTTGATCGTTTCGTCGGCCTTATGAAGAAGGCGGTCCCGGCGTGAGGAAACCCCTCGCCCTGTTGGTGTTTTTGGGCGCCGTCGGCCTGCGGGCCGCCGTGACCACCGAACAGGTGACCACCGTGTCGGCCGTGTCGTCCACCACGTTCATGGGCACCAACGTGGCGTTGGACAGCCTCAACACCGTCCACGTCACGTATTACGATCCGGCCAGCCAGCGGCTCCGCTACACCAAGCTGGTCAACGGGCAAACCACCTGGTCGGCGCCGATCAACGTGATCGATCAAACGGTGTCGCCCCGCAGCGACATGAAATTGAGCGGCAACACCCCCCACGTTCTCTTTTACGAAATCGACGCCACCGGCTCCCGGGCCGGGGTCAAGCACACCCAGTTGAACGGCGCGTCGTTCCAGTCGCCCACCACGGTTCAAAGCTTCGTGTCGACCACGACGTACCTGTCCTTGGCCATCGCCTCCACCGGCCGGCCGCGCGTGGCGTTCAACAACACCGTGAGTTCGGCCACCGTCTACGCGACCTACGATGGAACCGCCTGGAGCACCCACACGATCCGCATCAGTTCTCATCCCACGGGGGTGGCGTTGGATCTGGCGTCGGACGACACCCCCCGGTTGGTGTTCTTGACGGGGGATCCCCTGGCGGATTACCGAGACGGCCACTTGGCCGTGGGCGGATCCACCCCTTCGGTGGTGGCTTCGTGGTTCGTGGACTGGGCCACCAACCCCGCGTCGGGGTTGGCGTTGGTGGTGGACGACAACAACCAGAGCCACATCTTCGAGAGCTATACCCAGAGCGGCGACCAATGGATCGAGTATTACCACGCCTCCAGCACGGGCGGGCTCCTCAATTACGAATTTGTCGATCGCGGCAGCGAATTTTTGGACGCCGCGGTCACCAGCCAAGAACGTCCGACGGTGGTTTATTTGTCCACCGCGCCGGGATTTTCCGCGGCGGCGTGGAACGGGACGTCTTGGGATTATTCGGTTTTGGACGCTTCGGCCCAGGTGGCGGGGGTGGGCCCCAGCGTGATTTATAATCGTTTTGACAATTACCTAACCACCTACTACACCACCGCCCCGGCGGCCGGTGTCCAGTTGCGAACCAACGCCAACCGCGGTCTCACCTTGGGTGGAACCGTCCAGGATTTTTCGGCCGCGGCCATCCCGGCCGCCGTTGTGCAGTTGACGGGAAACATCGCCGCCGCGTCCCTCCCGGCCGGAACGGGGACCTACGCCCAGCTTAACCTGTGGGAGGGGGGATACACCGTCACGCCCTCCGCCGCGGGGTACGCCTTCATCCCCGCGAGCCTACCGGTGACCTTGTTGTCCACCAACACGGCCGTGAATTTCCAAGGCGGCCCGGTGAGTTTTGACCTCACGGACAATCTCTTCAATCCCGCCCTGGGTGAAACCATGTCGGTGGGGTACTCGGTTTTGCCGGGGTCGGTTCTTGTGCGCGTTTATACGCTCCGGGGCGTGCCCGTGAAAACCCTCGTGGACGGCGGCTACGCCGCCGGGGCCTACACCACCACCTGGGACGGCCGGAACGAAAACGGGGAGATCGTCGCCAGCGGGATTTATTTAATCCGCGTCGAGGCGGACCGGTTGGACAAAGTTTTGAAAGCGGCGGTGGTCAAATGAGACGAATCGCAAACCGGACGGCCGGGATTGTTTTGGCGATGCTCCCCTTCGCCGCCTCCGCCATCGACACGCGCACCGGGGGCCTGACGCTCTTGGAAACCGCCGACGCCCGCGCCACCGCTTTGGGCGAGGCGGCCACCGCGTTGACCGGCGATTTGAGCGGCGTGGCCTACAACCCCGCCACCCTCACCACGCTGGAGTACGCCCAATTCCTGTCCCAGTTCGAAGCGTCGCCCGGCAACGTGCGCACGGGACTCCTTGGCGCGGGGTGGACCAACCAGCGGGTGGGCCTCGCGGCGTCGGTGGCCTACCTCGACGCCGGCACCATCGACATTGTTCCCACCCTGGGCCCGGCCGAAACGCGCCGCGCGCAGCAGGATTTCGTGGGATCCCTCTCGGCCGGGGCCGCCCTGGCCGAAGGCTTCCGCGTGGGCGTCACCGGCAAGTTCTTGAGCTCCCGCCTCGCGGAGGAAGCGTCCGCCTCGACCGTCGCGGGCGACGCCGGGATCCTCGTCAACCTGTTTGTTCCCGGCCTGCGGCTCGGAGCCTCCGCTCAAAACGTGGGCGCCGGCGTGAAATATCTATCGGTGGAAGACCCGTTGCCGACTTTTTATCGCGTGGGAATTTCGTTTGAAGCCCGTTCGCCGGAAGAAGAAGCCTCCACCGTGGGGCTCGGCGGTCCCTGGTACATGCAGATGGGCCAGGGCCGGTCCCGTTTTTGGGGCGGCGCCGACGCCGTCATCGATCGCTGGGGCGCGGTGGTGGGGGTCGTGGGTTTTGAGTGGGAACTGGCCCGTCGGGCCGCGTTGCGTCTCGGCGGGCGCGTTGGCGGGGAAGACCCCGGCGTCACCGGCGGGGTGGGTTTTTGGTTGCAACGCTGGCGTCTGGATTATTCCATTCAATTGGTGGACGAGTTGACCGACCGCCACCGTTTCACGCTGTCCTATTTTTGGAGAACCGACGGAGAATAAAATGCCGAAGCGCACCGACATTGAAACCATCCTGATCATCGGGTCCGGCCCCATCGTCATCGGCCAAGCCTGCGAGTTCGACTATTCCGGAGCCCAGGCCGTCAAGGCGTTGAAAAAGGAAGGCTACCGCGTCGTCCTGATCAATTCCAACCCCGCCACCATCATGACGGACCCGGAATTCGCCCACGCCACCTACGTGGAGCCGCTGATCCCCTCCATGATCGAACGGATTCTGGAAAAGGAAAAACCCCAGGTGATCCTTCCCACCCTGGGCGGGCAGACGGCCTTGAACCTCGCCGTGGAGTTGCACGAGCGCGGCAGCCTGCAAAAGTACGGCGTGGAACTGATCGGCGCCAAAATCGACGCCATCAAAAAAGCCGAAGACCGGGAACTTTTTAAAAAGACCATGCTCGGCATCGGTCTCGACGTGCCCAAGAGCGGCGTCGCCCGCAACCTCGAGGAAGCCCAGCGCATCGCTGAGGACATCGGCTTCCCGCTCATCATCCGCGCCTCCTTCACCTTGGGGGGCGTGGGGTCGGCCATCGTCTACACGAAAGAGGAATTCATCGGCGCCGTCGTCCGCGGCCTCGAGGCCAGCCCCATCCACGAGATCCTGCTCGAGCAGTCCGTCATCGGCTGGAAGGAATTCGAGCTGGAAGTGATGCGCGACCGGGCCGACCAGTGCGTCGTCATCTGCTCCATCGAAAACCTCGATCCCATGGGCGTCCACACGGGCGATTCCATCACCGTGGCGCCCGCCCAGACCCTCTCGGACCCGGAATACCAAATCCTCCGCGACCAAGCCTTCGCCTGCATCCGCGCCATCGGCGTCGAAACCGGCGGGTCCAACGTGCAGTTCGCCGTCGATCCCCAGAGCGGCCGCACCGTCGTGATCGAGATGAACCCCCGGGTGTCGCGCTCCTCGGCTCTGGCGTCCAAGGCCACGGGGTTCCCCATCGCCAAGATGGCCGCCCTCCTGGCCGTGGGCTACCGCTTGGACGAAATCGCCAACGACATCACCAAAAAAACGCCCGCCTGCTTCGAGCCCGTGATCGACTACGTCGTCACCAAGGTCCCGCGCTTCGCCTTTGAAAAGTTCACGGAAGCCGACCAGACCCTCACCACCAGCATGAAATCGGTGGGCGAAGTCATGGCCATCGGGCGCACGTTCCGGGAGTCCCTGCAGAAGGCCCTGCGGGGCCTTGAGATCGGCCGGGCCGGCCTCGGCGCCGACGGAAAATCCATCGTGCCCAAAGTGGACGACCTCGTCAAACGGGGCGACGCCGCCGCGGCCGAACGGGCCAAGCTGTTGGAGGACGTGGAACAGAAACTCCGCGTGCCCAACTGCGACCGCATTTTTTACGTGAAGTACGCCCTGCAGCTCGGCATGACGGTGGAGGAGATCCACCGCCTGTCGGCCATCGACCCCTGGTTCCTGCACCAAATGGCCATGATTTGGGAACTGGAAAAGGAGATCCGCGCCGCGGGCAAGAAGATTTCCGTGGACCTTTTGCGCCGCGCTAAACGCGACGGTTTTTCGGACGTTCAACTCGCCTACCTCACGGGCCTCAAGGCGGACGCGCTCGCCAAAACCCGCAAAAAACACCTGCCCGTGACCTTCAAAAGAGTCGACACCTGCGCGGCGGAGTTCCCCGCGGACACCCCCTACTTTTATTCGACCTACGAAACCGAGGACGAATCCCTGCCGCTCTCGAAGAGCGACCGCATCATCGTCCTGGGCGGCGGCCCCAACCGCATCGGCCAAGGCATCGAGTTCGACTATTGCTGCGTCCACGCGGCCTGGGCCATCAAGGAATGCGGCGCCGAGGCCATCATGGTCAACTGCAACCCCGAAACCGTGTCCACCGACTACGACACCTCCGACCAGCTTTTCTTCGAACCGCTGACCTTGGAAGACGTGGTGAACGTCGTCGAGCGCACCAAGGCCAAGGGCGTGATTCCCCAGTTCGGCGGCCAAACGCCGCTCAACCTGGCCAAGCCCCTTTTGAAGGCGGGCGTCAAAATTTTGGGCACCTCGGCCGACTCCATCGACATGGCCGAAGACCGGGAACGTTTCGGAGAGCTTCTCAAAAAATTGAGGATCCCCCATCCCGCCCACGGCACCGCGCGCAACTTCAAGGACGCGGCCGCCGCCGCCGAACGGGTGGGGTACCCCGTGATGGTGCGCCCCTCCTACGTGCTGGGCGGCCGCGCCATGGAAGTGGTCTACGACAAGGATCAGTTGGCCGATTACATGAAGCGCGCCCTGGAGTCGGGCGCGGGCCTGCCGATCCTGTTGGACCGGTTTTTGGAAGACGCCAAGGAAGTCGACGTCGACGCCGTCTGCGACGGCAAAGACGTTTACATCGCCGGCATCATGGAGCACATCGAAGAGGCGGGCATTCACTCGGGCGACTCCGCCTGCGTGCTGCCGCCCTACAGCCTCGAGCCCAAAGTGCTGGCGGATCTGGAGCGGCACACCCGGTCCATGGCCCTGGCGCTCAAGGTCAAAGGCCTGATCAATATCCAATACGCGGTGCAAAACGGCACGGTGTACGTCCTGGAGGCGAACCCCCGGGCCAGCCGCACCGTGCCCTTCGTCTCCAAAGCGACGGGCGTGCCCCTGGCCAAAGTGGCCGCGAAGGTGATGGTGGGCAAGTCCCTCAAAGAGGCCCTCGCGCCCTACGCCGCGGTTATGGCCCTCAAGAAGCCCTGGTATTCCGTCAAGGAAGTGGTGTTCCCCTGGATGCGGTTCCCTCAGGTGGACGTGGTGCTCGGCCCCGAGATGCGCTCCACCGGCGAAGTCATGGGGATCGATGAAAATTATGGTTTGGCCTTCGCCAAATCCCAGGCGGCGGCGGGCAGTCCCCTGCCCAAGACGGGCAAAATTCTTTTCAGTCTGCGCGAACGGGACCGCAAACAGGCCGTGCCCATCGCCCAGGCGTTCTTGGACATGGGCTACGGCCTCATGGCCACCGAAGGCACGTATTTGTATTTGAAGGAAAAGGGCCTGGCGATCGAACCCGTGAAAAAAATCGCCGAGGGCCGTCCCAACGTGTTGGACATCATCAAAAACCGCGAGGTGGTCATGGTGATCAACACGCCGCACGGCTCCCGCGCCCGCTCCGACGGGTTTCACATCCGCCGCACCGCCCTTGTGTCGGGCGTGCCGATCTTCACGACCTACGCCGCGGCCCGGGCCGTCGCCGACGGGCTCAAGATGTCCCGGTCCACCCGGTGGCAGGCGCGGCCGTTGCAGTCCCTGTACGCCGCCGCCTTGCCGGCCCCCGTCCAGGTTCCCGTCCACGTCTAACAGCCTTCCCCGCGCCGACGACTGGGACGCCCGCTACCGAGGGGCGGCCCACGTCTACGGCACCGAACCCAACGACTTTTTGAAAGCCAACGCCTCCCGCCTGCCGTCGGGCGGGCGGGTGCTTTCGTTGGCCGAAGGCGAGGGACGGAACGCGGTCTATTTGGCGGGCCTCGGTCACGCCGTCACGGCGGTGGACCAGTCGACCGTGGGTCTGGAAAAAGCCCGGCGCCTGGCGGCGGCCCGGGGGGTGACGATCGAAACCGACGCGGCGGACCTTGCGGAATACGCCGTCGCGCCCGATGCCTGGGACGGCGTCGTCTCCGTTTTTTGTCACGTGCCCGCCCCCGTTCGCCGTCGGCTCTATCGATCCGTCGCGGCGGGACTTAAGCCCGGGGGCGTTTTGATCCTCGAAGCCTATCGTCCGGCCCAACTGCGATTCAAGACGGGCGGGCCGCCCACCGCCGACCTCCTGCCCACCCTGAACGATTTAAAAAACGAACTGGCCGGACTTGATTTTCTCCACGCCGTCGAAATCGAGCGGGACGTGGTGGAGGGGACGTTCCACACGGGCCGCGCCGCCGTGGTCCAGGTGGTCGCCCGCAAGCGGGTGGCCCCGCCGCCGGCATGAACTCGGTTCCCGCCCGTTTGGGGCCCCGCGCGGAAGCGGCCGTTCTGGCGTCCGTCGAAATCGCTCTGACGGCGCTGGCCGTCGGCGCGACCGTTCTGCTCGACCGCATTTTCCCTTTGGAGCCCTTCGCGTTCCTCCTGACGGCCTACGGCGTCTTCGCCGGTGGCACCCTGGCGGTGTTGCGGGTCATTCGGTCGTTTGTCCCCTTGGTTCCCGGGACGTACACCCCGGGGGAGCATCCCCGGGTGCTTTTCGCCTGGCGCGTGTTCAACTATTTGGCCATGAACAATCTCTTCTTTCATTACCAAAACGGCCTCCTGCCGTCCCACATGCGGAAATTCTTCAGCCGGTGGCTGGGCATGAACGCCGGCGGGGGCATCATCTCCATCGCCGGCGTGGTCGTCGACCCCTACCTCATCACGCTGGAGGAAGACACCATGGTGGGGCAGGACGCCTCCTTGTTGCCCTCCTTGTACGAAAACGGCCGTCTCACTCTGGGAACCATCGTCGTTCGTCGGGGCGCTGTGATCGGCGCCCGAAGCGTGGTGTTGCCGGGGGTCTCCATCGGCCGGGGGGCCATGGTCAAGGCCATGTCGGTGGTGGCCGAAAACACGGTCATCGGCGACGGGGAAGTCTGGGGCGGCGTGCCCGCCCGGAAAATGGGGCAAATTCCCGTGGGCGGCGGGGAAAACCGTTTTTCCACCTGGCGCGATCTCCTGGTGTCCGGGACGGTCGAGACGGCCATTTTAACCGTCGCGGGGCTCGCGGCCTGGGCGGCGGTCCGTCGCTGGTCGCTGGGTTTCTTTGAGGCCGCCCTGGTTTTTTACGTCGCCCAAACCGCCGTGGCCTTGGCGGCCGAGTGGATCATTCGGCGGGCGTGGCCTTTCCGCGAAGGGGTCTACAACCGCGCCGAGCATCCCTGGGTCTGCCTGCGGTGGAACCTTTTCGCCTTCATCGGGATCACCAATTTGTTTTTGCATTACCAGCGGGATTTGATTCCCCCGATCCTTCGGGGGATCTTGAACCGTCTTTTGGGCGCGCGGATCCGTCGCGGGCGCGGGCACCTGTCGGCCATCGGGATCGTGCTCGATCCGTTCTTCGTGACCATGGACAAGGTCGCCTCCACGGGGTACGACGCCCTGCTGCTCCCCCACGCCCTCGCGGTGACGGAGCTCCACCTGCGGGCGATCCGCGTGGAGGAGAACGCCATCGTGGGCGACCGCGCGGTCCTCATGCCGGGGGTGACTGTCGGCGCCGGAGCGGAGATATCGCCCATGGCGTTGGTCACGGCGGGCACCCGCGTGCCGCCGGGCACCCGTTGGGGCGGCGTGCCGGCGCGCAACCTGGGCCCGGCGACGGATCCGGGCGGGTTCGTGGCGGGTCGCCCATTGCTGCGTCCGGCGGATATTTTTTGGACGGTCGTGGTCGAAACCGTAATTTTTTCGCTGGCCGCCCTGGGCGTTTGGGGCCTGGGCCGCTGGGTTTCTTTGGACTTGTTTTTGGGTGTGGTTTCGTTCTACGGCTTCATGGTGGGGTCCACCCTGGCCGTTTTGGCGGCGCTTCGCCGCCTCCGGCCCTTGCCCGAGGGGGAATACTTTCAGGAAAAAGACGGCCGGGTGTTTTTGGTTTGGAAACTCCACGCCTTCCTGTGCATCACCAATTTATTTTTGCACTACCAAAACGGGCTGGTTCCGCCGGAATTCCGCCGATTGTTCCTTCGTCTCCTCGGGTTGACCACCGAACGGGGGCGGGTGCGGTCGTTGCCTTACTCCCTCGTGGCGGATCCCTACATGGTCACGTTGGAACGGGACGCTTCTTTGGGCCACGACGTGCTGCTGCTGCCCGGTCATTTGACGGGCGGGCGGCTGGTGTTGCGGCGGATCCGCGTGGGCCGCGGGGCCACCGTGGGCGCTCGGGCGATGCTGCTGCCCGGCGTCACCGTCGGCGAAGGCGCGCGGGTGGAACCGCTGTCCCTGGTGGAGGCCGGTGCCCGCATCGGCCCCGGCGAACGTTGGGGCGGCGTCCCGGCTCGCCGGCTGGACCTTTAGTCCCCCTCACGACGCTTGGCGCGGGGCATCGCGCTCTCGTCGCCCATCTTTATTATTTAAATAATTTATTTTAAATATTTAAACATTTAATTTTACAATTGTTTCCCGCGCCCCTAAAATAAGCCACAATAAAATTCCAGACGGACCGATTGAAGGGGGGAGGAAAATTATGAAAAAAATCACCGGGATGGGTGGTTTGCTTTTGGCGGGGTTGTGGCTCTCGCCGCTCGCGATGGCGGCCAAGGAGACCCCTCCCGTGGGAGAGGGGAAGGCGACCACCAACACGTTTTGGTGGCCGAACCAATTGGACCTGAGTTCCCTGCGGGCCCACACGGAGCGATCCAATCCCCTGGGGGCCGCCTTCAATTACGCGGAGGAATTCAAAAAGCTCGACTTGGCCGCGCTTAAGAAAGACATCGACGCGGTGTTGACGACCTCCCAAGACTGGTGGCCGGCGGACTACGGCAATTACGGGCCGCTCTTCATTCGAATGGCGTGGCACAGCGCGGGGACGTACCGCACCATCGATGGCCGCGGCGGCGCCGGGGGCGGGCAACAGCGATTTGACCCCCTCAACAGTTGGCCCGACAACGCCAATCTCGACAAAGCCCGGCGCCTTTTGTGGCCGATCAAACAGAAATACGGAAACAAGATTTCCTGGGCGGATTTGATGGTCCTCGCCGGCAACGTGGCCATGGAAAACATGGGCTTCAAAACCCTGGGCTTTGCCGGAGGCCGCGCGGACGATTGGGAAGCGGACAGGGTCGACTGGGGATCCGAGAAGAAATGGTTGGAGGGAAGCCGGCGGGATGAAAAGGGAAAATTAAAGGGTCCCCTGGCCGCCGTCCAGATGGGATTGATTTACGTCAATCCGGAAGGCCCCGGCGGGAACCACGACCCGCTCGCCGCCGCGAAAGACATTCGTGAATCCTTCGGCCGCATGGCGATGGACGACGAAGAGACCGTGGCGCTCATTGCGGGGGGGCACACCTTTGGAAAGGCCCACGGCGCGCACAACCCGTCCAAGACCGTCGGCGCTGAGCCGGCCGCCGCCGGGCTGGAGGAGCAAGGGTTGGGCTGGAAGAACAGCCAAGGCAAAGGGAACGCCGAAGACACCGTCACCAGCGGTTTGGAAGGCGCTTGGACGTCCCTGCCGGTGATGTGGACGCACATGTTTTTGGACAACCTCTTCCGTTTCGAGTGGAAGCAGACCAAAAGTCCGGCCGGGGCCACGCAGTGGATCCCCACGTACGAAGCCGCCCGCAACGTTCCCGACGCGCACGTGCCCGGGAAATTCCACGCGCCGATCATGTTGACCACCGATCTGGCCCTGATTCGGGATCCCGAATATCGGAAAATCTCCGAACGCTTCCACAAAAACCCGAAAGAATTCGAAGCCGCTTTCGCGCGGGCCTGGTTTAAGCTGACACACCGCGACATGGGGCCCCGGGCGCGGTATGTGGGCGCGGATGTTCCGGCGGTGGAGTTCCTCTGGCAGGATCCCCTTCCCCGGGGGGACCATGCCCTGATCAACGCGGCGGAAGTCAAGAACCTGAAGAGCCGAATCTTGGACGCCGGGGTGAGCGTTCCGGCCCTGGTCCGCACCGCCTGGGCGTCCGCCTCGTCCTTCCGCGCCAGCGACATGCGGGGGGGCGCAAACGGCGCTCGGGTTCGGTTGGCGCCGCAAAAAGACTGGGAAGCCAACACCCCGAAAGAATTGACGGCCGTCTTGAAGGAATTGGAAAATGTTCGCCGGGCGTTCAACAAAACCCTCGCCGGGGGCAAAAAGGTTTCCCTCGCGGATGTGATCGTCCTAGGCGGGGCGGCGGCCATTGAAAAAGCGGCGGCCGACGCCGGCGTGCGCTTGGAGGTCCCCTTCCGCCCCGGCCGGGTCGACGCTGGTCCGGAGCAGACGGACGTCAAATCCTTCGCGGTGTTGGAGCCGACGGCCGACGGGTTCCGAAATTACTTCCGTAAAGACCGCGCGCTTCTCTCCCCCGCGGAATCGCTCGTCGACAAGGCCGGCCAATTGTCTTTGAGCGTGCCCGAAATGACGGTTCTGGTGGGGGGCCTGCGGGCGTTGAATGCCAACGCCGACGGGTCCCGCCACGGGGTGCTGACCGGCCGACCGGGCGTGTTGACCAACGACTTCTTCCTCAACCTGTTGGACATGTCCACGGGCTGGAAGAAATTGGATGCCGCCAAGGACCTCTACGAAGGGGTGGATCGGAAAACCGGGCGGCCCCGCTGGACGGCCACGTCGGTGGACCTCGTCTTCGGTTCAAACGCCGAGCTGCGCGCGGTGGCCGAGGTGTACGCCCAAGACGATTCAAAGGGAAAGTTCGTGAAGGATTTCGTCGCGGCCTGGTCCAAGGTCATGGAGCTCGACCGGTTCGATCTTAAATAATCAATTCCACACCGAGGCCGGGGAAAGGGTCGACGTTTCGGCCCCCTTCCCCGGCCTCGGTTTTTGGGGGGGTGGTCAGTTCGGGGAGTGCCCGGTTTCCCAGGCGGAGCGAAGGCCGCTGACCACGGCGTCCAAGGCCGGGCTCGGACGGGTCTGGGAGCGCCAGGCCAGCCCCACCGCGCGGGACGGCGCCGGCGCTGCGAAGGGAACGAACCGAAGCCCGGGATGAAATTTCGGCTCCACGGCCAGGGCGGGCACCAGGGTGATCCCCCGCCCCGCGGCGACCAAGCGCAACACCGAGATCAAGCTGCTTCCTTCAAAGACAACGCGGGGATCCGAGGGGGACATTTTGCAAAAGGAAAGGCTTTGCTCCCGGAAACAATGGCCTTCTTGAAGGATTAAAATATTTTCCCGTTCCAAATCCTTGACCGTCACATGTCGTCGCCGGGCCAGCGGATGCCGAGGCGCCACCGCCAGCCAGAACGCTTCGGTCCCCAAGCGCGTTTCTTGAAGTCCTTTTTCTCCCGTCGGGAGCGCCAGCAGGCTCACGTCCAGGCGCCCGGCTTTTAAACGTTCCAGGAGCACCGACGTCGTGAATTCATGGATTTCCAGGGAAACGCCGGGGGCTTTTTTGGCGAGCTCGCCGATCAAGGCGGGGATCAAGTAGGGGCCCAGGGTGGGAATGGCGCCCAGGCGAATGGTCCCGTGGGGTTCCCGCCCGCGGGCGCGGGTCTTCTCGGTCGCGGCCTCCAGGATTTCCAAGGCGGGAAGGACCTCGGCGAGAAACCGTTCCCCTTCCGGCGTGGTTCGAACGCTTCGGGGAGACCTTTCGAAGAGGCGCAATGACAATTCCCGCTCCAACTTCTTCAGCCCCAGGCTGAGCGTCGGCTGGCTGACGTGGACGGAGGCGGCGGCCCGGACGAAATGCCGCTCTTTGTGAACGGCCGCCGCGTAGCGGAGCTGTTGAAGTTCCACCCGGAAGGTGCGTCTTTTACGGGTTCCCCGGCGTCGGGGGCTCCGCCGCCGAAGGCGCCGTCGCGGGGGCTGCCGCGGGAGCCGCGCTCGGCGGCGTGGCGGCGGGAGCGGGCGCCGGGGTTTCCGTCTTCATTCGCTGTTGGGTTTCGGTGCTCCCCGCGCCGAAGCGCAAGGCCAAAGACAGAATGTGTGAAGCCCTCCCATCACTCCCACCGAACCCGCCTACTTCTTCCTCGTAATAAGCGTAATCAAGCTTCAATAAGGGCACATCAATGCCTAGGCCGACGGCGGGAAACCCTTGATTAATTCCGCCCCGAACCCGTAAGAACCACCACCGGTATTCGGCGCCCACGTGGAGACGTTTGAGTGCGCTATCATCGATGCGGCTTCCGTCGAGGAATTTTGTTTTATCGGCATCCCCGAGGTCGCGAAAATCCGCCGCGAGGGTCAGTCGATCCCCCGTGGGGAGGCCGATGGGGCCGATCCCCAACCTCGCCGGGGTCCAGGCGATGCCGCAGTTGAGTCGAGCCGGGATCGTCTCGGAGCGGGCCGGTTGGGCGCTAAATCCATTTTCGGCCGCGGTGGCGTCAAATTCGATCCCCGTGCCGCCGAAATCCAGCAGTGCGGCGGCGATCCGAATTCGATCGGTGGGCTGATAAAATGCCCCCAAGTCCAATCCATGGCCTCGTCCCTGTTGCAGTGGAGGTTCGTTGAAGTTGTCCAAATCGTCGAAAGTGACGCTGGCGTCTTGCGCCTGTGCGCGCCGGAGGTATTTATACGTCGCCCCCACCCCCAATTTTCCCGGTAAGAGAGGAATCGAATCGAAGCGTTTGGCCAGGAAAGCCATGGGGCTGGCGTCCGCGTTCAAATTGTAATAAGCGACGGGCTCTGTGGAGCCGGAAACAAACCCAAACTGGCCGTTGGCCTGGCCAAAGAGTCCCGCGCCCCAATGGAATCCCGCGCCCATCGGCCCGGAGAGGTAGCTAATGTTGGGGGCTCCAAAACCGAAAACGGGACGAAGCGGCACCAACTCCCGGTCGATTTTCGTCAATAACGCGGATTTTTCCGGGAGGGATAAGGAGTCGAAATTTTTTAGGGCATCCTCGTTATCGGAAATGAAATCCACGACTTCCTTCAAATCCGAGCCAACGCTGATGGGAATGTCCAGCAAGGTGAAGGCGGCTCCGGTGCGCTGAACCGCGCCAGCGGGGTTATAGAAAAAGACATTTTGATCATCGGCGACGGCGGTGAAGGCATCGCCCATGCCCAAGGCTCGGGCGCCTCGCACAAACATCGGGCGCTCCCCCGCCAGGGCAACGGTCCCGACGGTCAGCAGAACAGCCCATAGAATTGACCTTTTCATAAGAATCTCCCTTTTTACGGAACGTGTGGTTTATTCGTTTTCCATCGGCTGTTTTTCCTTGGGAAGGGCCGAAATCGTCTGGGTGCCTCCGAATCAACCGATGGAGAGAGAATAGAGAGAAAAAAGACCTTAATCAAGCCGTTCGGTTTTTCTCCGTTGATGGGTCGAGTTATTCTATACTCTCCCAGAAGGCGGCCCGCGCGAGCGGCGGCCGTCCCATTCTGATCGCGACAAGGAATCTCATGACGTCCACCCCCCATTCGTTCCATATCCCGGTTTTGGGCACCGGATTCACCATCGACACCCCGTTGAAGGTGGCGCGCTTCGGCATCGCCTCCGTCATTTCCCTGGGGGACGACAAGTTGATCGAAAAAGTCAGAGGGCATTACGCAAAACTTTATGGCCGGCCTTACGCGCCCATCGCGGACAACGAGCCCGACACCCGGGCGCGGCGGACCACGGCTTATCTGGACCTGGTGAAGGACATCGTCGACGAGCAGACGCGCCGCTTGCGGGGCTTGCCCTTTGAAAAGGGGTCCGATCTCACGACGTATTTCGAGATGCTGCCCGAGGATTCGCCGCTGAAACACGAACACGCGCGGATGGCGGCTTCCGGCAACTTCATCGAGCGCGCCCTGCGTCAGGCGCGCCTCCGCCGGGCCGTCGTGCCCGGCAGCATCGACGTCAACATCATGACCAAAGCCGACCGCGTCCCGGCGTCCGAGGAGGGCGCGGGGGGGGAATTCCAAACATTGGCGGCCTTGCGCGGCTTCGCCCAAAGTTCCCTGAGATCGTCCATGGTTTTTTCCGCCGGGCTGAACCTCCACCTCTACGCCGCCGTGGCCGCCCACGCCGATTTTTTCGTCGATGCGCGGGGCCAAGCCCGAAAAAAGATTATTCTCAAAGTCAGCGATTACCGGTCGGCCCTCATCCAGGGAAAGATTTTTGCCAAGAAAGGAATTTGGGTCTCGGAATTTCGGGTCGAGTCGGGCCTCAACTGCGGGGGGCACGCGTTTCCGACCGCGGGCGAGGCCCTGGGGCCCACCCTGGAGGAATTTAAAAACCGACGCGCCGCCTTGGTGGAAGAGCTGTTTCGCCTCTACCAACCCGCGCTGTGGGAGAAAAAAGGAATCCGCCTCTCGGCGCCGCCGGCCGTTCGCCTCACGGCCCAGGGGGGCATCGGCACCGCCGCGGAGGACCGCTTTCTCCGCGAACGGTACGGCATCGACGGCACCGGCTGGGGCACGCCGTTCCTGTTGGTGCCGGAAGCCACGACGGTCGACGACGACACGCTGGCGCGGTTGGCCGCGGCCGGGGAGACGGACGTCGCGCTCACCGGAATTTCGCCCTTGGGCGCCCCGTTTTACGCGTTGCTCGATTCCGCGAGCGAACGAGTGCGGAAGGAACGAATCGCCCGGGGCAAACCCGGAAGCCCCTGCCCCAACGGCTACCTGGCCAACAACCGGGAGTTTTCCGGCCCCCCGCTTTGCACGGCGTCGTTCACCTATCAGAAAAAAAAGATCGAACAATTAAAGTCCGAGATCGCGGACCCCCAGGCCCTGTCCCGGGCCATCGAGCGGGTGGTGGAAAAAGCCTGCTTGTGCCGTGATTTGGGGCAGGGCGCCCTCGTGCGTTACGGTTTCCTTCCCGCCGCGTCGGCCACGCCCGCCGTCTGCCCGGGGCCCAACATCGCCTATTTTTCCCGGATCTGCTCCCTCCGTGAAATGGTGGATCACATCTACGGACGGTCCAGCGATTTGCTTCGGGGGTCCCGGCCGCACCAATTCCTCATCGAACTCCGGCTTTATGTGGACTATTTGAAGGGACGCGTGGCCGAGTCCTTTCCGGGGATGGGCGAAAAGGAAAAAGCGTACTTCACCGAATTTAAGAAAAACCTCCTCGCCGGGATCGACTATTACAAGGGGTTGCTGCGGGAAGAATGGCCCGATGCGGACTCCATAAAGCAAAATTTTTCCCAGGGTCTGGAAAGCGCGCGGATGGAGCTCACGGATTTCGCTCGGCGGTTTCAGTCCGCGTTTGATCCGCTCCCCGGGTTGCCGACTTAGCGCTTTCCCGCCTTTCGGCGCGCTCCCCCGCGCGCGAATTCCCGCCTGGAATAAATTCCCCCGGGCGGGGTGGTTTAGGGTCCTTCCCCACGTCACGCATTGTTTACATGCCTGAAACAGGATTTTAATCCGCTCCGGGTATGATGGAGGCGTCATGTTGAAAACACGCCCCCTCCTTTTCTCGGCCCTCACGGTCGTTTATTTCCTTACGCAGACTGTCTTTCCCCACGCCGCCGAAACCGGGTTCTGGGCGCAGCGGGCCGATGCCGCCCGTCGCTATCGCTCCGCGGAGAACGGCGCCCGGCTGGCGCTCAATGGACTCCCCCTGGGGTCTCCCCGCGCGGGGCATTTCCAGGCGGCATCAACGGTTACCGCCGGGGCGGAGGGGTTGGCGCGTCAGGGGGCTGTTCGCGAACAACGGGCGGGCGACGGGGGAACGGTGTTTCACGTTCAGGACGTCCACGGTCACGCGGAGGCCCAGAAAAACATCGCGGCCATCGTGGGGGCCCTGCTAACGCGGTATCCGGGAGCGACGGTCCTCCTTGAAGGGACGGCGGGTCCGATCGATCTGAACGCTTTGCGGCCCGCCGGGAACCCCCACAACGCCGCGGCGGCGGGGTTCTTCTTTCGGGCCGGGGTGGTGACGGGCGCCGAGGCGGCGGTCCTCGGGGCCGCGGGAAACCCGCGCGTGGGCGGGGCGGAAGACGCCGAACAATACATCGCGAACCGGCGGTCTGTCGATCAAGCGCGCGCCGCGCGGCCCCTCTGGCAAAAACGCTTGGCCCAATGGCGTTCGGCCGCGAACGCGGCCAAGGCGACGGTTTACTCCCCGTCCCTGCGGAACCTGGATCGTCGGGCGGCGGCCTGGGCGGGGGACGGTGGAATCCTCGACCGGGCGGTGACCTTGGCGGCGGCCTTCGAATTGCCGCCGCCGTCGGTGGACGGCGCCCTGGCGCGATTCGTTCGATTGATTGAAATGGAGAAAAATCTTTCCCGCGAAGCGGCGGAGCGGGAGCGCACGGCGTTCCTGGAGACTCTTTCGGACCGATTGACCGCCGCCGAAATCCAGGAGGTGGCCGCGGCCGCGCTGTCCCTCCGCTCGGGCGATTTGTCCCCGAGCGCTTTCTACGCCGATTTAAAGGATCTGGCCGCTCGACACGGTGTTCCCCTGAAAAATTTCCCTTTCTTTGACGCTTTCGTGGAATACGCCGCATTAACGGAAAGCGTTCGGCCGGAGGCTTTGGAGAGCGAATTGAACGAACGGGAGGGACGGCTCTGGGCCGCCCTGGCCCGGTCGCCGGCCGAACGGGAATTGCGGTCCCTCGACGAAACCCTGGGCGATTGGGCGCGGCTCACGGACCTGTCCATGACCCCCGCGGAGTGGCGCGCCTATTTGGCGCGCGGGGTAGCCCCGGGCGATGTGTCCCGCCAATTGGCCGCCGTCGGAGCGCCCGCCCCCGCCGTCGACGGTCTGGACGCGTTTGAGGCGTTTTACCATCTGGCGGAATCGCGCAATCAGGCCCTGGCCGACGCCGCGTGGCGCGCGACCCAGCGGGGCGCCCCCGCCGTGTTGGTGGCGGGGGGGTTTCACAACGGGGGCGTGGGAACGCTCCTGGCCGAGAAGGGCGTGAATTTTATCACGGTGTCGCCGAAATTGGGGGAGGCCGTCGCGGGGGCCCGGGGGCCCTTTGACCTGTTCTTCCGCGACCACACGCCTTTGGAACGTTTGTTTCAAGCCCCGCGCGTTTCCTTGGCGGAAACCTCCTCGCTGGCGCCGTTGACGCCGGATGGCGGCCCCCGCGCCCGCGCGCTGCGGGAGCTGGGGCCCGCCGTTCGAACCGCCCTGGCGGCCCCGGGGGAACCGCACGCGGCCCCGGCCGCGGACGGCGGCCGGGACATCGTCGTGGTCCGCGATACGGACGGGGAATCCATCCCCCCGGCGGGGGCACGAGCCGTCGTCACGGACGTTCCCGCCGCGATCGATGAAAAATTCGACACCCCCCGGGTCTCGGTCTACCACCGGACCGGGTCCCTCGGGTTCCGGTTGGGAAGCGGCCTAAAATCATTCGCGCGCGCTTGGGCCCCGACGCGGGCCCGATGGCTGGGCCCGATGCTTCTCGCGGCGTTTTTATTGCCCTTGGCGGCGGTTTCCCCCGCCCACGCCTACACGTTGATCGAAGGACCGGCCGGCGTCCACGTGATTGTGGAAAAAGGGGAACACCTGTGGGGGGCCGCCACCCACGTGTTGAAAGCCGAAGGACATCAAAAACCGACCAACGCCCAGATCAACGAGAAGGTCAAAGAGATGGCGGCGTTGAACGGGCTTCAGAATCCCGACCTCATCCATCCCGACACGCCCTACGCGGCCCATCCCGCCCCCGCCCCGACGGCCACGGACATTCCGGCGGCGTCTCCGGTGTCGTTGGATCCCGCGGTCGGCGTCCATGGGGGGATATCTTCCCAGGCGATTTCTTTCGAGGCCGAGTCCGCCGCATCGCCCGTCGACGCCGCCGCGTCGATCGCGCGCGGCCCGGCCGTCCCCCCGGGGGTCCTGGCGGCGCTGGCGGCGACCCTGCTGCTCGTCACGGCCTGGGGCCACCGGGCTTATTCCCAGCGGCGCGTCGTCGGGGCCGTGGGTCGTTCCTGGGATCGCTTGACGTCAACGGCGCGCGCGGGGGTGGCCGCCGCCGGCGCCGCGTTAAACCAAGGCCCCAAAAACGTTCTGGACCCAAAAACCGCGGCTCTTCTCCTGGGCGTGGTGATCGCCACGGCGTTCGCCGTGGTTCCCGGGATCGAAACCTGGGGCGCCGCCGCGGTCGGTTGGATCGACCCGGGCGCATTCATCGAGCACTTCCGATCCTTCGTCGTGGGGCAATGGCCGGTGTTGGCGGCGCTTTCCACCGGTCTCTTGGGAGCGGTCTATTATGTTTGGTTCCGGGTCAAAGAAGTGGATTTGTCCGCGATTGAAAAAAACGAAGTCCGCGTGCGGGATTGGATCACCCTCCTCGACCGCATGGAACAGGACGACGCGATGGGCGAGGAGGACCTTTCGTGGCTGGCCAACAACGTCCACGCGTTGATTCTGAATAACCGTGTGACCGAGGCCGCCGTGGCCGACCGGGGGCAGTTGGAAAAGCGGATCGACGCCTACCGGGCCATCGCGCGCCTCTCGGCGCGCACCGTGCGATTCCTCGACCGGCGCCTGGAGACCGCGGGTCTCGCCGCGGGGAACACCCGCGACCGGCTCGTCGACACGCGGGAGAAATTTTTCCTCTATCAACTGTACGGCCTCAAAACCGCCCACGCGCTCGTGCCCGCCAGCGTGGCCCATTGGGCGTTGTCGAACTTCGACCGGCGCGATTCCTGGTTCGAGAAAAAGAAATTGGGCGCGGTCTTGCGGTTTGTTCGAGGCGTCCGGCCGATGATCCGGCAGACGGTGGGCGAATACCGCCAGCGCTTGTTCGAGGACGACACCCGGCCCGGGCGGACCCTGTGGGAGCGGGCGGAAGGGTTGTCGGTGGTCTCGTTGGGCAACATCCTCGTTCCGGGGCTCTACGACGAGGACGACAAAGCGGGACTCGCCCGGGTGTTCGACGGTTTGCGGAAAAAATCGGAGACGAAAGAATTGTCCGATATGTCGGCCAAGGACCTGCATCGCAAGGGGTGGGGCACCATGATCAGCCTGTTGATCTGGAGCGTGGCCATTTCGCGCATGGTATCGGTGTTTCCCGCCGTGATGGCGTTCTTCACGGGGCTGGGGGTCACCATGGCCCTGTTCCGCATTCAAACCCTGGGAACCCGCCGGGACGGGTTTTTCCGCGACGCCCTTAAGACGTGGCGGGAAATGAATCAGCGGCCCCACGCGAACGGCCGGTTGAAAGGCAACGGGGAATCCGCCGGGGAGGATCCGTTCCACTTGAACCGGGACTTCGCGCGCTACCATTTTCAAGAGGCCGAAAACGCCCTGCGCGAAGAGTTGACCGCTTCGGACCCATCGACGGATCTCGTGCTGTTGATCGCCCAAAACGAAAATGAGAAAGCGTATTTTGAATCCCGGGCGAACGACCGGTCCCTCTTCCCCGCGTCGGTGCCGGTGGTGGTGCTGATCGTGCCATTCCACCGGGGTTCCTTCGCGGCCTACGCGCGGGCCTGGACGTATTTGTTTTCCCCCGAATTCAAGGCCCTCGCCGAGGGGCACCCCCGCCTGAAAGGTCGCGCGCCCTGGACGTTGAACGTCGGGACGCTGGTGTCCAAAGCGGGCGGGGTGGAAGGCATGGACAAGCCTTTGGCCGATTTGCCCCTCTTCGCCAATCGGTTGGGGGCCGGGCCCTTGGGGCAACGAACGATTTTCGATCTGGCGGTCATGAACGCCTACCGGGCCACGCGCGCCCGCACCGCCGCCGGCGATCGGGGCGGGCTGGCCCTGCGCTGGGCCGACCGCGCCTACGTGGGTCCCGTCCGCGTGCCCGCCGGGACGGGCGTCACCCTCGATACCCAATGGGTCAACCGGGAGGATATGGCCCGGTTCAACTTCGGGGCGGTCATCGCTTCGCTCGACAAGCCCATCAAACTGATCCGCCGTTCCCGGGTCGAGAAAACCCTCGGGCTTCTGGCCGAAGAGCACACGAACCGCGTGTACGACACCGAAAACGACCGCCTCAAGCAGGTGCAGGCGTTTTCGGGCGAAGGGTTCTACGCTTTTGACGCTCCCGCGGCGGCCGCGCACCACGACTTCCTCAGGGACGTGATGGCCCGAACGGAATCCTTGCCCGTGGAGGCGCGCCTGGACCCGCCCTCTTTAAATCTCATGACTTACTATCTGGTGCCCCTTTGCATCGCCCAGGCCGAAGACGCCGAGGTGAGCCACAAGATCAACGTCTATTTCTCCGGCCACGGGTTCCTGAGCGACCCGTTGCCCGAAGCGATCCAACATTTCAACAACCGGTCGGCCAACGCGCTGGCCGCGACCTTTCAAGGGAACGCCCGGCCCCGCTTCTCCCTCAACGCGGCTTTCGTGGACGAATCCCTCTACGCCAGCGCCGACGCCGCCGTCGAGCAGGACGAGGCCGATTTCGAACCTGGCCCCGCGGCCTCCGACGCGCCCCGTTGGCGCGATCGTTTGCGGCGGGCGGTCATCAACGGAACCGTGCACACGTTCCTGATGTTCGGTCTGTTGTCCCCCGCCCTGGCGGCGGCCGGATCGAAACCGCTCCCCGCCGAAACCGTGTGGGGCGGTTCCTTGCCCTACGTCGCGGCGATGGCGGGCGCCTCCCTCCCCCGAGGGTCTTGGTTCCGCGGCACGGCGGCGCTGCGCGCGTGGGCCGCGCCGGATGGCCTGTGGCGATGGGCGGGGGTGTCCGGGGGGATCTTGATTTTAATTGGATTCTCGACGGCGGTTGGGGCATCCCTCGGTGTCCCGGACGCGGGAGGGATGGGGTGGGCGTTGGGCGCGGCCGCGCTGGTCGTGGCTCTCGGCGCGGCCGCGTTGTTGATCTGCGGGCACGTTAAAAATATTTCGCAAGGGAACAACGCGACGACCTCGTCCGCTCCGGCGACCGGGTCGTCGGGCACGATCCCCACCACCGGCGCGGCGGTCCGCCGCGCCCCGAGGGGCGATTCCGCTTCGGCTCGTCGAACGAGCGCCCCCGCCGCCGGGGCTCTCCTCCACCGCGCCGGCCGCTTTGCGCTGGATCGGTTGACGGGAGGGCGCGCGCTGTTGGGGGTCAAATTGGCCCTTCTCCCGGTGGCTCTGTTTGTGAACTACGGCGGGTTGGTCCAGGCCTTCGGTTCGGCCGGCGCGCTGGTTTTCACCCCCGCCGTGCTTTTGATCCCGGCGTTCTTCCTGACGGTGTTTGAACTGTTCGTGGACGATCTGATCGCTCTCCGTTTGAAGGGATCGCCCGCCGCGGCGGTCCCCGCGCCCCGAACCCGCGGGACGCGGGCGACGGACGCCGTCGACGTCACGGCGGAAGCCTGGGCCCATCCCCAAGAAACGGTCGAGGCCTTGAGCGAACTGCTCAACGCCTTGCGCGCCTCGCCGCACCGGAACGCCGCGACCGAACGGGAACTGGCGCGGTTGTGGTTGCGCGCGGCGGCGGAGTTCCCTCTGGAGGACGATCTGGCCCGGCGTTTCGACGTGGCCTGGTTGCGGACCACGCTGGCCAAAGCCGAGTCCACGCGGGCGCGCCGGCTCGCGCGGCGGGCGACAGACCCCCGCGGGGAAGGCCGCGCCCGGATCGACGACGTGGTCGAACTCTCATTGGCCCACCAAATCGCCTGGGCCTGGAAAGCGCACCGCAGCGGGTCGGTTCCCCGCGCGGAATTCCGGCAGGCGGGGTATTTGCGCGGTCTGTCCGGGCGGTCCCTGGCGGAGGAGTCCCGCGCCGACGCCCTTTTGGGTCCTCTGGGGTCCTTCCTGGGGGTGGAGGGGATGGGCGGCGCCAAGGATTGGGCGAACGGCGCCCGGAAATTGGCCGGTCTGTTGGCGGACGCCGTCGGCCGTCCCGTGGAAGATCACGACGCCGAACTGACGATGATCCGCGTCACCGAGTTCCTCCCCGGGGCGGGGGACGGGAGCGCGCACCGCCCGGTTCTGGAAAAGCACTTGATCGAGCGGGCCAAACGGTTCGTCCCCGGCGCTGACCCCGGGGACGTGTTGATCATCAACGGCCGCGGCGCCGACGAGGCCCGCCTCAAGAACATTCTGCGTCGTCGGGTGAGCGGGTTCCCCGCCTTCGACGCCTATCTCGCCGCCTGCCGGGTGGTCGTTCTTCCGGAAGAGCGTTTCACCCCCGAGGCGGTCATCGGCGCGCTGCCGACCACGGCAACCCGGGGGAGGACCATGAATTTCTTCACCGCCGATCCGACGGCCATCCTGTTCAATCCCCACCGCTCCCATCTTTCCTACCGGGTGTTGCTGCTCGAGTGGGTGGCCGGGGGATTGAGGGCGGTGGACCTCTTGGACCTGGCCCGCCAAGCGTTGAAAGCCGCGCGGGTCGTGGCGACCAGCGCGTAAACGAATCCGCTATAATTCCGTCGGACACTTCCCATGCGACTCGCTTTGATTGATTTGGGCACCAACGCGGTTCGATTCGACGTCGTGGACCTCGGTCCCGGGGGCGAGGCCCGCCGTCTGCACCGGGAGCGGCTGGCCGTCCGCCTGGGCGAAGGGGTGTTCCAAACCGGCCGCCTCGGCCGCCCCGCCATGGCCCGCGCCCTCGCGGCTTTCGAGAGCTTTCAAAAAACCATCCGCGATTGGGGGGTGGAGCGGGTGACCGCCTTCGGCACGAGCGCCCTGCGCGACTCCGCCAACAGCGACGTCCTTTTGTCGCTCATCAAGCGACGCACCGGCGTCGACGTCCGGGTGATCTCCGGGCAGGAAGAGGCGCGGCTCATCGCCCAGGGGATTTTGGCCCACGAGGAGCGCGACGCCCGCGACCGGGTGGCGCTGGTGGACATCGGCGGGGGCAGCGTGGAAGTGACCCTCTGCCGGGGCCGGCGGATTTTGCGTTCCACCAGCTTCAAATTGGGCGTCGCCCGGTTGCAGCAGGTTTTTCTCAAGACCATTCCGCCGCCCCGCGCCGGGGGGGACAACGCGCCGTTGGTCAAATTGCGTCGCCACATTCGGAGTCTCCTGGCGGAAGGCGCGCCCCGCGGCGGCTGGCCCGCGGCGCCCCGTCTCATCGGATCCGCGGGGACCGTCCGCGCCCTCGATCGCATCCACCGGGCGGACGGCGGGGCCGCGCTCGACGCCAAGTCGTTACGGGGGTGGGCGGAGCGTTTCGCCGGGCTGACCCGCCGGGGGCTCGCTCGAATCCCCGGCATGGATCCCAAACGCATCGACACCATCCTCGCCGGCGCGGTGGTCCTCGAGGAAGTCGCGCGAACCGTCCGCGCCGAGCGCGTGGAAACGACGGATTTCGCCCTGCGGGACGGCATGCTGGAGGAAGAGACGCGGGCCCTGCGCGGGGCGGGCACGGCGCTCGATTTCCACTTGAAAGACATTTTGGACCGGGCGGTGCGTTGGGGATTGCCGTCCCGTCATTTGCGGCACGTGGACGCCTTCGCCCGGGCCCTCTTCGACCGCTTGGCGCCGCTCCACCGGCTGTCCAGGCCCTGGCGGGATTATTTGGTCGCGGCCGCCTGGTTGCAGGACGCCGGCGAAGCGGTCAGTCCGGTCCACCACGAACGGCACTCCTACTACATGGTCAAAAACGGGGACCTTCCGGGCTTGGACGCCTGGGAACGGGAGTTTATCGGCCAATTGGTTCTTTGGCACAAAGGGGGGAAGCTCGAGCGCAAGGAGATCCCCTTTGCGGAACCGCCGCGCCGGGCGGCGTTTCTCAAACTCCTGGCCCTTCTGCGGATCGTGGACGCGCTGGAAAAATCCCGCGCCCACCTGGTGGTCCTTCAGTCGGTCCGTCGGGAGCGCGGCCGCGTGCGCCTCGATTTGGCGGGCGAGCGGTCCGCCGTGGATTTGGCGGTGTTGCGGGTGGAGCAGAAAAAAGAACTGTTTGAAAAAGTGTTCGGCCTGTCGCTCATCGCTCAGGACGAACGAGCGCGGTGAGCCGCGCCGGCGGGGGCGATAGGTCGACCCGCGCCCACCCCCCTTTCCGCAGATGAACGCGGGCGCCGGTCAAAAGCCGTAAAGCCAAGGGCGCCCAATCGCCGTGGGTCGAAAGGACCACCACCCGCCGGGGCCGACGGAGCGTCCCGCGAAGGCCATGCGCCACCCGCGCCCGGAAGCGCGCCGGGGATTCGCCCGGTTCCTTTTCCCGCAAATCAAACCGTTCGCCCACCGCGCAACCGAGCCGGCGCGCGAGGGGCGCCAGCGTTTCCCGGCACCGTCGTTTCGGGCTTGACAGCAGCCAAGGTCGGGCGTCTTTTCCAAATTCCCGCAGAAAATCCTTCCGAAAACGTTTCGCTTGTCTCTTCCCCCGGCCGCTCAACCCGTTGTCCGCCGTCGGGTCTTTCAGGGAGCGGTGGCCGTGCCGAAGCAGGAGAAGGACCCGTTCAAGCGCCATTCGTTTCCCGGTGGAGCGGCGTGCCGCGGTACTCCCGCCGGGCCATGTCTTCGAAAGCGAATTGCGCCCGCACCGCGGCGGGCCCGGACGGGCGCTTGCGCCAGGTGCCCTGGGGCGTGAGTTCCCGCGCTTTCACGGTGTCGGCCAAATAGGTGGGGATCACCACTTCCCGAAGGAACCGCCGCAGGCGTTCGTCCAATACGGGAAAGGCGATTTCCAAACGCGAAAAGAAGTTGCGCGGCATCCAGTCCGCGCTGGACAAGTAGAGCCGGTCCGCGTCGGCGAAATAATAGATGCGGCTGTGTTCCAGGAACCGGTCGACGATCGACCGCACACGGATGTTCTCGCTGAGCCCCTTCACGCCGGGGATCAAGGAGCAGGCCCCGCGGACCATGAGGTCGATTTTGACACCGGCCTGGGAGGCGCGGTAGAGGCTTTCAATGAGGCCTTCGTCGACCAGCGCGTTCACCTTGGCGAAGAGACCCGCCGGGCGCCCGGCGCGGGCGGCGGCCGTTTCGTTTTCGATCAACTGCAAGAGCAGCCGATGCAGGCGGGCCGGCGCGGGGACGAGGGTTTTGAACCCGGTTGGCGTCTCGCCCCGGTGCAGGGCGTCGAAAAAGAGGCGGGCGTCCTCCCCCGTTTCGGGCCGCCCGGTCAGAACCGCCAGGTCTTCGTAGGCCCGGGCGGTGGCGGCGTTGTAATTGCCCGTCGAGAGATGGGTGTAAAGTCGGTCCTTACCGTCCTCCCGCCGGACGACCAGCGCGATTTTCGCGTGCACTTTGAGGCGGGGGAGTCCGAAAGCCACTTCCACGTTCGCCCGCCGCAGCTCCTCGGCCAGGCGCAAATTGTTCATTTCGTCGAACCGGGCGCGAAGTTCGATGACGACCCGGACGGTCTTTCCTCCCCGCGCGGCCGCCTTGAGCGCTTCCACCACCGGGGACAGCGCGTCCATTCGGTAAACAGTTTGCTGGAGGGAGGTCACGTTCGGGTCGTCCGCCGCCGCGCGGATAAAATTGACGTACCCCTCGAAACTCTCGTAGGGATGGTGGAGCAGAATGTCCCGTTGGCGCAGTTCCTCAAAAATCCGGGACGGCGCCGCGAGGGAAGACAGGAGAAACGGCCGGGGCGTCGGAAGGGTCAGCGCGGGATCAAGGCGGATCCGTTCCGGCAATCGGCCCAAGGCGGACCAAAGCCCGGACAAATGAAGGCTGCCGGGGGCCGGATGGACTTGCCGCGGCGACAAGCGCAGCGCGGCGACGCAATGGTCCAACAGGTCCAAGGGGGCTTCGCCCTCGTATTGAAGGCGCACCGGCCGTCCCCGGTCGCGGGAGCCCACCCCCGAACGGATGATGTCGGGCACGGCGGAGGGGTCCTCCTCGGACCATTCCACGGGGATGTCCCCGTCG
>Ga0268298_10001644_pt1 | contig 25886 bp, 20 predicted proteins | sample WWTPWeurt_MetaG_FD_194462 | JGI IMG/M metagenome (GOLD analysis project Ga0268298, IMG submission 194462) | Activated sludge microbial communities from WWTP in Nijmegen, Gelderland, Netherland - WWTP Weurt | ecosystem: Engineered > WWTP > Aerobic digester > Activated sludge | place...
ACCCAAGTAGTCCGTCTCGTCGTCGAGCAGCTTGAACTCGAGGCGCGCGGTCTGACTGATGATGTCGCGAATGGTGGCGAAGCTCGCTTCGTCTTCGCCCGGCACCTCGACGATGATGTCTTCGTTGCGGGTCGAGACGCTGGCTTCGCGCAGACCCAAGTCGTCGACGCGGCGCAAGATGATGTCTTTGGCCTGGGCCACGGCGCGATCGCGGATGCCGCTCTCGGCGATCTCGCGCACTCGGAAGGTCCACTTCCGCTTGTCGGGGCTCTGGGTGAACGTGAGCTCGCCTCGGAACTTCTCCAGGAAACGATCGTCGATCTTGGCCGGATCGTCCTTCACGTCGAGCCGCACTTCGTTGGCCGGCTTGCGCGGCGCCTCGATCACGACCTTCTCGCGCAGCTTGGTCAGCGCGTCTTCGCTCGGCAGCTCGTCACCGCTGTGGAGACCGTAGACACGGGCGAGCTCGGAGCGCATCTGCTCGTAGTAGCGGTCGCGTTTGTCTTTGACCGCCTCGTCGACGTCGACGGTGTAGACCAAGCGCAAGCCACCACGCAGGTCGAGACCCGCGACCAGACGGAACTTGTTGTGCTGCTCGACGTATTCGGGACAGGGGAATTTCCCGCCGCTCAGCCGCTCCAGGGAGGGCCAGAGCACGAAGAACCCGGTGGCGAACAGGCTGGCGACGAGGCCCGCGCGCAGGCGCCAGCTCGTGTCGATGAAGTCGATGGCGACGAAGGCGCTCCAGAGCGACAGGATGCCGAACATCACCATGGGCCAGAAGGCGTGGAAGTAGGCCGACGCGCCGCCCGCCAGAGCGAGGACGGCCGCCAGCCACAGCGCGAGGCGATGCGCGCGCTTCACCCAGCCGAGCGCCAGGAACATCAGCCCCGCGGCGGCATACACGTAGACGATGGGATTGATTTGCGCGAGCACGACTCAGTCTTTCTTCGCGGGGGCGGGCTGAACGTCACCCGTGTCTTTGCCGAGGAGCCCCGACTTCAAAACTTCCACCTTCACACCCGGAGCGAGCTCCACCTTGGCGTATCGGTCGCCGATTTCGACCAGCTTGCCGACGAGCCCCGACTGGGTAAGCACGCGGTCGCCCTTCTTCAATGCCGAGAGCGCCTGCTGCTGCTTCTTCTGCTGGGAGCGGCTCGACCAGAACATGATGAAGAGGAGCGGCACGAGCAGCAGAATCGGGAACAACATCGACATGGGCCCGGGCTGCTCGCCCCCGGCCGGCGGAGCACCGGTGGAGCCGGGAGGCGGTTGCGCGGGCGTAGGCGGCGGAGCACCTGGCGCTTCGGGGCGCCCCGGTGCTGGCGGTACTGCCTGGAAGAAGAAGTTCAACGCGATGTCTCCTGAAAAGCGTGGCGATTTTCGTTGGCCGCTCGTGACGGAACGGACTCCTCCGGCGACCGCGCGACGAGCACGAGGCGCCTCCCCGGCGGAGCGGCGAAGCTCTCGAAAACGCCGAAGCCGCCGGCTCATACCCACTTTGTCCGGGGTCCGCAAGGACGCGGCGGACGGGGGCTCCGCGCCCCTGAACGGGGGATCCGGAGCGCCGCCCGACCTCTGCCCTCGCCTTGACTCTGGGAGGGCCGGGAGGTAGTTGGGTTCCCCCCTGGTTTCCCAGGATTTCCCAGAGGCGCGTAGCTCAGTGGTAGAGCACTACCTTGACACGGTAGGGGTCGTTGGTTCAATCCCAATCGCGCCTACGACTTTCTTCATGATGATCGGGAATATTTGAGCGAATGGCGGACGTGCAACGCACGCCGCGCGAGCTACTCGAAGCTCGTGGAGAGCTCGCGGACGACATCGTCGCCGTGCTCTTCGCTGGCGAGGTCGTCGATCTCCATACTCCCGTTCCCGAAGGCGCCGAGCTCGAGCCGCTCCGCGTGGGTCACCCGAAGGCGCTCCAGGTCGTTCGCCACTCGGCGGCCCACGTGATGGCCGACGCCGTGCAGCGCCTCTTCCCGGGCACCCAGGTCACCATCGGGCCAGCCGTCGACAGCGGGTTCTATTACGACTTCGACCGTCCCGACGGTCCGTTCACCGACAAGGACCTCGAGCGCATCGAGAAGGAGATGAGGAAGATCATCTCTGGGAAGAAGCCGTTCGTGCGGCAAGAGATGACGCACGACGAGGTGCACGCGCTGTTCGAGGGGATGGGCGAGAAATACAAGTGCGAGATCATCGACGCCATCGCGGCGCGGGGTGAGAAGATCAGCGTCTACCGCCACGGGAGCCCCGGCCGGAAAGAGGGCACGTGGGTCGACGTCTGCGCCGGTCCCCACGTGCCGCACGCGGGTCATTTGGGAGCGGTCAAACTCACCACGGTGGCTGGCGCCTATTGGCGCGGCGACGAGCGGAACCCGATGCTCCAGCGCATCTACGGCACCGCCTTCCCCACCCAGGCGGAGCTCGATGCGCACCTGAAGCAGCTCGAGGAAGCCAAGGCCCGTGACCACCGGAAGCTCGGCAAAGAGCTCGAGCTCACCATGTTCCACGAGTGGGCGCCGGCCATGCCGTTCTTCTTGCCGCGCGGCGCCAGCGTGTACCACCGGCTCGTGCAATACGTCCGCAATCTATACGTGGACTACGGCTACGACGAGGTCATCACGCCGCAGGTCTTCGACAAGAAGCTGTTCGAGACCAGCGGTCACTGGGCGAACTACCAGGACAACATGTTCCTGAGCGTCACGCGCGACGCCTACCAGGACATCGTCGAGGGCAACGCCGAAGCGCTGGCAGCCCTCGAGGGCAAAGGCTCCCGCGAGTGGTTCACGAATTGGGTCGAGGGCTCGGTGCGCACGGGTCTGAAGCCGATGAACTGCCCGAGCCACTGTCTGATCTTCGGCCAGAAGAAGCGGAGTTATCGCGAGCTCCCCTGGCGAGTTGCGGACTTCGGCCGCTTGCACCGCTACGAGCGCGGCGGCGTCGTCCACGGCCTGGCGCGCGTGCGGACATTCTGCCAGGACGACGCCCACATCTTCTGCACTCCGGAGCAGATGGTGGAGGAGATCAGCTCGTTCAATCGCCTGCTGTTCGAGGTGTACAACGCGTTTGCCTTCGACAAGGTCGCCATCAAGCTGGCGCTCCGGCCCGAAAAGCGCGTGGGCAGCGACGAGATGTGGGACCGGGCCGAGACCGCCCTCGAGCGCGTGCTGGTGGAGCAGAAGCTCCCCTTCGAGAAGCTCGACGGTGAGGGCGCGTTCTACGGCCCGAAGCTCGAGTTCCACGTCACCGACGCCATCGGTCGGAGCTGGCAGCTCGGCACCATCCAGGTCGACTACTCCATGCCCGAACGCTTCGGCCTCGAGTACATCGGCTCCGACGGCGCCGCCCACCGCCCCGTGATGCTCCATCGCGCGATCTTGGGCTCCCTCGAACGCTTCTACGGGGTCTACCTCGAGCACTGCGCGGGCAAGTTCCCGGTATGGCTCGCCCCCGAGCAGGTGATCTTGCTCACCGTGAGTGAGAAACAGGCGGGCTACGCCGAACGCGTCCGGGCCGAGCTCGCCGCGGCGGGGCTCCGCGTGCTGGTGGACTCGGGCGCCGACAAGCTGGGCGCGAAGATCCGCAACGCCCGCATGATGCGCTACCCCTACCTGTGCGTCCTCGGCGACGACGAGGTGGCGGCGGAGACGCTGTCGGTCCGCTCGCGCGACGAGGGCGAGCTCGGCAGCATGAGTGTTCAAGCGTTCTCGGAGCGCTTGAAGAAAGAAGCGGCGTGGCCGCGGCTTTCACGAAACGGAAGCTAGCGCGGCAATGCCGCGAGAACGGGACCGAACAGAGAGCACATGAGCAACGGGCGACGATTCAGCCGTGATCCGCGGACTCCTCAGATCCGTATCAACCACCGCATCCGCGTGCCCGAGGTCCGCGTCGTCGGCGAAGACGGCCAGAACCTCGGAGTGCTCCCGACGGGCGACGCCATCCGACGCGCTCAAGAAGCGGGCCTCGACCTGGTGGAAGTGAACCCCAAGGGAACGCCTCCGGTCTGCAAGATCTTGGACTTCGGAAAGTACAAGTACGAAGAGAAGAAGAAGCAGCGCGAGACGAAACGCAAGCAAACGGTGGTGGAGGTGAAGGAGATCAAGCTCCGCCCCAAGACCGACGATCACGACATGGCCGTGAAGGTCCGTGCCGCGCGGCGCTTCATCGAGAGCGGCAACAAGGTGAAGTTCACCGTTCGCTTCCGCGGGCGTGAGATCACTCACCCGGAAGTCGCGCAGCGCCAGATCGAGTATCTCCTGAAGCAGGTGGAAGACCTCTGCAACATCGAGCAGTACCCGGCCATGGAGGGCCGCACCATGGCTGCTCTGGTCTCGCCGAAGCCTTCCGTTTTGCAGCGCGTCGCCCACGAGCGCACGATGCGTGAGAAGGAGCGCGAGAAGGCTCGCGCCGAAGGTCGCGCCGAGCCGCTCGAGCCCGAGGAAGTGGAAGAAGAGCTTCACGAGCCGGACGACGACGACGACGACGACGACGACGACGACGACGACGACGACGACGGCGGCGACGGCGACGGCGACTGAGGGCCTGTCGCGAATTGAGGGCGCACGCCGGCGAGCCGGCCCGCGTGGGGTGGGGCCCCAACGAACCCACCTCGTTGGGGCGGGAAGACGCGTGCCTCCCCGCCTGACCAAGTGAAAGAGCTGTCGACTTTTCGACAGCTCTTGAGTCGCGTTCGGCTTTCGCGGGCCTCGGCCAACGGCGCACTGCGCCAACCGCCGAGGTTCGCGCACTCGACAGGTCTTTCGGTCTCGCACTCGAGCCGGCTACCCACGGGTCTGGCCGGTTCCGGACGTCGCTGAGTCGTCCGACCGATTCCAGACTTTCCGCCTGCGCGTCCGGACTCGCCGCTGGACGCCGCAGAAACTCCTGGTTTTTCAGCTGGTTCAGCCTGCGCCCAGGCCGGCATGTGGCTTGCAAAGTGGCCTGGCATGCGCAACATCGGAGCCTCTCTCGCCTGCCTCGTGTCGGTCTTCATCATGGGCTGCTCGGTCGAGACCGAGCCCCCTCCCGTGGTCGGCGACGTCGGTGACGTCTCGGGTCAAGAGCTCAAGACCGCGTGCAACCTCTCCCGCGACACGATCCTGAACAGCGTCAGCGGCGGGCGGCGAACCGCCGTCGAGCGCGGCTTCGCCTGGTACGACGCCCAGGTGCCGTACAGCCAGAGCAGCCAGCACGAAGGCTACCGCACCGACTGCTCCGGCTTCGTGTCGATGTGCTGGGAGCTCGGTCAGTCGTACACGACCGCGAGCTTCATCAACGACACCGGCGAGTGGTCGAGCCTCGGCTCGTTCGGCGAGCTCCAGCCCGCGGACGCCATGGTCTACCGCAAGGGCAGCTCCGGCCACATCGTGATGTTCGTCGGCTGGAACGACGCCTCGAAGACCGAAGCGTGCGTGCTCGAAGAGGCGAGCACGGCGGAGGACATGCAGTTCCGCGCTCGCGACATCGCTTCTCTCGAAGCGGGTGGCTACCACGCGATCCGCGCGACCAAGTTCGGCGCGGGCCAGAACGGCGGCGCAGCGGACGATCCGAACGCCAACGGCTCGGGCGGCAGCGGCAGCGGCCAGTGCTACTGCGACTCCCAGTGTTCGCAGTACGGCGACTGCTGCTCCAACTGCGGCGGTGGCTCCGGTGGCTCCGGCTCAGGCGGCTCCGGCTCCGGCGGCTCTGGCGGCGGCCAGTGCTACTGCGACGCTCAGTGCTCGCAGTACGGCGACTGCTGCTCCAACTGCGGCGGCGGCTCCGGCGGCTCCGGCTCCGGTGGCTCCGGCTCCGGCGGCTCCGGCTCCGGCCAGTGCTACTGCGACGCTCAGTGTTCGCAGTTCGGCGACTGCTGCAGCGACTGTCCTTGATTTCGGAAGGGTCCCCGAGGTCCTGTGCTGGCAACGCTTCGCGCGCTGCCAGCACAGTTTTTTTGTGCGAACCGACTTCGTGCGAAGGAGCCTGCGCAGTTTGATCTCGATCAAGACCCAGACCGTTCCCTGACCTCGCGTGACCCGATGCTGGCGCCGCCGTCGATAGCGTGGCGCCATGCAAAACAAGCTTCTGCTCACCAGCGTCGTTCGCCCGTTCGGAGGCCCGGGCGAAGGGGACAGCGTCGGCGCCGAGCTCTTCCATGCACAGGTGACCCGTGCCCAGGGGCCGTTCAGTTTGCGGCAGGTGATCCGGGTCTGGGCCCTCGACTACCTCGCCGAGAACGTGGACGCTCCGACGGTCACGCTGCATTACCCCTCACGACGCGAGCTCGCGCGCGAGCTCAGGCGCGGCGGATATACCCACGTGGGGATCAACTTCGTCGTCGCGACCTTCCACAAGGTGCGGGAAATGGTGCCGCTCATCCGCCGCCATGCACCGAACGCCAAGATCATCCTCGGCGGATACGGAACCGTGCTGCCGGACGAGCTCCTCGCGCCGTGGGCCGACGCCATCTGCCGCGAAGAAGGCGTCGGGTTTCTGCGCCGCACGCTGGGGGAATCCGTCGAGCGACCGATCCGCCACCCCCATGCGCCGATCCCGAGCGTGCAGGTCCTCGGCTATCAGCTGCCCAGCGTGGTCGGGCACGTGACGGCTGGGCTCGGCTGTTCGAACGGCTGCGACTTCTGCTCGACCTCCCACTTCTTCCGCCAGAAGTACGTGCCGATGAGCTCGGGCGGGCGCGATCTCTACGAGTCGCTGTTGGCGACGCGGCGACGCGCCGAGGCCGACGGGGTCGAGATGAACGGGTTCATCGTCATCGACGAAGACTTCTTCCTGCATCGACGGCGCGCCCTCGAGTTCCTCGACGCGGTCCGTGACGGGGGTGAAGCGCTCAGCCTGATGGGCTTCGGCAGCGTGCGCGGGCTCTCGCAGTTCACCCCACGCGAGATCGCGGAGATGGGCTTCGACCTGGTGTGGAACGCCTTCGAGGGTCAGAGCGCTGGCTATCGCAAGCAGCGCGGGAAGAGCTTCGCGGAGCTCTATGCGGGTTTGAAGAGCGTCGGCTGCGGCCAGCTCACCAGCATGATCATCGGCTTCCCCTACCAAGACGAAGCGACCATCTGGCGCGAGTTCGAAGAGCTCATGGCTCTCGAGCCCGGGCTCACGCAATGCCTCATCTACTTCGCGTTCCCGGGCACGCCGTTCCACGAGCAGGTTGTCGCCGAGGGACGCTACCGGAAGGAATTCCAGCGCGCGCCGGATCTTCGTCGTTGGGACGGCTTCGCGATGCACTTCGAGCACCCTCACTTCGACGACCCGGAGCGCGTCGAGCAGATCCAACACGCCATCTACCGCGCGGACTTCCAGCGACTCGGTCCGAGCCCCCTGCGCCTCGCGCGGGTGTGGCTCACGGGTTACCAGAACCTACGGAACGACCCGAACCCCCTGCTCCGGAAACGGGCCGAACGCCTGCGGCGCGATCTCCGCGGGACGTTGCCGGTCGCCGCGGCCGCCATGACGATGGGTCCCAACTCGGAAGTGCGCGCTCGAGCCCGAGCGCTCTTCCGCGACATCGTGCACCACACCGGCGAACTCGGCGCCGAGGAACGGGCTCGCGCGGTGGCTGCGCCGGCCCTCTACTTGGCGTCGAGCGCGGCGCGGGCTCTCGGTCTCGGCCAACAACCCGGACTGCTCCGCACCGAGCATCGAGTCGGCGGGACCGTCCCCGCGACCACGGGCGAGGTGTTCCGCCTGCAAGGCGGTCACGGCACGGGCGCCGGCCGCATGCTGCTCGAGGATCTCGGCGAACACGTACGCAGAATCACTCGGAAGCGCAGCGCCCATCCGAGCCACGCCCATCTCCGCGCGGTCACCACCACGGCTCACCCCATGCGCCGCTCGTTGCCGTTGATCCAGCCGGCGACCGAACCGGAGGTGGCCGCCGAGTAGTACCGCGCAGCTCTTGCACGGAAGCCCGCGTCGGCCCGCGTGGTACCCTCGGCTTCGTGGGGCCTTGAGATGAAGGGGTATTGGGCGCGTCGCAGCGTTCTCGTCTTCGCGCTCGTCGGCTGCGGTGAGCAACCGTCGAAAGTGGAAGGTGCGCCAGCGTCGGCACCCGACGAGTCCTATCAACTCGAGTCGCGCACCGAAGAGGGCTTCTTGTGGCACTGCGCGGCGAAGGAGCGCGTGCGCATGTTCCGGAGCTGCAGCGGCCAGCGCTGCGGCAAGTGGACCATCGCGCGCGGCCCGTGCGGTGGCCCCATGCCCGACGAGCCCCCGCCCTTCCAGCGCCGACCGATGACGGGCGCCGGTTGGTGGTGAGCGTTGCGCTCAGCTGCAGGCTTTCCCGTTCTGTACGCTGAAGCGAATGACGTACGCCTTCTTCGAAGACAGCGTGTTGGAGCCGCCTACGAGGAGACCTCCGTCGCAGCCCGGTTGCCACGCCGCATCGTTCAACTGAACGCTGCTGTCTGCGTTGTAGGGAGGTAGGCCGAAGCTCGGGATCGAAACGTCGGTGATGGCGGCTTGCTGGTAGAGGTCGTGGCGGAACTCGTAGACCTGGCCGACCGCCGGCGCGCCGCCGTAGCCGCCGAAGATCAGCGCGCGGCTCCCGTCCGTCGAGAACTCCACGTGTACGATGCCAGGGAGTTGAGGCGTGCCGAACGCGGTGTTCCAGAGCCCTTGCTGGAAGCGGTAGACGCGGCTGCCGCTCCAGCCCACGGCCAGCGCATAGTCGCGCTGCGGCCTCGCCGAGATGAACGACGTGTTGCCGGCGTTCTGAGTGTGATCGACGAAGTTGCCTCCCCCATCGACGTGGAAGAGCGACACCCCGTTCACACCGCAGGTGACGGCCACCGCGGAGGCGTTGAACGCATCGGTCGCCCAAGCGAGGTCCTGACAGCCAGCGCTCGTGGCTTTGGCCTTCACGTTCTGGCGACCCGTCGCCACGCTGAAGTCCCAGAGGTAGGCGATGTACGAGCCCGTGTTGGTCTTCGAGCCGAGGAGCTTGCCGGCGCCACCCGGTCCGAGGCGGAAGGACTCGTAGGTGCCGCCCGCAAAGCGCTCCGCCGTGAGCTCCGTGAGGGTCGAGGTGGCATCCTCCCAGACGTAGATGCGACCCTCGTTCGTCGTGCTGTTGCGCGCCAGGACGACGGCCTGTTGTGCGCTCGTGAAAACGACGTCGCGGAAGTAGATGTTCGTGCCCAAGCTCCCGACCTGCGTGAGCCCGGCCGCCGTCGTGTACTTGTGCACGGTGTTCGACGCGTTCAGGACCAGCGCATAGGAGCCCGACGGGTGATAGGCGACGGCTGCCGGATTCACCATTCCGTAGGGTGCGACCGCTTGGTAGTCGTAGAAACCGATGGCCACGGGGCCGCCTCCCGTGCCTCCGCTACCTCCTAGGCCCCCCGTGCCTCCGGTCGCTCCGCCCGTGCCGCCGCTCGCACTCGTGCCGCCGCTGCCGCCGCTGCCGCCGCTCGCACTCGTGCCACCGCTCCCGCCGCTGCCGCCGCTCGCACTCGTGCCACCGCTCCCGCCGCTGCCGCCGCTGGCACTCGTGCCACCGCTACCGCCACTCGCGCTCGTACCCCCGCTCCCACCGGTGCCGCCGCTCGCGCTCGTGCCACCGGTGCCGCCGCTCGCGCTCGTGCCACCACTGCCGCCGCTCGCGCTCGTGCCGCCGCTCGCGCTCGTGCCACCACTGCCGCCGCTCGCGCTCGTGCCGCCGCTCGCGCTCGTGCCACCACTGCCGCCGCTCGCCCCCACGCCCCCGGTTCCACCTCCGGTGCCCCCATCGGGAAAACTGATGCGATCGGGATCGTCGCTCACGGCACAGGCTTCGAGCGCCAGAGCCAGGCCGAAGAAGAAAACGCCACCGAATCCCAGATTGGCCATCGAACACTACCCGCGATGCGTGAACGGCGCGCCGGTCGAAAGCTCGAGGGCGCTCAGTGCTTGATCAGGGACATGATGCCGGGCGGCAGGACGCCCGCGAAGTACGCGCCCACCGCGCCGCCGACCACGATGAGCAGGAACAAGACCGCGATGATCGCGCCCTTGCCCCCTGACTTCTTGGGCGGAATGCTCGGAGGGCCGGGCGCGTAGACCGGCTGCGGCGACGACGCGGGGCCGGGCTGCGCCACCATCGGCTGGGAGGGCGGCGGGAACGACGCAGGCCCCGGACGCCCGGAGGGCGTGCGATGTCGCCCGGAGAGCGTGTCGTCTTCGAGAGCGGCGAGGTTTCCGAGCTCGAAGGAAGCGGGCGATTGAGTGGGAATGGGGGTCGACGACGGCGAAAACCCGATCTGATTTCCCCAATCTTGGGGGCCGTCGAACGAGCCGATGTTGAGGGGAGCCGCGCCGATTTCCACGCTGGAGCGATCGCCCGAGTCGCCGCCTTGGAGAGAGGTGAACTCGAACAAGGCCTCTTCGATCAGCGAGCCGATGATCGACTTCTTGTCGGCCTTCTCGCGCAGCTTCACGTCTTCGCGCGAGCGGACGATCGGCTCGACGAGCGCGGCGATGTCGAACGACGAAACGGGGTGCCCGGAGTGGAAAAGGAGCTGGTTCAGGTCGCGACCGAGGTCGCGGGCCGTCTGGTACCGCTCTTGGGGATCTCGCGCGAGCGCCTTGGCGAGCACCCGGTCGAGCTCCGGCGTCGCGTGGGGATGGAACTGCTTGATGGGAGGGATCCGCGCCGCCTGCACTTGGCGCACGGTCTCGAGGTCGCTGTCGCCCAAGAACAACCGGCGGCCGGCCAGCATCTCCCACAAGATGATGCCCACGGCGAAGATGTCCGTGCGCGCGTCGATGGGCTGGCCGAGCGCGGCCTCCGGCGACAGATAGCTGAACTTGCCCTTGATGATGCCGGGCTCGCTCTTTTCCAGCTGGCTGTTGGCCTTGGCGAGACCGAAGTCCACGATCTTCACCTCACCGTGCCGCGTCATGAGCACGTTGGGTGGGGACATGTCGCGGTGCACGATGCCGAGCGTGTGTCCGCGCCCGTCGCTGGCTTCGTGGGCGTAGGAGAGGCCTTCACAGATTCGCAGGCAGATCAGCGTCGCGAGCTCGAGGGGAAACGGTCGCCCGCTGCGGCGGACGTGGTCGATGATCGCCTTGAGATCGGCGCCATCGACGAACTCCATGACGATGAAATAGGTGTTGTCACCGACGCCGATGTCGAACACCTGGACGCAGTTCGAGTGGGAGAGGTGCGCCGACAGGCGGGCCTCGTCCAAGAACATCCCGATGAACTGCTTCTTCTCGGAGAGGTGCGGGAGCACGCGCTTGATTGCGACGGTCTTCTTGAAACCTTCGAGGCCCGCACTCTCGGCACGGAACACCTCGGCCATACCGCCAGAAGCGATCTTCTCGATGACTCGATAGCGTTGTTGTTGGGCCATCGGAGGGGCGGGGGCAGCGCGTCGGGCGAGGACGCAGAGACTAGCACCTTACTCGTGGAATCCGGCAGCAGAACGCAGCCGAGCAGCGGAGAACCGCAGGAAATTCTAGCGGAGTTGCCGGGCCTCGGAGAGCTCTCACGCCCGCGTCTCGCTGTAGCGGGACAGCCGACGCAGGAGGTCGAGATGGCCGTCCGGGACGGGGTCGAACTGGCTCGCCTCGAACAGGCCACGGCTGGCTTCGTCCTCGCGCATGGCCACCAGAGCCGCCACGAGCTGGCGGCGCACCGCAGCATCCACCGATGCGTGGATCACGATGACGTCACCCGGGATGGGACCCACGAGCAGAATGACGCGTACGGAGGTGGGTTGCCCGAGAGCGAGCCACGGCGCCGAGGAGAGCTTCCCGGTCAGCGGGTCGAGCGCCACGTGAGTGGCTCCGACGTCCGCGGAGCCATCCAGAACCGCCCGCGTCACCGCCTCGTGGCTGCCGTAGTGCCGCTCGTCGGAAAATGCCTGAGCGAGACCGACCCCCATGGAGCGTAGGTGCCAGCGCGGGACGAAGTAGCCCGAGGCGCTCTCTGGCGAAACCCAGGCGACACGTGCGCGATCCAGCTCTTCGACTTTGGTGACCCGCGAGTCGGCTCGCACGAAGAGCGCCGAGTAGTAGCCGGCTCGAGCCGAGCGGTGAACGACCACGGCGGCGTGACCGACGCCAGCGTCTTCCAGGTCGATGGCCACCAGCGGCGGCGCCCAGGTCAGCTCGAAACCTCCCTCCAGGGCGCCCTCGAGGAGCTCGGAATAGGCTCCCAAGAGCACGGGCTCGACCTCGAGTGCGGTGACCTCTCGGAGCTTCGCGCAGAATCGCCCGAGCGCCTCACGGGTGCTGGCTTCGCTGGACACGACCGCGAAACGGAGCGGGGTCACCCCCCTTCTATGCCTCCGCAGAGCCCGGAAGTCACTCGCCCCCAGGCCCGAAAGACTGTGCTATGGACGGGTACATGGCGTCGCATCAACACGACGATTTGGAAGACGGCGTCGTCGTTTCCCACCACGAAGAAGAACCCGAAGAGCTGGCTGCGGATGAACCCCGCACCCCGGGCTGGATGCCCCTGCTCGGCGGAGTGCTCTTTCTGTCCGCTGGCATTCTGTTCGTAGCGACGCAGCCGCCCGCGAAGACGGCCGAAGAGCTCCAGCGCGCAGCGCAGGCTGCCGCTGAGGAAGCCAAGGCGAAGGCCGCGCCGCCACCCGCGCCCGCTCCCGCTCCAGCGGCGGCGGCGCCGGGCGCCGCACCTGGCGGCGGACAGCCCATGCCAAAAGGCGGTTGAGGCAGCTGAGCCCGCCGGTCTGGCGGGCAAGAAAATCCAAGCGGCGGGAGCTCTCGGGCTCCGGCAGAGGCGCGTGACAATTCCGCTCGCCTTTGTCGGCGCCTCATGTCATATCCCGCGTCCCTTCCCGGGGTCGTAGCTCAGCTGGGAGAGCGCCTGGATGGCATCCAGGAGGTCAGGGGTTCGATCCCCCTCGACTCCACCAATGCAATGAATTCGAACCTCCTTCCGCGACCTGGAGGAGGTTCAGACTCTCGAATTTGCATCGGACCCGGAAGTACGGCCGCCCGACTTCCGGCTTCTCCGGCGTGAGGGTCACCGGGCCAGTGAGCCGGCGGAGCGCCAGCGCGGAGCTCTCGGTCCGCTCCCCCAGGAGGTCGTTCAGCTTCCGGATCCGGTCGGCGATCCAGGCCTTCGGCGGGGGGGTGAACACGTGCTCGCTCGCGGTCTCCATGCTGGCGATGTCGGCGGCGAGGGTCTTCACCTGCTCCTCGGCCTGGGCCAGCGCGTCGGCCAGCGCCCCCGTCGCCCGACCGCTCGCCACGAACTCCACGAAGTTGTGCACGCGGGTTTCAGCCCGATTCAGCTCGATCCGCTTGAGCCGGAGCTCCTCGGGCACGTGCACGAACTGCTCCTTCACCTTCGCCGCGGTGCGCTCGTAGACCAGCGCGAGCACGTCCGGCTTCAGCACGTCCTGGTTCAGCGCAGCGAGGAACTTCTCCTCGAGCCGCTTGCGCGCGATGAGCACGCGGTTCTCACAGGAGCGCCGCGAGCCGTTGAGGCAGCCGTAGTAGCCGCTGCCCTTCCCACTCACGAGAGCGATGGCGCCGCCGCACGCGCCGCATTTCAGCGCGCCGGAGAGCAGGTGCGTTGGGTGTGACTCCACGTAGCTCTTGCGCTGCCCTTCGAAACCCCGCTTCCCGCGCTTCGTCGGGAATACTCCCTCGATCTCGCGCCAGCGAGCCTGCGCGGCGGCCCAATCCTCGTCCGAGACGATGCGCATGTCTGGACGCTCCTGAACGAGCCACTCCGACTCGGGACGCTCTAGCTTCCTCATCTTGCCCGACAGCGGGTCCTTGACCGTCGTGCTCCGGTTCCATCTGTACCGCCCGACGTACTTCTCGTTCTTCAAGATGCGCGCCACCGTCGAGAGCGTCCAGCCGCCCTTGAGCCGGCCCCTGGTCGGGACGCGCTCCTCGTTCAGCTCCCTCGCGATCTTGGTCACGGCGTGGCCGGCGATGAACGCGCGGTAGATGCGCTGAACGACGCGCGCTTCCTCCGGGATGACCACGTTCTTGAAGCCGTCCGCGCGAAGCCGTCCCTTCTTGTCGAGCTTCGATTGCCCCTCCGGCACGCTGCTGTAGCCGTAGCCGCAACTGCCGACGGAGAAGCCGCGCAGAACCTGGCCGGTCTGCCCGCGGTGGGTCTTCTTCCTGAGGTCGGTGAGGTAGAGCTCGTTGATGATGCCGCGGAACTGGTAGGCGACCTTGGCGTGCTCCTCGCGCATGTCGAGGCCATCGCTGACCGAGATCAGGCTGACGCCCCAGTACTGGAACAGACAGAGCAGCGTGTTGAAGTGCTGGTTGTCGCGCGACAAGCGCGACGAGTCGTCCACCAGGACCGCGTCGAACTGCTTGTCCTCGGCGGCCCGCTTCAGCGCTTCGAGCCCCGGCCGCGAGCGGACCGAGCCCGACTGCGCCTCGTCGAAGTAGATGTGGTTTTCGAGGACGCTGATCCCGTCACGCTTCGCGAATTCCCGGCAGACCCGGATCTGATCCTCGATGCTCTGCTCCCGCTGGTTCTCGCTCGAGTACCTCGCATACACCGCCGCCCGCATCGTCGTCCTCCTTCATTGCGCGCACGAACTCCTCGGCCAGAAGCTCCGCCAGGTGATCGACGAACGCGATCATCTCTTCGGAGAGCGCCCCATCGCTCTCGGGCTTCTTCGCAACGGCCGCAGCGCCCACCGATTGATAATAGACATCGTCTATTATCAGGTCAAGGCTTTTCTGGCCTGTGGACAGTGCCGCGCCGGTGGAGAACTCGGAGGCCGCGTCGCGAGCCCGACGTGCGCTCGGCGGTAGTTCACCACCGGCGCTTGGAGAACTCTTCGAGTTTTCCACACTGACCACAGGCTCGACTGCGACGAGTATTTTCGAGGTTTGAAGAAGAGCTCACGTCGCTCTCGCGACTCTTTTCGCGATTGCGGTCAGGTTGAGCTCGAGGTGGGCTTCGAAGCTCGCGGGCAGGCGGTCTAGCTTGGATGCGCGGGCTGGCGCGGCAAGTTTGGCGCCGAGCAGGAGCGGGCTTCGGAAGCCGCTGCCTCGCGCGGAGAGCACTAGCTGGTCGCCGTCGAACAGGTGGAGGGCCATGGCGATGTCCTTCTCAAGCAACGCGCCGGGCAGGTGGATGCTCGGCGCGGCCTTGTTGAGGGACTTGGCGAAAGTCCGGAGGAAGCGCACGACCAGCGCCGTCGTGGCCACCGGGAGTTCGAGGCGCCGGAGGGCGAGCGCGACCCCGAACTCGAAGGCATTGCGCTCCGAGAACTCCCGTCTTTTGCCGCGACCGGAAGTCTCCGCGAAGTCGGGCTCGACCACGCCCTTCTCGCAGAGGTGGATGAGCACATGCTGAGGCACGCCGAGGCGGAGCTGGACCTCCTTCAGCGTGATCGGCTCGCCGCCCGGCATTGATGGGCATGGTCTATCAATCGAATCAGGCGGTCAAACGGCTGCTCTGCCGCTGATCCGTAGAAATCGTCAGCCGTCGTCGAGCCGGTGGGCAGTGTGGGAAACTCGCGCAGCGAGTTTTCCAAGCGCCGGTGGGGAGCGTGGGCAGCCCCGCCGCCCTCGGCGGCTCTGGTCGCAGGGCGCTGACCGGCGGGGCTGTCCACGTTCTCCACGGGCGCGGCACTGTCCATCGGCTGCTCCGGGTGCCGTCCCACCAAGGCTCACGGCCGACGGCGAGCTCCCGGCGCTCGCGAGCCGGCGATGGTCCTTGGACGGTCCGCGCAATCAAATGCCCCGTCCTCCTCGACGTACTGCGCCCAGCGCAGTGCGTACTGGACGCGAGGAAGCAAGAGCAGGTCATCCGTCTCACCGGCGTCGCCAGCATCAAGGCCAACACCGAGCGAGACTCCACCCACATCGGTCAAGACGTAACGGTTGTGCAGGCGCTCACCGCCTTCTCTCTGTCGCCAACGCACAAATTCGATCGAGACCCCGCGCGGGACCCGCGCGGCAATCCTCGCGGCTTCCTGCTCGAAGAAGCTGAGCGCCGACTTCTCGGAGCAGTGGACGCGAATCACGTCCAGCGCAAGCCCGTTGTCCGAGACCACGGCCATCAACGCCTCAAGCACCTTCCGATGGCGCGCGTTCTCGGGACCGAAGTGCGGATCCACTAGGTGGAGCTGGCGGCAATTGGTCACCATCGCCGACAGCGCGAGGGCGAGCGCCTCGGCAGTGCGCGCGGGCGACGTCCCGAGCTCACATGCCCACGGGGTGCCTCCTGCACCGAGCTGATCGGCAACCAGCACGGCCGCGTGATTGCGCGGGTTCTGTGTGGCGAGGATCCCGGCGAACGGTCTGCGTCCGTACTCGCGCTCAGCGTTCTCAAGCCAAGACAGCAAGCCGTCGTAGACGACGTCCACACGGCGGTACTTGTGCTCGCCGAAAAGCCGGAACAATTCCTCGATACGCTTCATATCCTCCTGCGAGAGGGCAAGCTCCCTCGCCGCTTCGTATACCTTCCTTTTCCACTTGTTGAACCCTGGCAGCTCGAGCAGGACGCGCGGGGTGCCGAGCCCGAACTTGTCGCGGATGAAGCGGAAGTCCTGCCGCCTGCCCCACGTCGCCACGAGCTGTGGCTCGAGCGCGAAGGAGTGAATCAAAGCAGCTCCTCCATGCGCTCGGCGAAAAAGCCCTTAGGCCAGCGGTCAACAAACTCCCCGCGCTCATCCACGCGAAGACGGCGCACGCGCACTCCATCCGAGCTTGGTTCGACGTAGAGGACGCTTAGCTTGTCCTCGCTGAATGCCGGCGCACCGTCGAGTTCCTTCTCGGTGGTCTCGCGAATTCGTCGCAAGAGCCGCAGGATGAGGTGCTCGCTGTGGGTCTCGACCAGAAGCATGCGCCTGCTCGGCTCGCGGGTGGTGGCCTCGATGAGTAAGTCTCCAGTCGCGACCTGCACGGCGGGGTGCACATGGATCTCCGGCTGCTCGACCAGTGTAAGCCCGCCGCGCGCTCCGATGAGGGCAACGATGACTGGAATCAGCTGCGAAATACCCGCGCCCACCTCTGAGGGCAGCACGAGGGAGCCCGCGCCGGTGTCAAGGAGGAGGCGACGCACCGTCTTGTCCGCATGGCCTTCGGAGAGCTCTTCGGCGTCGGCGCTTCTGTCGAAGAGCTGCTGGACAACCACCTGGCAGTCCGCTCCGAGCTTTCGGAGCCAGGTGTTTACACGCTCGACGAGTGTGAGCCGGTCGGCGAGCAGCAGGTCCCAAGCGGCGAGCCCGTCGGCCCAGCTCGTGATCCGGCCGGCACGCTCGTAAAGGAAGCCGCGAGGTGGGACCGTGCGGAGCGGGCCGAGGTACTGCGCGTCGCGCAAGAAGCTCGCGAGCTGCGCGGTCGTGCCCAGGACGACCATCTCCAGGAAAGTCCGAACGTGCCGGACCGCATTGTTCTCGACGGACGCTTCGTCGCCACTGGGAGGAATCGAGCGAACCCACTCACCCGACGCCTCGTCGCCAAATGGGATCACGCGGAGCGGCTCGCGGTGGGCTGGCAGGGCGGAGAGAAGGCTTCGTCCGACCGCGAAGACAGGAAGCGATCGCGCGTCACCGAAGCCGGACCCGTCACCCAGGCCAGCGCCGGCGCCGCTGCCCGCACCGGAGCCCGCGCCGCCCAGGTCCGCCGCGCCGTGAAGTGCCGCTTCTGGGATGGCGATCCGCTCCCATGCTTCGGTCACATCCGATGGGGCATGCGGCACCGTCAGCGGAACCAAAGCGTCAGCATCCGCGAAGGTGCCCGGACCCACGCTTGCTTCAGTGGCCACGATTGGATGACCCAGGTTCACGCGCGCGTGGAGTGGTTCTCCCTCCCGTAGCGATACGCCAGCTTCGAGCCAGACCAGCGGTTCTCGGTCACCGTTGACGCCGACGACTACCCTCTCGAGCAAAGGTCCAACGAATGGCGGTGGGCGCGCCAGTGCTCGATCGGCGTCCGCCTCCTCATCCGGCTGACTCTTGGCGCTTGCTCCCCTGAACCGGACGGTCAGCTCGAGCCATGCGCTCTCCACCTCGTCCTCGAGGTCCGGGAAGGGAAAGTCCGTGAGGTCACGCCCGAAGCGCTCGAGGCGGCCTGGCGTCGCGAACTCGACGCGGAGCACGATCGCCCGCTCGCTGTCGTGCTTGTGGACGAGTCGAGCGAAGCCGCCCAGCTCCAGGACGTTGCCACCCAGCTCGGTGCGGTCCACGTCAGCCACGCCGCGTTCGATCAACTCGTGCAAGTAGAGGAGCGCCTGGAGGATGGTGCTCTTGCCGGCGCTGTTCGCGCCGAACAGCAGCGTCAGCGGCGCGAAGTCGATGCGCTGCCGGGCTGCGATCCCCTTGAAGTTCTCGATTTCGAGCGAGTGGATCATCGCGTGCGTCCCCGTGGTTTCTTGGCGAGACTGCGCCGTCGCGCCGGCGTCCCCGGCTCGCCTACGACTGGCGCAAGCTGCACGTACAGCTCATGCAGCTTTTCTTGGAGAAGTGCCTTCGGTGGCAGCATGGTTTGGTACTCGGCGACGAGCGTTGGCGACGCCGTGCGTGCCAAGGCGTACTCGACGACCTCATTGTCCTTGGTCGCGCAGAGGAGCACGCCGATTGAAGGTCGCTCGTGAGCCTTCCTCACGTCGCGATCGAGCGCTTCGACGTAGAAGCTGAGCTGACCGAGATCAGCCGGCTTGAACCTTCCGACCTTGAGCTCGAACGCGACCAAGCAGCACAAGCCACGATGAAAAAAGACGAGATCGATCGCGAAGTCCTGGTTACCCACCTGGACCGGATACTCGGAGCCGACGAAGCAGAAGTCGCGCCCCAGCTCCGTGATGAAGCGCCCAAGGTTGCTCAGCAGCGCACCGTGGAGGTCGGCCTCGGAATGCCCTGGGGCGAGGTTCGCGAACTCGATCAGGTAGGCGTCTTTGAACTCCTGGGCGGCGTTCGGATACGTTTCTCTCAACGTCGTCGAGAGTTTCGGCCGCGTCAGGACGGCGCGCTCGAAGGCCGAAGCCTCGATCTGCCGGGCCACCTCGCGCACACTCCAGCCCTTGCCGATGGCCGACCGCAGGTAGAACTCCCGCGCCCCCGCGCTCTTGGCGCCGCTCAAAATGTGCAGGTTTGCCGACCAGGGCAATTCTCTCACCAGCGTTGAGAGATCCGGCAGGGCCCGGTACGTCGCGAAGAATTGGCGCATGCGCCACAGGTTCTGGGGCGAGAACCCACGCGAGCCCGGCTGCGTCCGCGCAAGGTGCCTGGCCAGCTCTTCGACCGTGCCTTTTCCCCAACCATCTCGCTCAATTCGCTGACTGATCAGCTTCCCGATGTTCCAGTACAGATCGATCAGGTGAACGTTCACCGCGCGTCCGGCCTCGCGCCGCGCCGTTTCGATGAGTGCCGCGATCTCGTCGAACTGCGCCGTCGTGCCACCGCTCGAGACACGGGCACCGCGCTGCTTGGTCACGGCTTTCTTCATGCGCTCCACCGACGTCGTGGGAGCAGCATCACCCACCCTGCTTCGGCTCGCTAGCCCACTGCGGAGCGAGGCGAAGAGGCGCAGCGGTCATCGCGATCGCGAGCTCGGCGTCCTCCCGGGAATAGTGCTCGTCGGGGGCGTTGGCGTGGTGGGTCGGAGACGGAAAGACGACCTGCCCGCATTGCCACCTCATGACGTGAGACCTCCCGAGAACGCGCGTGCGACGAGGGAACTGAAGAGTACCTCCGACTCTCTGGCGGCCGCCTCCAAAGCTGTGCGGGTGGATTCACTTGCACTCACTGCTGCTGCAAACCTCTCTTGCCGAGCCATGGGCGGTACCGGAAGGTTCACGCCTTTGAGGCGCTCCTTCGAGATGTTGGGCATCGAGCCAGCCGTGCCACCCGCCAGTTGCTGCACTTGCTTCCGCAGCCGCTCGTTGCTGAGCAGCGACCAGAGAGTCTCGGGCCGGAGCCCGCTCCCCCTCGCCAAGACCAAACGGAAGATGAGATCTGGCAACATGAGCCGCTGGCGCGTGCTTACGACGAGTACGCATGCCGCGACGTGCTCGTAGGTATTCTTCCGGGAGAACAGCACATCACCGGCTTTCACTTCGAGCTCGGGCGCGGGCGACAGGTCCGCCCCCAAGGCCTTGTTCTCACGATCGTCATAGCGTCCGAAAGTAACTGCCCCGAGCTTCAGGACTCCCCATTCGTCGTCGAGAGCGCGACGGGCCTCACATACCGGTGACCAGCCGCTATCGATGGTGTCAAGGAGCTCCCCCAGTGGCTTCACCGGCCACCGCTTCGGGTTGGTCACCGGGTCGCCGAACATCTCCAGGAACGCCGAGCGCAACAGCTCCTCGGTGAGCGCAATTGCCTCCCTGCGCTTCCGGCGGATGGCGTCGGCCTTGTCAAGAATGTCGGCGATGCGGCGCTGTTCGGGGAGTGGTGGTCTCGGAACCGACAGGGCCTTCAACTTGGTTGCGTTGACTCCGGGCTGGGCGGTGCCGGACAGGTTCGATGAAATCTGCCGCCAGTAGTCGGGCGTTTGGAAATACCACGCCAAGTAACCAGGCTCCACCTCGCGCAAGTTCGGACGCACCCTGATCAAGTACGATGCAAACACCACTCGCTCGGGGCACGCGCGAATCAGGAAGCTCTTTCCTGTCGTCGCGCCGGTTCGCGCGAAGACTATATCGCCCTCTTGCAGGCGAGCGCCCTCCTCCTCAGCCGCGGACGCCTCGCAAAATGGCACTGTCGCCCAGTCAACTCGGTCGTCCTGGATGTCGGTAATACGGAGGAATTGCGGCCCAACCTTCGCGACACTCGCCGAGGCTGTAACGCCGTAGTCTACGCTCAGCGCGAGTTCATCTAGGGGGCGAAGCGGAACCGCCCTGCTCACAGCATCGCCTCCAGCTCGCTCAGGTCCTTCGCGATGTCTGCTTCGAGGCCTCGCAACTTCGCGATGATCTTCTTCGGCGGGTCGTACTTGACCTCTTCGTGCTTCGCTTCCTTGTAGCGATTGACGGACAGATCGAAGTCATTGGTCTCGACCTCTTTCACCGGCACCATGAAGTGCTTCGCAGTCCGGTCGGTGTCCTTCTTCGCGCTGCGCTTTCGCCAGCGCTCAAGCGCGTCGTACAGGTCATTCTCCAACGTGGGACCAAGCGGGCCCCTGTCAGGTCCCGACTCCGTGCGCTTGTCGTCGAGAGAAAAGCCATCGGCTTGGACGTCGTAGAAGGACACGTAATCGGTCTTGCCGCCCTTCGTGAACACGAGAATGGCGGTCGATACGCCCGCGTAGGGCTTGAACACGCCGCTCGGCAGCGAGATGACCGCTTCGAGCTGGTTGTCCTTGACCAGCATCTTGCGCAGCGCGGCGTGCGCCTTGGACGAGCCAAAGAGCACGCCATCGGGAACGATAGTGGCGCTGCGGCCGCCTTTCTTGAGCATGCGCAGAATGAGCGTCACGAAGAGCAGCTCGGTCTTCTTCGTCTTCACCGCCTGCGTCAGCGTCGGGTGAACATCCCCCTCGTCGAGGCTGCCCTTGAACGGCGGGTTGGCGAGGATCACGTCGAAGCCACCGGTGGCCTGCTTGCCGAACTTTTCCGGGAAGCTGTTCGAAAGCGTGTCCTGATAGTGGATGTCGGGGTTGTCGACGCCGTGGAGCATCAGGTTCATCGACGCGATGCGGAGCATGGTCGCGTCGAAGTCGAAGCCGTGGAACATCCCGTTCTGGATGTGGTCGCGGTAGGGCTCGAGGAGGTCGCCCGTATAGAGCGTCTCGCCATTCTCCCCCTTGAGCTTGCCCTTCGCTGATGTGTGCGTCTCGAGCAGGTACTGCATGACGCCCACGAGGAAGCCGGCGGTGCCGCATGCCGGATCACCGATGGTTTCGATGGGCTTCGGCTCGAGCAGCTCCACCATGAACCGGATGATGTGCCGGGGCGTGCGGAACTGGCCGTTGATGCCCGCCGTCGTGAGCTTGCTGAGCAGGTACTCGTAGAGATCACCCTTGGCGTCGCCCTCGGTGATCGGCAACTTGTCGATCATGTTCACCGCCGAGACCAGAAGGCTCGGCTTCTGAATCATGAGCTGCGCGTCTTGCATGTACTCGGCGAAGGTCGTGCCGCCGTTCAGCTTGCGGAAGTGAGGGAAGACCTCGTCGCGAACGACCTCGAGCATGCCCCTGTCGCCGCGTTTGCGGTCAGACTCGGTGACCGTCGCAGGAAGGTGCTTCAGGTTCTTCCATCGCCGCCTGTCGGTCGGGCCATCAAAACGGCCATTGAACGGCTTCTTGAGGCGCGCGGCCTTGCGCTCCCCGGTGGTCTCCATGACGTCGAGCAGGCGCGCAAACATCAGGAACGAGATTTGCTCGATCACTGTTAGCGGATTGGTGATGCCCCCGGTCCAAAACTCGGTCCAGAGCTTGTCGATGTCGCTCTTCTGCTGCGTGGTCAGTGTGCTCATGATGCGTGGCTCGCGGGCGGCCGCTCACTCGCAGCGGCTCGCTTGGGTTCGAAGACGCTGAGGATGGCCAGAAGCTCATCCACGTCGCCGGGGTCTTGGAAGATGCCGTCCACGCTCTCCGCGTGGAGCGTGGTGAACGGCGGCTCGTACAGGCGCTCGATCTCGATGCCGCCGTTCTGGGCGATGTAATTCTGCAACACCTGCAGGAAACGGAGCTGCTGGGACGACAGGCGCGGGTGCTTGTGCGCAAAGTCCGCGAAGGCCTGCTCGACAGCTGCGGCGTCGAGGCCGACCAGCCCGCGGAACACCGTGAGGAGTGACCGCCGCGTCTCGGGGTCGTGGCCAACGAGGTGCTTCACGTTCGCCTTGTCATCGACCTGGGCCACCAGGCGCGCGAGCTCCTCGAGCTCGTCGTCGCGTACGCTCTTGCCGGCGCGGATGCGCTGGAGCGTTGGATTTTCCGCGAAATGGTCGCGGAGCACCGATTCGACCCGCCGCCTGTACTCGACGAGATCGAGCCCATCGAGCTTCGGGATGTAGGCCTCCGCCGCGAAACCGTCGTCGGTCACGTCGAATTGCTGCGGCGCGACGCGGATGCTGGTCGGGAGCTGCTGATACTTCATGATGCCGCGCAGCTCGCGGCGCAGCCCTTCGAGGTGATGTGCCTCGACGCTCGACCAGAAGTCCTTGCTGCGCACTTGCCTGATCGCGTCAGCCCTGGCCTTCACCGGGTTCTGATTCTTGGCGAGGAGCTCGACCGCCTCCTCGACTCGCGAGCGCAGATCCTGCACCTTGGGCGCGTTCGGACCGCCCTTCACCAGCTCGATCTCGAGGCGGGTCATTAGCAGATCGAAGCGGTAGGCATCCTCGTCCCCGCGAATGCTGCGGAGGTGCTGCAACGGCGCGACGATCGACAGCAAGTCGGCCTTGGTCGCCGCGGCGAAGTGCATGACGCGGTCGCCGTCGGCGAGCAGCTCGAGCTCCTTCCAGCGGTCGCGCGCGTCGATGGCATTCGTGTCGCGCACCGCGCGGATGTCGCCCAGGATGAGCGCGACGGCGGCGTCGAAGGTGTCTTGCTCCATCTTGTCGAGCGCCACTTGCGCGAGCTCGATGCGCGCCTCGAAGAGATGCTGCAGGAGCGACTTCTGCGGCGACGGCTGGGTCTCTTTGTACTTCTCGTCGAAGAACCAGAAGTTCTGCCAGTGGTCGAAGATCAGGAACTCGGTCTTGTCACGGCCAGGTCCGAAGAGGTCCTTTCTAAGGCGCGTGCCCCGCCCGATCATCTGCCAGAACTTCACGTACGACTTCACCGGCTTGGCGAAGACCAGGTTCACGACCTCCGGCACGTCGATGCCGGTGTCGAGCATGTCGACGGAGATCGCGATGCAGAGCTCGCTTTCCGGGTTTTTGAAATCGTCGATGAGCTGCTCGGCCTTCGACTCCTGGTTGTCGATGACCCGGCAGAACGTGGAGCCGTATTGCGGGTAGAGCTCGCTGAAGACTTCGGCCAGATACGCTGCGTGCACGTGGCTGCGGGCGAACACGATCGTCTTCCCGACGTGGCTGGCAGTCGCCTCGCGGATGCCGCCCTCCATGAGCGATCGCCAGATCGCGCGCGTGGTGTCTCGATTGAAGAAGTGCTTGTCGAGATCTTCGCTGTCGTAGTCCACCTGCTGGGCCTGAGGGTCCTGATCCTCGAGCTGGTCCTGCTGGTCGGGCGTCATGTCTGCGTAGCGGAAGCCGTCGCGGCTGAACTTCGTGCTCACCGCCATCACCCGGAAGGGCACCAGGAACGGCGGATTGCTGTTGATCGCGTCCTCGAGGCTGAAGTGCGACGTTGGGTCACGGTCCTCGCAGGCGAAGAGGTCGTAAGTGTTGCGCTCGATGAAGCGCACCGGGGTCGCGGTCAGGCCGACCTCGAGCGCATCGAAGTACTGAAAGAGCGAACGGAACTTCTTGTAGACGCTGCGATGTGACTCGTCCGCGATGATGAGGTCGAAGAAGCCGACATCGAAGTCCTCGAAGCACTTCATCATCGCCGGGTAGGTGGCGAGGTAGATGCGCTTGTCGCGGTCGTTTGCGGTGCTTGCGTCGACGATGATGCGCGGCTCGCCCGGCATGAACTCCTTGAAGACGCGGTCAGCCTGCTTGCGCAGCTCACGGCGGTCGCAGAGGAAGAGGATGCGCTTCACCCACCCAGCGCGCATGAGCAGATCGCAGAGCGAAATGGCGACGCGAGTCTTGCCGGTGCCGGTGGCCTGGACAAGGAGGGCCTTTCGGAAGTTGCCGGTGAAGCGCTCGCTGACTCGCTTGACCGCTTCGAGCTGGTACATGCGGTTCGCGATCGCAAGGTTCGGCTCGACAGTGGCGAGGGGCTTCTTGCCCGCGCGCTGGTGGACCAGGTACTCGAGGCTGTCCTTCGAGTAGAAGCCGTAGACCTTACGGTACGGGTAACCCTGCGCATCGTCCCAGAGGAAGACGTCCACGCCGTTGGTGAAGAAGATTATGGGGCGCGCGCCGGTCTCCTTTTCCAGGCACGAGGCATACATGCGAGCCTGCTCGCCACCCTGGCGCGCGTCCCTTGCGGTCTTCTTGGCCTCGACGACCGCGAGCGGCTTGCCGTCGTCGCCGTAAAGCACGTAGTCGGCGAAGCCCTCTCCACTCGGCGTTGGCATGCCGGCGAGCTTCACTTCCTGTCTCACTTGCTCGGTGTTCGCTCCGGCGACACCGACGTTCCAGCCCGCGGCAAGCAACGCCTGATCGATGAGGCGGCGCCGCGTCGTTTCCTCGTTGAACTGGAGGAACGAGGCGACCTTCTGGCCTTCTTCTCTCAGCTTCTCGAGCTCGGTGGCGTGCTGGGTCGCCGCGCGCTCCGCTTCGAGGCGCTTTTTGGTCTCTGCATCCAGGGCTGCGAGCACCGACTCGTATTTGGCCTCGGCGAGTCGGAGCTTTTCGAGAGCGTCCCTGGTCTTCGTCGCGCCCGGGGGGTCGGGCGGGGGCGCCACGTACTTCGGAGCGGCGTCGAGCTTGCCGCCGTCAACCTGCACGTGGAACCAACGCCCGATGTCGAATAGCTGCGAGAGGCACTCCAGCGAGAGCTGGCTCGTGATCGGGCGCCGGGGGTGCGCGGCGTGATTGCCGGCCTTGCGCACGGCGTGGAGCTTGTTCTGTACGACCTCGGGCACGGCCTGCCGGAAGGAGGTCTCGTTCATCAAGTCGTTGAGGTTGTCGGAGAACGGTGGGCGGAGCCGATAGCGCGTGTAGATGGCCGTCACCGCGTGCTCGACGAAGCTCCGCTGCTTGATGAGCGAGCTCGCCGGATCCTCGTGGGCGTAGCGCTCCGCGAACCCCGCCAGATCGGCGAGGACCGCGCGCCGCTCGCGCAGAAACTCGAAGTTCTGCGACTTCATGTTCGCGACTTCCAGGCCGGCCACGCCGACACGCTATTCAACGATCGTGCCATCAGACCCGCACATCGTACTTCGCCAGCCAGTTGGAGAGGGTCTGGTAACTCGGCAGCCCGAC
>Ga0268298_10001645_pt1 | contig 25870 bp, 19 predicted proteins | sample WWTPWeurt_MetaG_FD_194462 | JGI IMG/M metagenome (GOLD analysis project Ga0268298, IMG submission 194462) | Activated sludge microbial communities from WWTP in Nijmegen, Gelderland, Netherland - WWTP Weurt | ecosystem: Engineered > WWTP > Aerobic digester > Activated sludge | place...
CGGTTGGGGTGCCCGACCGGGTAGGCCGCGCGGCTGAACTCATCGCTGGCGCGGAAGCCGGTGTTCTCGAGCGAGCGCTTGATGTTGCCGACGGTCTGCTTCTTCAGCTTGGCGAGTTCCTCGGCGGAGAAGAGCGGGTGGCGCAGCTGCTCGGCGAGGAGGGAGACGACGAGCGGCACGTCCTTGGCGAGGCAGCGGGCGTTGAACTCGAGCACGCCGGTGTTGACGGAGAAGCTGATGGCGGCGCCGACGGCGTCGAGCTGCGCGGTGATCCAGGCCTTGTCGTGCAGGGTGGTGCCGCGGTCGAGCATGTCGCCGACGAGCGTGGGCAGGTAGGGATGGTCGGCCGGGGCCTTGTTGTCGCCGGCGGGCAGGGCGCCGCGGAGGTAGACGACGTCCTTCACGCCGGTCTTGTAGGCGATGAGGTCGAAGCCCGCGATCTTGGTGCGGACGGTCGAGCTGGCGATGTCGGCGAGGGCGGAGGTGGCGGCCAGAGTGAAAGTGAGAGTGAGGAGTGAGAAGCGGGAGAGGAGTTTCATGGTATCGTTTGTCATGCTGAGCGGAGCGAAGAATCCAAAGGGAGTGACGGATCGGTTGGGATGCGGGCGTTCCGATGGATCCTTCGTTGCACTCAGGATGACAGGTTAGGGAGATGGTTGGGGGTTACTTGGACGCGGCGGCCGCGGCGGGCTTGGGGGCGGCGGGTTGCAGGGGGACGAACCAGCCGGTCGTGCTCTGGTTCTCGTTGAAGTATTTGGCCGCGATGCTCTGCACCATGGCGGGGGTGACGTGCGGGTAGCGCTCGGGGAGCTGCACGTAGTTCTGCCAGTCGCCGACGGCGATGTCCTCGTTGAGGATGCCGGCGATGGCGAAGGAGCCGTCGCGGCTGAAGGCGGTCTCGGTGCGGAGCTTGGCCACGGCGGCGTCGGTCTCCTGCGGGGTGACGCCGTCCTTTTTGATCTTCTCGATCTCCTCGAGGATGATCTTCTCGACCTGGTCGTGGGTGGCGCCGGGGGCGAGAGCGGCGAAGATGATGAAGAGGGTCGGGTCCTTGAAGTAGCCGTTGTAGGGCGAGACGCTGGTGGTGAGACCCTTGTCGGTCAGGGCGCGGTAGAGGCGGCTGTTCTGGCCGTCGCCGAGGATGTTGGCGAGGACGTTGAGGGTGGCGAAGTCGGGGTGGAGGCCGCCGATGGACTTGTAGCCGACGGCGACGACGCCGAGCTGGCCGGCGCGCTTGACGGTGACGCGGCGGGGGCCGGTCTGCTCGGGCTCCTCGGTGTAAACCTCGGGGATGGGCTGCGGGGACTTCGGGATGGCGCCGTAGTGTTTCTGCACGAGGCCGAGGGCCTGCTCGGGGGTGAAGTCGCCGAGCACGCTGACGGTGGCGTTGTTCGGCCAGTAGAAGGTGTCGTAGAATTCGCGGAGCTTCCCGATGGAGACCTTCTCGATGTCGGAGCGCCAGCCGATGGTGGAGTGGTGGTAGGGGTGGGCCTGGTAGGCGGCGGCCATCATCTCCTTGATGAGGGCCTGGAAGGGCGAGTTCTCGCCGCGCTCGAACTCGTTGCGGACGACGGTCATCTCGGGTTTCCGCTCGTTGTCGTCGAGGATGAGGTTGCGCATGCGGTCGGACTCCATGCCGATGACCATGTCGAGGTGCTCGCTGCCGAGGGTCTGGTAGTAGTTGGTGCGGTCGAGCCAGGTGGTGGCGTTGTATTGGGCGCCGGTGCGCTCGAGGATGCGGTCGATGATCTGGCCGTTGGCCTTGTTGTAGTTTTTCGAGCCCTTGAACATGAGGTGCTCGAGGAGGTGGGTGGCGCCGGTGGTGCCGGTGACCTCGTTGCGGGAGCCGACGCGGTAGGTGACCATGAAGGTCACGACCGGGGCGGAGCGGTCCGGCATGAGGAGGACTTGGAGGCCGTTGGCGTCGAGGCGGTATTCGTCGATGCCGCCGAGGGACTTGATGTAGGTGAAGCCCGCGACGCTGGCCGGGGCGGCCGGGAGGGCCGCGGCGGACAGGCAGAGGGCGAGGAACGCGAGGGAACGTTTTATCATAAGCATGGGGGATGAGAGCGGGAAACCTAGTGTTTCGCGCTGCCGCTGCAACAAGACAAACGCCGTGCGGCCGGCCGGCGGGGACTGGCGGTCCGGCGCGCCGGGTGAGCGGCCGGCCGGGTGGATCAGCGGCGGGGCAGTTTGCGCAGCAGCGCGGTGACGGCGGCCTCGAGCTGCGGGTCGCGGCCGGCGGCGAGGGCGGCGGGGTCGTTGGCCACGGCGAGGTCGGGCACGATTTCCTGGTTCTCGAACCAGCCGGTCTTGAAGTCGCGGGCGCCGAGCTGCGGGATGCCCCACTTGAGCGCGCCCTTCATCGGCAGCAGCCACCAGGCGGCCGTGCCGGTGCCGGGCACGCGGTCGCCGATGACGGGCCCGAGCTTCTGGCGGCGGTAGAGGTGGGGGAAGATGCTGCCGTCGGAATACGAGGCGGCGTTCTGCACGAGCGCCGTGGGCCGCGCCCAGCGGCCGGAGGGGATGCGGCCGACCACCTCGGCGTCGCGGTTGACGAAGGCGGCGGTGACCTCGCCGGTGAAGAGCGTGATGAGCTGGTCGTGCAGGTTGCCGCCGGCGTTGTAGCGCACGTCGATGACGAGGGCCTCCTTGTTCCGGCAGTCGCCGATGACCTCGCCGTAGGCGCGCTGGTAGGAGGCGAGGTCCATCGCCGGGAGGTGCACGTAGCCGAGGCGGCCGCCGGAAAGTTTTTCCACGAGCGCCTTCCGGCCGGCCACCCAGCGCGCGTAGCTGAGGGCGGCGGCCTGCGCCTGGGTGATGGGCACCACGGTCTCGATGAGCGTGGTCTTGCTGCCGGGCGGCTGGATGAGCAGCTGGACGGCGGTGTCAGCCATGCCGTTGAGCAGCTGGTCGAGGTTGGTGAACTCGTTGATCAGCTCGGAATCGAGCGCGAGGATGAGCGTGCCGGGCCCGAGGCGGCCGCCGGGCAGGTCGGCCGGGCCGCCGGGCAGCACCGCGGCCACGCGCAGGCCGGGCCCCGGGTAGTCGTCGTCGAAATACATGCCGAGCGAGGCGGTGTGGTCGGCGAGCGGCGGGGGCTTCAGATAGTAACAGCCCATGTGCGAGGCGTTCAGCTCGCCGGCCAGCTCGGACATCATCTCGGCGAAGTCCTCGGCGGTATCGAGGTGCGGGAGAAACCGCGCGTAGCGGGTCCGCAGGGCGGCCCAGTCGCGGCCGTGCAGGGTGGGCTCGTAGAATTTCAGTTTGGTCAGACGCCAGAAGTGGCCGAACCAGTAGGCCCCTTCCGCGCGGACATCCACGTCCATGGTGGTGTCGAGCGGGAAGCTGCGCGTCGCGCCGGTGGCGAGGTCGGTCTGCTCCACGTTGCCGCCGGCCAGTGCGTAGAGCTGCTGCGCGGCGGCATCGAAGGCGTAGGCGTCGGCGAGGGGCCGGGTGAAGAGCTCGGTCTGTTCGCCGGTCGCCACGTCGAAACGCCGGGCGACGGCCTTGCCGCTCGGCGCCTTCTCCACGACGAGCAGCGAATCATGGCCGGGCGAGAGCGCGTAGAGCAGGGGCGTGAGCGAGAACGGCGTGAGCCGCTTCGTCCGGTGCTCGATGCCGACCGGCTGCGGCTGCCAGTTGGCGCCCTCCGCCTCGTCCTTGGCGTCGAAGCCGGCGCGGGTGAGGTAGGCGAGGTAGAGGTCGAGCTGGCCGACGGAGGCGTCGGCGCGGTGGAGGCCCTCGCGATTCGAGGCCCACAGGACGGCCTTGCCGTCGGGGCTGAACCGTGGCCCGGCGTCGTGATAGCCGCTGTGCGTGACGAACATCGGCGCGGCCCGGCCGGAGGCATCGAGGAGCACGATGTCCTGGTTGGTCACGATCGAGCCGACCGTGGCGGTGAGCCACCGGCTGTCGGGCGACCACTCGAAGCTCATGTCGTCGTCCCGGTAGGAATAGGCATAGCCGGCGGGCAGGGCCGTCACCGTCGCGCCGGTGGCCCGGTCGAGCACGCGGATCTGGTTGCGGTCGGCGAGATAGGCGAGGAGCCGGCCGTCGGGCGAGATTTTCGGGTAAAGCACGTCGCCGTCCGTATCGACGAGCTTCCGCTCCGTGACGGGGCCGGGCGTGTCGCCGAGGGTCGCTTCGTAGATGTCCATGTCGCCGTCGCGCTCGCTGATGTAAACGAGTGAACGGCCGTCGGGCGCGAAGCTGACATCGCGCTCGTGCGCGGCGGTGCGGGTGATGCGCCGCGTGGCACCGGTCGCGGTCGAGAGGACGAACACCTCGCCCCGCGCGACGACGGCCACCAGGCGACCGTCGGCCGACAGCTTCATTTCGGTGAGGTAGTCGTTCGCGCTGGCCGTGGTGGTGGCCGGGCGGGCGGCGCTCGGCGGGAGGCGGACCGGCACGCGGGTGGCCTGCTTTGCGCCGGCGGGTCGGCGCCAGATCCCGCCCTCGAGGCCGTAAACCAGCGTGCCGTCGTGCGCCACGCTCAGGAAGCGCACGGCGGCGTCGCGGTGGTGCGTGAGCTGCGTGGGTTTGGCGCCCGGCTTGAGGGCGGCCTGCCACACATTGAACGAGCCCGAGCGTTCGCTGAGGTAATAATAGCTGTTGCCGTCCGGCGCCCAGACCGGGTCGCGGTCCTCGCCGCGGAAGTCGGTCAGCTTGCGGTGCGTCTTGGCCGCCAGGTCGTGAAGCCAGAGGTCGTGTGCGCCGTCGGAGACCGCGCCCTTGCGCCACTCGTTCTCGTAGACGGGCCGGTTTTCGTAGAGCAGCTGTCCGCCCTTCGGGTCAACCGAAACCTCGAGCGCCGGCGTCGGGAGAATGAGCCGGGTGCGGCCGCCGAGGGCCGGCACGGCGTAGAGCTGGTCGCTGGCGGCGTAGCCCCCGGCGAGAATGGTCTCCGGGCTGCCGAGGCGGGACGACGCGAAATAAATCACGCCGCCGTCCGGCGAAAAGGCAAAGGGCAGGTCGTCCGCCGAGTGATGGGTCAGCCGCGTGATCTTCCCGCCGTGGGCCGGCATGATGAAGATATCGAAGTTGCCGTGGGGCTTGGCGGCGAAGGCCAGCATTGAGCCGTCGGGCGACCACACGGGGCGCGTGGCATACTGGTCGGTGTCGGTGAGCGGCACGGCGTCCCCGCCCGCCGCGGGCACGCGCCAGAGGCGGCCGCTGGCGGCGAAGGCGATCGCGGTGCCGTCGGGCGACACCGCCGGGTAGCGGAGCCAGGGGTGTGCTTCCTCTGTCGGTTGGGCGTTGGTGCCCGCCCCGACCAGTGCCAGCAGGGGCAGGGCGAGGAGGGCGAGGCGTCGTCTCATGGGAAAGAGGGAGGGATCGGGACCGACGCTAGCAGGAGATTTGCCGTGATGCCAACAGGACAAAGGGGCGAGCGCGGGCACGGGGCTCAGCCCCGGCTTGCCGGCGGCGGGGCGGCCGCCATTCTATCCGGCAACCCCACCTGCCCATGTCCGAAAGCCACCCCACGAATCGTCGCGACTTCGTCAAGCTCGCCGCCGCCGGCCTGGCCGGCCTGGCCGCCCTGCCTTCGGGCCTGGCTGCGCTCACCCCGGCCGCGTCCCCGATCCGGCCCCGCCGCGGCCGCCACCTGGCGGGCTTCGCGGCACCGAAGCTGGAGGTGGTGCGCTGGGGCATCATCGGGCTGGGGGAGCGGGGCATCCCGATGTTGCAGGAGACGCTTCTGCTCGAGGGCTGTGCGATTACCGCGCTGTGCGACACGCGCGAGGCCGCGTTGAACCAGGGGCTGGAACTGGTGGCCAAGGCCGGCCGGCCCCGGCCCGCCGCCTATGGCGACAGCCCCGAGGCCTACCGCCGGCTGTGCGAGCGGGACGATGTTGATGCCATCATGATCATGACGCCTTGGCGCCTGCACACGCCGATGGCCGTCGCCGCCATGCGCGCCGGGAAGCACGCCTTTGTCGAGGTGCCCGCCTGCGTCACCGTCGAGGAATGCTGGCAGCTGGTCGAGGTGGCCGAGGAGACCCGGCGCCATTGCATGATGATGGAGAACTGCTGCTACGGGCGGGAAGAGCTGCTGGTGCTCAACCTCTGCCGCCAGGGCCTGCTCGGCGAGTTGTTGCACGGCGAGGCCTCGTATGTGCACGACCTGCGCTTCCAGATGAAGCAGCTCGAGTTCGGGTGCGGCAGCTGGCGGTGCCGCGAGCACGAGCTGCGCGACGGCAACCTTTACCCGACGCACGGCCTCGGCCCCGTGGCCCAATACCTCGGCATAAACCGCGGCGACCGGTTCGAGCGGCTCGTCTCGTTCAGCAGCCCGTCGCTCGGCATGCCGGACTACGCGGCGCGGAATTTCCCGGAGGGGCATCCCCGGCGCACGGCGCACTACATCTGCGGCGACGTTAACACCGCGCTCATCCGGACGGCACGCGGCCGCACGGTCATGCTCCAGCACAACACGATGAGCCCCACGCCGTATTCGCGGCACAACGTGATCCGCGGCACCCGCGGCGTCTTCGCCGGCTTTCCCCACCGGATTTACGTCGAGGAGCGCAGCCCGCAGGCCCACCGCTGGGAGACCGACCTCACGCGCTGGTATCAGGAGTTTGACCACCCGCTGTGGAAGAAGGTGGGCGAAATCGCCGCGCGCTCTGACCAGCTCGGCGGCATGGGCCACGGCGGCATGGACTTCGTCATGAAGTGGCGGCTGGTCCAGTGCCTCCGCGAAGGCCTGCCGCTCGACCAGGATGTTTACGATGCGGCGGCTTGGAGCGTGGTCGGCCCCCTCACCGAGCAGTCCGTGGCGGCCGGGGGCGCGCCGGTCGAGGTGCCGGATTTCACCCGCGGCCAGTGGCAGTCCACCGCCCCGCTCGGCATCGTCACCTGACCGGCGCGGGGCCCGAACCGGGAAAATCCGGGTGGCACAGGCAAGATTCAGGTTCCTCGCTGTTTTCAATGGGCAAAGCCAAAGCTGTGGTCTCCAAGCCCCAGAGTGCTGGCCACTCATGGAATTCATCAACGGATGAATCCTTGGCCGGAACGATGCAGCAGGACTCCTTCAACCACAGATAACCTGCTGTCTGATAATGGGAGCCCTCCGGCATTGCCATCGAGGTTCCCTTCACCTTTCAGTGCCTGACTGTGGGAGCGAGCTTGCTCGCGACCTCGCCCAAAAAGTCGCGAGCAAGCTCGCTCCCACATTTCCCGACTGTATCGTCCCGGATCAGTGGTTCCATGACAGCAGGGGGGAGACGGGCTACCTACTGAAAGTAGCGAAGAACCAAGATTCTTTTAATTGGTTTGGCGGGGTGGGGTGTCTAGAAGGATGAGCGGCCTCCAGCCGGAGGCCGCCGCCCCCATGCCCCCGCCGGATTCAGAACTTGCCCGCTGGTTTGCCGAGGAAGTGCAGCCGCACGAGCCGGCGCTGCGCGGGTGGCTGCGCGGCCGGTTCCCGACGCTGGCGGACACGGACGACCTCGTGCAGGAATCCTATGCGCGGCTGCTGCGGGCGCGCGGCACCGGGTCCATCGCCTGCGCCAAGGCCTTCCTGTTCGTCACGGCGCGCAACCTCGCGCTGAACCAGTTGCGGCACCTGCGGCATGAGCGCCCGGAAGGCATCACGGAAATCGACACCTCGGGTGTCTTGGATGAGAGCGCGGCCATCCCCGAATCGGTGGCCCGCGCCGAGGACCTCCAATTGCTGATCCATGCCATCCAATCACTGCCCGACCGCTGCCGTCAGATCATGACGCTGCGGAAGATCTACGGCCTGTCCCAGAAGGAGGTCGCCGCGCGCCTGGCCATTTCCGAGCACACGGTCGAGGCGCAGGGCGCCATCGGCCTGCGCAAGTGCATCGAATATTTCCGCCGCCACGGCTACGGCCGCGGCCTCCGCCCATGAACGCCTCCACCCCCCTTCCCGAAGAAACCGATCCCGTCGCGCAGGCCGCGGCGGCATGGATGCTGCGCCACGACCGCGGCCTGACCGCCGCCGAGCAGGATGAGTTTTCCCAATGGCTCGCCGCCGACCCGCGCCACCCGGCCGCCTGGGCCGAGCACCGCTGGGGTTGGGAAGAACTCGATCGTCTCGCGGGCATGCAATCCTCGGTGCACGCCGTGCCGGATCCGGATCTGCTCTCGCCGCGCCGGAGCGCTTGGGCGAAGGCGGGTGGCACCGGGCGTTATTTGTATGCGGTGCTGGCCGCCGCGGCGGCGGTGGCCGTGGGCCTCTTCGTGTGGCAGCAGCCGGTGGCGCCGACCGCTGCCCCGTCCGGCGAAACTCCGCCGATCCGCTCGCTGGCGCTCATCGAGCAGCGCGCGCTGCCCGACGGCTCGGTCATCGAGCTGAATCGCGGGGCGGTGGTCACCGAGCATTTCACGGCCGGCGAGCGCCGCGTGCGACTCGAGCGCGGCGAGGCGCACTTCCAGGTGGCGAAGGACGCCGCCCGCCCGTTCTTCGTCGAGGCCGGCGGCGTGGCCGTGCGGGCCATCGGCACGGCGTTCAACGTCCGGCTCGACCAGGCGTCCGTCGAGGTGCTGGTCACCGAGGGCAAGGTCAGCGTCGCTGCGTCCTCGGCTCCGGGTGCCGAGCCGGTCATACCGTTGATGGGGATGAACGAGCGCACGGTGGTGTCGTTCGCGCCCGCCGCGCCGGCACCGCAGGTGACCCTGGTGCCGCCGGCCGAGATTGAGGCCCGGCTCGCCTGGCAGCCGCGGCTGCTGGATTTCACGTCCGTGCCCCTGCCGGAGATTGTGGCCGAGTTCAACCGCCGCAATCCCGTGCGCCTCGTGCTGGCCGACGACGCCCTGCGCCAGCTCCGCCTGAGCGCGACCTTCCGTTCGGACAACGTGGAAGGCTTCGTGCGACTCATGGAGTCGGACTTCGGCATGAACGTGTCGTGGCGCGACGACGACGAGATCGTGTTGCGGCAGGCGCGCTGAGCCGCCGCGCGCAAAAAATTCTTTTAATGGAAAGCGCGTCGTCGGGTTTCGTGTAAGCAGCCAACCACACCCCAACATGCTCACGACGATCCTGCCCCCGTGGCGCCGCCTCCTGCGGCCCGCCCTGTCCGGCCTCGCGGCCCTCGCCGCCCTGCTCACCCTGTCCGCAGCCGACGCGGTGAAGATTAACTTTGATCTCCCGGCCGGCCCGGCCGGGGAAACACTCAAGGCCTTCGCCCGCCAGGCGGGCCGCGAGATCGTCTTCTCCGCCGATACGGTCGGTGGCATTCCGACCAAGGCCGTGTTGGGGGAATACACACCGCGCGACGCCATCGAACAGATGCTCGCCGACACGGGGCTGGCTGCCACGCAGGACGCCAGAACAGGCGCCTTCGCCGTGCGCAAGGCGGCAGGAAATGAAGCAAAAAACGTCCCAAGCCGGATCCAGACGCAGGCGGCAAGCCGCGCTGAGGCGTCCGGCGAGAAGCCGTCCGACACCCTCGAGCTCGATCCTTACAGCGTGACGGTGACGGTGCAGAAGCGTCCCCAAGAGGCGCAGGATGTTCCAATCGCGATGACCTCGCTCTCCTATCGCACGCTTGATCGCTTCAAGGTGGAGAGCCTGCGGGATCTGTCCCGGCTGACCCCAAACTTTCTGGTTTCAGCCTTCAATAATACCAGCCCGACCATCGCGATTCGCGGGGCAACCAACACCTTCACGCAAATTGGGGTGAACAAGCCCGTGGCGGTGGTGATCGACGATGTGTTCATCCCCCGCAATTCGGCGGCCACCTTCGAGCTTTATGACCTCGATTCCGTCCAGATATTGCGCGGACCGCAGGGCACCTTGTTTGGTCGCAATGTCACGGGTGGTGCCGTCGTGCTCAACACCCGGCAGCCCCTGCTGGGCGTCAAGGCGGCGGCGGTTTCGGTCGAAATGGGCAATTTCAACGAACGGAAATACGATGGTATGGCCAGCGTGCCCCTAGGCGAAAGAATGGCGGCCAGCCTGACCGTTTCCGGGCACTCACACGATGGCTATGGGCGTGACCGCCTGAATGGACGCGAACTGGACGACCAGGATAGTTCCAGCATTCGGGGACAGTTGCTTTTTCAGGCGAACCCGGTGGTGAAAGTCCTTTTGCGGGCCGATTACGCCGATGACCGCACCGGGGGGCGCACGCTCTCCTCCAAGACGCTGGGTAATGACGGCGACCGCCGCACGGCCGAGATCGGCACCGTGCAGGGATATGCGCGCAACATTTGGGGCGCTTCAGCCAATGTGGACTGGCAGACGGCAGCCGGCAATTTCACCTCGATCACGGCTTATCGCGAATCGCAATCAGGCGAGACGTTCTCGGGCACGGGCGTCAATTATAGTTTTCTCACCGGCGGAAGCCAGAGCGTGAATTACGACCGGGACAATCCCGGCACGTTCAGCCAGGAGTTGCGCTACGCCAGCCCTAAATGGGGGCGGGGGGATTTTGTTTCTGGAATCTATTATCTGAACGAAGCGGCGCACCGGAACCTGCAGATCCGCGCCTTTGCCGCCGGCTCCGGCAACACGGTCTCCAGCCAAAACATCGATCAGAAGGTCGATACGGAAAGCCTGGCCGCCTATCTGGACGGCACCTGGCGTGTCACCCCCGCGATCGGACTGACGCTCGGCGGACGTTTCACCTCTGATCGCAAGGAGGCCGCGCTGGTTCGCGTCGACAACATCGTTACCAGCCGGAGCTTCACGTCGAGCGGGCTGAGCACCCGGTGGAGCGAGTTCACGCCGCGAGCGGTGCTGACGTGGCAGCCGGTCAATGCCGTCAACCTCTACGGCAGCGTTACCCGCGGCTTCACCTCGGGCGGCTACAATACCGAGGCGTCGACGGCCGCCATTGCTGCGGTGCCGTTTGCCCCTGAAACGGTCACCAACTACGAGGTGGGGTTGAAGGCGCAGCTCTGGGACAAGCGTCTGCGCGCCAATTTAGCTGTTTTCCATGAGAAATATGCGGACAAGCAGGAGCTGTATTTCCACACCCCGACGCAGGTTCTCACCATCGTCAATGCCAGCGCGGCGACCATGAATGGCGCCGAGATCGAGCTGCTGTTCACGCCGATGAAAAGCCTGGCCTTGAACGTTGCTTACGGCCGGCTGGACGCGACCTATGATAATTTCCTCGTCCCCGGAGTGCTGAATAACACGGGCAACCCGCTGGGCTCTTCCCCGAAGAACAAGTTTTCGGCCGGTGCGGATTACCAGGTGTCGCTTGGCGAACAGGGTGCCGTGTCCCTGACCGCATCCTATTCCTGGACGGACGACTACTACACGGGAGCCACCAAGGACCCGAACCTGTTTGTCCCGGCTTATTCCCTAGTCAACGCGAGCATCCGGTGGGACAGCGCCGATGGCCACTGGCGTGTAAGCTTGTGGGGAAAAAACCTGGCCGACACCGAATACCTTCTGACCCCGTCCACTCAGGGCGTGCTGGCGGAATATCTCGGCGAGCCGCGCACCTACGGCGTCACCCTCAGCTGGCGCTACTAAGGAACCGGCCATGCGTTCCCTGATCAGTGGGCTGACCCTGTCAGCTTGCCTGGTGCTGACCGCTTTGCGCGCCGACACCCTGCCGCCTTGGACCCCGGGGACGTTGGATATCCATCAGATCGCGACGGGTCTGGGGAATTCGGCGCTGATCATTTGCCCGGATGGCACCAGCATCATGATTGACGCGGGTGCTGGCAATTACCGGCCAGGATTTTGCAGTCCTCCTCGCCCGGATGGCTCCCGACGGCCCGGGGAGTGGATTGGGCGATATGCTCTGCGTCAGCTTCGCGCGACCGGCCGCTCGGAAATCGATTACTTTGTCGCCACGCACCTGCATCCGGATCACGTGGGCGACGTTGGGAACGACACGCCGCCTTCGTCGGCTGGAACCTTCGCGCTCTCAGGCATCACCGATGTCGCCGCGATGCTGCCGATCCGGAAGCTTATCGATCGCGGGTTTCCGAACTATGACTATCCGGCGCCGTTCGCCGCGCCTTTTGCGAATAACTACCGCGCCTATGTCGCTTGGCGCCGGGGCCAAGGAGAGGCTTGTGAACAACTGCGCGCGGGGGCGGCCGACCAGATCGAGTTGCGGCATGACCGCGCCGGCTATCCGGGCTTCACGGTTCGCAATCTTGCGGTCAATGGCTCGGTTTGGACCGGCAAGGGCGACGCGGCGCGAAGCGTGGTGCCGGAACTCGGATCGCTCGCGCGCCAAGACTATCCGGACGAGAACATGTGTTCGATAGCCCTACGGATCAGTTACGGACGCTTCGACTACTACACCGGAGGTGACCTGGCCTGCTCGACGGCCGATGACACGCAATCCTGGCGTGACGTGGAAACTTCCGTGGCGCGTGCGACCGGGCCGGTCGAAGTGGCGGTGGCCAATCATCATGGATATTTCGACGCGGTTGGACCGGAGGCGGTGAAGGTGCTTCAGCCCCGGGTATGGGTGGTTCCAGCCTGGCATGTGACCCATCCCGGCATCGCGCAACTGGAACGCATGCTGAGCGAACGCCTGTATTCTGGTCCCCGGGATGTTTTCATCACGAACCTGACGGACGCGGCCGCACTGCTCAACCAGCGGTTCCTGCCGCGGGTGGGTAGCCTCTCCGGTCACGTGGTCGTGCGGGTGGAGCCGGGTGGGAAAAAGTTCCGGATATTCATCACCGGCAATGGCGATGAGTCTGACACGATCAAAGCCACATTCGGGCCTTATGACTCCCGCTGACGCGTCGGCTATCCAGGATCCGCGCGAGGTCGACCGCCTCTACCGCTACTGGCGGGTGCGGGTGATGAGAGTGCGGGATCGCTCGACCAACACAGCGCGCAACACTTATCCAGGCATTCCGGTTGGCTGAACAAATGTGCTCAGCTCCACAGTCGAAAATCACCAGACTGGATCTCCTGCGTTCCACTCGGCGGCTTAAGAATCCGCCGAGTCCTACCACCGAATTGCGCACACAGTTTCAGCGGGATCGAGACCGGATTGTCTATAGTTCCGCATTCAGGCGGTTGGCGTTTATCACCCAGGTCGTTTCGCCTCAGGAGGGGCACTCGTTTCACAACCGCCTCACCCATGTGCTGCAGGTGGCCCAGGTGGGGCGACATTTGGCGCGAAAGCTCCTCGCTTCACATCCCCCTGACGCAGTTGAGAGACTTGGAGGGCTGGATCCTGACGTGGTCGAAGCCGCAGCCCTGGCACATGATCTCGGGCATCCGCCCTTTGGCCACGTTGCCGAAGGGGAACTCGATCGTCTTGCCCGGGAGGCAGGGGAACCGGACGGCTTCGAAAGCAATGCGCAATCATTTCGGCTCATAACAAGACTGGAGGTGCGAGAGTCCGAATCGTCGAAACCCGGCCTCAACCTCACGCGCGCGACATTGGATGCAGTTCTGAAATATCCTTGGTTCCGTGGTCGTGCGGGTATCCGCGACGTTAAGTGGGGCGCTTATCGGAGCGAGCGCGACGACTTCGCGTTTGCCCGAGCCAAGCATAGGGGCCATCGCCGATCGGTGGAAGCGCAGCTCATGGATTGGGCTGATGACATTGCTTATTCCGTGCACGATCTGGACGACTTTGTGCGCGCCAATCGCATCCCATTGTGGAAAATCTCCACCAATGCTGTGGAGCAAGGTCGGTTTCTAGAGCGGGCCTTCGAACGCAAAGGCATCGGCACACCACGCCTGCGAAGTCTCTACGAAAAATGTGCCGAGACGCTTTTTCGCCGTCTGCCATTCATGGACGGGCCTTTCGAGGGGCGCCGAGAACAGATCGCAAGCATTCGGGCGTTCACAAGCCGTTTGCTACAGCAATATGAGGACGCAACGACCTTGGGTCGGGATGGGCTCTTCGTGCCTTCCGAAGTGCGTGCTGAGGTGACACTACTGAAGCAACTCGTTTGGCACTACGTCATCGAAACCCCCGCGCTTGCCACCCAGCGGCATGGACAGAGACATGCGATCAGCGAACTGTTTCGCACTCTGCTTGACGCACTTTCGGAGCGACGTTTCGAACTATTCCCTGTGAGCGTGAGAGAGCGGCTCTCGGAGGCCGGTGGAAACGGTGTGCGGGAGATGCTCGACTTCATCTCTGGTCTTACCGAGCAGCAAGCGTCTGCGCTTCTTGCGCGCCTGACCGGCCGCGATATTTCCTCTCCGTTGCGATGGATTGCCGGCTAACCAACTATGAACTCCCGTCGCGTGGGCAAGGGGCGCTCGAGCACAAGAACTCCAAACAGCACCACAAACCGACTATCTTGCTCAACCAAGATGGCTACTACGACACGTTGCTCGCTTTTCTCGATCACAGCATCGCGGAGAAGTTCAGCAAGCCCGAGGCGCGCGGTCAGTTCATGGTCGCCAAGAGCGTCGAGGAAGTTCTCCTCTGTTGGAGAACATCGACCGAACTTCCATGGCGATCCGCTAACCTGCGAGGATCTTCTCCCGTAGGTGGGTGCATCAGCCTTCGCTGAGGCTTCGGCGGACAAGGCGTCGTTTCATCGGTTGAGAATTTTCTCCCGCAGGTGGGTGCAGCGTAACTTGGACTCGGCGTTGCGGACGGCCATGCCCCAGGCGGCGGGCTCGCCGACGACGAAGACCTTCTTCCGGCCGCGCGTGATGGCGGTGTAGATGAGGTTGCGCTGCAGCATGACAAAGTGCGCCTTGAGCAGCGGCACGATGACGACGGGATATTCGCTGCCCTGCGACTTGTGGATGCTGATGGCGTAGGCGAGCGCGAGGTCGCCGAACTCGCCGCGCTCGAAGGTGTGGCGCGCGCCGTCGAAGTCGGCCGTGACCGTGCCTTTCACGCCGTCCACCGCGACGACGGAGCCGATGTCGCCGTTGAAGAGGTCCTTGTCGTAGTTGTTGCGGAGCTGGATGAGCTTGTCGCCCGGGCGGAACTCGCCGTTGAGGGTCTTGATGCCGATGGTGGCACGGGTCTCCCGACCCGTGAAGCCGCTATCCACGGGTCGGGAGACCCGTGCCACGGGATTCATGGCTTGCTGGAGCGCGGCGTTGAGGTTGCCGACGCCGGCGACACCCTTGTGCATCGGCGCGAGGACCTGCACGTCGTTGACGGGGTGAAACCACTTGAAGTGTTGCGGGATGAACTTCGTGCAGAGCTCGGTGATCTTCGCGAGGCAGTCCTCGGGCGAGGAGGCGGCGATGAAGTTGAGGTCGCTCCACGCCTGGGCCTTGGCGACCTCGCTGCAGGCGGGCGGCGGCTGGCTGTCGCCGCTGTTGATGGTGTGGGCGACGGTGGCAATGGCGCTTTCCTTGCCCTGGCGGTAAACGAACTGGAGGCGGGTGACCGGAATGAAATCGGTGGTAGGGCGAGTCGTCCCGACGAGCCGCGGCTCATCCGGAGGATTCGCCCTACCCCCAACGGAAATCAGATCTTTGAGCACGTTGCCCGCGCCGACGCTGGGCAGCTGGTCGATGTCGCCGACGAGCAGCAGGTGCGCGCGCACCGGCACGGCCTGCAGCAGCGCGGCGGCGAGGCGCGAGTCGAGCATCGAGGCCTCGTCCACGATGAGGAAATCCGTGGCGAGCGGCGCGGACTCGTTGACGGTGAAACCCATTTTCGCGCCCTCGAACTTGAGCAGGCGGTGGATGGTTTGGGCGTAGCCGCCGGTGGTCTCGGCGAGGCGCTGGGCGGCGCGGCCGGTGGGCGCGGCGAGGTGCACGCGCGCCTTCTTGGCCTTCAGGATGTCCACGAGCGCGCGCAAAATTGTCGTTTTCCCCGTGCCGGGCCCGCCGGTGAGGATGGTGAACTTGTGAGAGAGCGCGTTGGCCAGCGCGGCGGACTGCAGCGGATGGAACTCGAAACCGGCCTTGTCCTGCGCCCACTGGATGGCGGCATCCACCTTGATGGCCGGCAGGCCGGAGGGCACGGCGGTGAGGCGGTGGACAACGTCGGCGATCTTCTGTTCGGCGCGGGAATTGGCCGGCAGCTGGATAAACGCCAGGGGGTCGCGCGTTTCTTGTAGGGGCGTCCCTTGTGGACGCCAGCGGGCGCCGTCAAGCGGCGCCCCTACTGAAGGCTGTTGCACGATGGATTTCTCCTTCAGCAGCGCGTCGAGGCGGGCCTCGAGCAATTCGGCGGAGGTTTCCAGCAGCGCGGCGGAATAATCCACGAGTTCGCCGCGCGGGTAGGCCGTGTGGCCTTCCTCCTGCAGCGTCTCGAGGGCGAAGATCAGCCCGGCGTCGAGCCGCGGCGGGGCGTCGTTGGCGTAGCCGAGGTTGATGGCGATGCGGTCGGCGGTCTTGAAGCCGATGCCGTCGATCTCGCGCGCGACGCGGTAGGGTTCCTGCGTGATGACGCGCTGCGTCTCGCCGCCGTATTGGGTGACGAGCTTCACGCATTGTGAGGTGGTGACGCCGTAGGTCTGGAGGAAGATGTGCACCTCGCGCAGGGTTTTCTGCTCCTCCCAGGCCTGCTTGATGGCGGTGGCGCGGACCTTGCCGATGCCCTCGACCTTGCGGAGCTTGCCGGACTCCTCGCTCAGCACGCGAAAGGTGTCGGTGCCGAACTTGTCCACGATCTTGTTGGCGTAAACCTTGCCGATGCCCGGCACGAGGCCGCTGCCGAGGTATTTGCGGATGCCGTAAACGGAGGAGGGGAGCTCGGACTTGTGCGTGGCGATCTTGAACTGCGCGCCGTGCTGCGCGTGGCGCGTCCATTCGCCGGTGAGCAGGAGCGTCTCGCCGCACTGGACGCCCGGCAGCGCACCGACGATCGTCACGCGATCCTCGGCGGTCTTGGCGGCCTCGGGGCGCAGCTCCGCGATGGTGTAGTGGTTCTCCTCGTTGAAAAAGATGATGCGTTCGAGGACGCCGGTGAGGGAGATGGGAGCGGGAGAGGCCACGGAGGCCAACAGATGCACCCGGATGCGCGGCGAGGCAACACCGGGCGCAATCGGCTGGTTTTGCCGCGGCGCGGCTGATGAGGTTCCGCCAATGTCACTTATTAAGTGACATTCCTCTCGGAGCAGCGGTCGTGCAATGCCCCTATTCAGTGACATGGGGGTCGGATGCTGGCGCGCAGGGGATGGCTGTCGCTATCCGTGGGTCGACTTTGTCTCGGCGGGAACTATGGCTCAGGCATGCGTTATTTCGAGGATTTGCGGGTCGGCAACAAGTTCAACTCCGCCGACTACGAGATGACCGAGGGGGAGATCATCGAGTTTGGGCGGAGGTTTGATCCCCAGCCCTTCCACACCGACCCCGCCGCGGCGGCCGGCACGCTCTTCGGGCGGCTCGTCGCCAGCGGCTGGCACACGGCGGCCGTGAGCATGCGGCTGATGGTGCTGGGCGAGATGGATCTCGACGGCGGCGTGATTGGACAGGGCATGGAATCGCTCCGCTGGCCGCGCCCCGTGCTGCCGGGCGACCGGTTGCGCGTGGTGACGGAGATCGTTGAGCTGCGGCCGGCGCCGGCCCGGCCCGACCGGGGGGTGGTGAAGCTGCGCTGTCGCACCTACAATCAGGACGGCAAGGTGGTGCAGGAGATGACCGCCACGCTGCTCGCGGCCCGGCGGCCGGCCTGATTGCGGCGTTGCCTCCGCGGCACCCGCCGGACTGACTGCGGGCATGAAATCCCTCGCCGACGGTCTGGTGGTGCTGGTGGCCGTGTTGCACCTCTACTTCCTCGTCCTGGAAATGTTCCTGTGGACGAAACCGTATGGGCGGCGCGTGTTCGGGCTGACGGCGGAGAAGGCCGAGCTCACCAAATCGCTCGCGATGAACCAGGGACTCTACAACGGCTTCCTCGCGGCCGGGCTCGGGTGGGGGCTGCTGGCCGGGGCGGACGGCCATGTCGTGAAGGTATTTTTCCTGTCGTGCGTGATCATCGCGGGCGTGTTCGGCGCGGCGACGGCCAGCCGGAAAATCCTGTGGGTGCAGGCCGTGCCCGGCGCGCTCGCGCTGGGGCTGGTGTGCTGGGCGCACGGGTAGGGCGTGCCAGCCAGGTGCGCCGCCCTACCTCAAGGCGCTGCGAACCTCGGCGAGAGTGGCAAAAATCTCCGTCGCGCCAGCTGTCCGCAGCTCCTCCGCCGAGTGGGTGCCGGTGGTGACCCCGATGAAGCCGAGACCGGCGTTCTGCGCCGCGACCAGATCGTAGGGCGAGTCGCCGACGAGCGCGGTCGTGATGGCCTCGCCGCCGATCTGCGCCAGGGCGTGCGCGGTGAAACGGAGGTCAGGCTTGATCCAGGCGACGTCGCCGGCGCCGAAGACGCCCGCGAGCAGCGGGTCGAGGCCGAGGTGCGCGCAGACCTCGCGGGCGGCGTAACCGCGCTTGTTGGTCAGCACGGCGCAGCGGACGCCGGCGGCGTTCAATTCCGCCAGCAGCTCGCGCGCCCCGGGCAGCAGCGCGACGTCGTCGAGGTTGGTCGCATTCCAGTGCTCGATGAAAAGCGGCAGGGCGGCGGCGACATGCTCCCGGCCGGCGAGCCGGGCGATGGCCTCGTCGAGCCCGCCGCCGACCGCCGCGCGGACCTGCGCCAGGGTCGGCTCGGGCCGGCCAAGCTTCCGCATGGCGTAGGCATGGCAGCGGTGGATGGCGGCGAAGTGGTCGATGAGCGTGCCATCGAGGTCGAAGAGGACGGTGCGGTAGCGCATGGGCGGAAACACTGTGCCGGGCCGGCGTGGCCGTTGGCACGTTAAAAAATCAATTGGCGCACCGGCCCGCCTCATCCACGCTCCCCCGACCCATGCCCTCCACCGCCCCGACTGCCGCCCGCGCCGACACCGAGATGGAAGGCACGGTGCTGCGCGTCCGGATCGCCGGCGACTGGTCGATCAGCGGCGCGCGGCCGAATTGGACCGGAGTCCTGGCCGGCCGCGCCCCCCAGCGCGTGGTGCTCGCGGCCGACGCGCTCGGCGATTGGGACAGCTCGCTGCTCCTTTTCCTGTTCGAGGTGCAGCTCTGGTGCCGGCTCGCCGGCGCCTACTGCGACGCCAAGGCGCTGCCGGAGAAAATCCTCACCCTGCTCAAGCAGATGTCGGTCTCGCATGAGACCAGCGTGCCCTTCGACCGCTCGGAGAATTTCTTCACCGGGGTCGGCGAGGCGACGCTGGACGCGGTGCAGAAGGCGAGGGCATTCAGCCATTTCATCGGCGAGTGCGTGCTGGGCGTGAACCGGATGTGGAAGCGCCCGCAGAAATTCCGCTGGGCCGACGCGATCGAGGAGATGCAGAACTGCGGCGCGATGGCCCTGCCCATCGTGAGCCTCATCAGCTTCCTCGTCGGCGTGACGCTGGCCTACATCGGGGCCATCGTGCTGCGCCAATACGGCGGCGACATCTATGTGGCCGACCTGGTGGGCCTGTCGATGGTGCGCGAGATGGGGGCGCTGATGACCGGCGTGGTGCTGGCCGGGCGCACCGGCGCGGCCTACGCCGCCACGCTGGGCAACATGAAGGCCAACGAGGAGATCGATGCCCTCGAGACGCTCGGCATCCCCGCCATTGATTTTCTCGTGCTGCCGCGGCTGCTGGCGCTCTTCGTGATGATGCCGCTGCTCACGCTCTACGCCAACGCCCTCGGCATCGTCGGCGGCATGACGGTCGCCAGCGGCGTCCTATCCATCCCGCCGGCGGCCTACTGGGTGGAGTTGCTGACCATCGTGGACCTGTCGGACCTGTTTGTCGGCGTGACCAAGGGCGCGACCTTCGGCCTGATCATCGGCCTGTCGGGCTGCCTGCGCGGCATGGAGGCCGAGCGCAGCGCCGGCGGCGTCGGCCGGGCGGCGACCTCGGCGGTCGTCACCGCCATCCTGCTCATCATCGTGTCCAACGCGCTCTACGCGGTGATTTTCGACATCCTCGGCCTTTGAAATCATGAGCCCCGCCCCCGCCAGTTCCGCTCCCGCCCCGGCCGCCATCGAGGTGACCGGCCTGTGCTGCGGCTACGAGGGCCGCACCGTGCTCAAGGACGTCAGCTTCACCGTCCAGCGCGGCGAGGTGCTCTTCGTGATCGGCGGCAGCGGCTGCGGCAAGAGCACGCTGTTGCGCCACTTGGTCGGGCTAAACGCGCCGATGGCGGGCGAGGTGAAGTTCTTCGGCCAGTCGTTCACCGCCGCCGACCTCGCCACGCGGCGCGGCCTGCTCAAGACCTTCGGCGTGCTCTACCAGGGCGGCGCGCTCTGGAGCTCGCTCACGTTGCGGCAGAACGTGGCGCTGCCGCTCGAGGAGCACACCGCGCTCTCCGGGCGGGAGATCGCCGAGCTCACCAGCCTGAAGCTCGCGCAGGTCGGCCTGACGGGCTTCGAGGACTACTATCCCTCCGAGATCAGCGGCGGCATGAAGAAGCGCGCCGGCCTGGCCCGCGCGCTCGCCCTCGATCCCGCCATCGTGTTTCTCGACGAGCCCTCGGCCGGCCTCGACCCCATCACCTCGCGCAAGCTGGACGACCTCGTGCTGCAGCTCCGCGACACCTTTGGCACCACGCTGGTCGTGGTGTCGCACGAGCTGGCCTCGATCTTTGGCATCGCCGACCGGGTGATCATGCTCGACCGCGATGCGCAGGGCCTCATCGCCGAGGGGCCGCCCGCCCACCTCGCCGCGCACTCGCGCGATCCGCGCGTGACTGAGTTCCTCCTGCGGCGCGACCGGCCGCCGTCCCCCGCCGCCCGCTGAAAAACCTGTCCAAGCCCCGCCAATGCCCTTAAGCGTCTCTTCCCCGTGAAAACCAAGGTCAGTCCAGCCGCCGTCGGCATCTTTGTGATCGGAGCCCTCGCCCTCGGCCTGATCGGGCTGCTGTCCTTCGGCAGCCTCAGCCTCTTCAGCAAGCCGCACCGCTTCATGGTGTATTTCGACGAGTCCATCCACGGCCTCGACCTCGGTTCGCCGGTCAAGCTCCGCGGCGTGCGCGTCGGCCGGGTGGTGGACCTCGCGGTGAACTACGACGATGCGGCCAACAAGTCCGTCGTGGCCGTCACCTGCGAGCTGACGCGCAACGTCATCACCGACGAGAAGGGCGTGACCCAGAAGATCGCCGGCCCGGCCGACATCCAGACGATGGTGGACCACGGCCTGCGCGCGCAGCTCGGCGTTCTCGGCCTCGCCACCGGCCTGCTGTTCGTGGAGCTCGATTTCGAGGACCATGACCATGCCCCGGCGCCCAAGCCCGATCCCGCGCAGAAATACGTGGTCATCCCCGCCATGGCCTCGGCCATCTCCCAATACCAGGCCAGCATCAGCGAGATCCTGAGCGACCTGCGGAAGGTGGATTTCGCCGGCATCTCCCGCGACACGAAGAACCTCCTCGCCACCGCCAACCGCAAGCTCGGCGAGGCGGACGTGAAGGGCCTGAGCGACAAGGTCGGCGCGGCCGCCGAGGCCGTCACGACCTTCATCAACTCGCCCGAGGCCAAGCAGACCTTCCTCAACCTCAACGCCGCCCTCACCGACCTCCGCGTGGTGCTCGCGCGCATCGACGGCAACGTCGGCCCGATCAGCGCCGAGCTGAAGCAGACGCTCGCCGACGCGCAGGCCGCGCTGAAGAGCCTCGACGCCACCGCGACCACCACGCAGCGCTTCATCGCCGCGCAGGGCAGCGTGGGCGACGAGGCCACGAGCGCGCTGCGCCAGCTGGCCGACGCGGCGGCCGCGCTGGAGCGGCTCTCCGACGCCATCACGCGCAACCCCAGCTCGCTCATCGTCGGCAAGAAAAGGCCCGAACAGCCATGAACCCACTTTCAAGCCATCCAGCCCTCCCCGCCCGCGGCCCCGCCGCGGGACGGGCCCTTCGTAGCTCCATTCTATGGAGCGTAGTAGGGAGCCTGCTGCTCGCCGCCTGCCGCCTGCCCACCCCGCAGGCCGACCCGGTGCGCTATTTCACCCTGAGCGGCCCGGTGGCCGGGGCGACCGGCGGCGCCACCGTGCGTCCGGTGCAGCTCGCCGGCCACCTGCGCGGCCGGCAAATGGCGGTGCGCACCGCCGCCAACGAGGTGGTCTACCTCGAGGAGGTGCGCTGGGCGGAACCGCTCGACGAAGCCATCACGCAGGTGCTGCGCGCCCGCGCCGGCGCGGGCGGGGCCGGCAGCACGGTCGCGGTCCAGATCCAGCGCTGTGAGCTCAACCGCGCCGAGGGCAACAGCGTCCAGGTCGCCGCCACCTACGCGATCACGCCGAAAGACGGCGCAGTGAAGCACGGCACGTTCAGCTCCGGTCCGCGCACTTGGGACGGACAGGATGCCGGTGCCCTCGTCGGGCAGATCCGCGACGCCGTCAACGAACTCGGCGACGCGATTGCCGCGGCGCTGGACGGCAAGTGAGGCACCATGCATCGACATCCTGAGCGCAGCGAAGGATCCAAAGGGACTTTCTCCATGCTTTCCGGCTGCAAACCTCCGGCTGGATTCTTCGCTGCGCTGCCAATGAACTCCCTTGTTTGTCATTCTGAACGAAGGGAAGAATCCATCGGCACAAACGCCTGCGGATATCGTGATGGATGCTTCGCTGCGCTCAGCATGACAATGACTTGGAATGTTCAATGGCGAGCCCCACGCCAGCCTCGCGGCTTGCTGTCCAGTCTCAGAATGACAATTTAACATGGCCTCCGTCGAATCCAAGCTTCGCGACCTGCTCGAGCTCGCCCAGGTGGTGCTCGATGATTTGCCCGTCGGCCTGCTGGTGCTTTCCTCCCACGGCAAGCCGCTGTGGTTCAACCGCGAGGCGGAGGTCGTCTGCGCGGTCTGGAACAAGACCCCGCTGCGCAAGGACGCGCTGCCGATGAAGCGCGACGACTTCGAGGTGCCGGCGGCCTTGTGGGCCGAGTGCGCGGCCTTGCTCGCGGCCGACAACCCGGACGGGGCGGTGCCCGAGCCCCGCATCCTCGATGAGGCCGAGAGCGGCTTGCACGCCGTCATCCGGCTCCAGCGCCGGCCCGGCCGCTCGGGCCCGCCGGCGTGTTTCCTGCAACTCGATTACCGCCGCCCGCGCGGCGACCGTGACCGGCCCATCTCGCCCGGGGCGCTCAGCCTGCTGTCGCGCCTGACCTTTCGCGAGCGCGAGGTGGCCCTGCGCATCCGCGACGGCCTGACGACCGAGGAAATCGCGAAGGAGCTCCGCCGCAGCAAGCTCACGATCAAGACGCAGCTCGCGGGGATTTTCCGGAAGCTCGGCGTCGCCAACCGCTCGCGCGTGACGGCGATGCTGAACCGGTGAACGGAGCCGCCTTGAACGAGCCTAGCGGAGCGCGGCCGCGATGCGGGCGAGGGCGGTGGTGACGTTCTCGCGGGAGTTGAAGGCGCTGATGCGCACGTGGCCTTCGCCGCACTTGCCGAAGCCGGCGCCGGGCGTGCAGACGACCTGGGCCTTGTTGAGCAGCAGGTCGAAGAACTCCCAGGAATCGCGGCCGGTGTTGACCCAGATGTAGGGGGCGTTGTCGCCACCGATGCAGGTCATGCCGAGCTTGGTCACCGCCTCGCGGATGAGCTTGGCGTTGCCGAGGTAGAAATCCGTCAACTCGCGCGTCTGCTTCTGGCCTTCGGGCGTGTAGACGGCGGCGGCGGCCTTCTGCACGGGGTAGGAGACGCCGTTGAACTTCGTCGTGTGGCGGCGGTTCCAGAGTGCGTGGACGGCATGCTCGGCGCCGGCGGCGTCGCGGGCCTTGAGGGTTTTCGGGACGACGGTGTAGGCGCAGCGCAGGCCGGTGAAGCCGGCGAGCTTGGAGTAGCTGCGCATCTCGATGGCGACGTCGCGCGCGCCCTCGATCTCATAGATGGAGCGCGGGATGCCGGGCGTGCGGACGTAGGCCTCGTAGGCGGCGTCGAAGAGGATGATCGCGTTGTTTTTCTTCGCGTAGGCGACCCACGCGGCGAGCTGCGCCTTGGTGGCGACGGCGCCGGTCGGGTTGTTGGGGAAGCAGAGGTAGATGAGGTCGGTGGGCGTGGACGGCGGCGAGGGCACGTAGCCGTTGGCGGCGGTGGACTCGAGGTAGGTGATGCCGGTGTAGCGGCCGTCCACGTTGGCGCCGGTGCGGCCGGCCATGACGTTGGTGTCGACGTAAACCGGATAAACCGGGTCGGGGATGGCGAGCTTGGTGGCGGCGGCGAAGATTTCCTGGATGTTGGCGACGTCGCACTTCGAGCCGTCGCTCACGAACACCTCGTCGGGCTCGACGTGGGCGCCGTGGGCCTTGAAATCGTGCTGCGCAATGGCCTCGCGGAGGAAGGCGTAGCCCTGCTCGGGGCCGTAGCCCTTGAAGGTGGCGCGGTTCGCCATCTCGTCGGTGGCGGCGTGGAGCGCGCTGATGCACACGGGCGGGAGCGGCTCGGTGACATCGCCGATGCCGAGGCGGATGACCGGCTTGCCCGGGTGGGCGGCGACATAGGCGTTCACGCGCTTGGCGATGTCGGCGAAAAGATAGGAGGCCTTCAGCTTCGAGTAGTTGTCGTTAATACGGATCATGGAAGTGGAAAGTAGCGGGTGGGTGCCCCTCCTTCGCCCTGTTGGGCTGCGGAGGGCTCGTCCCCGGCACAAATGCCGAGGCGAGGAGGCTTGATAAAGCGAATCGCTTCTGGATAGTTCAAGTCCGTTCCGGGTCATGCAAAAGCTCGATAAAATCAACGACATGCGCGCTGCGGCCGCAGCTCTGCGCCAAGGCGGCCGGCGGGTGGCGTTGGTGCCGACGGCGGGGGCCCTGCACGCGGGCCATGCGAGCCTGATCCGGCTGGCGCGGGAGACGGGCGCGGCAGTCGTGGTGTCGGCCTTCGTCAATCCGCTGCAGTTCGGGCCGAGCGAGGACTTGGCCAAATATCCCCGCACGCCGTCGTCCGACGCCCTGTTGGCCGAAAGGGAAGGCGTGGACGTGCTGTTCGCGCCGTCGGTCGAGGAGATGTATCCGAAGGGATTTTCCACCCACCTGCAGGAGGAGGTCATCAGCAAGCATCTGTGCGGCATCGCGCGCCCGGCGCTCTTCCGGGGCATGCTCACGTGCTGGATGAAACTCTTTAACATCGTGCGGCCCGACACGGTCGTGATGGGCGAGAAGGACGCCCAGCAGGTCGCCGTGGTGCGTAAGGCCGTCGCCGACCTGTTGCTGCCGGTCGAGCTCCTGACCGGCCCGGCCGTGCGTGATGCCGACGGCCTGGTGGTGAGCGCGCGCAACAGTTACCTGACGCCGACGCAGCGTGAGGAGACGCTGGCGGTCCATGCGGCGTTGCGGAAGGCCCGGGAAATGGTCGATGCCGGCGTGAAAAGCGCGGACCGGCTGGTGGCCGAGGTCACGCACCTCATCGCGGCCAAGCGGCGGTTGCGCGTGATCTATATTTCGGTGGTGGACCGCCACACGATGGAGCAACTGCGGGAGGTCGTGCCCGGCCAGTGCCTCATGGCCATCTCATACTGGGTGGATGAGGTGCGGCTGACGGATAGCATGCCGCTGTAAGGCCGTGCCGGGCCGCAGCCCGTCAGCGCCTGACGACGTGCCGGGCGGACACAAGTTCCGCCCCTACAAACAAGCTTCGGGAAGCCTGTGAATAACCTGTCAGTCGCCGCAAAATTTCACTCTGGCGACACCCGGATTCCGATGGTGTGAACTGCCTGTGCCGATCCGAGCAACGCGGCGGCTCCACCTTGCTCCAGCCAATCAGGCTTCGTTGATATGACCGCGACCCCTTGGGCCATTAGCCCATGTGATTGCGCAACCTGCTGGCGGCAATCGGGTAAAAAATGTCATGCGGGCGAAACAGAATGGACCGCCTTGATGCGCCGGGCGTTTCCCTGATTATAGGCTAGGCGCAACGCCGAGGCCTCGACACGCCGACCACCCGCCCGAGCTGGGTGTTTACGATGGGCTCGGTGGCCTTGCAGCGGGTGTGAATGAAAACCATGAACGCCGGCCGCTCAAAACCCGGCGGGGCGCGTCTGCGGGGTTGTATTTTTGACGCAACTTTGTGA
>Ga0268298_10001646_pt1 | contig 25862 bp, 25 predicted proteins | sample WWTPWeurt_MetaG_FD_194462 | JGI IMG/M metagenome (GOLD analysis project Ga0268298, IMG submission 194462) | Activated sludge microbial communities from WWTP in Nijmegen, Gelderland, Netherland - WWTP Weurt | ecosystem: Engineered > WWTP > Aerobic digester > Activated sludge | place...
TTCTCGGTGCAGAACCTCGCCGACATCCGCAGGGTGTGCGACGAGTTCGGGCTGATGCTGGTGATGGACGCCAGCCTGCTCGCCGACAACCTGCACTTCATCAAGGAGCGCGAGGAGGCCTGCAAGGGCCTGAGCATCCGCGACATCACCCGCCGCATGGCCGACCTGTGCGACGTGATCTACTTCTCCGCGCGCAAGCTCGGCTGCGCGCGCGGCGGCGGCATGTGCATCCGCAGCGAGGAGCTGTACCGCCGCATGCGCGGCCTGGTGCCCCTCTACGAGGGCTTCCTGACCTATGGCGGCATGTCGGTGCGCGAGATGGAGGCGCTCACCGTGGGCCTCGAGGAGACCATGGACGAGGAGGTCATCAACCAGGGCCCGCAGTTCATCGGCTTCATGGTCGACGAGCTCGTCAAGCGCGGCATCCCGGTGATCACCCCCGCCGGCGGCCTGGGCTGCCACATCAACGCGATGCAGTTCGTCGACCACATCCCGCAGGCGCAGTACCCGGCGGGCGCGCTCGCCTCGGCGCTCTACCTCGCCGGCGGCATCCGTGGAATGGAGCGCGGCACGCTTTCCGAACAGCGCGAGCCTGACGGCAGCGAACTCTTCGCCAACATGGAGCTGGTGCGCCTGGCGCTGCCGCGGCGGGTGTTCACGCTGTCGCAGGTCAAGTACGCGGTGGACCGCCTCGAGTGGCTGTACGCCAACCGGCGCCTGATCGGCGGCCTGGTGTTCACCGAGGAGCCGGAGATCCTGCGCTTCTTCTACGGCCGCCTCGCGCCGGTTTCCGACTGGCAGAACGAACTCGTCGCGCAGTTCCGCAAGGACTTCGGCGACAGCCTCTGACGCCGTCCGGCGGCGCCGTCAGGCGCGGAGCCGCCGGGCGCGGAGCCGCCGGGCGCCAAAGGCACGATGCCGCGGCATGCCGCCCGGATGCGGACGCGCGCATCCCGGTGGTGTCTTGGGGGTGCGATAATGTCGGTCTCGCAGCCTTCTGGAGGCCTTCATGCTGAAGTCCCATGCGGTACTTGAATCGCGTCGTCCGTCGCTGTCCGCCTCGGTCGCAGCCGCAGTGCTCGCGCTGGGTGTCGCCCTGCCCGGAGTGGCCGTGGCCGAGACGGTGGGCCACGTCGACACGGCGTTCAAGCTGATCGGCCGCAACCACCAGGTCGTGGTCGAGGCTTTCGACGATCCCTCCGTCAAGGGCGTGGCCTGCTACGTCTCGCGCGCGCGCACCGGCGGTCTCAAGGGAACCTTCGGCCTCGCCGAGGACACGTCCGACGCCTCGGTCGCCTGTCGCCAGGTCGGCGACATCTCCTTTTCCGGTCCGCTGCGCGAGCAGGAGGAGGTGTTCTCGCAGAGCGCCTCGATCCTGTTCAAGAAAGTGCGCATCGTGCGCATGGTGGACCCGAAGCGCAACACGCTGGTCTATCTCGTCTACAGCGACAAGCTGATCGAGGGCAGCCCGCAGAACAGCGTCACCGCCGTGCCGGTCCCGGCTGCGCTCGCCATCCCGCTGCGTTGAGCGCCCCGCACGCGAGGCCTGTGCGCGGTGCGCCGCGCCGGCTTGCGGCTGCAGCGAAGGCGCGAACCCATGCGGAGGCGCGGGTGCGCATGTCGGCGCCTCAGCCGCCGCCCGGCTGCGACAGGCGGCGCGCGAGTGCTCCGATCTCCGCCGCCAAGCCCGGCGCGGCGCGGGGTGCTGCGGCGGCGAAGGTCTCGACCAGGCGCGCCACCACGCTCTCATGCGGCAGGCTGACGCCATAGTGCAGCGTGACGCCGGCGCGGAACAGCGCCAGGGTAGGGAAGTTCTCCACGTCGAGATCACCGACGAGTTCGGCATCGTCTTCCACGTCCGCCCAGGCGAAAACGACGTCGCGCCTTGCCTCGGCGAGGCGCTCGAGCGTGGGGCGGAACTCGCGGCAGGTGCCGCACCACTGCGCGCACAGTGCGAGCACCACGAGGGGGGCGTCGGTCGCAGGCTGTGCGGCGAGCTGGTCCACCGGCAGGACCCGGGTGGGCGAGGCGGCGGTCGTGGCAGAAGCGGTCGGCTGCGCAGGCGCGCCAGCGGGTGCGCCGCAGGGCGTGGCTCCGGAAGGCATGGGCGAGGAGCGCCCGGACTCCGCGGTGGAGGGGGCGGAAGACGCGGAGGGCTCGGCTGCGGGGGGGACGGGCGTGGCGTTCATGGCTCGGGCTTGGCGCCCGCCCGCGCGTGAGGCTCAGGCCGGGCAGACTTCCTGCATGCTGCACTTGGCGATGCCGAATTCGGTCTCGACCAGCAGCGGATAGGCGGCGCCGCCGAAGCGGCCCGAACTCGCGATGTTATAGCCGATCACGCTTCCGGGCACGCGTCCGACGAGCACGCGACAGCCGATGCGGAAACCGGCGCCGATCGCGTGGCGGATCGCGCGTTCGGCGGTGTCCAGGGCGGAACGGGCGCCGGCGGCCTTGCGGCGACCCTCGAGGACGGTGAGCGAGCGGGGGTACATGGTCTCCTCCTGCTGGGCGATTGGCGGAACGCCGTGATTTAACGTTGACGTTAACGTTAAATCCGCTCCACATCAAGAGCCTTGTCCACCGGCGCGGGCGGGACGGCGGGGGTCAGCGCACGGAGGCGTTGGTCTTGCGCTGGGGTACGAAGCTCACCTTGTGCGCCACCACGGTGTCGCGCATCTTCGCCACGTGGGGACGCAGCGCGCCGATGACGTGCATCTCGCAGCGCTTGCAGTCGAACTTCAGCGTCAGCGTCTCGTCGCCATTGACCAACTGCATCGGGTCGGGGCGGATGCCCTTGACCTCCTTCGGACACAGATTGAAGCTGTAGCGCAGGCAGTGCTTGGTGATCATCAGCGAGACGTCGTCGCGCTCCTCGTTGGCCTCGTATGCGGCGGCGATCAGCTTGACGCCGTGGCGGGCGTAAAAGGCGCGCGCCTTGTCGTTCGACACGTTGGCGAGGTAGCTCAGCGCGTCCTGCGGGTAGGGCACCGGCGGCTCGACCGGCGCGGCCCGCAGCGGGCGGGCGTGGGCCGCGAGGCGGCCGGCCTCGAGCCGCTCCACGGCATCGCGGCGCAGTGCATTGAGCTGTCCGGCGGGCAGGAAGGGCGCGGCGGGCAGGTCGAGCACGAGCTCGCCTGCGCTGAAGATCGTGTTGCCCAGCTTGCCGAGGTGCTCGCGCAGGGTGGCGAGTGCACGCTCGGCGTTCTGTGCCGGCTCGAAGGCGGCGGCAAGCGTCGCGGTGACGGCGACGCCGTCCTCGTCGGTCAGGGTCAGCGCGAAGCCGTCGTGGGTGGCGGCGAAACGTGCATCGACACGGATGCGGCGCTCGGCCGACTTCTTCCCCAGCGCGCGCTCGAATTCGTGGTCATGGTTGCGGAACAGCGAGGTGCCGGGGACCAGGTCGGTCGGCAGGGGGTCGGCAGGGAAGATGCGGTCGATGCCTTCGCCGCCGCCGTCCGCCTCGGCGCGGTTCACCCGCAGGCCGGTGAGCTCGCCCTTGGGGTCGTACCAGGTCAGGCCGTCGGCGTTGTGGATCGGCGCCGCGCGCTCGACGTCGAAGAACTTGCGCCCCTTGGTGTCGATCTTCTTTACGCGGCCGATGGGCTCGCCGACGAACTTGGGCGATTCGAACGCCTCGATGCCGTGGCGGCGATCGTTGGTGAAGTAGTCCGTGTAGCCGCGGTTGAAGGTCTTGTCGGCCTGCGGGGTGAAGAAGAAGAAGGTGCGTCCGCTGGAGGCGCGGCGATATCGGGCGCCGTCGGTGTCCGGGTGCTCGAGGATCTCGTCGATCAGCGTGCGGTAGTGCGCGGTGATGTTCTTGACGTAGGAGAGATCCTTGTAGCGGCCCTCGATCTTGAACGAGCTTACCCCCGCGGCGGCGAGCGCGCGCAAGTTGGCGCTCTGGTTGTTGTCCTTCATCGACAGCATGTGCTGGTTGCTGGCGACGGTGTGGCCGTCCTTGTCCTTGAGGTCGTAGGGCAGCCGGCAGGCCTGCGAGCACTCGCCGCGGTTGGCGCTGCGCCCGGTGTGCGCGTGGCTGATGTAGCACTGGCCGGAGAAGGCCACGCACAGTGCGCCGTGCACGAAGTATTCGAGCTGGCAGGTGGTGGCCGCGGCGATCTTCTTCACCTCGTTCAACGACAGCTCGCGCGCCAGCACGATCTGCGAGAAGCCCACGTCCTGCAGGAAGCGCGCCTTGCTCGCGTCGCGGATGTCGGTCTGGGTGCTGGCGTGGAGCTGGATCGGCGGCAGGTCGAGCTCGAGCAGGCCCATGTCCTGCACGATGAGCGCGTCGACGCCGGCATCGTACAGTTGCCAGATCAGCTTGCGCGCCGGCTCGATCTCGTGGTCGAAGAGGATGGTGTTGGTGGCGACGAAGACCTCGGCGTGATAGCGGTGGGCGTGCTGCACGAGGCGCGCGATGTCCTCCACCGAGTTGTCCGCGGAGGAGCGCGCGCCGAAGGCCGGGCCGCCGATGTAGACCGCGTCCGCGCCGTGGTCGATGGCCTCGATGCCGAAGTCGGCGGTCTTGGCGGGGGCGAGGAGTTCGAGGGTGTGGCGGTCGATGCTCATCGGTGGTTGAAGTGCGCAAGCGCTTGATTGGAAAGGCCGCGATGATAACAAGGTGTGCGCCGGCAGGTGCGCCCGACCGCAAAAAAGGCGCGCCGCCGGTGCTGGCGGCGGATCGCACGGTGCGCCCGTGCCCGCGCCTATCCTTGCGCCTGCGCCACTTCGAGCCGGCGTGCCAGTTCGGCGGCGAAGTTCGCGGCCGCGTCCGGGGTTGCGCCGAGGAAGAGTTCGGGCTCGATGGCCTCCAGCTCCATCAGCGCCGGCCGACCCTCGTGGCTCACCAGGTCGACCCGGGCATAGGTGGTCGCCGCGGGCGCCTGCGCGAGCACGGCCTCGGCCAGCCTGCGCTCGGCCGCGGTTGGCGTGTGCGCATGCACCGTGCCGCCGTACAGGTCCTGCACACGATAGTCGCCTGCGGCAGGGCGTTTGCAGATGGCATGGGAAAAGACCCCGCCGAAGTAGATCATCGACACCTCGCCCGCCTCTGCGATGCTGTGCACGAAGGGCTGGACCATGACGTCGCCCGCTGCGACCAGGTCCTCCAGATGCGCGCGGCAGGCGGGGTCGTCGGCCCTGGCGCGCAGGGCGCCGATGGCGCCGATGGACACCGCGGGCTTGACCACCACCTCGTCCCAGCCCTGCGCGGTCAGCCGTGCGCCGGCGGCGGTGTCACCGCGTTCGATCCACAGCGTGGGCACGGTGGCGACGCCGCCGGCCGCGAGTTCGCGCAGGTAGCCCTTGTGGCTGTTCCACGCGATCACGGCTACCGGGTTGACGAGATGGGTGAGCGCGCTGGTGCGCTCGGCCCAGGCCAGGAAAGCGTCGAGGTGGCGGAAGTAGTCCCATGGCGTGCGTACCACCACGAGGGGGTACGCGGCCCAGTCCTGTTCGCTGTTCCAGGGCGGCACGTCGGCGACGATGCCGCGCTGCGCGAGGGCGTCGACGAGCAGGTGGGTTTCGGGATCCGGCTTGGCCATCGTGGCGCCGGTGACGAGGGCGATGCGCGGGTGGTGGAGCATGGGCAGGCCTGTTCGGGAGGTGTCGAGCGCGGACCGCATGGGCCCGCGTGCCGGCAGGGAGTTTACCGGGCGTTCGCCGTGTTCGTTTTCCGGTTGCGGAGGAAGGGCAGCAAGACCAGCAGCCCGACCGCGTCGGCGAGCCAGTCGAGCGGATCGCCGACGCGGTAGGCGGTGGTCGACTGCGCCACCTCCATCGCCGCGCCGTAGGCCAGCAGCCCGGCCGCGAGCAGGCCGACGCGTTGTGGCCAGGCGGCGACGCCGAGGATCGCGAGGCCGGCGAAGAGCAGGGCGTGCTCGACCTTGTCCTGCCAGGAGAACAGCTTGATCACCGGCTCGATCGGCATCAGCGCGAGCCAGAAGGCGCCACCGAGGGCGGCGATGAAGAGCGCGCGCAGCAGCGTGCGAACGGATGTGGGCATCTGTGGTCCGAAAAAGCGGTTGGCTGCCTGTCGGTGGTGCGGCGCGCACAGCAGCGCTGGGAAGGTGGCGGCGGTTCGGTGTCATGCGTCGATGGCTGGCGGAGCTTAGCGGCAAATGCGCGGCGCGTGGTGCGGCGCGCAATAACCTGGGGAGATGACCCGATGCAGGATGGCAAAGTTCGCGAACTTTCGAGCTCGCGCACGCGCGCAGCGCTGCGCGTCGCGCTGCTCGCCGGCATGCTCGCCGCCGGCAGCATGCACGCCCCGCTCGCGGGCGCGACCGGCATGGTGTATCCGAGCGAGACGGGGCCGCTGCGCGTGACCGAGGTCGCGCGCGGTTTGGAGAGTCCGTGGGCGCTCGCTTTCCTCCCCGACGGTCGCATGCTGGTGACCGAGCGCCCGGGGCGGATGCGCATCGTCGATACGGCAGGGCGGGTGTCGGAACCCATCGCCGGCGTGCCCGAGGTCCATGCGCGCGGGCAGGGCGGCCTGCTCGACGTTGCGCTCGCGCCCGACTTCGACCGTGACCGCCTGATCGTGTTCTCCTACGCCGAGCCGACCGCGCGGGGAGCGCGCACCGCCGTGGCGCGCGCGCGGCTCGACGTCGACGGCCTGCGCCTCGAGGACGTGCGCCGCATCTTCGCGCAGGACGAGGATCCCGCGGGCAATCACCACTGGGGCTCGCGCCTGGTGTTCGGGCGCGACGGCCGCCTGTTCGTGACCCTGGGCGATCGGTTCCACCACCGCGAGCGCGCGCAGGCGCTCGACAGCCATCTCGGCAAGGTGGTGCGCATCGATCCCGACGGCGGCGTGCCCGCCGACAACCCGCTCGTGGGGCGTGCAGGCGTGCGCGGCGAGATCTGGTCCTGGGGCCACCGCAACGTGCAGGGTGCGGCCTTGCACCCGCGCACCGGCGAGCTGTGGACCCACGAGCACGGCCCGCAGGGCGGCGACGAGATCAACCGCACCCTGGGCGGGCGCAATTACGGCTGGCCGGAGATCACCTACGGCCGCGAATACGTCACCGGTCGCAAGATCGGCGCCGGCAGCGAGCGCGAAGACGTGGCGGCGCCGGTGCTGCAATGGACACCCTCGATCGCCCCCTCGGGCATGGCCTTCTATACCGGCGATGCCTTCCCGCAGTGGCAGGGCAACCTCTTCGTCGGCGCGCTCAAGTTCCAGCTGCTCGCCCGCCTGGTGCTCGATGGCGAGCGCGTGGTGCGCGAGGAGCGCCTGCTCGAAGGCCTGGGGCGGATCCGCGACGTGCGCCAGGGGCCGGACGGCCGCCTGTGGCTGCTCGACGAGAGCGCCGGGCGGGTGCTGCGGATCGATCCGCAGTGAGCCGGGACCGCGCAGGAGCCGGCGGTCTGCCGCGCCCGGCCCGCCTCAGCCCGCCTGCTTGATCGCCAGCACCGCCTGGTTGCGCAGGGTGCGCAGCATGGCGAGCTCCTGCTCGCCGATGCGCAGCTCTCCGGCGCGATCCTTGTCGGCGTAGATCATCGCCACCGGGCGGCCCTTGATCGTCAGCGGGAACAGCACGAAGGTGCGCGCCGCCACCGACCTGCGGTACCAGGCCGGCACGCGGGCGGCGATCTTGGGGTCGTCCACGTCGCTGATCAGCACGTCCACGCCGCGTGCGGTGGCCACGTTGAAGACGTTGTCGGGCTGGGCCGAGAGGCTGAAGCGCAGCTGCCTGGCGAGCTCGCCCACCTCGGGGCCGAAGCCGAAGCGCCCGCACATGGCGTTGCTGCGCGCGTCGCGCACGCACAGCAGCACGCGCTTGAAGCCCATCGCGCGGTACATGGTCTCGAGGATGATGCGCAGCACGTCGTTGAGGCGGAAATCCTCGACCAAGCTGTTGCTGATGTCCTGGATGCCTGCGCTCAGCACGGCCTGCGGGTCGGCGGCGCGCTGGCCTTCCGCACCGCCCTCGGCGGGCAGCGACTGCTCGAGCAGCGCGGAGGCGGGCATCAGCGTGGCGTCGACCCGTGCGCCCTCCGCCGGCGTGCTGCCGTCGATGAAGTGACGCAGGTTGCGCCCGAAGCGCGTCTGCGCGAGGCTTACCTTGACCACGCGGGCGAATTCGCCGATCTCGTCGACCGCGCTGCGCAGGTGCTCGCGCGCCTCGCGCGCAGGCACCGGCACGGCCTCGTCGAAGCGCGCGGCGATGTCGGCCAGCGCACGCTCGCGCTCGGCGGGGGCGAGGCGCGACACCGCATCGCAACAGGCGTTGGCGCAGGCGGCCAGGCTCTGCAGGCGCTCGTCGGCACTGCGCGGCGCATGGACCGGGCCCTCGGGCAGGGTGCGCATGCTGTTCTGGATCAGCTCGGGGAAGCCCCAGGCGCGCGCGAGCGCGATGCCGAGTTCCTCGTAGCCGGCGCCGAGCACGCGCTGCGCCGCGCTCTCCTCGCTGCAGCCGTGCTGCTGCACGACGCGGCGGATGTCCTCGCTCTCCTCCGGGAAGTAGAACTGGCACAGCAGCCTGCCCAGATTGTGGAACACCGCGCAGATATAGCTCTGCTCACCGTCGCGCAGGCGCAGGCGCCGGGCGAGTTCGCGCGCGAACAGGCCCGCCAGGCAGGCGCGCAGGAACTCCTCCTGCAGTTGGCTGGCGTTGGACTTGTTCTGCAGGTGCTCGAAGAGCAGCACGGTGATCGCGATGTTGCGCACCGCATCGAAGCCGAGCACCACCACCGCGCGCGAGATCGTGCTGATGCGCCCGCCGCCGGCGGGGCGGAAATGCGCGGAGTTCACCACCCGCAGCAGCTTGTTGGTGAGGCCGAAGTCGCGCAGGATCAGTGCCGACAGGGTGCCCACGCTCTCCGATTCGCTGGCCGCGATGCGGTTGATCGCCACTACCGATTCGGAGAGTGCGGGAAAGTCGCCGCGGTGCTTCATGCGGCGCATCAGGAAATCCACCGCGCCCGGCCTGGCCTCGCTGCCGGCCTCCGGGTCGGTCTCGGCGGGCTGGCGCCAGGCTTCGAGCGCGAGGCGGAACTCGGCGGCGTCGGCAAAGCGCGCGAGCGGGTCGAGCGCGGCGGCACGCAGCGCGATCGCGGCCAGGGCCTCGTCGACCGGGGGGCAGTCCGCGGGCAGGGTGACGGGTGTGCTGCGCGTGCGCTCGAGGACCCTCTTCACGCCGCCCTCGCGCGCCAGCGGACGACCGGCGAGCAGCTCGATCAGCAGCACGCCGGCGGCGAAGACGTCGTTGCGCGGGCCGATCTCGCGGCGCTCGATGTACTCCGGCGCCATGTAGCCCGGAGTGCCCGAGAGGCCTTCGCTGGCGCCCGCGGCCTCGATGCGGCGGGCGATGCCGAAATCCATCACGCGCGCATGGCCGCCGGCGTCGAGCAGCACGTTGCTGGGCTTGAGGTCGCGATGGATCACGCCCTGCGCGTGCGCCTCGGCGAGCGCGGCGAGTATCTCCAGCATGCGCTCCACGGCCTCGCCGGCAGGCAGCGGCCCGCGCCGGTCGAGCAGCGCGGCCAGGCTTTCGCCGGGCACGTACTCGAACACCAGGTAAGGATCGCCGCCGTCCTCGCCGGCCTCGCCGGCCTCGAACACCGGGACGATGCCGGGGTGGCGCAGCCGGCTCACCGCGCGCGCCTCGGCGAGCAGCGAGGCGTTGTCGTGGCCGGGGCGGGGGCCGAGGTGCAGCGCCTTGAGCGCCACCTCGCGCTCGAGCTGCGGGTCCCACGCCAGGTGCACCAAGCTCTGTGCGCCGCGGCCGAGTTCGCGGCGGATCTCGAAGCGGCCGATCGTGCGCGTCATCGTACCCCCTCCGCCGCCGTGCCGGCGCCGGATCGGGAGCGTCGGAGCCGCGCCACGGCGCGGGTCGTGCCGCGCTTTCGTGGCATGATCGCGAACCTTTCGAGCACGGATGGATGAGCCAGGATGGAAAGTCCCTTCAAAGGCAAGACCGGTCTGCGCCGGATCTTCAACGCGGCCCGCTATTCGATGGACGGACTGCGCGCAGCCTACCGGCACGAGGATGCCTTCCGCCAGGAAATATGGCTCACCCTGGTCGCGGTTCCGCTCGCGCTGTGGCTGGGCGAGGGTGCGGTCGAGCGCGCGCTGATGATCGGCAGCGTCCTGCTGGTGCTGGTGGTGGAATTGCTGAACTCGGCTGTGGAGGCGACGGTCGACCGGGTGTCGCTGGAGCGGCACGAGCTGGCCAAGCGCGCGAAGGACGTCGGCAGCGCGGCGGTGCTGCTCGCACTGCTCCACGCTGCCGTGGTGTGGGGCTTGCTGCTGTTCTGAAAGGGCCGATGCGGGCCGGGTGCGACGGGATCAGGCCGACCGCGGACCCCAGCTGCGCACCGGACCGGTGTCGATGTGCACGAAGTCGGAGTCGGGGTAGTAGCCGACGCCGCCGCCGCCGAGCGCGAGCGCGGCGTCGCGCAGGCGGGCGGTATCGACGCCCACCAGGCGGATGTCGATCGCCTTGCCGTCCATGTGCAGGCTGCGCCTGGCCACCCCGCCGCCGCGTGTCTTGCGCAGCATGGTGTTGGTGGTCGGCGAGCGGTAGCCCGAGATGATCTCGAAGGTGTTTCCGCCGCACGCGAGGCTCAATGCGTGAAGCATGTCATAGAGGCGCGGATCCATCCGTGTAGACTCTCCGGTCCGAAAGTCGCGCAAGAGCCAGTCGATGCGCTGCAGGGCGGGCTGGATGTAACCCTGGCGGTTGCGGAAGGCGACGCTCAGGCGCTCGTCGGTGTGAGTGTGGCGGAAGTCGAGTTGCGGGTCGCGCTGGGCGGCCTGGGCGGCGGCCGAAAGCCCCAGCGGCAGCGTGGCGAGGCCCTTGAGTAACAGGCGGCGGTGCGGCACGACCTGATTCCGGACGATCTTAGACATGGATAATAAGCAATCCGAACAAGTACTTGAGGCCGGAATCCTAATGCAAAGCAAGCCCGGTCTGGGCAAATGTTTTGTAACTGCCGCGGCCCTCGCCGCGCTGGCCCTCATGGCGTCCTGCGTGCATGCGACAGCGGCTGGCGAGGCCGCGGTGGTCGCGGTCGAGCCGGCCGCGAGCGACTCCGCGCTCGCGCTGCGCATCGAGCAGCGCCTGCGCGAGCGCGCCGCGACGGCCGACGACCCCATCGCGCTGTTCTACCTCGCGCGTGCCTACCGCTCGGTGTGGACCGAACCTGCGCGCGTGCACGCCCTGCTCGCGGCGGTCGAGGCGGTACGCGGGCATGGGCTGGATGCGGCGGATTTCGCCCCCGCCCGCCTGCGCGCCGGTGCCGTCCCCGCGGCCGATCCCGAGCGTGCGGCCGAGCGCGAGCTCTTGCTCACCGACACCCTGGCCGCGCTGCTCTTCCAGCTCCGCCATGGCAAGGTCGACCCGCGCGCGCTCTACCGCGAGTGGAACTTCACCCCGCCGCCCAGGCCCTACGAGCGTGCGGCCGAGCTTGCACGCGTGCTGCAGGCGCCCGATCTGGCCGCCGCGGTCGACGCGTACGCGCCGGACCTGCCGCTCTACCGCGCGCTGCGCGCCGAGCTGCTCGCCCAGCAAGGCCGGCTCGCCGTGGGCGACTGGCCCAAGGTCGCCGCCGGGCCCACCCTCAAGCCCGGTGCAAGCAGCTCGCGCGTGGCCTCGTTGCGCGCGCGCCTGGCCGCCGCGGGCGAGCGCGTGTCCGAGGCGCGCGACAAGTCCCACTACGACGAAGCTCTGGTCGAGGCGGTCAAGCGCTTCCAGGCCGCGCACGGCCTGCAGGCCGACGGCGTGCTCGGGGCGCAGACCCTGGAGGCGCTCAACGCCAGCCCGGCGCAGCGCGTGGCGCAGATCCGCGCCAACCTCGAGCGCCTGCGCTGGGTGGCGAGCGACCTGCAGGGCGACCGCCTGCTGGTGGACATCGTCGGCTACCACGCCGACCTCGTGCTCGACGGCCAGCCGGTGTGGTCCTCGCGGGTGATCGTCGGCAAGCCCAAGCGGCGCACCCCCTCGCTGCTCGACAGCGTCACCCATCTGGTGCTCAACCCGAAGTGGGTGGTGCCACCCACCATCCTGCGCGAGGACGTGATTCCGGGCGCAGCGCGCAACCCGTCCTATCTCGCCAACCGGCGCCTGCGCGTGGTCGATCGCAGCGGGCAGACGGTGGACCCCGCCACCATCGACTGGAGCGGGGCGCGCCAGAGCGGTTTTCCCTATCGCGTCGAGCAGCAGTCCGGTGCCGACGGCTCGCTCGGGCGGATCAAGTTCTCGCTCTCCAACCCCTACGTGATCTACCTGCACGACACCAACGCGCGCTCCCTGTTCAAGCGCGCCGAGCGTGCGCTCAGCTCGGGCTGCGTGCGCGTGGAGAAGCCCGAGGAGCTGGCGGTGCTGCTGCTCGCCGACAGCGGGCGCTGGAGCGCGCAGGCGCTGCAGGCGGCGCTCGACAGCGGGCGCACGCGCACCGTGGACGTGGGGCGCGACGTCAAGGTGTTGCTGCACTACGCCACCGCGGCGCTCGACGAGGCGGGCAGGGTGCTGCTGCGCAACGACATCTACGGCTACGACGCGGCGATCGTGGCCGCGCTCGATGCGCCCGCGCCGGCGCGCTGAAGCTGTGGCCCCCGGCACGCGCCGCGGTAAGCTCGCGGCAATGCCGGCGTAACACCGCTGTCTTGCGGCCCCCCTAGTCTGCGGGGCCATGAGAACGCTCGACTACACCACCGAAGACCTCTGCCGCGCGCCGCGCCTGCGCATCGCGCTTGTGACCGAGACCTGGGCGCCCGAGGTCAATGGCGTGGCCATGACCCTGGGGCGGATGGTCGACGGCCTCATCCGCCGCGGCCACGGCGTACAGCTCATCCGCCCGCGCCAGCGCCCCGGGGAGACCGCGGCGCACGGCGAGGGCCTGGAAGAGGTGCTCGCCCGCGGCCTGCGCCTGCCGCGCTACGACGGCCTCAAGCTCGGGCTGCCGGCGCGGGTGCGTCTCGTGCGCGAGTGGTCGCGCCAGCGCCCGGACCTGGTGCACGTGGCGACCGAGGGGCCGCTCGGGTGGACCGCGGTCACCGCGGCCAACAAGCTGCGCATCCCGGTCAGCTCCGACTTCCACACCAATTTCGACCACTACAGCGGCCACTATGGCATGGGCTGGCTGCGCCAGCCGGTGGCGGCCTACCTGCGCCGCTTCCACAACCGCAGCGCGGTGACCTTCGTGCCAACCGCGGCGCTCGCGGCGCAACTCTCGGCGCAGGGTTACCGCAGCGTGGAGGTGATCTCGCGCGGGGTCGACACCGCGCTGTATTCGCCGGCGCGCCGCGACGAGGCCTTGCGCCGTGCCTGGGGCCTACCCCCGGGCGGGCTGGCGGTGATCAGCGTCGGCCGCCTGGCGCCGGAGAAGAACCTCGGCCTCGCGATGCGCGCCTTCGCAGCGATCCGCCGCCTGCGCCCGGACGCGCGCATGGTCCTGGTCGGCGACGGCCCCCAGCGTGCGGCGCTGGCGCGCGCCCACCCCGACGCCGTCTTCGTCGGCATGCGTCACGGCGAGGACCTCGCCGCGCACTATGCGTCGGCCGATCTGTTCCTGTTCCCCAGTCTCACCGAGACCTTCGGCAACGTCACCCTCGAGGCGATGGCGAGCGGCGTATGCCCGGTGGCCTACGACTACGCCGCCGCCGCCGAGGTGATCCGCGACCTCGGCAACGGTGCCAGCGTGGCCTGTGGCGACGAAGAGGGCTTCATCGCGCGTGCCGTACAGATGGCCGGGGCCGAAGCGCTGCGCGCGGAGCTCGCGCGCGCCGCGCGCCGCAGCGCCGAGGCGATCGATTGGGAGCGGGTGAACGACCGCTTCGCCGCGGCCCTGCTGCGCGTGTGGCGGGCGGGAAGCGGCCGGCCCCTCGATTTGTCCGAACCCCGCCCGGAGGAGGCCTGAACCATGAGCAGCGTGCGCGCGATCTTCCTCTCCGATGTCCATCTCGGCACCCGTGCCTGTCAGGCCGAGCGCCTGCTCGACTTCCTGCGCGAGCACGAGTCGGACTACCTTTTCCTGCTCGGCGACATCGTCGACTTCTGGGCGATGAAGCGCAGCGTGCAGTGGGCGCCCAGCCACAACACCGTGGTGCAGAAGGTGCTGCGCCGCGCCCGCCACGGCTGCCAGGTGATCTTCATTCCGGGCAACCACGACGAGGCCTTGCGCGAGCATGCCGGCGTCGCCTTCGGCGACATCCGCGTCGAGTCGGAATGGATCCACCACACCGCCGACGGCCGGCGCTACTGGCTGGTGCACGGCGACGAGTACGACCAGGTCACCCGCCACCACCGCTGGGTGGCGCTGCTGGGTGACGTCGCCTACAACGCGTTGGTGCGCATCAACCTGCTGCTGTCGCGTGCGCGTCGCCTGCTCGGCGTGCCGGGATACTGGTCGCTCGCGGGCTACGCCAAGCAGAAGGTGAAGAAGGCGGTGAGCTTCATCTTCGACTTCGAGGATGCGGTCGCCCGCGCGGCGCAGCAGCGCGGGGTCGACGGGGTGATCTGCGGCCACATCCACTGGGCCTCGGATCGCCGCATCGGCGACGTCCGCTACCTCAACTGCGGCGACTGGGTGGATAGCTGCAGCGCGGTGGTCGAGCACCACGACGGCCGCATCGAGGTGCTGCAGTGGGGCGTGCAGGGCGCACAGGCGCTCGCTGCGCTGCCGGCGCTGCCCGCGCCGGCACCCGCTCGACCGCGGCCGGAACCGGTCCCGGCGGGTGCCGAGCGTATTTACCTGATGCCGGATATCTGAGCCCGCGAGGCCTCTCGGCCACCGCATTCGCGCCTTGTGGCGCTCCTGCATCGGCAGGGACAGTGGCGGGTTTCGGTAGGAGCGCCGCAAGGCGCGAAACTGGCTGCCGCGATGTACCGCTTCCCGCTGCCTGGGGCCAGCGGCCAGTCGGCTCAATCCTCGCGCTCGTCGCGCAGCAGGTCCCAGGCGATGAACATCCCCAGCGCGGCGTTCCCCAGCGCGAACAGTGCCACGACCGCGGTCGCCAGCGGCACCAGCGGCCAGCTGCGCAGCAGCCAGGCGAGCACGGCGGAGAGCAGGTTGAGCACGATCATCAGCCAGAAGCGGCGGTCTTGCGGGCGGTAGAGGCGAGAGAGCTTCATCGGCGGGGGCGGGAGAGATCGAGGCGAGGGTTTGCGTACGCATGATAGCGGCGGCTGGCGAAAAGCCGGGTCGCGCGGGCAGAATTTGATAAAACGCAAGTGCGAACAATTCGCATTACGATAATATCGCTCCCTGATCTTCCTGTTCGGGCAAGCCAGCCGTCGCCAGCCAGCCCGGGAACCCGACTTCCTGGAGCTTTCCATCGTGCTTCGTCTGCGCCCGCTCGCGGTGGCCGTCCTCGGCCTGTCCGCCTTCCCCGTTTCCAGCCTCGTCCATGCCGAGACCCTGCTCGGCGCCCAGACCGTCACCGCCAAGGGCTACGCCGCCGACACCCTGGAGACCCCGCAGGCGGTCGAGATCCTGCAGGCGCCGGCGGCCGGCGGCACGGTCGCGGGCGCGCTGCTGCGCGGCAAGCCCGGCCTGGCGGCGCAGTCGGACGGTGCCTGGGGGCAGAACCCGGTGCTGCGCGGGCTCAAGAAGGAAAGCGTGGTGGTGATGGTCGACGGCGTGCGCATGAACTCGGCGCAGCCGCAGGGCGCAATCGCCTCCTTCCTCGACCTCGGCCTGCTCGAGCGCGCCGAGGTGGTCAAGGGGCCGGGCTCGGTGCTGTACGGCAGCGGCGCGATGGGCGGGGTGGTCAACCTGATCACGCCCGATGTCGGCTTCAGCGCCGAGGAGGCGGTGGGCGGGCGCGTCGGCGCGCGCTTCTCCAGCGTGGACAAGGGCGTCGCCGGTGCCGCGCTGCTGACGCGCTCGAGCGCGCACGGCGCGCTGGTGCTGGGCGTGGCCGGGCGTGACGTGGACGACTACCGCAGCCCGGACGGCCGCGAGGATCGCACCGGTTACCAGTCCGACACGCTGCTGGCAAAGTACAAGCACAAGCTGAGCGAGGACCTGACCCTGCGGGTGAACCTGCAGCGGCATGAGGACGAGGATGTGTGGTATCCGGGATCGGCGCGCACCGGCGCCGGAATCCCCAAGCCGCTCGGCACCGCGACCATCCATTCTCCCGAGCAGCGCCGCGAGCTCTACGAGCTTGGCGTGGACGCGAAGCTGGGCGAGGGCACGCTGTCGGCCGAGCTCTACCGTCAGGAAGTGTTCCGCCAGATCCGCGCGTTCTCGTCGGCCAAGCAGCGCGACTATGTGCGAAACGACGTCCGCTTCGTCACCGATGGCGCGAAGGCGAAGTACCTGTTCCCGCTCGGCGCCGACCACCTGCTGACCGTGGGTGCCGACCTCTGGCGCATGCGCGGCGATCCGGAGCGCTACATCGACAACAATCCGCCGGCCTTCGACAACAACCTGCGCAACGATCCTTTCGACAAGGGCGAGATCGAGTCGGCGGGCGTCTTCGTGCAGGATGAGTTCAGTCTCGGCGATACCCGGATCGTCGCTGGGGCGCGTTTCGATCGCGTCACCGGTGACGCTGAACGCAAGGGCATGACGCAGACCACCGGGCTGGACAATGTCGACAACAACCTGTCGTGGTCGCTCGGTGCGATCCAGCCGCTGAGCGAGCGCCTGAGCGCCTACGCCAACCTCGGCCGCGCCTACCGTGCGGCGGACATGCGCGAGCGCTTCGAGGACTCGGCGCGCGGCGACGGCTACTTCCACGTCGGCAACCCGCAGCTCGACCCGGAGGTGTCGACCAGTCTCGAACTCGGCCTGAAGCAGGGCGGCGCCGGCCTGCGGTACCAGCTTGCCGCCTTCTATACGCGCATCGACGACTACATCGCCGGCCGTGTCACCGGGGCCGTGCATCCGCAGAACGGTCTGCCCTTCAAGCTCACCGAGAACCTCGACAAGGTCACGATCTACGGCATCGAGGGCAGCGCCAGCATGCCGGTCGGCGCCTTCGTCGCCGACGCGGGCTTCACCTGGCTGCGCGGCGAGAACCATCAGGACGACGAGCCGCTGTTCCAGATGCCTGCGCCCGAGCTGACCCTGGGGCTTGGCCAGGCGGCCGAACGTGGCTTCTGGTGGCGCGCGCAATTGCGCGCGGTCGCCGAGCAGGACCGCATCGCGACCCGCTTCTCCAACGGCACCGAAAACCCCACCGCCGGCTTCGTCACCGCCGACGCCGAGTTCGGCTGGCGCTTCGGCAAGCTCGGCGCCTTCGAATCCGCCGGGCTGGCCGTGCAGCTGAGCAACCTCGCCGACAAGCGCTATCACGAGCACCAGACCGAGGGCGTGTCCGGCAACGAACTCGCCGCGCCCGGCCGTGGCGTGGCGCTCAGCCTGAACGGGAGCTTCTGACATGGGCCAGGATCGTCGCCGCCCGATGGCGCCCCCGGCGTGGATGCGCGCGGTCATGCACGTCTGCGTGGTGTGCGCCTTCCTGCTCGTGACCGGCATCGTCCATGCGCAGGGGCAGAAGCTTGCCAAACTGACCCTGGCCGGTCCGTCGGCCGCGGTGTCGAACGCGCTCATCCACATGGTCGACTCGGGTGCGCTCGCCGACCTCGCCGAGGTGGTCGAGTTCGTGCCGTGGCGCGACCCCGACCAGTTGCGCGTGATGGCGCTCGACGGGCGCGCCGACGTGCTGGCGATGCCGACCAACGTCGCCGCCAACCTCTACAACCGCGGCGCGAAACTGCAGCTGATCAACGTGTCGACCTGGGGTGTGCTGTGGCTCGTGTCGCGCGATCCGGCGCTGAAGTCGCTGGCCGACCTGCGGGGCAAGGAGCTGGCGATGCCGTTTCGCGGCGACATGCCCGACATCGTGCTGCAACTCCTTGCCGAAGGGCAGGGCATGGACGTGAGGAAGGACCTGAACCTGCGCTACGTCGCCAGTCCGGTGGACGCGATGCAGCTGCTGGTGATGCGCCGCGTCGACCACGCGCTGCTCGCCGAGCCGGCGGCCTCGATGGCGCTGCGCAAGACCGGGTCCTTCCCGCTCAGCGTGATCGCGCCCGAGCTGCACCGCAGCGTGGACCTGCAGAAGGAGTGGGGCCGGGTGTTCGCGCGTGCGGCACGCATCCCGCAGGCGGGCATCGCGGTCATGGGCGCGCTGCGCGAGCGCCCCGAGCTGGTGGCGCGCATCGAGGCCGAGTACGCGCGCGCGCTCGCGTGGTGCAAGGTCAACGCCGCGGCCTGCGGCAAGGCGGTGGCGGCGCGCATCGACGTGCTCAGCGCCGAGGCGGTGGCCGATTCGATCGCGGTGAGCCAGCTCGAGGTGGTGCCGAGCCGCGATGCGCGTGCCGAGCTCGAGCACCTGTTCGCCAAGCTGGTGGCGAAGAATCCCGCACTGGTCGGCGGCAAGCTGCCGGACGATGGCTTCTACGGCGGAGCGAAGGCGCCATGAACCTGCTGCGCGCCTGGCTGGCCGGCTTGCCGGCCTACCTGTGGAGTGGCTGGGGCGCGATCGCCAGCCTCTGTCTGCTGCTCGCCGCCTGGGAGGCGGTGAGTCTCGCCTACGGCCCGCTCGTCATGCCCGACCCGCGCGCGGCCTTCGCCACGCTGTGGGGCCTGATCGACAGTGGCGCGGCGTGGCCGGAACTGGCCGCCACCGCACGCCGCGCGCTTACCGGCTACGCGCTGTCGGTGGTCGCCGGCAGCGTGCTCGGCCTGGTCGCCGGGCTGTCGATGACCGCCTCGATGATGGCGCGTCCGCTCGTCACCGTGCTCATGGGCACGCCGCCGATCGCCTGGCTGGTGCTGGCGATGCTGTGGTTCGGCGCGAGTGATGGAACACCCGTGTTCACCGTGTTCGTGGCGTCCTTCCCGGTGATCTTCATCGGCGCACTGCAGGGCACGCGCACGCTCGACAACCAGCTCCACGGCATGGCCGCGGCCTTCCGCCTGCCACGCCGCATGATGCTCACCGACGTGTACCTGCCGCACGTGGTGTCCTACCTGTTCCCGTCCTGGATCGCCGCGCTCGGCACGGCCTGGAAGGTGGTGGTGATGGCCGAGCTGCTCGCCACCCAGGACGGTGTGGGCGCGGCGCTCGCGGTGTCGCGCTCGCACCTGGACACCGCCGCGACCATGGCCTGGATCGCCGCGGTGGTCGGCCTGCTGCTGGCGGTGGAGTACCTGGTGCTGGAGCCGATCAAGCGTGAGGTCGAGCGCTGGCGGGAGCAGGGTGCATGAACGCGATTTCGACTGCCGAGCTGCGCGTGCACGGGCTCTCCCATGCCTTCGCGCGCGACGAGGTGCTCTCTGGCATCGACTTCCGCGTGCGTGCGGGCGAGGTCGTGGCCCTGGTCGGACCCTCGGGCTGCGGCAAGACCACGCTGCTGCACCTGGCGGCTGGCCTGCTGACGGTGCAGCAAGGCCGGGTGGACAGCGGCTTCGCTTCCACCGCCTTCATGTTCCAGCAGCCGCGCCTGCTGCCCTGGAAGAGCGCGCTCGACAACGTCGCGCTCGGCCTCAAGGCGGCCGGCGTCAAGCGCGCCGAGCGCCACTTCCGCGCGCGCGCGCTGGCCTTGCGCCTCGGACTCGCCCACCGCGACCTCGACAAGTTCCCCCACCAGCTCTCGGGCGGCATGCAGAGCCGGGTGGCGCTGGCGCGCGCGCTGGTGCTCGCGCCCGAGCTGCTGCTGCTCGACGAGCCGTTCTCGGCACTGGACGTCGGCCTCAAGGAAGAGCTTTATCGCCTGCTGCTCGACCACCAGGCCGAGCGCGGCATGGGCGTGCTGATGATCACCCACGACCTCATGGAGGCGGTGCGGCTGTCGGATGCGATCCTGGTGATGGCGCCCGCGCCCGGGCGCATCGTGTGCCGCTTCGAGCTCGACCGCCCGGCGGCCCGGCGCGATGACGCCTGGGTGTACCGGCACACCGCAGAGCTGCTGCAGGTGCCGGACGTACGCGCGAGCTTCGGCTTGCCACCGGCGGTGGCGGTGGCGAGGGATCGAGCGGGATCTGCGCCGCGGCCAGAGTTCGTGCGGCAAGGCGGGCTGGCCGCCGCCGCACGCGCTGAGCCGCTGTCCGGGCTGCGCCTGGCGAGCCCGACTTCCAGACCGATCCCGGTGCAGGGCGGCAAGCGTTGCGGGGCATGAGCATGGGTGACAGGACGATGAATGCTGGACGCGGGGCCGTGACCGGGAAGGGGGCGGGCAATGCGCAATCGGGCTGGAGCGTGCGGCTTGCGGCACGGCCACTGTTCATGTGCGGCTTCCGGCCCTTCTTCCTCCTCACCGCGCTCCATGCGGTGCTGGTGCTGCTCGCCTGGGGCGGCTTCCTCGGCTTCGGCCTGGCGCTGCCGGCGGTCGCGGGCGGCCCCTTCGTGTGGCACGCGCACGAGCTGATGTTCGGCTTCGGGCTCGCCGCGGTGGCGGGCTTCGTGCTCACCGCGGTACCGGAGTTCACCGCCACGCCGGCGTTCGCGCCGCGGGTTGTGCTGCGTCTGGTACTGCTGTGGCTGGCGGCGCGCGCGGCTTTCTGGCTGTCGGGCGGGCTCGCCGCCGTCGCGGAGAGCTGGCTCGGCGGGGAGGAGGGGCAGGCCGTTGCGCGATGGATCGGGCACCTGCCCGCGGCGCTGCTCGAGATCGGCTTCGCCTGCGCATTGCTGGCCGCGGTGGCGCCGCGGCTGTGGCGCGACCCCGAGCGTCGCCACCTCGGCTTTCAGTGGGGCCTGGCGGCGATGGCGATGGCGGTGGCGGGCTTCCACCTCGCTGTGCTGCGCGGCGAGTACCCGATGCGCTGGGTGCTGGTGGGGCTGGGCGTGATGATGACGCTGGTGGTGGTGGCGATGAGCCGGATCTCGATGCGCGTCATGAACGACGCGCTCGACGCCGCGCGCGCGCGCCGCCTGCCCGCGCATACGTTGCGCCGGGACGAGGAGGCCGAGCTGGAACTGCCTTCCTACCGCGCGCGGCCGCCGCGGCGCAACCTGGCGATCGCGGCGATCGCGGTCCATACGGTGGCCGAATACCTCCTGCCGGGCTCGCCGATCACCGGTTGGCTGGGGCTGGGCGCGGCGGCGGCGGTGTTCAACCTGCTCAACGACTGGCACGTCGGGCGCGCCTTGTTCACGCGCTGGGCCTTCCTGCTCTATGCGGTGTACTGGCTGCTGGCGCTCGGCTACCTGCTGCTCGGCCTCGCCCGTCTGGGGGCGCCGCTGGCACCGAGCGCCGGGACTCACCTGCTGGCGATCGGCGCGATGGGCCTGTCCATCCTGGCGGTGCTCTGCATCGCCGGGCGCACGCACGCCGGCTACCCGCTCGACGAGCGTCCGTGGGTGGGGGCGGCGGCAGTCTCGATCGTGCTCGCGGCCTTGCTGCGCGCGGCCGCCGGCCTGCCCGACATGCCCGCATCCGCCTTGCAGTTGCTTGCCACGCTGGCCTGGATCACAGCCTTCGCGCTGGCCGCGTGGCGGTTGGGCGTGTTGTTCGTGGCCGCGCGGGTGGATGGCGGTGCCGGGTGCGAGGAATACCACGCTCCCTGGGCAGCCGAGGCCGTCCCGCCCTGATGCGGGCACGGGCCTGCGGTGATGGCGCCGCGCTCGGGTCGGACCGACGCAGGCCAGCGTGACCGGGTTCGTGGCAGTGCTGGCACCGAACGCGCTAAGCTGGCGGCCGTGGATGGCTCCGCAGCGGAATCGCCGTCCGAGCCCGGAGACCCGACGATGGCGCTGCTCAACTGGAAAGCCGACTATTGCACCGGTAACGCGAAGATCGACGAGGATCACCGCGCCTTGTTCGAGCGCGTCAACGATTTTCACTTTGCGTGGCAACAGAACCGCGACCGCAAGGACATCGCGCGCGTGCTCAACCGCCTGGTCGAGTACGCCGAGGAACACTTCGCGCGCGAGGAAGAGATCATGCGCGTCAGCGGCTACCCGGGACTGGCGCGCCACCAGGCGATCCACGAGGCACTGTTCGAGCAGATCTTCGTGCTGCAGGGCCACTTCGAGGACGGGCGCATCCGCATCGATCGCGACACGGTCGACTTCCTGCGCGGCTGGCTGGTGGATCACATCGTCGGCGAGGACATGAAGTTTGCGGCCTATGTCGAGAGCGGCGACGAACCTGCGCCGGCCCGGCAGGCGAGCGACATCGACGTCGTCTGAACCCGGGCCCTCAGGCCGTCGCGGCGCCGGCCTGCAGCCGGCCGCGGCGCACCAGCAGCAGCACCGCGAGGGCGAGCACGACCTCGATCAGCCCGATCGCCACGAAGACCGGCGGGTAGGGGCGTTCCAGCACCAGGCCGAAGAAGGCGAGCAGCGCGCTGCTGAGCAGCGGGCCGGCGGCAAAGCCGAGCGAGCCCGCCATGTTGAAGGCGGCCAGCGCGCTGGCGCGGCAGTCGCTGCCGCCATATTGCGCGGCCAGCACCAGCGAGGGCGCATACATCAGCGCCGCGATCACGCCGCCCGCGGCCATCGTCGCCACCACCCGATCGCCCGGGACGAAGCCGAGCACGGCGAGGAAGACGCCGTAGAGCACGCTGCCGATCACCATCATCCACAACGGATCCCAATGCCGCGACAGGTGGCCGGCGGGCCAGGTGAGCACCGAGAAGGGGATCAGGAAGGCCGCCATCGCGATGCCGATCTGGCGCGCATCGAAACCGATCACCAGGCCGAGGTAGAGCGACAGCGTCGACACGATGAAGCCTACGGTGAGGCGGTCGGCGAAGGAGAACGCGAGCGGGATCAGCAACTGGCGACGGTTGCGCAGGGTGTCGACGATCTCGGATGCCGCCATGCGCGGCCGCGTGCCGCCGCCCTCGGCGAGGCGGACGAAGCCGAGCGCGGCCATCGCCAGCGAGAGCAGGCCGCCGCCGAGGGGCACCCAGAAGGGGTCGATGTCGCCGATGATGCCCCCGAGCGGCGCGCCGGTGGCCACACCCAGGCTGATCGAGGCGCCCACCGCGCCCATGCGCGCGCCCAGCCCGGCCTTGCCGGCGTGGTCGGCGGCGAGCGCCATCAGCAGCGACAGCGCCGACATGTGGGCGAAGCCCTCGACGAGGCGCAGCGCGAGGAGCAGCGCGTAGCTCTCCGTGCTGCGCCAGGCCCAGGCGATGCCCAGCAGCGCGATGCCGTTCACGGCGAGCGCGCCTACCGCGAGCAGGCGGCGCTTGCCGAGGCGGTCGGAGAGCAGGCCGGCGATCGGCGCGCCGAGCAGCGCGCCGATCATGTTGATCGACATGAAGAAGTGGCTGGCGAACTGGCCCAGACCGGGAAAGCGCTGCGCGGTGAACTCGGGCAGCACCGGCACCATGCCGGTGACCGGCAGCATCAGGGCGTAGAGCAGCAGCAGCGGCAGGAGATGAGGTCCGGTCATGGTGTCGGCGCGGTGTCGGCGCGCTGGGTTCGGAGGCGGGTGCGCCGCATGATACTTCGACCTCCGCGACCGTCGTCTGTTGCCGATCAAGGCCCGGCTACAATCCTGGCGACCCGCCGCCGCCGCCGCGGCCGGGTTCGTGTCGGCACCCCGTGTGCGTCTCACTTCGGAGGTTCGCGCATGCGCGCCGTGTATCTGTCGGGACTGCTGGTGGTTGTGCTCGCCGTCGTCACCTTCTGGATGACCGCGGGGCTTCAGCCGGGCGTGACCGTGCTGCAGTTCGCGTGGACGCCGCGCGGCTTCGGCGAGATCGTCCATGTGTGGTCGCCCGGGGATCTTGCCCGCTACCGCCTCCACCTTCCGGTCGACAGCCTGCTGCTGCTGGCCTACGGTAGCTTTGGCTGGCTGCTCGCGACCCGCACGGCGCTGTTCGCGTCGCTGCCCGGGCGGGCACGCGTCGCGGCACGCTTCGTCCTGCCGCTCGCGGCCGTGTTCGATGCGGTGGAGAATGCGCTCCACGCCTGGTTGACCGAGATGCCGCGCTTCGGCATGCATGGGCTGTACCTGCTGTCGACCACCTGCTCGGCGCTCAAGTGGGCGCTGCTGTTCGGCTTCGCCGCGCTGGTGTTGTGGGCGCTGGCGCGCGAAGCCGACTGAGGCGCTCAGTCCGTGGCTTCGTCCTGCGGCGCCGCGCGCGCCTGCGCGAGCAGGGCGTCGATGCGCGTGTGCAGGCGCTGCCAGTGCGAGCCTTCCCAATACACCCGGCCGCAGCCGGCGCAGGCGGAAAAGTGTGTGTGACGCGCGCGCACCGCGGGCGGCAGGCGCTGCACCACCGCCGCTGGCGAGACTTCGTGCAGTGCCGCGTTGCATTCGAGGCAGCGCGAGAACGGGCGGGCGTGTCCGGCGAGTCCGAGGCGGCGGAGGATCTCGACCGCCTGGCGCGCCGGCTCGAGCGCATGCACGAAGCAGCCCTCGGCGACGTCCCGGCGCTTGAGCAGTTCGCGGTCGCGGGTCAGCACGACGCGCCGCTCGCGCACGGCGGTGGCGACGAGCGTGGCGTCCTCGATGTGATTGTCGTAGAGCGTGTCGAAGCCGGCCAGGCGCAGCAGTCGCGCCAGGCCGCCGAGATGGGCGTCGGCGATGAGGCGCGGCGGCGGGGACGGGCAGGGCTTCCCGCAGCGCGCGGCATGGGGATGGACCGACACCCGCTCGCCCGGGCACAAGCGGCGCTCGAGGGGCGCCGGGCGACCGTCGACCAGCACCTTTCCGACCTCGGTGTGCGGGACGCCGAGCGCTTCGATCACGTGCTTGAGGCTGGAGCCGGCCGCGCAGCGGACCTCGAAGCTGCGGTCGCGCCGTGCCGGGGCGAGGAAGGCCGCCAACTCGCCATGGAAGCGGAAGGAGACGAGCCGTGCGGGGGAGAGGGGCACGGGGGTGGCGTCGGACATGGGCAGGGCATTCCCTCGATCGAGCACCGCCACAGCATAGCGCGCGCCGCAGGCGCTTGCTGCTACGCTGTCGGCTGGTTCGTCCGAGGAGATCGAAGATGAAGATCCGCACCCTGTTCGTCACGCTTTCCGGGCTCTCCGCCGCCGCGGTGGCCGTACTCGTCCTCGCCGCGGTCCCGGCACCCGCCGGCGCGATCGCCCAGCCGGTGGGCCCGGCGATGCCGGAGGAATGCGTCTGTTCGCGCGGCCTGCGCCTCGCGGAGGCGCCGCCCTCGGTCCTGCACAACTGCCAGTGCGGTCCGCTGCAGTGCGTGGTGCACGCGCAGTCCGGCCAGTTGCAGTGCCGCTGAGCCGCGTGTGCGCATGAAGCCGCGCCTCAGCGTGATCACGCTCGCGGTGGACGATCTCGAGCGCGCCGTCGCCTTCTATCGCGACGGCTTGGGCTGGCCGACGCAGGGCATCGTGGGGAGTGCGGCGCAGCATTCGGCGGTCGCCTTCTTCGCGCTGCAGCCCGGGATCCGGCTGGCGCTCTTCCCGCGCACGAGTCTCGCGGTCGAGGCCGGCGTCGCGGAACCGCCGTCGGGCACGAGCGGCTGCCTGCTGAGCCACAACGTCGCCCGGCGCGAGCAGGTCGCCGAGGTGATGGCCGAGGCCGCGGTGGCGGGTGCGCGCATTCTGCGTCCGCCACGCGACACCGCCTGGGGTGGCCATGCGGGCTATTTCGCGGATCTCGACGGGCATCCGTGGGAGGTGGCGTGGAACCCGAAATGGCCGCTGGCGGACGACTGAGTCCCGCGCAGGCTGGCTGAGCGGATGCAGCCCGGCGCAACGCGACCGTCCCGCGGCGCGGAACCGGACAGCGCGCGCCTTTGTCCCTAAACTGGCGGCTCGCGCCGAGCCACGCTCTCCACTCCTCACGCCCGACTCCTCGTTTCCCGATGCCTTCCAGCCGCCGCTTCGTCCTCTCGCTCAGCCTCGTCGGTCTCGCCGCGCTGGGCGCCTATGCCTGGTATGCAAACCGTCCGCCGGCCTTGCCGCCGGGGGGCGCGCGGGCGCAGGCGGCAGGCGTGCAAGCGGTGCCGCCTGCGGCGGGGACTGCGGG
>Ga0268298_10001647_pt1 | contig 25860 bp, 17 predicted proteins | sample WWTPWeurt_MetaG_FD_194462 | JGI IMG/M metagenome (GOLD analysis project Ga0268298, IMG submission 194462) | Activated sludge microbial communities from WWTP in Nijmegen, Gelderland, Netherland - WWTP Weurt | ecosystem: Engineered > WWTP > Aerobic digester > Activated sludge | place...
TGCCGCGCCTGCGTGGTCGAAGTGGCCGGCGAACGCACGCTGGCCCCGAGTTGCTGCCGCGCGGTGCAGCCCGGCATGCAGGTCTCGGCCCGCAGCGAGCGCGCGCTCAAGAGCCAGCGCATGGTGCTGGAGCTGCTGCTGTCCGACCTGCCGGCGCAGGGCCGTGACTGGGTCGATGGCGACGCGTCGCGGCCGCACGGCGAGCTCAGCCGCTGGGCCTCGCAACTGGGCGTCACCCCGCGCCCGGCGCTGGCGGCGCTGCAGCGCGCACCCGTGGCCGAGGACGCCAGCCATCCGGCGATGGCGCTGAACCTCGACGCCTGCATCCAGTGCACCCGCTGCGTGCGCGCCTGTCGCGAGCTGCAGGTCAATGGCGTGATCGGCGTGGCTGGCCGTGGCTCGCATGCCCGCATCGCGTTCGACCTGGGCGACCCGATGGGCGACAGCAGCTGCGTGGCCTGCGGCGAGTGCGTGCAGGCCTGCCCGACCGGGGCGCTGGTGGCGAAGAACTTCAGCGGCGACCGTCGGGTCGACCGCGAGGTGGCCTCGGTGTGCCCCTACTGCGGCGTGGGCTGCCTGCTGACCTACCAGGTACGCGGCCAGAGCATCGTCGCGGTGCAGGGGCGCGACGGCCCGGCCAACCGCGGCCGGCTGTGCGTGAAGGGCCGCTTCGGCTTCGACTATGCTCACCATCCGCAGCGCCTGACGCGCCCGCTGGTGCGCCTGCACGGTGTGCCCAAGGATCCCTCGGTGCACCGGCATCCCGGGCAATGGCGCGAGGCGTTTCGCGAAGCGAGCTGGGACGAGGCCCTCGATCTGGCCGCCGGCGGCCTGAAGCGCCTGCGCGATGCGTTTGGCCCCAGGGCGCTGGCCGGCTTCGGTTCGGCGAAGGGCAGCAACGAGGAGGCCTACCTGTTCCAGAAGCTGGTGCGCACCGGTTTCGGCAGCAACAACGTCGACCACTGCACCCGCCTGTGCCATGCCAGCAGCGTGGCCGCCCTGCTCGAGGGCGTGGGCTCGGGCGCGGTCAGCAATCCGGTCAACGATGTCGAGCATGCGGCGCTGGTGATCGTCATCGGCTCCAACCCCACCTCCAACCATCCGGTGGCCGCCACCTGGATGAAGAACGCTGCGGCTCGCGGCACGAAGGTGGTGCTGGCCGATCCGCGCCGCACCGACCTGTCACATCACGCGTGGCGCGTGCTGCAGTTCAAACCTGACACCGATGTGGCACTGCTCAACGCGATGCTGCACACGGTGATCGAGGAGGGGCTGACCGATCCGGCCTTCATCGCGGCGAGGGTGGACAACTTCGAGGCGCTGAAGGCCAATGTCGAAGGTTACTCGCCCGAACGCATGGCGCCGATCTGCGGCATCCCGGCCGAGACCATCCGCGAGGTGGCGCGCGAATACGCCCGCAGCCCGGCCTCGATGATCCTGTGGGGCATGGGCGTGAGCCAGCATGTACACGGCACCGACAACGTGCGCTGCCTGATCGCGCTGGCCAGCATTACCGGCCAGATCGGCAAGCCCGGCAGCGGCCTTCACCCTCTGCGCGGGCAGAACAACGTGCAGGGCGCCAGCGATGCCGGGCTGATCCCGATGATGTTCCCCAACTACCAGCGGGTGAACAACGAGCAGGCGCATGCCTGGTTCGAGCAGTTCTGGGCCACGCGGCTGGATGCGCAACCCGGCCTGACGGTGACCGAGATCCTGAAGAAGGCCATGGCGCCGGCCGATGATCCGCAGAAGGTGTGGGGCATGTACATCGAGGGCGAGAACCCGGCGATGAGCGACCCCGACCTGAACCATGCCCGCGAGGGCCTGGCCAGCCTCGAGCACCTGGTGGTGCAGGACCTGTTCCTCACCGAGACCGCCTGGCTGGCCGACGTGGTGCTGCCCGCCTCGGCCTGGCCCGAGAAGACCGGCACCGTCACCAACACCGACCGCATGATCCAGATGGGCCGCCGGGCCATCGACCCGCCGGGCGAGGCTCGGCAGGACCTGTGGATCATCCAGCAGATTGCGCGCCGGATGGGCCTGGATTGGCGCTACGAGGGGCCGGAGAGCGGCGTGGCGGCGGTGTACGAGGAGATGCGCCAGGCGATGCATGGCGTCATCGCCGGCGTGAGCTGGCAGCGGCTGGACGCGGCGCACAGCATCACCTTCCCGTGCCTCACCGAGGACGATCCAGGCCAGCCCATCGTCTTCACCGAGCATTTCCCCACGCCCAACGGGCGGGTGAAGCTGGTGCCGGCCGACCTGATCCCGGCCAACGAGCGGCCCGACGACGACTATCCGCTGGTGCTCATCACCGGGCGTCAGCTGGAACATTGGCACACCGGCAGCATGACGCGGCGCACCGAGGTGCTCGATGCGCTGGAGCCACTGGCCACCGCCAGCTTCAATGGCCGTGAGCTCGCGCGGCGGGGGCTGGAGCCGGGCGGCACCGTCACCGTGGCCTCGCGGCGCGGCGAGGTCACGCTGCATGTGCGGCGCGACGACGGCACGCCCGACGGTGCGGTGTTCATTCCCTTCGCCTATGCCGAGGCCGCGGCCAACCTGCTGACCAACCCGGCGCTCGATCCGTTCGGCAAGATTCCCGAGTTCAAGTACTGCGCGGTGCGGGTCTCGCCGGGCGGCACCATGCGCGCACCGGCGGGATACGGCGGCGGGCCGGTGCCTGCACCTGGCCGCCCGCCGGTGGCGGCCAAGCCCTGACGTGCGGCGGCCGCGCGGTATCGATGGCCAACCCCACGCGACGAGGCTGACATCGTGACCGCCGCTGCCGCCACCGCCGGAGCATTCAGCGGCGGCGCGCTGCCCGACGGCGGAGCCGCGTCCGATGCGGCCAGCAGGCCCGAAGAGGTCCACGACGCACGGGGCACCGACTGCGCGCCAGGCGACACACCGCACCAGCCAGCCCCCGGCCCCGCATCGGTTTCAGCACAGGCGTGCTCCGGCGCTGCCGAACTCACCCCGGGGCGCTGGCCACCTGCCGGCCGCTGGACGCCCACGCTGGCGCAGAGCCTGTGCTTGGCCGCGGCGCTGCATGCGCTGCTGGTGTGGGTGGTGGGCAGCTCCCCTCCCGGCACGGCCCAGCCGGGCGAGGGGCGGTTCGGCTCGATCAACCTGCGCCTGCGCGGTCCGCTGGGCGCGCCGCCCGGCGAGGCAACCGGCACCTCCACCGAGTCGTACGGCGGGCCCAAGGGGCAGGCCAGGAGCCTGCGCTGGGGCGGTGCGGTGCGCGAAGCGGCCGTGCCGCCCCCCGACCCCTCCACGCCTGGTGCGGCGCGAGAGGGCACCTGGAACCCGAACCGCACCGGCCGGCTCGATGGGCCCGACACCGAGGCGTCACCGGCGGCAGCGACTCAGCCCAGCGCCGACAGCGCTCCGCCTCCCCCAGCCGTGGCGCCCGCGGTCCCGACCCCGACCGAGGTGGCCAGCGCCTCGCCGGCGCGGCCATTGCCCGCGTCTCCGGCCTTGCCCGCCGAACCCGCGCTGACGCGGGCCGACGCACCCGACGAGCTGGCGCTGCCCAGCCCCGCCCGTGCCGCGCCCACTTCAGTGCCGATGCTGTCCGCGCCGTCGGTGCCGCTGCCGGCGGCCGCCTCGCTGGTGCTGCCGCCGATCCGCAGCGAGCCCGAGGTGCCGCCGGTGTCGCCGCTGACCGAGCGGCCCGTGCGGCACAGCGAAGTCGCCCGCATCCTGCCGCGGCCCACCCTCGGGCCGAGCCTGGTGGCGCCGGCGCTGCCGTCGGTGGATGTCGCCCCGACGCCGGCACCCGAGCCGGCCGCGCTGCCGCCCGTGGCCGCGAGACCGCTGCGACCGCTCGCGCCGGTGGCCCGCTCACCTGAGCCGTTGTCCGCGCCGATGGCCTCCAGGGCCTTGCCGGTACCGGAGATCCGCGAGGCGCCGCCCGAGCCGCCGGTGCTGCCGACACTGGCAGTGCGGCCGGCACGGGAGACTGCGCCCATCGCACCGGTGGCGGCACCGGTGCCCCCGCTGACGCAAGCCCCAGCGCTGCCGTCGATCGTGGCCGCCATGCCGGCATCGCCAGCCTCGGCGGTCGCGACCACCGAGCGGCCTGCCACGGCCGCCCGGCCTGCGTCCACCGATCCGATCGCGGCGAGTGCGGCGGCGGCCCCTGCCGCGTCTGCGGCGCAGCCCTTGCCAAGTGTCGCGGCGCCGTCTCTGCCGGTCACGCCTGGGTCGCCAGGCGTGGCGGCTGGCCCGCCGGCCGTCGCTGGCCCGGCGCCCACCTCGCAGGTGCCGGCCGCGACCGCTGGCGCCCAGACACGGACAGCGGCGCCTTCTGATCCGACGGCGCCAGCTCCGGTCGCGGGCACGCAGCCTGCCAGCCTGCCGGCGGCGACGGCCCAGGGCGCCGGAACGTCATCGCCCGGTGCTGCGCGCCTGCCATCGGGTGCGCCGGACGCCGGGGCCCGCGTCGGCCACGATGTGGCGACCGCGCCTTCTGCCCCCGCCAGCGCCCCGCGCCTGAACCTCGATCTGCCCCGCAGCCCGGCGGGCCCGTTGTCGAGCCAGAGCACCAAGGGGCTGCTGCAGCTGATGCCGCGTCCGCCCGAGACCCGCACCAGGCTCGAGAAGGAGATCGAGAAGGCGGCCCGGCCCGATTGCAAGCAGGCCTATGCCGGCGCCGGCCTGCTGGCCGTGGTGCCGCTGGTGCTCGACGCTGCCCGGGACAAGGGCTGCAAGTGGTGAGGCCGTGCCGCCGCGGCGGCCCGCGCACGGCTCAGGCCGCCGGCCGCGAGGCCGTCAGAGCTTCTTCATCCAGCCCAGCATAGTTCTGACGAAGGGCCGGTAGGGCGGCATGAACAGGCCCATGCCGTTGAACCGGGCCTGGCGCAGGATGGGCTTGAGCTTGCTGAAGGTGTCGAAGCCCCAGCGGCCGTGGTAGTGGCCCATGCCGGAGGGGCCCACGCCGCCGAAGGGCAACCCGTCCTGGGCCACGTGCAGCAGGGTGTCGTTGATGCACACGCCTCCGGCATGGGTGGCCTGCATGGCCCGCTCGACTCGGGCGTTGTCGCGATCGAACCAGTACAGCGCCAGCGGACGAGGGCGGGCATTGATGTACTGGATCGCGGCCTCGGGCGAATCGCAGGTCACAAGCGGCAGCACCGGGCCGAAGATCTCGTCGCGCATCAGCTGGCAATCGGCGGGCGCGCCGATCACCAGCGTGGGCGCCAGGCGGTGGCGCGCATCGTCGCGCTGCGGGCCTTCGAACAGCGGCACCAGCCGAGCGCCACGGGCCGCGGCCTCGTCCAGCCCGTCGACCAGCCGCCGGTATTGCCGCTCGTTGACCACGCTGCACCAGCCAGCGTCGTTCAGGCCTGCCGGCGCCATGGCCTGGGCCTGGCGGCGGGCCTCGGCCACCAGCGGCTCGACCTGGCCTTCGGGCAGCAGCACATAGTCGGGCGCAATGCAGGTCTGGCCGGCATTGATCATCTTGCCGAACAGGATGCGCTGCACCGCATGGGCCAGCGGGTAGTCGGGCGTCAGCACCACCGGCGACTTGCCGCCCAGCTCCAGCGTCACCGGCGTGAGGTTGGGCGCCGCGGCGGCCATCACGCGGCGGCCGACGGCGGTGGAGCCGGTGAACATCAGGTGATCGAAGGGCAGGGTGCTGAACTGCGCCGCCACCTCCGGCCCGCCGGTGACCACCGTGACCTCGCCGTTCGGGAAGGCCTCGTGGCACAGGCGCTGGAACAGCGCCGAGAAGCCCGGGGTGAACTCCGACATCTTCACCATGGCCCGGTTGCCCGCGGCCAGTGCCGCGGCCAGCGGGCCGACCGCCAGGTACAGCGGGTAGTTCCACGGCACGATGATGCCCACCAGCCCCAGCGGCTGCGGCATCACCTGGGCGGTGGCCGGCAGGAACCAGCGGCTCACCCCGGCACGGCGCGGCTTCATCCAGCCGCGACCGTGGCGCAGCGCGCACTTGATCTCTTCCAGGCTGGGCCAGTTCTCGGCCAGCTCGGTCTCCATCGCCGGACGGCCGCCGAAATCGGCGTCGATGGCCTGGGCGATGGCCTGCTCGTGGCGGGTGAGCATCGACTGCAGGGTGCGCAGCCAGCCGGCGCGCTCGTCCCAATCGGGGAACGGGCGCGCTGCGGTGGTGGCGCGCAGGCGGTCGAAGGTGGCGTGCAGGTCGATGGGGGTGTCTTGGGGCTTCATGGCCGCGATGCTAGGCGCTTGCGGCCCGCGGCGGTGGAGGGTTCACCCCAGCGGCGCCAGCAGCCCGGCCAGGTCAGCCGCGTCGAACTTGGCGGCCAGTGCCGCGTCGCTGCCCAGCACGCCATCGGCCAATGCCTGCTTGCGGGCCTGCAGCGCCAGCAGGCGTTGCTCGATGCTGCCGGCCGCCACCAGCCGGTGCACGATCACCGGCCGGCTCTGGCCGATGCGGTGGGCCCTGGCGGCGGCCTGCTGCTCCACCGCCGGGTTCCACCAGGGGTCGAGCAGGATCACCGTGTCTGCCGCGGTGAGGTTCAGGCCCACGCCCCCGGCCTTCAGGCTGGCCAGCAGGAACGGCACCTCGCCCGACTGGAAGCGCTCGACCAGCGCGCCCCGTTCGCCCGTGGGCGTCTGCCCGGTGAGTTGCAGCCAGGGCAGGCCCCAGGCATCGAGCTCGGGGGCCAGCAGGCGCAGCCATTCGGTGAACTGCGAGAACAGCAAGGCCCGCCGGCCCTCGGCGGCCAGCAGGGGCAGGTGCTCGCGCAGCCAGTCGAGCTTGGCGTTCTCGGCCGGCAGCACCGAGCGCGGCCCCTTCACCAGCCGGGGATCGCAGCACACCTGGCGCAGCTTGAGCAGGGCGTCGAGGATCGCGATCTGCTCGCCCTCGAAGCCCTTGCGCTCGAGCAACCTGCGCACCTGCTCGTCGGCGGCCAGCCGCACGCTCTCGTACAGCGCGCGCTGCCCGCCCTGCAGCACCAGCTGCTCGGTCACCTCGGTCATTGGCGGCAGATCCAGCTCGACACCGGACTTGCGTCGCCGCAGGATGAACGGCTTCACCCGCCGGGCCAGCAGTTCGGCCCGGGCCGTCTCGCCATTGCGCTCGATCGGTGTGCGCCACTGGCGCTGGAAGCTGCGTCGATCGCCCAGGAAGCCCGGCATCAGGAAATCGAACTGCGCCCACAGCTCGCCCAGGTGGTTCTCCAGTGGCGTGCCGGTCAGGCACAGGCGATGGCGCGCACGGATGCGGCGCACGGCCCGGGCGGTGCGGCTGCCGCCGTTCTTGACCATCTGCGCCTCGTCCAGGATCAGCAGGTGCCAGGCCTGCGCTTCGAGCAGGCGCAGGTCGCGCCACAGCAGCGGGTAGCTGGTGATCACCAGCTGGTGCCGGGCCAGGTCCGCCAAGGGCAGGGCGCGGTGCGGCCCCTGGTGGACATGGACGCTCAGTTCAGGCGTCATGCGCGCGGCCTCGGCCTGCCAGTTGGCCACCAGCGAGGCCGGCACCACCACCAGCGCCGGCGCGCCCGCCAGGCGGCCCGCCCGGTGCTCGGCCAGCACATGCGCCAGGGCCTGGGCCGTCTTGCCCAGCCCCATGTCGTCGGCCAGGATGCCGCCCAGGCCCTGCGCACGCAGCGCCTGCAGCCAGGCCAGGCCCTGACACTGATAAGGGCGCAGGCGGATGGCCAGGCCCTCCGGTGGCGCCTGCGCCACCACCGGCCCGGCCGCCCGCAGGCGTTGGGCCAGCGCCGCCAGGCCCGCCTCGCCCTGCAGCGCCCAGGCACCGCTCGGGCCGGCGCGGCGGGCCATGTCGCCAGCCAGCAGCGACAGCCTGAGTTCCTCGAGCCGCCCGGCCTCCCAGCCCTGGAACCGGTACGGCCCTTCGTGTCGACCTGGGTCGGTCAGCAGGTCGAGCATCGAGGCCACGATGGCCTTCAACGGGCCGGCGGGCGCCAGCACGCGGCGGCCGCCGGGCGCGCGCAGCTTGACGATCTCGTGGTCGTCGATCCGGGCGATGGCGCGCGCATCCAGCCAGCGCCGCTCACGGGCGATCAGGTGGGCCAGCATCGGCGACAGATCCTGCACCTGGCCATCGATTTCCACGCCCAGGCTCAGCAGCCAAGAGCCCTGGCCGTGCGGACCGCGCAGCGCCTCGACCGGCGCCTCGCGCGAGCTCAACGGCACGGTGGGCGTGCGGCCCAGTTCGGCCCCGGTGCCGGCATCCAGCACCAGCCGCCAGGACTGGATCGGCACGCTGTCGTGGGCATAGCCCGGCAGCAGCAGCACCTGGAAGCCGGCGGCCTGAAGCCCTGGCAGCGTGTCGGCCGTCCAGTCGCCGAACTCCTGCTCCAGCGGCAGCGACCACCAGGCCGTGCCGGACAGCCCGGCCGCCGCCGCGCCATCGGGCTGGCGCCACTGCAGGGCATCGGGGCTCAGCGGGCGCAGGCCGCTGCGGCGCAGCTGGTCGTGCGCCGCGGCCAACCGGTGCTCGTCAGCGGCCTCGACCCAGGCCACGGTGACGGGCGCGCCCCTGGGGCCGAACGGGCCATGCGGACGCATGCCCAGCAGGCCGTCGCCTCGCGTCAGCGTGCGCAGGGTCAGGCGCAGGCCGGCCGCGATCACGCCTGCGGCGCAAAGTCCTGCGGCTGCAGCACGATGGGCTGGCCGTGCGGCGTCCGCTCGGCCGCATGGTCCCAGGCCTGGGCATGGCGCTGCAGCTCGCTTGCCGTCGAGGCGCCCTTCTCGGCCACCAGCGTCTCGAGCGCGGCCAGCCAATGCAGGTAGTAGGTGTCGCCCAGGTCGGGGTCGCCCGCTGCCTGCGCGTGCCGGATCTGCCTGGACAGGGCCTCGGCCCACTCGGGCCAGGTGAACAGGCCGCGCTGATACAGCTGCACCGTCATCGCGAAGGCCTGGGCCTGCCAGGGCTCGGCAAACACGGCCTCGTCGGTGCCGTCGGGCCCGGTGCGCACCGGCAGGCCGGGGCAGAAGGGAAGGGGGGAGGTCATGTGGGTGCGGGCTCGAGGTAGGGTTCCCAGGCGTCGATCGAGACGGTCAGCCCCGGCGTGGCGCCTGCGCCCCACAGCTCGGCGGCGTCGAACACCACGCCGTACAGCCATTGGGGCTGCTCGCCCAGGCCCTGGGCATGGGCATCGGCAAAGACATGCACCCCGTGCACCCGCTCGATCGTGCCGCGCTTGCCCGCGGCATAGGCGGGCAGGCGCGTGTGGTGGGCGGGCCGATCGGCACGGGTGGTCACCCGGTCGCCTACCGCAAAGCGCGCCGGCTGCCCTGGCGTTCGCTCGGTGGGCGAGCCCTTGGCCAGCACCGCGGCCACGTCGGCCGCCTGCAGGCGCCGCGCCAGGGGTGGCGACGGACCCATGGCGCGGCCCTCGGCCAGCTCGGCCTCGCTGAGCAGGCCGCGCTCGCGCATCAGGGCCACCAGCGCGGCCACCCAGATCTCGTAGTAGGTGAGCCGTGGATAGTCGGGCAGCGTCTCGCGCGCCGCGCGGCTCATGTCGATGTTCCAGCTGCCGGTGGCGCCCATGGCCAGTGTCAGCGCCAGCGCCCGCGGCTCCCAGCCGGCGTGGAACAACTCGCCTTCGGGTTCCGGCACGACCCGGCCATGGCCGGGCCGGCCGCCCAGGTCGGCCTGTGTGGGCCAGGGCCCCCAGGCATGCCCCTTTGCCGGCGGCGCAGGTGGACGCGTCGATTCGGTGTTGCTCATCCGGGGCCTCGCGGGCGGCGGTTCAACCGGCATCGGCCGGCCGCTGCGGCAGGCCGGTGCCGATCATCGAATCACGTGTCACCCAGCGGGAGAGCTCGGCTTCGTCCAGGCCCTCGGCGCCGGCGGGGCGCTCGGGGATCACCAGGTAACGCACCTCGGCCGTGGAGTCCCACACGCGCACCTGCGTGCCCTCGGGCAAGGTGACGCCGAAATCGGCCAGCACGCCATGCGGATCCTTCACCACCCGCGACCGGTAGGGCGCGCTCTTGTACCAGGTGGGCGGCAGCCCCAGCACCGGCCAGGGGTAGCAGCTGCACAAGGTGCACACCACCATGTGGTGCAGGCCCGGCGCGTTGGCCACGGCCACCAGGTGCTCGCCCTGGCGCCCGGTGTAGCCCAGCGAGGCGATCGCGGCCGTGGCATCGCGCAGCAGCCACTCGCGGTACGCCGGGTCGACCCAGGCCCTGGCCACCACGCGGGCGCCGTTGCGCGGGCCGACGCGGGTCTGGTAGGTGTCGATCAGTTCGTCGAGCGCGGCGCGGTCGATGTAGCCCTTCTCGGAGAGCACCGTCTCGAGGGCCCGCACCCGCAGATCCATCGGGCCCAGGTGGCTGTGCTCGTGGTCGTGGTCATCCTCGTGCGGCGCCTGGCCGGGCGCTGCGCCCTGCGGATGGTGATCGTGGGGATGATTCGTCGAGCCCATGTGGGCGATGCTACGCCAGCCCTGCCCATGAGGCGCCGAGGCGGCATGGCTTGACCTGGGTGGCCCGGCTGCGCTGTCGATTGCGGCGACACTCCAGCCATGTCCATGCCCCAACGACTGATCGGCTACCTGGAGCCGACGATTCGTGCGACGAACAAGCAGGAAGCTGAAGTGCTGGCCCTGCTGCGCGACCGTCACCTGCACCTGCACCGGGTGCATCCGGGGGCGCCCACCATCCGCATCAGCGGGCCGGGCGTGTTCCTGGTGGTCGAAGGGCTGTCGGCGGTCACGCTCGAGCGCCTCGGGCCGGAGCCCAGGCGCCGTTGAGCCCCGGGCCGGGCGAAGGCCGGGAACACAGGCTCCCGACGGGGTCGTCGAGCCCCCCCTACAGCAGCTGTCCATCACCCCGCGCGGGCCAATCGATCGCCGGTTGATCGAGACCAACTGCAGCGCATCTCTGCCTATCGAGATCTTGCGGATTGCCGATGCTTCGCTCACGAACCGCGATGCGACGGGCGGCTCGTCAACGATCGACCTGCGTCGTGCCAAGGACTCACAGATGGACATGATGACCGCCGAAGTCTCCGAGGTTCGTCCCGGAGCGCTGGTCTCCAGCCTCGGAGCGGCCACGGGGGACCCGGGTGCGGGCACCCCGATGAGCGCTGCCGCCAAGCCAGCCGACAACGGCAGCGCCGCTGCCGCCGCCGCCGCGGCGGCATTGGCGGGCCGCGAGTTCCTGACCTTCAGGCTGGGCGCCGAGGAGTACGGGATCGACATCCTGCGCGTGCAGGAGATCCGCTCGTACGAGCAGCCCACCCGCATCGCCAATGCGCCGGCCTTCCTCAAGGGAGTGGTCAACCTGCGCGGCGTGATCGTGCCGGTGATCGACCTGCGCATGAAGTTCGGCTTCGAGGCCGACGGCGTGGGCGCCAACCCGGTGGTGGTGGTGCTGAACGTGTGCCGCCGGGTGGTGGGCGTGGTGGTGGACGCGGTGAGCGACGTGGTTCGCCTGCGCGCCGACCAGCTGCGCCCGGTGCCCGAGTTCAACTCCACCTGGGACAGCAGCCACCTGCAGGCCATCGCCGTGATCGGTGATCGCAACCTCACGCTGGTGGACGTCGAGAAGGTCATGTCGGCACCCGACATGGGCCTGGTGGACGAAGCCACATCCAGCGCCGGGTGAGCAGACCCCTGCCCACCCGTGCTTCACATCACATCGACCCTTGATTTTCCGAAGGAACTGCCATGCGAATCTCTGACATGAAGATCAGCTCCCGTCTTGCCGCCGCGTTCGGCCTGGTGCTGCTGATGACCGTGGCCTCGGCCGGCTTCTCGATCTACAAGATGGCCTCCATCCAGGCCGACTTCGAGGACACGGTGCTCGACAAGAACGCCAAGATCAAGCTGAACAACGACATGGCCAATGCCGTGCACGTGGTCTCGCGCGTGATGCGCAGCATGATCCTGGTTGACGACAAGGCGTTGAAGGACGGAGAAAAAGACAAGCTCGAGAAGTCGCGTGCGTCCTATGACCATGCGGCTCAGCAGCTCGAAAAGCTGCCCTGGAGCGAGGCGGGCAAGGCTGCCTTTGCCAAGATTCAGGCCGCACGCGATGCGGCGCGCCCGCTGAACAACAAGGTGATCGAACTCGCCATGGCCGACAAGGACGACGAGGCGCGTGACCTGCTGCTCAAGGAGGCCAATCCCGTCACGTTGAAGTGGCTCGAGGCCATCGAGGAAAACGTCGATCGGCAGGAAAAGCGCAATGAAGAGAACTTCGTCAAGTCGCAGGCCGACTACCAGACCGCCAAGACGACCCTGATAGCGGTGAGCGTTCTGGCCATCGGCCTGGCAGTGGCCGCCGCCTGGCTGGTGACGCGCTCCATCACCTCGCAGCTGGGTGCCGAGCCTGGCGTGGCCGTCAAGCTGGCGCAGGACGTGGCCCAGGGCGACCTGAGCACCCCGATCGACCTGCGCGAGGGCGATCACCAAAGCATGATGGCCCAGTTCATGGCCATGCAGAAGAGCCTGGCCGGCGTGGTGAACACCGTGCGGCAGAACGCCGACAGCGTGGCCACCGCCAGTGCGCAGATCGCCCAGGGCAACACCGACCTGAGCCAGCGCACCGAAGAGCAGGCCTCGGCGCTGCAACAGACGGCAGCCTCGATGGAGCAGCTCGGCTCCACGGTGACCAGCAACGCCGACAACGCCAAGCAGGCCAACCAGCTGGCCGCCGGCGCGAGCCAGGTGGCGGTGCAGGGTGGCGCGGTGGTGCAGCAGGTGGTCGAGACCATGAAGGGCATCAACCAGAGCTCGAAGAAGATCGCCGACATCATCGGCGTGATCGACGGCATCGCCTTCCAGACCAACATCCTGGCGCTGAATGCGGCGGTGGAAGCCGCACGGGCCGGCGAGCAGGGCCGCGGCTTCGCGGTGGTGGCCGGCGAAGTGCGCAATCTGGCGCAACGCAGCGCCGATGCGGCCAAGGAGATCAAGAGCCTGATCACCGCCAGCGTCGAGCAGGTGGACAAGGGCTCGAGCCTGGTCGACCAGGCCGGTGAGACGATGAAGGAAGTGGTGCAGGCCATCGGCCGCGTCTCCGACATCATGGGCGAGATCAGCGCGGCCAGCGTGCAGCAGAGCGCCGGTGTGCAGCAGGTGGGAGAGGCCGTCGGCCAGATGGACCAGACCACCCAGCAGAACGCCGCATTGGTCGAGGAATCGGCCGCCGCTGCCGAGAGCCTGCGCCAACAGGCCCTGCAACTGGTGCAGGCAGTGTCGGTGTTCCGCATCTCGAGCATGGGCTCGGTCGGACACGACCTGCACGCCGACCCGGCGCCGGTGGCGGCCAAGGCCGTCAAGTCGGCCCCGCGATTTGCCGCCAAGCCTGCCAAGGCCGCCCGTCCGGCCAAGTCCGGCACCGCGCCCGCTGCCGAGCCTGCCCACGCCACGGCGAAGGCCGGCGAGGACTGGGAATCGTTCTGAGCGCCCCCAGGGCCGGGCTGCGCCCAGCCCGCCCTCCGCGGCGGGCAAGGAAACTTGGGGCGGCCCGGCGTTTCCTTGAGCGTCGTTGAACCGCGGCAGGGCCTCGCAGCCCTGCCGATCCCGAGATGAACCAGGCCAGCGGCGCGAGCCGCTGGCCTTGTGCCGTTGGCTCGTACGTGCCTCGGCGCTGGTGGCGCTGTCGGCGGACTCAGCGGTTCAGGTCGCCCGCGTCCGTCGGCCGATGGCTGGGCGCCAACGCGACCTGGAAGCGCCCGGCGCGCTTGGCGCTGTACAGGGCGGCGTCGGCCGCATCGATCAGGGACGACGGCCCGGCCTGCGCGTCGACGCTCTGTAAGTCGGCGATGCCGACGCTGAGGGTCACGACGGGGCCGATCGGCGAGTCGCCATGGACGATGCCGGCCTGCGCCACGGCATCGATGCAGCGCTGGGCCATCCCCTTCGCTTCCGCCCGCTCGACATGCGGCAGCAGGATCGCGAACTCCTCGCCGCCCAACCGTGCCACGAGATCCGTCGGCCGGCAGGCGGTGCCTCGCAGCACCGTGGCGATCTCGCGCAGGCAGGCGTCGCCGGCCGGGTGCCCGTGCCGATCATTGAAGCGCTTGAAGTGGTCGACGTCCAGCATCAGCAGGGCCAACGGCGTGCCATGGCGCACCGCCCGCGACCACTCGACAGACAGGACATGGTCGAAGTGCCGACGGTTGGCCAGCCCCGTCAGGGCGTCGGTGTTCGACAGCAGCGCCAGTTCGACATTCAGCGCGTCCAGGTCGGCGTTCAGGCGCTTCAGCTGCGCTTCGCGATCCAGCAATTCGGTGACGTCGACGCTGTGCGCCAGCAGGCTGCCATCGGCCAGGCGCTGCTCGGTGATGCGGCGCCAACGGCCATTGGCCAGGCGGCGCACGATCAGCTGTTGCGGATGCTGGTGCTCCTCCAGGCGCTGGGCGATCCATGCCTCGGTGTCACCCTGCAGCTCGGGCATGGCGCCGCTGGCGATCACCTGGCGCAGGAGTTGTTCGAAGGTGACACCCGGCTGCAGATGCGACCCGAGGCCCCTGTACAGGTCTCGAAAGTCCTTGTTGGTCAAGACGATCCGGTCGTTGCGGTCATACAGGACGAGGCCGATCTGCAGTGCATCGAGGATCTCCTGGTAGCGCCGCGTCTCGGCATCGATGCCCGACTGAAGGGCGTCGCGCTGAGCGAGCGCCAGCCCGAGCAGGCGCAACAGCCCGGCGACTCCCGCGGCGGCCACCAGCGCCAGTGCAACGGCCAAGGCCGCCGAGGTGGGCGCCGCCGCCATCGCCAAGGCCAGCAGCGCGGCCGCCACGATGGCGGCCAAGGCGATGCCCAGTGTGCGCGGGGGGATCGTGGTCCTGCGCGTCACATGCCTCATCCGGTGAACCTCGGCGACTGCGGCCCCGCCCATGGGGCCGCCTGTTGTCGGAACCCAGGCCGGTAGATGCTTCGTCAGCTCGCGAAGGCAAGACGGCTGAACCCTCACGGGCCTGCCGGCCCTGCAGGCTGGATCATAGATCGCGTTGCACCTGGGCGGCGCCCGTTGTCGGCCGACGGCGCGCCAGAGGCCTTGCGATGACTTGAAGGCCGATCGCAGGCGGCCATTCCGATCGATTCCGGGACCAGGGAAATCCACCTTGGAAGCCGACAAGGACGGGTGAAGACTCAGGACCCCCACGATCTGGAGGAGTTCACATGTCACGTCATTGGATGGTTGCCCTGTCGGCGTTGCTGCTCGCGGGCCCGAGCCTGGCGGCAGTCAAGCTGATCAACAAGGACGGTAGCGCCCACAACATCAAGATCAAGTGCTCGTCCACCTCGACCGGCAGCATCCAGTCCAACACCACCCGCGACATCGGCAAGGGCCCCTGCACCGTCACCGTCAATGGCTCCAGCGCCACGTCGGCCGACGGCGGCACGCTGGTGATCAAGGGCGGGAAGGTCGCCGCCCAGTAGGGTGACGGGTCGGTCGGCCCAGGGTGGTTGTCACGACCAGGTCAGCTGAAAGGATGGCCACGCGGGCTCTCGCCGTTGCCCAAGGTGTGCGGCGGGCTACTGCACCGTCGCGGTCCAGGCATACCGTGCGCCTGTCTGCCGAACCTTGGCGGTGCCGTTCACCTGGCCTCGGGCACTCATGGTGCCGACGTAGTCCACCTCGATGCCGTTGCCATCTTTGCGATAGATCCTGACGGCGCCGTTTGAACCCATCGTGATGGTCATCGTGCCGAGGTGCCGGCTGCTGCCCTGGGTCCAAACCCCGTCGAACACGTTGGTGTTGCCTCGCCTCGTCCAGACGCCGGACCAGCCGTTCTCGTTCTGGTGCCAGACCTGACCCAGGCCCATGCCGGCGGTGGGCTTGGGCGCGGTCGATCGGTAGCCCTGGATGGTGGCGGTCCATGGGTAGGTGTGGCCCGTCTGCCGCACCTTGCCGGTGCCGTGGACCCGGCCTTTCGCATCCACGGTGCCGGTGTAGTCGACCACGGTGCCGTCACGGTCGTGGCGCTCGATGCGCAACGAGCCATCGGGTCGGGTGCGGATGGTGAGGGTGGCGTAGTGCCGGCTCGAACCCTTGCTCCACTCGGCGTCGAAGGTGCCGGTGTTGCCGCGCCGCCGCCAAGTGCCTGTCCAACCGTTCTCGCTCTGGCTCCAGATCGTTCCCAGCGAGGCGTCGGCCGTGGCTTCGCGCAAGGCCAGTTCTTCGGAGCCCGCCGGTGCCGGCTGTGCGCGGGCCGGCAGCGCGAGCAGCGTAACCATCAGGGCGCCGAACAGGCGTCGCGTCGGTCCGGTCGATGGCGATGGGGTCTTGTCCATGGTGTCTCGTGGCTGCAGTGCGCGCCTTCGACCCACATGTGCGTCGGCGCTGGCGACATCCGCGTCGCCAGCGCCGATCTTGACCGTCGGACGGGTGCAGCGATTGACGCACATCGACTCGGCATGGCCTTTCGACGCGACGTCAGAAGCCGGCAGCGATCGCCAGTGTCAGATAGTCCGCCAGTGCGCCCACGTCCAGGAAGTTCCAGTCACGCCCGTTGTGCACGATCACGCGGCCATCCTTGGTAGCCAGGTAGTTGTTCGGTCCGGGATAGTGGCGGTAGCGGTAGCCCTCGTAGAGTCCGGTGCTCCCCGGTGCTGGAAAGTACTGCGGGTACACCGACTCGGCCCAGTTCATCACTCGGTCGGCGTCGCTCAGCCCCGCATTCCCGGACTGTGAGCGCCATTGCTGGGTCTTGTTGAGCAGCGTGACCACCCCCGTCAGATCCACCGTCGCGATCAGGTCGATCTGGCCGTCGCCGTCGACGTCGCCCGCGTTCAGCACGCGTGCGTTGCCGGCAATCGCGAACGCATATTCCGTGTCGAGCCGGCCACCGCCGGCGCCCATGACGATGCGAACGATGTCGTCGCGGATCAGGGCCACGTCGACCAGGCCATCGCCGTTGAAGTCGCCGATGGCCAGGCTGGCCACGGTGCTGCCGGACGACTGCGTCAAGGTCCTGGCCAGTGGTGTGGCGAAGCCGGAGCCCGTGGTTCCGCGAAAGACCTGGAGCACCGCACTGCCGTTCGGGGCCCGGGCCGCGACGACGATGTCGCGTCGGCCGTCGCGATCGACGTCGGCGATGGCGAGCGCGTGCACCGCCGTGCCTGCGACCAGCGTGACCGGGGCGGAAAAGCCGCCGTCTGCGCGGCCACTGCGGATGGCCACGCTGCCATCGCCGCGGCCGATCACCAGGTCGGCCCGGCCGTCGCCGTCCAGATCGGACGCATCGACCACGACCGCGCCGGACGTGGCCTCGACCGCGGCCGGCGGGCCCAGCCCGCCGTCGGCCTGACCGCGATACACGCGCACGCCATCGGCCGACAGCACCGCCACATCGGCCCCGCCGTCGCCGTCGAAGTCGGCGACGCGCAGCGCCAGGGGTTCAGTGGCCAGCCGCTGCGACACCTCGTTGCCGAATACGCCGCCGCCGGCGCCGCGAAGCACGGCCAAGGCGTCGCGCGTGGCATAGACGATGTCCGGACGGCCATCGCCGGTGACATCGCCGACCGCCACGGCGATGGCGCCCGCGTTGGCCACAGCGATCGTGACAGGCGCCGCGGGGCCACCCGTGCCCCCACGTCGCCAGGCCAGCGCACCTTGGCCACTGGGTTGCGCCGAGGTCAGCGCACGCGGAGCCGGCGCCAGGATGTCGAGGACGCCGTCGCCATCCAGGTCGGCCAGCGCGATCGCCGACTGCGGGCTGGGCCCGGCTCCCGACAGTGACGGGCTCGGCCAGGCCGGTGCGCCGACGAAGCTGCCATCGCCACGGCCGAAGAGGAACTGGGTGAGCGTCTTGCCTGTGCTGCCACTGGTGAAGACACCCGGCCCGACCAGGCCCACCACGATGTCGGGGTTGCCGTCGCCATCGACATCGCTCACGCCCAGGGTGGTCGCCCCGATGGTCGCGGCATAGCTGGCTCCCTCGGCGAAGGTGCCGTCGCCGCGGCCACGCATCACCGTGACGAAGCCGCCCGATGGGGCCGTGGTCAATGCCAGGTCCAGCTTGCCGTCTCGGTCGAAGTCGGCAAACGCGAGGTGGCTGAAGACGCTCACCGAGGACCAGGCGGAGGCAGGGGCCCTGAACGAGCCGTCGCCGGCGCCCAGCAACAGCGTGCCTGCGGCACTGACCACATCGTTTCGGCCATCGCCGTTGAAGTCGGCCACCACGATGGCCGACACGTCACCGGCACCCCGGCGTACGGGGCCCGGCGCGAAGGCACCGCTGCCATTGCCCAGAAGCACGCTCAGCGTGGAGGTGAAGAGGTCGCTGCCTCCCAGTACCACGATGTCCGGGTGGCCGTCGCCATTGACATCCGCGATCGCTGCGAAGGCGTAGTAGCGCGATGCAGCGACCGAGTGAATCGTCGGCGGCGCGAAGCTGCCGTCGGTGCGGCTCAGGTAGATGGCCAGGCCTGTCGGGCCGGACGAGCCGCTCTCTTGCCATGGCATGACGATGTCGGCGATGCCGTCGCCGTTGAGATCGGCCGCGACGAAGTGCTGCGCCGTCCGGGTTGCCAGCAGGGCATACGACTGGACGATGGCCGACATGTCGGCACGGCCTGCGTAGAGGTTGCCGTCGATGTCGACGGCCGCGGCCACCCACTGGCCACTTGGGGTGCGGCCAAGATAGGCCACTGGCTGCGCGGCTCGTCCGGCCATGCTGTCGGAACAACCCTTCGCAAATGCAGACGACAGCAAGGGCAACTCGGCCAGTCGGCGCTGGTAGGCCTGGGCCTGCGGGAGTGCGGCGACGATGGGGCCAGCGGCACCAGACCTCGAACCCAGTACGAACTGGGCCAGGGAGCAGTCCGCCTGGCGCAGGAACCCGGCACCGGTGCGATTGCTGGCTGGCGAACCAGCCGAACCGACCACCACGTTGCGCTGGCCGAGAAACGACATCGCCGGCACATAGGAGGCGAGCGAGATCGTCGTCGCACTGCTGCGGGCCTGCAGCGGTCGCGCCAGGCGCTGCGTAGTCGGCGGAGCCGGCGGCGTCGGCCAGTACGACGGGCCGCCCAGCGGTCCGGCCAGCCCGGCGATGATCCCGCCAGCCATCACTTCCTCGATCTCCACGGTGGTGTCGAGGGGCATGATGCGCTCGCCATCGCGAAGGACCGTCTTGCTGCACCCGCCCAGCACCATCAGCGACACCAGCACGGCGGTCACGCCCCACCGCAGCCGGCCCATCCGCACCTTCAGGTGGCGGGCTCCACGCTTCATGACAGGCTCCTGCCGGCCCCGAGCCGGTGTCGAAGCCTAGGTTCGACGTCAGCAGGGCGTCAAGGCCACGCAGGTGACATCGAGGTGTCATCGCCGCGTGGCAATGAACGCTGCGGCCGTATGAGGTGCAGCATTGAACGCGGATGAGGCCGAGTACGTTCCCGTCGGGATCTGTCTAGGGCTTGCAGGTGAAAGACACGACGGGTTCTTCGTCGGCCCTGGCAGCGCTTCGGCCCCAGCCGGTCAGGCCTGACGCCCGCAGGGTGCCCGGATCGGAGACCTTCGTCCACCACCGACGATGACGCACGCGTGGCGGGTGTCGCATCGATCAAGCACGGGCACCAGGAACGAAAAAAGCACCCGGGCCGCTCGGCCGAGGTGCTTGATTCACTTTTGCTTTTTTGGCTCCCCGACCTGGGCTCGAACCAGGGACCTACGGATTAACAGTCCGGCGCTCTACCGACTGAGCTATCGGGGAATAGCCGCGCAGTATAGCACGCGATTTCGAGTGCTCTTCAAGATCGGGATGCCATCGATGACGACGGCATCCATAGCCTGCTGCGAATCACCATGCCACCTGGGCCGACAAGTGCACGCCCCGGGGGGCCAGCGGGTACAGGTAGGCATGGCCGTACTGGTAGGGAGCCTCCTTCCACGCACGCTCATCCATCAGGTTATCGATCCCGGCCCGCCACGTCAGCGTGCGATCGCCCTGGCGCACCGTGTAGCGCGCGGCAAGGTCCAGGCGTGTCCAGCCGGGTGTGGCGACGCTGTTGTCAGGCAGCACCATGCGCTGGCCCTCGTGGGTGACGAATGCCAGCAGGGCCAGGCCGGGCATCGCGGCCACGTTGTAGGCGCCTTGCAGCTTCACGCTGGTGGCCGGCACGTTGGTCGGCCGCAGGCGGTTGGTGCCTGCGTCGGATGCACCTTCGCGCGTGGCATGCAGCCACATCGCGCTGCCACGCAGGCTCCATGGGCCCGCGCGCCATTCGGCCTCGGCCTCCAGGCCACGGTGTCGAGCCCAGCCGTCCGGTGCGTGAAGGCAGCTGCGGGCGGTGTCATCGCATGGGCCCTGGTCGGTCCAGGCGGGCCGGCGGATGTCGAACATCGCCATGGCCCAATTCAGTGTGGCCCCGTGCTGCTTGATGCCGAGTTCGAACTGCCGGCTCTGCAGTGCCGGCAGCGCCTGGTTGGCATTGCGATAGCGTGGCAGGTTCGGGGCCACCTCGGATTCAACACCCTTGCCCCAGCTGGCGTAGGCCAGCGCGGTGCCGGGCAGGGCATGCGTGAAGGCCAGCCAGGGTGTGGAAAAGGATTGCCGGTACCCGGTGGCGGCGCTGCCATCGGTGCCGACGCTGCGTCGATCGATCTGCGTGTGCCGCAGGCCCAGCCAGAGCGATGCAAAGCGGTTCACCTGGATGGCGTCCTGCAGGTGCACTTCGGTGCTCCGTTCGAGTCGGTCGGTGTTGGGGTACTGCAGCGACGGGTCGGCCGGCGTGATCGTTGCTCCGTCGATGGTGCCGGTGCCCACCCAGTTGTAGGCCTGGTCATGAAAGCGAGCCTGATAACGCGTGAACAGCACGCCCGCATTGAATCCGTGAGTCATGCCGCCGATCCGCCCCTGGCCCGCCACCGACAGATCGAACGCATCGCTGGTGCGGCGCTCGCCTTCGCTGCGGTAGTCGTAGAGATCGAAGCTGCCGTTGCTGCAGTAGCGATCCCAGCGCTCCTCGGCGCTGCAGCCGAAGGGGAAGGCGATGCGGTCGTCGGTGCCCAGTCGCTGACGCATGGCATGGGCCACGAGCCGCAGATCGCCGCTCAACTGCTGGGTGACACGCAGCGAGCCCGTGAGGCCGTCCATCACCACCGGCAGGCGCCAGGGCTGGCGGTTCAGGTTGGTGCGCGGATCGATCGCGTCGGCCGACGGCAGGCGATCGCCCAGCAGGCTGAAGCCCGGCGTGCTGGGCTGGCTTTGGCGGCTGCTTTCGATCTCGGCCTCGATCCAGGTGCCGGTGCCGGGTTGCGCTTCGACGGCCAGCGCCAGCAGGCGACGGTGTCCTTTGCTGTCGTCGATGGCCGGCTGCAGTTGCGCCACCTCGGCATTGAGCCGCCAGCCGAAGCCGTGGTCTGCGCGGCCGATGTCCAGGCCCAGCACCTGGGTGTTGTCGGCCGACCAGGCCAGGCTGGCTTCGTTCACCATGCCCTTGGGTCGCTTGACGATCAGGTTCACCAGGCCGCCGGGGGCACTGGTGCCGGCCTGGATGCCGCTGATGCCCTTGAGCAACTCGAGGCTTTGCTTGTTGGCCTGGGGCAGTGCCGTCTCGGCGTTGATGGGCAGCCCGTCACGGCGATAGTTGAAGCGGTTGTCCAGCGTGAAGCCGCGCACGGCCAGCATGCCCCAGTAACCTGGGGCGTTGTAGGCATCGGTGGTGGCGGCATCGAGCCGCGTGATGTCGCCGAGCGAGGCGATGCCGGCGTCGGCCAGCTGCGAGCGGCTGATGACCGAGGCCGCGAAAGGCGACTGGGCCAATGGAATGTCGCCAAACCCAGCCACGCTGGCCGCCTGGGCATTGGTGCGGCCGGTGACGGTGATGACCTGGGGCGCGTCGGCGCCGCCGGCTTGTGCCTGGGCGTGTGCCGCAGTGCCGAGCCCGGCGCCAAGGGTCAGCGTGGCCATGGCGGCCATGGCCACGGCCCGCGCGGGTGAGGCAGGCCTGCATGCCGTCAGGCACCGGCGGCGCGGGCAACGGCCGTGCGTTGGCTGGCCATGGGATCCAGGGCACGGGCCCTGGGCGGTGGAAGGTTTGGTGAATGCCATCGTGCGTCCAGATGTCGATGGCAGGTCGGCAAGCTGGAGGCGCCGTCGCACGGGGCTCGGGCTCGATTCAGGCTGCTTCCCTGCGCGAGGATTACCTCAATCAGGTTCAAAGGGACTTTCTCAGTCGCGCCGCGAAGACGGCGCAACACCCCTAGCGAAGCCGCCCGGGCCGCCTGTTGGCGGCCCGGACAGTGCGGCGATTATGGACCAGGCGCCGGCCGAGCCGGCCCAAGGGCATCAGGAACGCGAAGCCACTCCGAGCAACTGGTGCAGCCGGGGGCTGGTGGTGGTGTATTGCTGCAGCACTGGTCGATCGGGATGCAGCCGCTGCGCAGCGCCATAGGCGGCCAGCGTGGCCTCGTGGAAGCCGCAGACGATGAGCTTGCGCTTGCCCGGGTAGGTGTTGACATCACCCACCGCATGGAGGCCGGGCACGCTGGTCTGGAACTGCTCGGTGTCGACGACCACCTGCTTGCGTGCCATGGCCAGGCCCCAGTCGGCGATCGGGCCGAGCTTGGGGCTCAGGCCCAGCAGCGCCAGCACCACATCGACGGGCTCGGTCAGGTCCGTGCCGTCGGCACAGGCCAGCCGCACGGCGGCCAGCTGGCCGTCGACGATGTCGATCGCGGTGGGTTGCGCGGCCACGAAGCGCATGCGGCCGTCGGCGCAGGCGGCGCGCATGCGGGCCACGGTGTCGGGCGAGGCGCTGAAGGCATCCCGACGGTGCACCAGCGTGACCGTCGCGGGCCGCATGGTCGCGTGGGGCGGTGTGTCGGGTGGGCCATCGCCCACGAGGGCCAGGGTCTCGGCGAGGGCCAATTCATCATCGCCGAACACCATGACCCGGCGGCCGGCCAGGGCGTCGGTGCCGGGCGAGTGGTGCAGCACCTGGTGGCCCACGAATGGCTCGAGGCCCGGCACCTTCAGCGGCCGTGGCACAAACGCCCCCACGCCGGCGGCGAGGAACACCGCGCGGGCCGTGAACCTCAGTCCTCGATCGGTGGCGATGTCGAAGCGCCCGTCGGCGCGTGGGCTCAGCCCTCGCACCAGGTGGCCCAGGTGCAGCGGGATGCCGAAGGGGTGGATCTGCGCCAGCAGCCGATCGACCAGTTCGCGCCCGCTGCATGCCGCAACGGCCGGGATGTCGTAGATCGGCTTGTCGGGATAGAGCTCGATGCACTGGCCGCCGGGCGCGGGCAGGGCATCGACCACATGGGTGTGGAGCTCGAGCAGGCCGAGCTGGAAGGCCTGGAACAGGCCGACCGGGCCGGCGCCGATCACCAGCGCATCGGTTTCGATGGCCTCAGTGCCATCGGCCTCGGCGGGATGCCCGGGCGAGGGCATGGCGGCGGGTTCGTTGGGGGATCCGACGACGAAGTCGCGCCGCGGGGCGGTCAGCGGATCAGCTGCGACAGCTTGCCCTTGCGGTCTTTCCAGTCATCGGCATCGGGCAGCGCCGCCTTGCGCTTGGTGATGCTCGGCCAGCCCTTGGCGAGATCCGCATTGAGCTTGATGAAGGCGCGCTGATCGCTGGGCACATCCTCTTCGGGCAGGATGGCATTGACCGGGCACTCGGGGATGCACACCGCGCAGTCGATGCATTCGTCCGGGTCGATCACCAGGAAGTTGGGGCCTTCGCGGAAGCAATCCACCGGGCACACGTCGACACAGTCGGTGTACTTGCAGCGGATGCACGATTCGAGGACGACGTGGGTCATGACGGATAGCGAAGAGGTTGACTCAGGGCGAACCCGCAATTCTAGTGGGAGCGATTCCGTGCCGGCGCGGGCGCGTGTCGCCGACGGGGTCTTGAGCCGCCTGGCCCGGTCGCCGGATGGCGGCGGCCCACGTTGCGCCAGGGCACCCCGTCGTGTGAACAGGCCCTAGTTGACGGCGCGCACCAGCAGTGCGCCGCTCGTGCGGTGGCTGGCCGGATCGACGACGATCAGTGCGCCGCCCACCCGGTTGTGCTCGTAGGCCTCGAGCGGCAACGCCTGCTGCACCTCGATGCGCACATGGCCAATCTCGTTGACCGCGAGTTCGTGCGCCTCGGTGGTCTCGAGGCTGTGGATGTCCAGTCGGTGCTCGATGGCGGCGATGCGCGCCTGAACCCAGCGATGCCCGTGCCGCACCCAGTACTTGCGGCCGACCTGCGCGGGCTCGGTGTCCAGCCAGGCCAGCGTGGCCTCGAAGCGCTGCACCGGATGCAGCGCGCCGGGGCTGCCGATCCAGTCGCCCCGCGAGATGTCGATCTGCCGGTCCAGCACCAGGCCGGCCGATTCACCCGCCACGGCCTCCGACACGGTGCTGGCTGCACGGCGCACCTCGGTCACCACCGCCGTCTCGCCGCTGGGAAAGGCCTGCACGGCATCGCCGGCCTGCACCCGGCCATGGGCAATGCGGCCCCAGAAGATGCGCGGCTGGTGCCCGATGCCATCGCCTTGCTCGCCGCCATCGCGGGCCACGTACTGCACCGGCAGCAGGCAGGCACCGGTGCGCCGCTCCTGGGCCGACGGCAAGCGCTCGAGCACCTGCAGCAGCGATGGGCCGCGGTACCAGCTGGCGAAGCTGCCGGCGGCGCCGGGCAGCTCGGCCGCCGGCCAGGCCACGTTGTCGCCGCGCAGCGCGCTCACGGGAAGGATGCCGGCCAGGCCGGCGATACCGGCCTCTTCGACGAAGCGCAGCAAGGCATCGCGCGCGGCCTCGAAGGCGGCTTGCGGATCGTCCACCGCATCCAGCTTGTTCACCGCGAAGACGATGTTCGGTACGCGCAGCAGGTGTGCCAGCAGGGCATGGCGGCGTGTCTGCGGCAGCAGTGTCACCGGACGCCGGCGCCAGTCGATCTTGGTGATGTCCACCAGCACCACGGCGGCATCGCTGCCGGCAGCGGCGGTCACCATGTTGCGGGTGTACTGCTCGTGGCCCGGCGCATCGGCGATGATGAACTTGCGGCGCGGCGTGGCGAAATAGCGGTAGGCCACGTCGATGGTGATGCCCTGTTCGCGCTCGGCCTCCAGGCCATCGGTCAGCAGCGACAGGTCGATCGGCTCACCGGCTGCGCGCTGGTGCAGCGCATCGAGCTGGTCGGCCAGGATGGCGCGGCTGTCGAACAGCAGCCGCCCGATCAGCGTGCTCTTGCCGTCGTCGACACTGCCGGCAGTCAGGAAGCGCAACGCGCGGTGGTCCGCGGCGTCGGGTTGCGCCGTTGCATCGGCATCGGCGCCGGCTTCGAAGGTCAGATCGTTCAGCACGGCACTCATCAGAAATACCCTTCCTTCTTGCGTCGCTCCATGGCGACGTCGGAGCTGCGGTCGTCCATGCGCGTGGCCCCGCGCTCGCTCACGGTGACGGTGAGCGTCTCGGCGACGATCTCGGCGGCGTTGCCGGCGGCGCTCTCCACCGGGCAGGTGCAGGTCATGTCGCCGACGGTGCGAAAGCGCACCGTGGCCGACTCGATCGATTCGCCGGGCTCGGCCGGCGTCACGGGGGTCACCGGCACCAGCAGGCCACGGCGGCGGATGACCTCGCGCTCATGCGCGAAGTACAGATCGGGCAGCGGGATCTGCTCGCGGGCGATGTAGAGCCACACGTCCAGTTCGGTCCAGTTGCTGATCGGAAAGGCGCGGAAGTGCTCGCCCGGGCGATGCCGGGTGTTGAACAGCGTCCACAGCTCGGGGCGCTGCTCCTTGGGCTGCCATTGGCCGAAGCTGTCGCGGTGGCTGAAGATGCGCTCCTTGGCGCGCGCCTTTTCCTCGTCGCGCCGGGCCCCGCCGATCAGGCAGTCGTAGCGATGCTCGTCGATGGCTTCGAGCAGGGTCACCGACTGGTGGCCGTTGCGCGACTCGAGTGGGTGGGCCAGCCGCACCGTGCCGCGG
>Ga0268298_10001649_pt1 | contig 25813 bp, 22 predicted proteins | sample WWTPWeurt_MetaG_FD_194462 | JGI IMG/M metagenome (GOLD analysis project Ga0268298, IMG submission 194462) | Activated sludge microbial communities from WWTP in Nijmegen, Gelderland, Netherland - WWTP Weurt | ecosystem: Engineered > WWTP > Aerobic digester > Activated sludge | place...
CTCGGCAATGGCGACCGCCTGTGCCAGCTGAACGCCGGCAACATCCTGTTCAACGAGACCACGAAGCAGATCTTCTCGGTGGACAGCCAGGCCATCATGACCAGCTACCAGCAGGCCTTGATCCAGGGCGAGCGCAACGCCAAGTCCTGGGCCGAGCAGATCCTGGTGAGCAACCTGGGCGCCTCGGCAGTGCCCGAGCGCGACGGTGTGGTGGCGCCGCCGAGCTTCTCGATGAACGACCTCTACGACCTGGACCGCTGGTGGAACGTCTGGTTTCGCGGCCACATCGAGCGCACCCTGCACTACGACAACCAGAAGAAGCCGCGCGACACGCTGTGGCGGCATGCCTTCCAGAACTTCAGCGCCGGCGTGGAAGAGGGCCTGCTTGCAGTGGACAAGCAGCTCTCAGGCCTGAACTGGCTGGGTGTGAAGAGCATGTTCAAGAGCCACGAGAAGCGCTACGGCAGCAGCCCCAACCTCGACTGGACCAATTTCAAGATCCGCCGCATGGTGGTGCGCATGGTGCTGGCCGAGCGCAACCAACCCGGCACGCCCCAAGAAAAGCAGCAGCGCGCGCTGGACCGGGTGGTGGCCTACGCCGAGCGCAAGATCAGCACGCGGCACGTGTAGCCGGGCCGACAGTTTTCACGCTCGCGCCGGCGCCATGCTTCAGCGGCCCTGGCCATGCAGCGCATGCGCGCGCCGCTTGAACTCGAACCAGCACGGGTGCCAGAAAGCCATCAGCCGGTGCGTCATGAAGGCGCCGGCCAGGCCCGCCCGGGGCGCGATCCACCACTGCGTGCCGGCCAGGCCGCCCCATTGCAGCTCGCCCACGCAATCCTCGCCACCCAGCGCCGATGGGGCCAGCGTCACCGCGCCGGCCAGGCCAAAGCCGAACTGAGGCTGACGCGCAATGTGAGCGGCAGGCCCATGGGTCGGAAATTGAACGCACTGGCCTGGCGCCAGCTGGTTGCGCATCATCTCCTCCACTGTGCTCGCCTTGAGCAGGCACGGCCCGCCGGGCAGCAATGCGCGCAGCAGGGCCAGTATGTCGGGCAGCGTGGTGAACAGGCCGCCCGTGCCCGATTGGCGCGGGCGCGGCTCCAGCCAGGCGCCGGGGTAAGGCGCGTCGTCCAGGCGCACCAGGCCCGGGCCCAGCGGATCGGCCGCGTCGGCAGCGCCATACAGCGCCGTGAAGCGCGCGCGCTGCTCGGGGCGCAGCACGAAGCCGGTGTCGACCATGCCCAGCGGGCCGAGCACACGCTGCTGCAGAAAGTCGCCATAGCGCAGGCCGCTGATCAGCTCGCACAGGCGCGCCAGCACATCGGTGGCGGCCGAGTATTCCCAGCCCTCGCCGGGCTGGAAGAGCAGTGGCAGCCCGCCGAGCACGGGCATCAGCTCGGCCAGCGTGGTGTCGGCGCGGCGCACGCCCGCGGCCACGTAGGCCTCGTGCAGCAGGGCGCCGGGCGCGAACACGCCGTGCGTGAGGCCGGCGGTGTTGCTGAGCAACTGGCGAATGGTGATGGGTGCGCGCGCCGGCACCACGTCGTCCAGCCGAGTGGCGCCGGGGCGCAGCACCTTCAGCCCGGCCAGCTCGGGGATCCAGGCCTGGATCGGATCGTCCAGGCCGAAGTGGCCTTCGTCGTGCAGCAGCAGTGTGGCGCAGGCGGTGACCAGCTTGGTGTTGGAGTAGGCGCGAAAGATCGAGTCCTCGCGCAACGGCAGGCGCAGCTCGCGGTCGGCCCAGCCCGCGCAATGCGTGTCCACCAGCTCGCGACCGTGCAGCACGGCGTAGGACACGCCGGGCAGGACGCCCTCGTCCACCAGGCTGGTGACGAAAGCGGGCAGGTCGGTGGAGCGCCGCTGGGCAGCGTCCACCGGGCCGTCCAGAGCGCTTGCGATCTTGCTGTCCATCAGGCTGTCCTTCGCATCGGCCGTCTTGTCGACTGCATGGCCACGGAAGCCAATTGTGCAGGCGCGGCCCGCCGTGGCGGACAAGGGCTTGCGTCAGAAGCGAACGGTCAAGCTCGCCGTCACGTGGCGCGGTGCCCCGGGGCTGATGTTGTTGTTGCCATCGGCGGTGGGGAAGTAGCGCCGGTCAAACAGGTTCTCCAGCTTGAGCGCCAGTTGCCAGCGTCCGCCATCGAGGCTGCGGTAAAGCGCCGCGTCGGTGCGCGTGAAGGCCGGCAGCTTGACGCGGTTGTCGAGCGTGGCAAACGATGCGCCTTGGTACACCACGCCCAGCCCGGCACCCCAGCCCTCGGGCAGATCGATGCGGTTCCACAGCGACAGCGTGTTGTCCGGCACCAGTTGCAAGCGCGCTCCGGCCACGGCCGCCGAGGTGCTGCGCAGGATGCGCCCATTCAAATGCGCCCAGCCGCCGTGCAGCTGCCAGCCCGGCGCCAGCTCGCCCTGCAGGCCGAGCTCCATGCCCTCGGTGCGCTGCAGCCCCGTCTGTACGAAGAAGCCCGGGTTCAGCGCATCGGGCGAGCGCACGTGGTCGCGGTCGAGGCGAAAGACCGCAGCCGACAAGCTGAGGCGTCGCGCCAAGTCCCAACGGGCGCCGAGCTCGAGGTTGATGGCCGTCTCGGGTGACAGGCTGGCGGTGTTGGGCGCCAGGCTCAGCTGCTCGCCCGAGGGCAGAAAGGAGCGGCTCTGGCTGAGGTAGACGGTGGCGCCGCTCACCGGCGACCAGATCAGGCCCAGGCGCGGGCTCCAGCCCGTGTCGGTGCGCGCCAGGTCGGTGGCGGCGGTGGTGGTGCGCCGGTCGTCGAAGCGGGTGCGAAAGCGGTCCATGCGCAGCCCGACAAGCAGCTTCCATTGATCGCTGAACGTTATTTCGTCCTGTAGATAGGCGGCAGCCAAATCCGCGCGAACGCGGTTGCGGGCATCGCTGCCGTTGGCCCGAAAAGCGGTGGCCTCGGCCCAGGGCGCGTCCACCGACACAGCAATCAGGCTGGCATTGGCCAGAGGGCCGAAGAAGCCGGTGCGGCGTTCGTTGGCGCTGTCCTGGCGGCCCAGCTCCAGGCCGGCCAGCAGGCTGTGCTGCCAGCCAGCCGTGTCGAAGTTGAAGCTCAAGTCGGTCTGGTTGAAGAGGTTGGTGCGGCGGTTGGCGTTGCGGTAGGCGGCCAGCTTGAGCAGGCCATTGGCATCGACCGAGCTGGTGTTGGCGTTGTCGACGTAGATGTTCTGATAGGCCTTGTCGTAGCGGGTGATGCGCAGCGCGTTGCGCAGGCGCAGCCCGCCGAAGCGCTGCTCGAGCGTGGCGTAGGCGGCGTCCACGTTGGAGCGTGCCCGGCTCTGCCCGGCATTGCCGAAGAAGCGCCCCGGCTCGGTGTCCACGGGCGCGCCATTGCGGGCGGGCACGCCGCGGTCGGCAGTGCGCTCATCGTGCAGGTGCTCCAAGCCCACGGTGAGGCGGGTGTCGGCGTGGGGCCGCCAGCGCAGGCTGGGGTTCACGGCGGCACGCTCCAGCTCGTAGCCCGAGCGGAAGCTGCTGCCGCCTTCGCCCATTGCATTCATGCGCCAGGCCAGTGTGTCGCTGAGCGCGTCGCCCACGTCCAGCGTGCTGCGGCGCTGCGCGTGCGCGCCCAGCGACAGCGTCAGCGCGCCCACCCGCTCGAACACCGGCTGGCGGCTGACGCGGTTGACGATGCCGCCCGCACCGCCGCGCCCGAAGATCATGCCCGCCGTGCCCTTGAGCACCTCCACGCGCTCGAGGTTGTAGAGGTCGCGGAAGACCTGCGCGTCATCGCGGATGCCGTCGATGTAGAGGTCGGCCGAGGTGCTGATGCCGCGCAGGATGAACTGGTCGCGGTTGCCCTCGCCCTGGTGGGCCAGCGCGCCGGGCACGTAGCGGATCACGTCGGCCAGGCTGCGCATGGCCTGGTCCTGGATCAGCTGCGCCGGCACCACGGTGATCGAGGCAGGCACGTCCTCGATGCGTGTGTCGGTCTTGGTGAAGGTGGCCGTGTGCGTGGCGCGGTAGCCCTCGGCCTCGGCGTGGCCGATGACGGTGACGGACTGGGCGCTGTCGGACTCGGCGTCCGACTCGGCCCGCGCGGGAAGCTCGGCCAGCAGCGCGGCGCTGACCAGGACGAAACGAAGGGCATGGACGGCAGCGTTGGTGAGGGCCATGGGCTGAAGGGCGCCGCGGCGCAGGACATGGGCAGGCACGCGGCGCACAGCAGCGGCCCTGACCGGTCAAGGCCGTTTGCACCCTGCAAAGAGTGAATGGGTTCGCCAGTTTAAATGCGAACGATTCTTATTTGCAAGCCCCCGACTTGCCGCAAGGCCACTCACTGGATGTGGTACTTCTTCAGCTTGTACCAAAGCGTCCGCTCGCTGATCTGCAGCAGCGCGGCCGCGCGCGGCTTGCTGCCGTCCACCTGCTTGAGCGCGGCCTCGATCACGCGGGTCTCCAGCGCCTCGACCTGCTCATTGAGCGGGCCCGCCACGGCGGCGGGGGCATCCGTTGCAGCGCATCTGGGCGCAACAGCCGGCGCAGCCTCGGCCAGCAGGCGAAAGTGCTCTGGCGCCAGCGGCGCACTGCCGCTCAGGATGAGCGCACGCTCGATCACGTTCTCGAGCTCGCGCACATTGCCGGGCCAGTGGTAGCCCTGCAGCAGGGCGGCCACGGCCGGGTCCAGCGGCGCAGGGCCGCCCACGCGCCGATGGCCGTGCTTGTCCACAAAGTGAGCGACCAGACCGGCGATGTCGTCCTTGCGCTCGCGCAGCGGCGGCAGCTCGATGCTGAAGACGTTGACGCGGTAGTACAGGTCCTCGCGCAGCTTGCCCTGCGCGATGGCCTCGCGCGGCTCGACATTGGTGGCCGCCACGATGCGGATGTCCAGCGGGATGCGGCGGTTGCTGCCCAGGCGCTCCACGGTGTTGTCCTGCAGCACGCGCAGCAGCTTGGCCTGCAGGGCGATGGGCATCTCGGTGAGCTCGTCGAGAAACAGCGTGCCCTCGTTGGCCAGCTCAAACTTGCCGATGCGGTCCTTCACCGCACCGGTGAAGGCGCCCTTCTCGAAGCCGAAGAGCTCGCTCTCCAGCATCTCGGCCGGGATGGCGGCGCAGTTCACCGGCACGAACAAACGGTCATGTCGAGGCGATGCGTTGTGCACCGCGCGGGCGATCAGCTCCTTGCCAGTGCCGGTCTCGCCACAGATCATCACCGCCGCCTTGGTGGGGCCCACCTTGCGGATCAGCTCGTACACCGCCTGCATGGGCCCACTGGTACCCACCAGATCGCCCCAGCCGCGATCGAGCTCCTGGCGCAGAAACTGGTTGTGGCGCGACACGGCCGCGCCCTTGAGCACGCGCTCGATGGCCAGCTCGAGCGTCTCGAGATCGAAGGGGCGCAGCAGGTAGTCGCTGGCACCGTGCTTCATGGCCTGCACCGCCGTCTCGATGGTGCCGTGCGCGGTGATCACGATCACCGGCAGGTCGAAGTCGAAGCGGCGCAGGTGCTGCAGCAGCGCGATGCCGTCCATCTCGGGCATGCGCAGGTCGGTGATCACCAGGTCGACGCCACCCGCGGCCACGATGTCGGCCGCCTCGCGCCCATTGCTGGCCACGGCCACCTGGTGGCCCATCTTCTGCAGCGCGATCTCGAGCACGCGGCGCATCTTGGGCTCGTCATCGGCGACGAGCACGTATTTCTGTGTCATTCGTTTTCCATGGATTTGGGCAGGCGGATGCGGAACAGCGCCCCGCCCAGTTCACTCTCGCGGGCCTCGATGTCGCCACCGTGCGCGGCCACGATCTTCTGCACCACGGCCAGGCCCAGGCCGAGGCCGCCTTCGCGCTTGAAGAAGAAGGCCTCGAAGATGCGCTGGCGTTCGGCGGGGGCGATGCCGGGGCCGTCGTCGGCCACGTCGATCACGAGCTGGCCATCGGCCTCGAGCGTGGCGATCTGCAGGTGGCCGCCCTGGCGCAGTATCTGCAAGCCATTGAGCATCAGGTTGAGCAGCACCTGGGTCATCTGCTCGGCGTCGCAGGACACGCGGGCATCGGCGGCCCGCAATTGCAGGCTCACCCGCACCGAGCGGTCGGCGGCCTGCGCCGCGAGCATGCCCACGGCGTGCTGGATCAGCTCATGCAGATCGTTGGGCTCCATGTGCGGCGGGCGCGGTCGGGCGCTGTCCAGCATGGCGGAAACCAGGCCGTTGAGGCGCTGGGTCTCGCTCTCGATGAAGCCGACCAGCTCGCGCCCCTCCTCGCTGATGCCCGATTCGCGCCGCAGGATCTGCGCCGAGGAGCGCAGGATGCCGAGCGGCGTGCGCACCTCGTGCGCGATCACCGCCGACATCTCCCCCACCGCCGCCAGCGCCGAGGCGCGCGCCAGCTGTTGCTGCGAGCGATCGATGTCGCGCACCATCTGCACGAAGGCGTCGCGCAACTCACCCACCTCGCCGCCGGGCGCGGCCGGGGGCGGGCTGAGCTGCTTGTCGCGCACATAGCGGCGCGCAAAGTCGGTGAGCGCGGTGATGGGCCGGGCGATGGCCTGGCTCACCCAGCCGGCCGCCACCATCGTCACCAGCGCGATGCCCCCCAGCAGCGCCGCGAAGATGAAGGCCATGTTGCGGATCGGCGCCAGCGCCGCGCTGCGCGGCACCAGCACCAGCACGCGCCAGCCGAAACCGGCAAAGCCGCCAAAGCCGCGTGCCTGGCCCACGCCCACGATCATGGGCTCGGTGGGCAGGCCGGGCGCCGCATTGAGCGAGGCCGCGGCCGTCACCGAGGCCGCGCCGCCCGCCGCGCTGGCCCCCGCCGCCACGGGCCCGAGTGACGCCCAGGCCGCCATCTCGCGCGAGAGCCGGGGCAGCGCCGCGCGCACGCGCTGCGAGCCGGCCACCAGGCGCCCTTGCGCATCCAGCAGGGCCAGCATGCGGCCGTTGTCGGCGGCCTCGTCCAGCACGCGGTCGATCTGGCCCCAGTCCACGCCGAGGCGCAATTCACCCAGCCGGCCGGCACCAAAGGCCGAGGCCACGGGGATGCGGATGGTGAGCTCCGGCGCGGCGCCGTCGGGTGCCTCGGCCGGCCCTTCCAGCACCAGCGTGTCGCCGGCCAGGCTCACGCTCTGCCACATCGGCGCGGGCACCACGGCCGCACCGATGGCGGCGGCATCGCTGCCGGCCACCACGCGCCCCTGCGCGTTGGTGACCTGCAGGCGCCGATACAGGCCGGCGTAGCCGCGTTGCAGGCGCTGCAGAAAGCCCGACAGGCGCTTGTCCACATCGTTCACCTGCAGGTCCTGCATCACCTCCAGGCGGCTCCAGGTGGCGGCGTTCTGCAGGCGCTCGTACATCAGCTTGTTGACATCCGAGGCCACCGCCTCGGCCTGTGCCACCAGGCCCTGCTCGATCTCCGCCTGCACGGCCTGGCTGGCGCGGTTGAAGCCCAGGAAGGCCAGCAAGACCGCCGGCGTCACGCCCACCAGCAGGAAGGCCAGCAGCAGGGTCTTGCGGATGCTGGCGCCAGAACGCGTCATGGCGGGCTGGCGCGCCAGGCGCTCAGGCGTGCCAGGCTGCAGCGAACGGCGGGCAAGGCAAAGGTGGGCATACTTGTTGCAGCCATTGGGGAGCGGACTGACGGAGACCGATTTGATTCATGGCCCTGCCCTGCGCGTCGCGCGGATTATCGGCGTTGCGGGGTACCGAGCATCGCCCGTTCGAGCATCTCTCGTGCCAGCCCTGGCCCTGTGGTCGGCGCTGATGCTGGCCTGCGCCTGCTCGGCCGCCGAGCTGCCGGCCGAGGCCGCGCCGCCCGACCCCGCCGCGCTGCACTATGAATTCGGCCGCGGCCTGCGCCTGGGCGAGAGCGGCTTCACGCTGGGCGGCTATGTCACGGGCGAATACCGGCGCAGCGATGAAGGGCCCGAGCAACTCAAGTCCAGCCATGCCAGTGTCTTTGTGTGGTGGGAGGGCTGGGAGCGGGTGAAGCTGTTCGCCGAGATCGACCTGCTCAATGCCGTGGGCCAAGCCCAGGACGAGTCGTACAACGAGTACGGCAAACCGCCGGACCGGCGCCGCGTCTCGCTGGAGCGCCTGTATGGTGACTACATCTTCAGCGACGCGATCAGCCTGCGCCTGGGCAAGTTCCTCACGCCAGTGGGCCGCTGGAACCAGGTGCACGCCGCGCCGCTGGTGTGGACCACGTCCGCGCCCATGGTGACGGAGACGCTGTTTCCGCGCAGCGTCACCGGGGCCAGCCTGGGTGGCAACCTGCCGCTCTGGGGCCGCGCCGTCGGCTACTCGGTGTATGCGTCCGACGGCAAGGAGTGGCGCCGCGACCAGCAGGAGGACCCCTTCGCCAAGGTGCTGGGCGGCCGCCTCGTGCTGCCGCTGGGCTACGACCTGCAACTCGGCCTGTCCGCCGCCAACTACCAGCTTTGGAGCCGCCATGGCGAGCCCCAGCAACTGCGCGGCGTGGACCTGTATTGGTCGCGCGGCGGCCTTGAATTCAGCGCCGAGTGGATGCGCACCCGGGGCACCGCCGTGGCCGGCGCCGAGATCGTGCCCGATCCGGAGGACCATGGCGGCGTGGCGCCCGGCGACAGCTACGGCCGCGGCGCCCGCCGCGCCACCCGCGGCGGCTACGCGCAAGGCGTGGCGCCCTTGGGCGGCAAGCTGTTTGCCGTGGCGCGCATCGATTGGTTGCACGACCCCCGCACCATCACCTTCGTGCGCCAGCACCTGGTGGGGCTGGCCTGGCGGCCCAACGCCGGCACCACGCTGAAGCTGGAATACGTGCGGCCCAGCCAGGTCTCGGCGCAGACCACGCAGGGCGTGGTGGCCTCCGTGAGCGTGCTGTTCTGATGCGTCTGGCGCGCCTGGCCCGATCTGGCCTGCGGCGGATGGCCGGCCCCGCCCGTGCGGCCCTGCTGGCGGCTTGCGCGCTGGCCGCAGGCGCCGCCTGCGCGGCCGACGGCCGGCTGGCGGTGATCGTCTCGGCCAATGGGGCGCCGGCGGGCGGGCTGTCGCTCGACGAGCTGGGCCAGATCTACCGGCGCAAGCAGCAGTTCATCGGCAACGCGCGGGTGCAGCCCATCAACCTGCCGGCCCAGCACCCGCTGCGCCGCTTCTTCTCGCAGCAGGTGCTGCACAAGACGCCGGAGGACCTGGAAGACTACTGGCGCGACCAATATTTCAATGGCGTCTCGCCTCCCTTCGTGCTGGCCTCCGAGGAGGCCATGATCCGCTTCGTCGCCAGCACCCCGGGCGCGGTGGGCTATGTCTCGCTGTGCCTGGCCGACAAGCGCGTGGCGGTGGTGGCCACGCTCGAAGGCGGGCCAGCCTGCAGCAAGTGATTGCAGGGGTTCACTGCAATTTTTGTCGCCAATCGCTGCAGAGGCTGCAGCGCCGGTGCCCCTGAAAGCGGCCGCGCCGGGGCGGGCTAGGTGGCACGCTCTTTGCGTTCGGCCCGGGGCATGACGCCGACCTCAACGCCCCACCCTGCTCTGCGGTCGCCTCACGCCAGGGTGCGCGTGCTGTGCTGGCCGCTGCTCGTCGCCCTGCTGGCCTTCGCTGGCGGCTGTGCGCTGATCCAGCCCGTGCAGCCCTGGGAGAAGGGCGTGCTGGCCAAGCCCGAGATGAGCTTCGAGAGCGATCGGCTGGACAGCAACTTCACCGAGCACACCTATTTCAGCAAAGAGGCGGCCTCCGGCGGCGCCGGTGTGGGCGGTGGCGGCTGCGGGTGCAATTGATGGCCGACACCAGCAGCGCCAACGCGGGCACCACCCCGCTGGGCATGGCCCTGATGGCTGCGGCCCTGGCCCTGCCCGCCGTGCGCAGCGCCCACGCCGACAGCGCGCCCGAGCGCGCCAGCCTGGCCTTCAAGTGGCTCGACTACAAGGACAGCCAGCTGGGCGAGGACCGCATCCGCGTGCGTGCACCCTCGGCCCTGCTGGTGCTGCCGCTGTCGGGAGATTGGGCGGTGGGCGGCACGCTCACCTCCGACGCCATCTCCGGCGCGTCCCCGGCCTACCACACCACGGCCATCACGCCCATGCACGACAAGCGCAATGCGCTCGAGCTCAACGCCACCCGCTACTTCGCCAATGGCAGCCTCACGCTGGGCAGCTCGGTCTCGCGCGAATCGGACTACCTCTCGCGCAACCTGTCCGTGCAAGGCAGCCTTGCCGACGAAAGCAAGAACACCACCTGGACGGCCGGCCTGGCCCTCGGCCGCGACCGCATCAACCCGAGCACGCAGATCGTCACCAACGAGCACAAGCGCAGCACCGATGTGCTGGCCGGCGTGACCCAGGTGCTGGGCACGCACGACATCGCGCAGCTCAATGTCGGCTGGTCCAGCGGCAGCGGCTATTTCTCCGACCCCTACAAGGCCATGGACGAGCGCCCGCGCGGGCGCCGCCACACCACGCTGCTGGCGCGCTGGAACCACCACTTCGAGGCCAGCAGCGGCACCCTGCGCAGCAGCTACCGCTATTACACCGACAGCTTCGGCGTGAAGGCGCACACCCTCGGCCTCGAGTACGTGCAGCCGCTAACGCAAGGCTGGACAGTGACGCCGCTGCTGCGCCTGTACACGCAAACAGCCGCCAACTTCTACGTGGACGCCGACGCCTCCACCGACCCCTTTCCGCCCAACCCGCCAGCCGACTGGGCCCACTACACCGAGGACCAGCGCCTTTCGGCCTTCGGTGCACGCACGCTGGGCCTGAAGCTGGCCAAGCAGATCGATGCCAACTGGAATGTGGACGTCAAATATGAACGTTATTCACAACGTGCTTCCTGGACGCTCGAGGGGCGTGGCAGCCCGGGTCTGGCGCCGTTCAACGCACGCAGCCTTCAACTGGGCGTTTCGCGGCAGTTCTGAGCGGCTGGACGATACCTTCGCCGAGTCGGGGTTCCCGCACATGCGCCAATTTCGCATCCCCTTCAGCGCCATGGCCAGCGGCTGCGAGGTGGTGCTGGCCTGCGAGGACGAGGCCGAGGCGCTCACGCTGGCCGAGGCCGCGATCAACGAGGTGCAGCGCATCGAGCACAAGTTCTCGCGCTACCGCGAGGACAGCATCGTCTCGCGCCTCAACGCCGCTGCGGGCCTGAAGCCGGTGGAGTGCGATGCCGAAACGCTGTCGCTGCTCGAGTTTGCCGATTCGCTGTACCGCAGCAGCGATGGCCTGTTCGACATCACCTCGGGCGTGCTGCGCCGCGGCTGGGACTTCAAGGCCGCCCGCCTGCCCGAGCCCGAGCGCCTGGCCGAGCTGCGTGCGCTGATCGGCTGGCAGCAGGTGGAGCGCGACGGCCGCAACGTGCGCCTGGCGCAGCCCGGCATGGAGCTCGATTTCGGCGGCTTCGGCAAGGAATACGCGGCCGACCGTGCGGCCACCATGATGGCCGCGCGCGGTGCCAAGCACGGCTACGTGAACCTGGCCGGCGATCTGCGCGTGCTCGGCCCCAAGCCCGATGGCGCGCCCTGGATGATCGGCATCCAGGACCCGCGCCGCCGCGGCGAGGTGATCGCCACCATCCCCGTCTATCAGGGCGGCCTGGCCACCAGCGGCGACTACGAGCGCTACTTCGAGCTCGGCGGCCAGCGCTACTGCCACATCCTCGACCCCCACACCGGCTGGCCCGTCAACCACTGGCGCACGGTGAGCGTGCTCGCGCCGCTGGCCGTGGTGGCTGGCAACTGCAGCACCATCGCCATGCTCAAGCAGGCCGATGGCCTGGCCTTCCTGCAGGACTCGGGCATGAACTACCTCGCGATGGACCAGCACGGCGCCATCCACACCCGGGTGGCTGCGGCCGCCTGACCTTCTCGGAGCATCACCCCATGGCCACCACCTTCGGCACCGCTGGCAACGACTCCTGGACCGTCATCAAGGCCGGCACCTTCACCCTCGACGGGCTGGGCGGCACCGACACGCTCTACCTCGGCACCTCACTGCGCTCGGACTACCAGATCAGCAAGGCCAGTGATGGCTCGGTGCACATCGATTCGGTCTCGGGCGCCAGCGCCGCGCTGCATGCCACGCTGCACAACATGGAGACCCTGGTCTTCAACAACAAGCGTGACGTGCTGGACCTCGCCACCTACTTCGGCAGCACCACGCCGGCCTACACGGGCACGGCAGGCAATGATGTGTTCAACGCGCCCAGCACCACCATCACCTACGACGGCCTGGCCGGCATCGACACCGTCAACTTCAGCAAGGCGCGGGCCGCCTACGTGCTGACACCCACCGCCACCGGCTTCACGGTGAGCGATGGCGTGGCGGCTGACCAGCTGCGCCATGTCGAGCGCCTGGGTTTCGCCGACGGCAGCAAGCTGGCGCTGGATCTGGACGGCCATGCCGGACTGACGGCCAAGATCCTGGGCGCGGTGTTCAGCCCCAGCGCGGTGGCCAACCAGAACTACGTGGGCATCGGCCTGAACCTGCTGGACAGCGGCATGTCCTACGACGGCCTGATGCAGCTGGCGCTGGACACGGCGCTGGGGCCCAACGCCAGCCACCGCGCGGTGGTGGAGCTGCTCTACACCAATGTGGTGGGCGTGGCGCCGTCGGCCAGCGAGGCCGCCACCTACGTGAACTTGCTGGACAACGGCAGCTACACGCCCGCCGCACTGGGCGTGATGGCCGCGGACCTCGGCCTGAACGGCGACCACATCGGCCTCGTCGGCCTGGCGGCCACGGGCCTGGCCTTCAGCTGAAGGCCCGATCGGGCGCATCCATTCATAACCCACAAAAGACGCGACATGCCGGCACGCCAGCCCCGCTCCTTCCCGACCCGGCTGGTGTTTGCGCTGGGGTGGCCAGCCCTGTGCCTGGTCGTTGCGCTGGCACTGGCGCAACCGGCGCACGCCGCAGCCGAAGCCGGCCAGGCGGTGCCCGACCTGGACTTGCCCGGCAGCCCCGTGGGGCAGCGCTTGTCCGAGTTGAAAGGCAAGGTGGTCTACCTCGATTTCTGGGCGTCCTGGTGCGGCCCGTGCAAGCAATCCTTCCCGTGGATGAACGAGATGCAGCGCAAGTACGGCGCCCGCGGCCTGCAGGTGGTGGCGATCAATCTGGACGCCAAGCGCGCGGACGCCGACCAGTTCCTGGCGCAAAACCCGTCCAGCGTGGCGCTGGCCTTCGACAGCAAGGGTGAGTCGGCCAAGCGCATCGGCGTCAAGGGCATGCCCACCTCGCTGCTGATCGGGCCGGACGGCAAGGTGCTGATGGTGCACCTGGGCTTCCGCGCCGAAGACCGCGCCGAACTCGAAGCCCGCCTGGTGGCCGCGCTCGGCGGCAAGGCGCCATGAAGCGCTGGCTCGAACGGTCCCGCAGCCTGGCCGTGCGCATGGTGGCCATGATGGCCGCTGCCGTCACGGCGGCGGTGGCGGTGATTGCCGCGCTGCTGATGGTGCTGAGCGGCCAATCCAGCTGGGCGGCCGAACTGCCACATGCCCCGCCCCGGCCAACGGGCCAACTCGACAGCACCTGCAACACGCTGAGCATCGCCCACCACGAGCTCAAGCCCGTAGCAGGATTGCCGATTTGCAGACAAGCCAGATGAGCTAACAACCCAGGCACGCGCAGATATACCAGATTCAGCGCGTACGGCCTGCAAGGCCATCACCCCAATCGCTACAGGGGATTGATGGGTAATCACCCCCCGGGATGGGGGGTGCGCCTTGCGCGAAGTCAAAGTGCGATCAATACTGATTTCGCACTTCATACCGCTCCAACTTTTGGCAGTAATGCACTTTGGCTTCGTCGTGGCCATGGGGCATGGTCACGCGCCCAGCGCGCCTCAGAGCGCCGCCACCGGGGCCCGCATGTCCCACCTTCACAGGAGGTTGTCATGGCTGCTGGCAGGCGTTTGCTTTCCCTTCTTCGTGGTGCCCTCGGTGGCGCCTTGGCCTTGGCGGGCTTGGTCTCGCCCGCCTGGGCCGACTCGTCCGACGGCTGGCCCATGTTTGGGCAGAACCTGGCCAACACCGCGGCCAGCGAGGCCCGTCTGGGCGAGGCCAGTCAGCTGAAGAAGAAATGGGCCTTCACCACCGGGGGCGACGTGTCGGCCCGTGCAGCGGTGGTGGAGGGTGTCGCTTACTTTCCGGATTGGGGTGGCAACCTGTGGGCCGTGGACGCCAAGAAGGGCACCAAGGTCTGGGGTCACCAGTTCTCGGACTACGGCCTGGCGGCCAACACGCAGTCGCGCACCAGCCCGGCCGTGGTGGACGGCGTGGTCTATGTGGGCACGCAGGAGGGTGCCTGGCTGTTGGCCATCGAGGCGGCCAGCGGCAAGTTGCTGTGGAAGACGCAACTGGACACGAGCGACCCCTTCGCGGTGATCACGGCCTCGCCGGCGGTGCACGCCGGGGTGGTCTACACCGGCGTGGCCTCGCTGGAGGAGGCCGTGGCCACCAACCCGAACTACCCCTGCTGCAAGGCCCGGGGCAGCGTGGTGGCGGTGAGCGCCAAGGGCCCGCAACGCGGCAGCATCCTCTGGAAGACCTACACCGTGCCCGCAGGCTACAGCGGCGGCGGCGTGTGGGGCAGCAACTTCGCGATCGACAAGGGGCGCGGCAGCGTCTTCGTGGGCACCGGCAACAACTACAGCAGGCCCACCGATCCGGCCTACCTGGCTTGCGTGGCGGCGGGCGGCAGCGCTGCGGCCTGCACCTCGCCGGCCAACCACGTCGACTCGATCCTGGCGCTCGATCTGCGCACCGGCGCGATCAAGTGGGCCACCAAGGCGGTGGACTGGAACCAGCCCTTCGTGGCCAACGGCACCGACGACTGGAACGTGTCCTGCCTGGTGGGCTTTGCGCCCGGCCAAGGCAATTGCCCCGTCGCCGCCGGCCCGGACTATGACTTTGCGTCGGCGCCCAACCTGATCAGCTACCAAGGCCGCCACGGCCGCAAGACCATCCTGGGCGCCGGCCAGAAGAGCGGCATCTACTACGCACTCGACCCGGACACCGGCGCCGTGCTGTGGCGCACCCAGGTGGGCCCGGGCTCGTCGCTGGGCGGCATGGAGTGGGGCTCGGCCAGCGATGGCAAGCGCATCTATGTGTCCATCGCCAACCTCTATGGCATCCCGTCAGCGGCCGGTGGTGCCGGCTCGTGGGCCGCGCTTGATCCGGAGACCGGTGCCATCCTGTGGCAGAAGGCCGACCCGAATGGCGCCATCGCCCTGGGCGCGCTGACCGTGGCGGACGACCTGGTCTTCGTCTCCTCGATGGCCGGCTCGGCCACCGCGCCCACCATGCTGGCGCTGAGTGCAGCCACCGGCCAGACGCTGTGGAGCTTTGCGGCCGGCTCGTCGGTGAACGCGGGCGCGGCCATCGCCGACGGCATGGTGTTCTGGGGTTCGGGCTACGCGCACCTGGGCATCCCGGGCTTCACCGGCAACAACCAGTTCTACGCCTTCTCGAAGAACGGCAAGTGAGCAGCACACGGCGCGCCCGGCCGGCGCCTGGGCACGCGCTGTGGCGCTGCCTGGCGCTGGCCCTGGTGGCCACGGCCGGGGTTGCCACCGCGGGTGCCCAGGAAGCCGCCAAGACCGACGCGCCGCCGGCCGCGACCGCGCCCGCCCTGCGCGCAGACCTCGTCAAGACCGGGCTGTACCTGATCGCCAGCGATGCAGGCAATTCGCTGCTGCGACTGAGCGCGGTGGGCTCGGTGCTGGTGGACGGGCAGGCGCCGGGCGGCTACCGCGCGCTGATGTCGCAGGTGCGCAAGATCTCGCGCCTGTCGGACCTGCCGGTGCGCGTGCTGGTGCTCACCGACCACCACCCGCAACACAGCGGCAGCAACCCGCAGATGGCGGCCGCCGGCATCGCGCTGATCGCCCAGCAGGGCGCCGTGGCGCGCCTGCCCGCACTGCCCGATCCCGGCAACGGCAAGCCGCTGCCCCCCACCATAGCCTTCGAGCGCGAGCACCTGCTGCGCCTGGGCGGCATCGAGATGCGCCTGCTGCACTTCGGGCCGGCCCACACCGATGCGGACACGGTGGTGCACTTTGCCGACCTGAAGGTGGTGGCACTCGGCCACCTGTTCATGCCGCAGGCGCCCGAGGTGGACCGCCAGGCCGGCGGTGACCTGGCGCACTGGAGCACGGTGCTGGCCGAGGTGCTGAAGCTCGATTTCGACACCGTGGTGCCGGGCGCAGGCCCCCTTGCTACGCGGGCCGACCTGGTGGCCTACAAGGCGCGGCTCGATGCCCAGCTGGCACGCGGCAAGGCCGCGTCGCCCTGAGCCGCTCAGCGTGCCTGCCAGCGCCCCGCCACCTCACCGCTCACCTGCGATTCATCGCGCAACTTGAGCAGGTGCGCGCGCAGTGAGCGCAAGGCCACCGCGTGCAGAGCCTTGGGCGTCTCGGCATACACCTCGGCGAGCAGCGCTGCCTCGTCCACCGGCCCCGCGCCGCCGAGCGCGCGCACGGCCGTCAGCACCTTGGCCTCGCGCGCCAGGCGGTGGGCGATGGTCTTGTTGACCACCGCATGCGGTTGATCGATGAGGAAACCGTGGCCCGGGGCCAGCCAATCCAGGTCTTCGCTGAGCAGGCGGCGCAGCGAGGCCAGGTAGACCGCCATGTCGCCATCGGGCGGGTTGATGACCACGGTGCTGCCCTGCATCAGGTGGTCGCCGGTGAAGAGCAGCTTCTCTTCTTCAAGCAGATAGCACAGGTGGTTGCTGGCATGGCCGGGGGTGTGGATCACGCGCAGCGTGACGCCGGGGCCGATGAGCAGGCGGTCGCCATCGTTCAAGACGTGATCGGGATGGAAGTCGGCATCCTGCCACTCAGGATGAGCGGCCACCCGGCCGAACAGCGGCGCGCCGGTGGCCGCCTTCATCGCGGCGCAGGCGGGTGAGTGGTCCTTGTGGGTGTGGGTGACGAGGATGCGCGTCACCTTGCCCGGCGCTGCCGCGATCAGCGCCTGCACATGGGCCTCGTCGTCCGGCCCCGGGTCGAGCAGGGCCCAATCGTCGGCGCCCGGTGCGCCGATGAAGTAGGCGTTGGTACCAGGCCCGGTCATCATGCTGCCGTTGGGCGCTGTGACACGCAAGACACGCGGCGACAGCCACACCGGCACGCCCGGTGCCAGCTCGGTGCTGGTGGTGGCGCGGCCTTCGGGGTCGAGGCGGCCGGCCTCGGCGTAGGCCCAGTCCCAGGGCATCAGCGGGCGCTTGCCCTTGGGCGTGCTGGCCAGGCGCGGGCGGATCAGTGGCACCACGGTCTGTGCGCGGGCTGCATCGATCGCGGCCTGCGCGGTGGAGTGCTCGCCCAGCTGCTTGAGCGTCACGCTGGTCACGTTCATCAGCTTCAGGCCACGCGCCGGGTCCAGCGCCTCGGCGGGCGTGAGCCACATCAGCTCCACCGTCTCGGTGGCGTCATACCGCGCAGTCTGGGCGTTGGGAACCTGGGTGATGAAAAAGCGGGTGTCAAAGATCTTGGGCATGCCCGCCGGGGTCATCCAGTGGCTGAAGTAGGCCAGCTGGTCCATCGCCAGGCGCACGCCGAGCTGGGCACAGAGCTGGGCCATGCCGGTCTGGTTGGCATGCAGGGCCTGGCGCAGGGCGTGCAGCTCGGCCTCGTCGTGGTGGTTGAGGTCGACCAGTCGGCCATCGGGCTCGGTGGCAAAGAGCAGGCCGGCCTCTTCGAAGCACTCGCGCACGGCGGCGATCCAGTAGTCCAGGCCGCCAGCGGGCACGCCCAGGCGGGCGCTGGCCTCGGCATCCGTCAGGCCGGTGCACAGCTCGTGGTGGCCGGCATCGGCCTTGTCGAGCAGGCCACCGGGGAAGACCGAGGCGCCCGAGTTCTGGTCGCCCGGCTTCTCGGCGCGCTTGAGCAGCAGCACTTCGAGCCCGCGCGGTGCATCGCGCAGCACGATCACCGAGGCAGACTGGCGTGGCGCGCCGGACACTGGCGCGGGCTTGTATTCCACCGTTCCGTGGCTCATGTTTCAGGCTCCATCCTGCGCGGACTTGGCCGCGCCTTTGGCGTGCAAGGCCGCGATCTCGTCGGCCGTGAAGCCGGCCTCGGCGAGCACCGCACGCGTGTGCTCGCCCGGCGCCACCGGCGGGCGTGGCATCTCGGCCGAGGTGCGCGAGAAGCGCGGCGCCGGGGCCGGCTGCACCACGCCGTTCAGGTTGACGAAAGCGCCGCGCTCGGTGGCCTGGCGGTGCTGCGAGGCCTCGGCCAGCGTGAGCACGGGCGCGTAGCAGACGTCGGTGCCTTCGAGCAGCGCCGTCCACTCGTCGCGGGTCTTGCTGCGCATGGTGCTGGCGATGGCTTCGCGCATCTCGGGCCACAGGCGCTGGTCGTACTGCTTCTGCACGAAGCGCTGGTCGAGGCCGATGCGCTGGGCCAGCTCGGCAAAGAACTTGGGCTCCAAGGGGCCCAGGGACACGTGCTTGCCGTCGGCCGTCTCGTAGGTGTCGTAGAAGGGTGCGCCGCCGTCGAGCAGGTTGGCGGCGCGCTCGTCCGGCTTCCAGCGGCCGGCCGCCAGCAGGCCATGGAAGATGGCGGTGAGCGAGGCGGCACCGTCCACCATCGCGGCGTCCACCACCTGGCCCTGGCCCGAGCGGCTGCGCTCGAACAGCGCGGCCATCAGGCCGAAGGCGAGGTAGAGCGCGCCGCCACCGTAGTCACCCACCAGGTTCAGCGGCGGCACGGGTTTGCCGGGGCCACCGATGGCGTGCAGCGCGCCGGTGAGCGCGATGTAGTTCAGATCATGCCCGGCGGCATGCGCCAGCGGGCCGGTCTGGCCGAAGCCGGTCATGCGGCCATACACGAGGCCGGCGTTGCGCGCGTGGCAAGTGGCGGGCCCCAGCCCCAAGCGCTCGGCCACGCCGGGGCGCCAGCCTTCGATCAGCACGTCGGCCTTGTCGATCAGGCGCAGCGCGGCCTCGATGCCGGCCGGCTGCTTGAAATCCAGCGCCACCGAGCGGCGGCTGCGGCCGGTGACCTCGAAGCGCTTGTCCACCGGCACGCCCAGGCCGCTGGGCTCGATGCGGTCGATGCGCAGCACGTCGGCGCCCAGATCGGCCAGCAACATCGCACACATGGGGCCGGGGCCGATGCTGGCCAGTTCGATCACGCGCAAGCCGTTGAGGGGTCCCATGGGGGTTGTCTCCTGGTCTCGTTGGGTGGCGCAGTTTGCAGCGCTGCGGCGCCTGCGTCTGTCGCGCAGGTTCTGCTGCCTTGCTTCGACTATATCGGCCGGGGGTGGCGGGCTGCGCTACCCTCAAGGCCTTCTCGAACCCGGAGTTTGCCCATGCGTTACCGTCGTCTCGGCCGTGCCGGCCTGCAGGTCAGTGAGCTCTCGCTCGGCTCCTGGGTCACGTACCACAACCAGGTGAACGTGGACGCTGCGGTGGAGATGCTGGCGGCGGCCAAGGACGCCGGCATCAACTTCTTCGACAACGCCGAGGCCTATGCGCTCGGCCAGAGCGAGCAGGTGATGGGCGATGCCTTCAAGCGCCTGGGCTGGGCGCGCATGAGCTATGTGGTGTCCACCAAGCTCTTCTGGGGGCTGGCGCGCGAGGGCAACACGGTGAACCAGCGCAACACGCTGAACCGCAAGTACCTGATGCAGGCCATCGACGGTTCGCTGCAGCGCTTCGGTCTCGACTGCGTGGACCTGGTGTACTGCCACCGCCCCGATCCGCACACGCCGATCGAGGAGACGGTTTGGGCCATGAGCGACATGATCACCCGCGGCAAGGCCCAGTACTGGGGCACCAGCGAGTGGTCGGCCGACGAGATCCGCGCGGCCTGGCACATCGCCGATTGCCACCACCTGCACAAGCCGGTGATGGAGCAGCCGCAGTACCACCTGTTCCACCGCAAGCGGGTGGAGAAGCACTACGCGCGCCTCTACGAGGACATCGGCCTGGGCCTGACCACCTGGAGCCCGCTGGCCTCGGGCCTGCTTACCGGCAAGTATCGCGAGGGCCTGCCGGCCGGATCGCGCGGGGCGATGGACAGCATGGCCTTCCTGCGCGAGGAGCTCACCGACGCCAAGAAGAACGCCGCCGTGGCGCAGCTTGCGCCGATCGCGGCCGAGCTTGGCGGCACGCTGGCGCAACTGGCCATCGCCTGGGCCAGCAAGAACCCGCGCGTGTCGAGCGTGATCACCGGGGCCTCGAAGTTGTCGCAATTGCAGGACAACCTGGGCGCGCTCGACGTAGCCGACAAGCTCAGCCCCGAGGTGATGGCCCGCATCGATGCCATCACCTTGCCGCTGGCCCAATGAACTGCGTGGCATGACCGACGCCGTGCCCGCCCCCAGCAGCGCGCCGCTGCCTGGCCCCAACCCAACCAACCAGCTCAACCTGGCCACCCTGGTGGTGGCCAACGCCAACCTGCTCAACCTGGCGGCGCCGGGGCACGCGTTCTACCCCAACGCCGAGCCCTACGATGCCGACGAGTACCAGCGCAAGGTGGCGTGGCTGGGCAGCATGCTGGCGCGGGTGAACGCCGACATCATCGGCTTCGAGGAGGTGTGGGACGAGTCCGCGCTGCAGGCCGCCGTGGCGGCCAGTGGCCTGCACTACGCCCGCGTGGCTGCGCCCGGCGCCGAGCAGGGCGCGCAGGGCACGCCGCGCGTGGGCCTGGCCACGCGGCTGGCGGTGGAATCGCTGGGCTCGATCACCGAGTTCACGCCCGCGCAGTGCATCACGGTGCCCGAGATCGGCCTGTACACGCGCTTCGAGCGGCCGGTGCTGCACGCCGCGCTGCGCATGAAGCACGGCCTGCTGCTGCACGTGCTGGTGGTGCACCTGAAGAGCAAGCGCCCCAAGTTCCTGCAAGACGCTGCGGGCAATGCGCTGGAGGACACCGACGACCCGGCCGTGGTGGCCCGCGCCACATTGCGCTCGCTGGTGATGCGCGGCGCCGAGGCGGCGGCCCTGCGCGGCGCGGTGATCGACATCACCCGCCGCACGCGCGAGCCTCTGCTGCTGATGGGCGACATGAACGATGGCCCGCACTCGGTGACCAGCCAGATGATCGCGGCCACGCAGGCCGTGGCCTACGACCGGCAGGCGCGCGACACGGCGCTGTACCACGCCTGGGACGTGCAGACCGAGCCGGGCCTGAAGCGCGACACGGCCTACTCGCACGTGCACCAGGGCTGGCCGGAGATGCTGGACCAGATCTGGGTGAGCGAGGAGTTCGTGGCCAGCTCGCGGTTTGCGCTGGGCGATGTGAAACGCGTGGAGGTGTTCAACGACCATCTGCACGAGAGCCGCGAGCGCTTTCGCAGCGACCACGGCTTCGTGCGGGCCTTGCTGCGGGTGCGCTTGCCTGCGGCCTGACCGGAGTCCAGGCCTTCAGCCCCGATCCAGCTCGGCCAGGCGCTGCGGCGTGCCCACGTCGGTCCAGCCGCCGTCCCAGGCGCTGGCCGCCAGGCGGCGCTGCGCGATGGCCTGGTGCAGCAGCGGCGTGAGCCGCAGTGCGGTGCCAGGCACCACGCCGGCAAACAGCTCGGCATGAAACAGGCCCACGCTGGCCCAGGTGCGGCGCGGGCGCGCGTCCATCACCGCCAGGCCTTGCTCGTCGATGCCGAAATCGCCCTCGGGGTGGTGCGGCGCATTGGGCGCGAGCCACAGGCGGCCGAGCAGGGTGCTGGCGGCGAAGGCATCGGCATCATCGGCGTTGAATCGAAAGTTGGGCACGTAGACATCGCCCGAGACCACCCAGAAGCAGTCGCCCAGCCAGGGCAGCACCTTGGCGATGCCGCCGGCGGTCTCCAACGCCCCGCCATGGTCGCGGCCCTCGGTGGAGTAGCGGATGCTCAGGCCCCAGCGAAAGCCATCGCCCAACACCGCGGGGAACTGCTCCTCGAGCCAGGCGGTGTTGATCACCACGCGCTTGACGCCGGCACGCGCCAGCGCCTCGAGCTGCCACTCGATCAGGCGCTTGCCGCGCACCGTGAGCAGGGGCTTGGGGGTGTGGTCGGTCAAGGGCCGCATGCGCTCGCCGCGGCCGGCGGCGAGGATCACGGCATCGAGGTTGCGTGCGCTCATGGGGAGCGCAGTCTAGAGGCTCAGCCCAGGCCGATCGGTGCGGGCGCGCTCATCAGGATTTTCTGGAACAGCGGGCGGTATTCATCGCTGGCCTCGTGCCCCGTGAGCGGGTCGCGGTTGGCGGCGAAGGCGGCGTCCAGCTCGTCCCAGTCGGCCTCGCTGAAGTGCGCGCGGGCGGCGGGCAGGATCTCGGCTTCTTCCACGTGCATGTGCTTCAGGTAGCTCTCGATGTAGCGCGCCACCGCGTCCTCGAAGGCCTTGCGGCGCGGCTCGCCCATCACCTCGTAGGCCAGCATCAGGTGCTCGAGCTCGCGGATCGCGGCCTCGCCGCGGCCGTGGTCCTCATCCAGCCGGTCCATCGTGGCCACCAGCTCGGGACAACGGGCGCGCAGCTTGGGGAAGAGCAGCTCGCTCTCCTTGGTGTGGTGCAGGCGCTCGGGGAACTCGTCCACGTAGAACATCATGGCGCGCAGCACGTCGAAGGGCGGGGCCGTGCCGTCGCGGCGGGCCTTCTCGAGCAGCATCGACAGGGAGCGCAGCATGGCCGCAAGGGCCTGATGCTCGTCGCGGATGACGGTGAGTGAGGTGTGGCGCATCATGATGGTTCGGTGTGGGTGGAATGGCGGCAGCATCGCGCCGACGCGGCGGGCCGTCCTTGTCTCAAATCAAGTCGGGCACGAACCGGGCCCAAACAGGCGCGCCCGCCGGAACTGCAGCAAAGCGCCGCGTCAACGCCCACGGCGCAGGCTTTGACGGTCCACGCGGGCGGGCTGCCAGGCGGTCAGCAGGGCCTGCATCAGGGCCTCGGCCTTGGCGGAGTTGTCGGCGCCGAAGTTGCACACATACACGTCCAGCGTCACCGCGCCCAGCTCGGGCCAGGTGTGCACGGCAAGGTGCGATTCGGCCAGCAGCACCACGCCGGTGATGCCGCCACCACCGGCCTGCGTGGCCGCGCCGGGCTCGAAGCGGTGGAACAACTCGCCCACGGGCGTGAGGCCAGCTTGGGCTACCGCGCACAGACACAGGGCGCGCAGGGCAGCAGGCTCGCGCATGGCGGGCGCATCGGCGTCGCAGCCGCTGGCGTCGGCGGTGAGGTGCAGGCCCTGCATGGGCGGTGATTATCGGCCCGCTAAAATCACTGGTTTTCCCGCCTGCACCACCTCCCGCAACCCCTCCCCTCAACCCGCCGCTCCGGCGCTGCGCATGGCCTCCAACCACCTCCCCCAAGACACCACCCTGATGGCCAATGCCATCCGCGCCCTGGCAATGGACGCCGTGCAGCAGGCCAACTCCGGCCACCCCGGCGCGCCCATGGGCATGGCCGACATGGCGGTGGCGCTGTGGGGCCGCCACCTCAAGCACAACCCGGCCAACCCGCACTGGCCCGACCGTGATCGCTTCGTGCTGAGCAATGGCCACGCCTCGATGCTGCTCTACGCGCTGCTGCACCTGAGCGGCTACGACCTGGCGCTGAGCGAGCTGCGCAACTTCCGCCAGCTGCACAGCAAGACCCCCGGCCACCCCGAAGTGGGCGTGACCCCGGGCGTGGAGACCACCACCGGCCCGCTGGGCCAGGGCATCACCAATGCCGTGGGCATGGCACTGGCCGAGAAGCTGCTGGCGGCCGAATTCAACCGCCCCGGCCACGCCATCGTCGATCACCACACCTACAGCTTCCTGGGCGATGGTTGCCTGATGGAGGGCATCAGCCACGAGGCCTGCGCGCTGGCCGGCGCCTGGAAGTTGAACAAGCTGATTGCGCTGTACGACGACAACGGCATCTCCATCGACGGCAAGGTGCAGCCCTGGTACGTGGACGACGTGGCCAAGCGCTTCGAGGCCCTGGGCTGGAACGTGGTGGGCCCGGTGGACGGCCACGACGTGGCGGCGCTGGACCTGGCCATCGCCCGCGCCCGTGCCTCTGCCACGCAGCCCTCGCTGGTGATCTGCAAGACCACCATCGGCCGTGGCTCGCCCAACCGGGCCGGCACCGCCAAGGCGCACGGCGAGCCGCTGGGCGCCGAGGAGATCAAGCTCACCCGCGCCGCGCTCGGCTGGACGGCCGAGCCCTTCGTCATCCCCGAGGCCGCCTACGAGCAGTGGGACGCCCGCGCCGATGGCGAAGCCGCCGAATCGAAGTGGCAGCAGGCCTTTGCCGCCTACAAGGCCGAGCACCCCGCGCTGGCCGCCGAGTACGCACGCCGCATGGCCGGTGATCTGCCCGCCGGCTTTGCGCAAGCCGCGGTGGATGCCGTGGTGGCCGCACAGTCCAAGGCCGAGACCGTCGCCAGCCGCAAGGCCAGCCAGATCGCGCTCGAAGCCTTCACCAAGGCCCTGCCCGAGCTGCTCGGCGGCTCGGCCGACCTCACCGGCTCCAACCTCACCAACACGGCGTCCACCCCGCCGCTGCGCATGGCCGACGACGGCTCGGTGGTGCTCACCGCCGACGGCCACATCGGCCGCCACATCAACTACGGTGTGCGCGAGTTCGGCATGGCCGCCATCATGAACGGCGTGGCCCTGCACGGCGGCTACATCCCCTACGGCGGCACCTTCCTCACCTTCAGCGACTACAGCCGCAACGCCATCCGCATGGCCGCGCTGATGAAGGCGCGCGTGATCCACGTCTTCACGCACGACTCGATCGGCCTGGGCGAAGACGGCCCCACGCACCAGAGCGTGGAGCACGCCGCCTCGCTGCGCCTGATCCCCGGGCTGGACGTCTGGCGCCCGGCCGACACGGCCGAGACCGCGGTGGCCTGGGCCTGCGCCATCCAGTCGCGCACGCGGCCGAGCGCGCTGCTGCTGTCGCGGCAGAACCTGCCGTATGCGCCCAAGGCGCCGTCAGCGCTGACGCCCAATGCCTCGGGCCTGGACGCCATCGCCAAGGGCGGCTATGTGCTGGCCGAGCCGGCCGAGGTGGGGCTGAAGAAGAAGGCCCAGGCGGTGATCATCGCCACCGGCTCCGAGGTGCAGCTGGCCCTGCACGCGCAGGCGCAGCTGGCCACGCTGGGCATCGCGGTGCGCGTGGTGTCCATGCCGTCCACCAATGTCTTCGATCGCCAGTCGATGGCTTACAAAGTGAGCGTCCTACCAGCCAACCTGCCGCGCGTGGCCATCGAGGCCGGCGTGACCGACGGCTGGTGGAAATACGGCTGCGCGGCGGTGGTGGGCATCGACACCTTCGGCGAGAGCGCCCCCGCGCCGCAACTGTTCAAGCACTTCCATCTCACGGCCGAGAACCTGAGCGCCACGGTGCGGAAAGTTCTGGCGCGGTAACCGGCATGCGCTCACACTGACGGGTTGAGCGCCACAGCAAGAGTCCCTGTTCAGCATCCAACCAAGGAGTTTTCTCTCATGACCATCAAGATCGGCATCAACGGCTTCGGCCGCATCGGGCGCATGGTGTTGCGCGCCGCCGTGCAGAACTTCCCCAGCATCGAGATCGTGGGCATCAACGATCTGCTCGAGCCCGACTACCTGGCCTACATGCTCAAGTACGACAGCGTGCACGGCCGCTTCAAGGGTGAGGTCTCGGTGGACGGCAACACGCTGGTGGTCAATGGCAAGAAGATCCGCCTCACGGCCGTCAAGAACCCGGCCGAGCTGGCCTGGGGCGACGTGGGCGCCGAGATCGTGGTCGAGTCCACCGGCCTGTTCCTCACCAAGGAAACCGCCGAAGCCCACCTGAAGGCCGGCGCCAAGAAGGTGATCCTGTCGGCCCCGTCCAAGGACGACACGCCGATGTTCGTCTACGGCGTGAACGACAAGACCTACGCCGGCCAGGCCATCATCAGCAACGCCAGCTGCACCACCAAT
>Ga0268298_10001650_pt1 | contig 25811 bp, 24 predicted proteins | sample WWTPWeurt_MetaG_FD_194462 | JGI IMG/M metagenome (GOLD analysis project Ga0268298, IMG submission 194462) | Activated sludge microbial communities from WWTP in Nijmegen, Gelderland, Netherland - WWTP Weurt | ecosystem: Engineered > WWTP > Aerobic digester > Activated sludge | place...
CACCGAGAAGGTGGTGCTGCGCGAGCTGATCGACCGCATCCGCAAGGATGGCCGGACGATCCTGCTGATCGAACACGACGTCAAGCTGGTGATGGGCTTGTGCGATCGCGTCACCGTGCTCGACTACGGCAAGCAGATCGCCGAGGGCACGCCGTACGACGTGCAACGCGACGAGAAGGTGATCGAGGCCTACCTCGGCGCCGGCCACAAGGCCCACTGACTGCAACGAGGCACGACACCATGGCAAGCAGCGACAACGTGCTCCTGAGGGTCAACGGGCTCAAGGTGGCCTATGGCGGCATCCAGGCCGTCAAGGGTGTGAACTTCGAGGTGAGGCAGGGCGAACTGGTGAGCCTGATCGGCGCCAATGGCGCCGGCAAGACCACCACGCTCAAGGCGATCACCGGCACCCAGCCGGTGGCAGCCGGTGACATCGAGTTCATGGGCCGAAGCATTCGCGGGCAGGGTGCCTGGGATCTGGTCCGGCAAGGCCTGGTGATGGTGCCGGAGGGCCGCGGCACCTTCACCCGCATGACCATCACCGAGAACCTGATGATGGGCGCCTACTCGCGCGACGACGACGAGATCGAGGCCGACATGGAGAAGGTCTTCGCCATCTTCCCGCGCCTGAAAGAGCGTGCCAGCCAACTGGCCGGCACCATGTCTGGCGGCGAGCAGCAGATGCTGGCCATGGGGCGCGGCCTGATGGCCCGGCCCAAGGTGCTGCTGCTCGACGAGCCCTCGATGGGCCTGTCGCCGATCATGGTGGACAAGATCTTCGAGGTGGTGGCCGACATCCACTCGCGGGGCTCGACGGTGCTGCTGGTCGAGCAGAACGCCCAGCGAGCACTGCAGCTCGCCGATCGCGGCTATGTGATGGATTCCGGCGAGGTCACCATGACCGGCGAGGCCAAGGTGCTGCTGGACGACCCGAAGGTGCGGGCCGCCTACCTCGGCGAGTGAGCGTCCGGGGCCGGGCCTGCCGCCCGGCCGGGGCTCAGTCGATTTTGGCCCCGGAGGCCTTGACCACGTCGCGGTACTTGCCCAGTTCGGCCTGGACGAAGGCGGCGAATTGCGCAGGGGTCATCGGTGCCGGTTCAGCCATCAGCGAGGCCAGTCGGGCCTTGACCTCGGGCGTGCCCAGAGCCTCGACGAAGGCCTTGTTCAGGCGAGCCAGCACCTCGGCAGGCAGCCGTGCCGGACCGAACAGCCCGAACCAGGTGTTGACGTCGAAGCGTCCCAGGCCGTCGGCCTGACCCGCCTCGGAGACCGTCGGCACCTGGGGCAGCGCCGACGACCGGCGCTGCGTGGTCACGGCGATCGCGCGCAGGCGCCCCGACTGGATGTTGGCCGAGGCCGATGCCAGGTTGTCGAAGTTCAGGTCGATCTGACCCGACAGCAGCGCCAGCTGCGCGGGATTTGCGCCGCCATAGGGGATGTGCACCATGAACACCCCGGCCTGCGCCTTGAACATCTCGGCGGCCAGATGGCCGGCACTGCCGTTGCCACCCGAGCCGACGTTCAACTGGCCGGGATGCCGACGCGCATGGGCGACCAGGTCGTGCACCGTCGCGATGCCCAGCCGTTGCGCGGTCTCGGTGTTCATCACCAGCACATTGGGCACCTGGGCCACGAGGGTGATGGGTGTGAAGTCGCGGATCGGGTCGTAGGGCAGGCTGCGGTACAGCCACGGGTTGATGGCGTGCGTGGCCACCGCGCCCATCACCAGGGTGTGTCCATCGGGCGCGGCCTTGGCCGCCAGGTCGGCGCCCAGGTTGCCGCCCGCGCCCGGCTTGTTCTCGACCACCACCGTGCCCAGGCTGTCCTTGACGCGCTCGGCGAGCAGGCGCGCGACGATGTCGAGTGGACCTCCAGGAGGGTAAGGCACGATCAGGCGGATGGGGCGCGTGGCAGGCTGGGCGGCAGCGCCCAGTGCGAACGAGGCGAAGGCCACGGCAATGAACAGGCGTCGGATCAGGGTGGGTGTCGTCATGGGTGGTGGAGACGTGGCGGTCAGATGGGATGGAGTTTGTCGGCCGCCGAGGTGAATGAGTCGGCGTGGAACGCCTCAACCGGCAGGCCGCATCGCTGCGTGAAGTCGCGTCTGGCAGCGTCGACCATGACCGGCGCACCGCAGGCATAGACGTCGTACCCAGACAGATCGGGCAGGTCCTGCATCACCGCCTGGTGCACGAGGCCGGTGCGCCCCGTCCATTGATCGGCGTCGGTGGGCTCGGACAGCACCGGCACGTAACGCCAATGCGGCGCGTCCTTGGCCATGCGATCGGCCCAGTCGTGCAGGTACAGGTCGGCGCGTGTGCGGCAACCCCAGTACACCGTGCAGGGCCGCGTGTCACCCTGGTCCTGCAGGTGCTCGAGCATGGCCTTGACCGGCGCAAAGCCGGTGCCCGAGGCCAGCAGCACGATCGGTCTGGTGCTGGACTGGTCGAGCCGGAAGCCGCCGAACGGCCCTTCCAGCCGAAGGATGTCCTTCTCCTTCATCGCGCTGAACACGTGGTCGGTGAACAGCCCGCCCGGCATGTGACGCAGGTGAAGCTCGATCACCGGCGGCGAGCCCAGGCGCGCCGGCGCGGTGGCCATCGAGTAGCTGCGGCGGGAGCCGTCCCGCAGAATGAACTCGATGTACTGGCCCGCGTGATAACTGAAGGCCTGATTGGCGGCCAGTTGCAGTCGCATCACGGCCACATCGGGCGCCGGTCGTTCGATCGACAGCACCCGGCTGGGCATCTTGACGATCGGGAACTCACCCTTACCGGTGACGCCACGCGCCTCGATGACGCAGTCACTTTGCGGAGTGGCGCAGCAGGTGAGCACCAGCCCGCTGTCCTCTTCGGCGGCAGACAGGGCCTTGTCCTGGTGGGCGCCGTGGATCACGCGGCCTTCGAGCAGCTTCGACTTGCACGAGCCGCAGGCGCCGTCGCGGCATCCGTAAGGCAGGCCGATGCCTTGCCGGATGGCCGCCGCCAGCAGGGTTTCGTCGCGGGCGGTGTCGAACTGGCGTTCCGAGGGCTGGAGGGTGATGCGAAAGCTCATGGCGGGCGAGGGGAGAAATGGCGCGACTACACTCGATCGGCGATTGTGCCTCCCGGCCTGCGCGGCGCCATTGCTCCACGCCGTGCCGGCGGCCATCGCAAACCCCGCAACCCTTGCCACGAGATGTCCCGTCGATGAACCGGACCGCATCGCGCATTCGACGGCCGACCCTGCTGATCGTGGGGTGCGGCGATGTCGGCATGCGCGTGGTCAGGCTGCTGTCGCCGAAGTGGCGATTGCTGGCGCTGACCACTTCGATCGATCGGTTCGAATCGTTGCGCGCGGCGGGTGCCGTGCCGTTGCTGGGCAACCTCGATCAGCCGGCATCGCTGGGCCGGCTTGGCCGGCTGGCGGATGCGGTGCTGCATCTGGCGCCACCGCCGGGGCAGGGGGACACCGACCGGCGCACCCAGGCCCTGGTGACGGCGCTGGCACGCGGCGGTCGGGTGCGCCGCCTGGTGTACGGAAGCACGACCGGGGTGTATGGCGACGCGGGTGGTGCCCGGTTCGACGAAACCCGTCCTGTCGCGCCGGCCACCGATCGGGCACGCCGGCGGGTCGATGCCGAGCGGCAGTTGCGCGCCTTTGGACGCAGTTGCGGCGTGGTGGTGACGATCCTGCGCATCCCCGGCATTTATGCCAGCGACCGGCCCGGCGGCCACCCTCGCGAGCGCCTGGCCCGGGGTACGCCGGTGCTGCGTGCCGAGGACGATGTCTACACCAACCACATCCATGCCGATGACCTGGCACGGGCCTGCGTGGCAGCGCTGGTGCGCGGCAGGCCCCAGCGCATCGTGCACGCCTGCGACGACACCGAGATGACCATGGGCGACTACTTCTCGCTCGCCGCGCGCCTCACCGGACTGCCAGAACCACGACGCGTCTCGAGGGACGAGGCCCGTCGCGAGTTGCCGCCGATGCTGTTGAGCTTCATGAGCGAATCGCGGCGCCTGATCAACCGGCGCCTGACCCATGAACTGGGGCTTCGACTGCGCTACCCGCAGGTGGCCCAGGGGCTGGTGGAAGGTTGATGAGGATTCGCGGCGGGCGCCGCCGGCATCAGTGCACGCGGCGCGGCCCGCTGCGGGGGCCCCGGCCCGGCCCGCGCCACGAGCGGATCAGCAGCCACGCGCCCAGCATGCCGCCCAGGTGCGCGAAGTGCGCCACCCCGGAGCGCGAGAACGCGACGCCAAAGAACAACTCGAGCGCGCCGAAGATCGCCACCATGGTCGGCGCCGGAATCGGGATCTGGGGGATCGGCACCGCCTGGCGGTTGGTCAGCATCAGCACGAACAGCACCATGCCGACCATGCTGAAGCCCGGCAGCGGGATCATCATCAGCAGCATCGGCAGGAATCCGACCAGGTCGAACTGACGCCGCGGGAAGACCATGGCATAGGCCAGCAACAGGCCATAGAGCGCACCCGAGGCTCCGACCGTCGGATTGAACGAGCCCATCAACTGAGTGACGACGAGCTGCGCGATCGCTGCGGTGACCACGCTGGCCGCCAGCAATTGCCAGAAGCGGCGCGGGCCCCACAGGCGCTCGAGTTCGGCGCCGAACATCCACAGGCCGAGCATGTTGAAGCTCAGGTGGGTGATGTCGGCATGCAGGAAGGCATAGCTGACCACCTGCCACGGGAAGAAGTGCCCACTGGCCAGCGGCCACAGCGCGAACAGGCCGTTCATCGGCAGGAACGGCAGCAACTGCAGGCAGAACACCGCGATGCAGGCGAGGATCAGCGCTTTGGTGGCCGGAGGCAGTGAAGGCATGCGTGCAGCGGAGGTGGTGCCCGCGGCCAGACTCGAACTGGCACGCCTTGCGGCGGCGGATTTTGAATCCGCTACGTCTACCGATTTCGTCACGCGGGCATGAGGCGACGCCGTCGAGTACCCCGCCGGCGCAGGCGCGGGATTATTGCATGGGGGTCCGCGCCGGGTGGCCTGCGCTGACACAATGGCCGCTGGAGGATCGCACGCCATGGCAGGCTACCTGAGCATCGAAGACGTGATCGGCCGCACCCCGCTGGTGCAGCTCAAGCGGCTGCCTGGCGCGGCCGGAGCAGACCGGGGCAATGTGATCCTGGGCAAGTTCGAGGGCAACAACCCGGCCGGCTCGGTGAAGGACCGGCCGGCGATGAACATGATCCGCCGTGCCGAGGAGCGTGGAGACATCCGCCCGGGCGACACGCTGATCGAGGCCACGTCGGGCAATACGGGCATCGCACTGGCCATGGCCGCCGCGATCAGGGGCTACCGGATGGTGCTGATCATGCCGGAAGACCTGTCGATCGAACGGGCCCAGACCATGCGCGCCTATGGCGCCGAGTTGATCCTCACACCTCGATCCGGCGGCATGGAATACGCCCGTGACCTGGCCGAGCAGATGCAGCGCGAAGGCAAGGGACGCATGCTCGACCAGTTCGCCAACGCCGACAATCCGGCGGTGCACTTCGAGACGACCGGCCCGGAGATCTGGAGCGATACCGCGGGTCGCGTCACTCACTTCGTCAGTGCAATGGGCACCACCGGCACCATCACCGGCGTGGCACGCTACCTGAAGTCCATGAACCCGGCCGTGCGCATCATCGGCGCCCAGCCGTCGGAGGGCTCGCGCATCCCCGGCATTCGCAAGTGGCCCGAGGCCTATTTGCCCAAGATCCATGACCCGTCGGTCGTCGACGAGCTGGTGAATGTCAGCCAGGCCGATGCGGAGGACATGGCCCGTCGGCTGGCTCGCGAAGAGGGCTGGTTCACCGGCATCTCGGCGGCGGGCGCGGCCTGGGTGGCGCTGCAGATCGCGCGCCAGGTCAACGACGCCACCATCGTGTTCGTGGTCTGCGATCGAGGCGAGCGCTACCTCTCCACCGGCGTGTTCCCGGCCTGACGGCGAGTTGCTCTGACCATGCGATACGAACACCGCTTCTGCCCGCACTGTGCCACCGAGTTGCAGCCCACCGAACTGGCCGAGGACGGTGGCCTCAAGACACGGCTGCGTTGTCCGGCCTGCCAATGGACGCACTGGAACAACCCGGTGCCGGTTCTCGCCGCAGTGATCGAGTGTGCCGACCGCGGGGGGCAACTGCTGTTGGCCCGCAACGCAGCCTGGTCGGGACGCATGTTCGCGTTGATCACCGGCTTCATGGAGGCTGGCGAGACCCCCGAGGAAGGCCTGAGCCGCGAGGTGGCCGAGGAGACGGCGCTGGAAGTGCTGTCGCTCAAGCTGATCGGGGTCTACGATTTCCAGCGCATGAACCAGGTGATCATCGCCTACCATGCGCTTGCCCGTGGTGAGATCCGCCTGTCGCCCGAACTGGTCGAGTACAAGCTGATCGAACCCAAGGATGCGCTGTGTTGGCCGGCCGGCACCGGCCACGCGCTGGCGGATTGGCTGCGGTCCAAGGGGCACGAGCCGCGCTACATGGACGTTCCGCGGCGCTGACGCTGCCATCAGCGCCAGAGCGGCCGGCTGCATCGTCACCTCTAGAATGCCCTCAGTCTCGAGAGCTCGCACCATGAACGTTCACTCTGAACTCGACACCCGGGGCCTGAACTGTCCGCTTCCGATCCTGAAGGCCAAGAAGGCGCTGGCCGGGATGATCAGTGGCGAGGTGCTCAAGGTGGTGGCCACCGACCCGGGCTCGGTGCGCGATTTCCAGGCCTTCGCTCGGCAGACCGGTCATGAACTGGTCGAGCAGTCGAGCACCGGCACCGAGTTCGTCCACCTGCTCAAGCGCCGCTGAAGCCTGCCCGGGCGACGGCGCGCGTGCCGCTCGGGCGGCGTTGCGGCTGGCGCGTTGTCGAAGTTGTCCGTCCGGGTCGCCCCCCCCTGAACCAAGGTCTGCGAGCCCGGGATTCCCGCTCGATTGCGGGCTGTCCGGCGCTGCTGCGCCGTGCGACATTGGATGCCATGGCCCGGACGTCAGGGCAGCGGCAGGTTACGGGAAATATCGCCTCCGCCATCACATTTGCTTACCTAGAATGGTCTGCACCGGTCGCGCACGGTTTTCGCGCCGGCATCCTTTCACCGCCCGCCGATCGAACCCGTCAACGATGGATGTCCTGATCATCGAACCACTGGATCCAGAGGTCATGAACTGGCTGGTGGCGCGTCATGCGGTGCGTTATGCCCCCGATCTCGGGCGCGACCCGCGAGGATTCAGGCACGCCCTGGGGCGCGTGAGGGCGACGATCATCCCGCCCTCTGTCGCGATCGATGCACATGCGCTCGAGAACGCGCCGCAGCTGCGGGCCGTCGGCCGTCTGAGCGCCGGAGCCGAGAACATCGATGTCGAGGCCTGCTCGAGGGCGGGCGTCGAGGTGGTGCGGCCGGCCAATGCCAGTGCCGCGGCCGAAGCCGAGTTCGCGATCGGTGCCCTGCTCCAGATGCTGCGGCGGGTGCCGGTGGTCAATGCCGAAGGCCTGCTCGTGGGCCGCGAACTGGGCGGAGCCACCGTCGGTCTGGTCGGCATGTCGCCTGCGGCCCGGCCGATGGCCCAGCTGCTGGGCGCGTTCGGCTCGCGCGTGATCGGCTACGACCCGGCGGTGCACGCCTCCGATCCGATGTGGCATCGATGGAAGGTCGAGCCGGTGGGCCTGCGCGAGCTGATCGAGCAGTCCGAGGCGGTGTGCGTGATGCTGCCTTATTTCACACGTTACCAGGGGCTGCTCGGCGAGCGATTGCTGGCGTTCTGCCGCCCGAACCAGGTGCTGGTGAACCTCAGCCCGTCGAGCCTGTTCGACGACGCGGCGCTGGCCGAGGTGCTGGGCACGGGCCGCATGGCGGCCGCGTGGTTCGACAGCATGGAGCCGGGCCTGCTCGAGCCCGGACGGCCGCTGCACGACCTGGACACCCTGCAGATCACGCCCCGCGTGGCCAGCACCACGCGTGAGTCGCGGGTACGCAGCGCCTGGGGCGTGGCGCGGCGCATCGACGAACTGCTCAAGCAGCAGCCGTCACGCTTCGAGATCAGCCCCCCGCCGATGCCTGAAGACGAGCCGCTTGATCTCGCAGCCGGCCCAGCGTCTGCGTGAAGTCGGCCAGGCGCTGACGCTCCTGCTCCACCACGGCCGCCGGCGCGCGGGCGACGAAGCTCTCGTTGCCCAGCTTGGCGGTGATCTTGGCGATCTCGCCTTCGATGCGGGCCACTTCCTTGGCGATGCGGGCGCGCTCGGCGGCCACGTCCACCTCGACATGCAGTGCCAGGCGCAGGTTGCCCTGCACCGCCACAGGCGACAACGCACTGGCCGCGGCGAAGGCTGCTTCGTCGTCGAAGCGCTTCACCTCCGAGAGCTTGGCCAGCACCTTGAGCGTCGGCGCGATCTGGTCGATGAAGGCGGCGTCGCCGATCACATACAGCGGCTTGCGGTCGCCGGGTGAGAGGTTCATCTCGCTGCGCAGGCTGCGCACCGACGAGACCAGCGCCTTCAGGCGCGCCATCCAGGCATCGGCCGCGGCATCGATGCGCTCGGGCTGGGCCTGCGGATACGGGGCCGTGGCAATGGTCTCGCTGGACTTGCGGCCGGCCACCGGGGCCACGGTGTTCCACAGCTCGGCGGTAATGAATGGCGCCACCGGGTGCAACAGGCGCAGCACGGTCTCGAGCACGCGGATCAGCGTGCGTCGGGTGGCGCGTTGCTCGGCCTCGGTACCCGTGGCGATCTGCACCTTGGCGATCTCGAGGTACCAGTCGCAGTACTCGTCCCAGACGAACTGGTAGATGCCGTTGGCGACGTTGTCGAGCCGGTAGTCGGCAAAGGCCTGGGCCACCGCGCCCTCGACGCGCTGCAGCTCGCTGGTGATCCAGCGATCGGCCTGCGAGAAGGCGAGGTAGCCCCCGGGGGCGCAGGCCTCGGGCCCGTGCTCGTTGAGCCCGCAATCCTTGCCTTCGCAGTTCATCAGCACGAAGCGCGTGGCGTTCCAGAGCTTGTTGCAGAAGTTGCGGTAGCCCTCGCAGCGCTTGCTGTCGAAGTTGACGCTGCGCCCCAGCGTGGCCATGGCCGCGAAAGTGAAGCGCAGCGCATCGGCGCCGTAGCCGGGAATGCCGTCAGGGAATTCCTTCTCGGTGGCCTTGCGCACCTTGGGCGCGGTCTCGGGCTTGCGCAGCCCGGTGGTGCGCTTGTCCAGCAGCGGGCCCAGGGCGATGCCGTCGATCAGGTCGACCGGGTCGAGCACGTTGCCTTCGCTCTTGCTCATCTTGTGGCCATGGGCGTCGAGCACCAGGCCGTGGATGTAGACATGCCGGAAGGGCACCTGGCCGGTGAAGTGCTTGGTCATCATGATCATCCGGGCCACCCAGAAGAAGATGATGTCGTAGCCGGTGACCAGCACGCTGCTGGGCAGGAACAGGTCCTGCTCGATCGTCTTGGCCGGCCAGCCCAGGGTCGAGAACGGCACCAGCGCCGAGGAATACCAGGTATCCAGCACGTCCTCGTCGCGCGTGAGCGGGCCGCTGCAGCCGGCTGCATCGGCCTGGGCGCGGGCCTCGGCCTCGCTGCGGGCGACGAACAGTTCGCCGTTGGGCCCGTACCAGGCCGGGATCTGGTGGCCCCACCAAAGCTGGCGGCTGATGCACCAGTCCTGGATGTTCTTCATCCACTGGTTGTAGGTGTTGACCCACTGCTCGGGCACGAAGCGCACCTCGCCCGAGGCCACCACGTCGATGGCCTTCTGCGCGATGCTCTGGCCGTCGGCGCCGGGCCTGGTCATCGCCACGAACCACTGGTCGGTGAGCATGGGCTCGATGATCTGGCCGGTGCGGGCGCAGCGCGGCACCATCAGCTTGTGCTTCTTGGTGTCGACCAGCAAGCCCTCGGCCTCGAGCTGCGCCACCACCTGCTTGCGGGCGACGAAGCGATCCAGCCCGCGGTAGGCCTCGGGCGCCTCGTCGTTGACCTTCGCGTCGAGCGTGAAGATGGTGATCATCGGCAGCTTGTGCCGCAGCGCCACCTGGTAGTCGTTCTGGTCATGGGCCGGCGTCACCTTGACCACGCCGGTGCCGAAGGCCTTGTCGACGTAGTCGTCGGCGATCACCGGCACCAGCCGGCCGGTGATGGGCAGGCGCACCTGCTTGCCGATGAACGCGGTGTAGCGCTCGTCCTCGGGGTGCACCATCACCGCGGTGTCGCCCAGCATGGTCTCGGGGCGGGTGGTGGCCACCTCCAGCACGCCGCTGCCGTCGGCCAGCGGGTAGCGGATGTGCCACAGGAAGCCGTCTTCCTCCTCACTCTCGACCTCGAGGTCGGAGACCGCCGACTTGAGCACCGGATCCCAGCTCACCAGGCGCTTGCCGCGGTAGATCAGGCCCTCCTCGTAAAGGCGCACGAAGGTCTCGGTGACGATGGCCGAGAGCTTGTCGTCCATCGTGAAGTACTCGTGCGCCCAGCTCACGCTGGCGCCCATGCGGCGCATCTGGCGGGTGATGGTGGCGCCGGAGGTCTGCTTCCAGTCCCACACCTGCTTCAGGAAGGCCTGGCGGCCCATGTCGTGGCGCGACAGGCCTGCCTCCTGCAGCTGCCGCTCGACGACGATCTGCGTGGCGATGCCGGCGTGGTCGGTGCCCGGCACCCACAGCGTGTTGTGGCCGCGCATGCGGTGGTAGCGGGCCAGCGAATCCATGATCGTCTGGTTGAACGCGTGGCCCATGTGCAGCGTGCCGGTCACGTTGGGCGGCGGCAGCTGGATCGAGAACGAGGGCTTGGAGGCATCCAGCGTCGGCGCATAGACGCCGCTCTGCTCCCACAGCGGGCCCCAGTGCGCCTCGATGGCGGCGGGTTCGAAAGACTTGGCGAGTTCGGTCATGGTGGCGACAACACCTCTGCGCGCCGGGCGGCGCGCCGCCTCATGGGCGCGATGCAATCTGGAAGGGGATGCGGGATTGTAGGTTGTGCCCTCTCGTGGCCCCGGGGCCGCCGACGCAAGGGCCGGTGGTGCAAATCCAGGCCCGCAGGCACCTTGACGGTGCACATGCAGTCGTCGCACGTCGCGGGCTCTCGCACGCCGCGGGCTTTCATCAGCTTGCGACGCCACGGGGGCCTGCCTAGACTCGCCCGACGCTCCTCTCCAGCGGCCGCTGGCCGCCGACCGCCATGAAAGCCGAACTCAACGAGATGATCACGCGCATCGGGCCCGGCACGCCATGCGGCGCGCTGATGCGCCACTACTGGCAACCGGTGGCGTTGCTCGACGAGTTCGATCCGCGCTTCGCACCGCAGATGGCCGAGCGGCCCATCAAGGCGGTGCGCGTGCTGGGCCAGGACCTGGTGCTGTTCCGCGATGGCGAAGGCCGCTGGGGCCTGCTCGATCGCGACTGTCCGCACCGGGGCGCCGATCTGGCCTACGGCCGGCACGAGGCCGACGGCATCCGTTGCCCCTTCCACGGCTGGAAGTTCTCGGCCGACGGCCGTTGCCTGGACACGCCCGCCGAGGGCATCGGCTCCACGCTGTGCCAGCGCGTGCGCCAGCGCAGCTACCCGGTGATCGAGAAGGCCGGCGTGCTGTTCGCCTGGCTGGGTGACGAGGGCAGCATCCCGACCGCCTTGCCGGATCTGGATTGTTTCGTCGCACCGTCGACGCACAGCTTCGCCTTCAAGGGGCTGTGGGCCTGCAACTGGCTGCAGGCTTTCGAGGTGGGCATCGATCCGGCGCATGCGTCGTACCTGCACCGCTTCCTGCAGGATGAATCGCTCGACGGGGCCTACGGTCGCCAGTTCCGCGGCGCCAGCCTGGGCGAACTGGATGGCCAGCGGGTGCCGATGACCAAGGTGCTGCGTGAATGCGCCTCGCCCGAGATCCGCCACGAGACGATGGCCGAAGGCTGGATCCGCCTGACCACGCTGCGCCTGATCAATGAGGCGCTGACGCATGTGCGCATCACCAACGCGCTGTTCCCGTACACCTTCGTGATCCCCCTGTCCGAGACCATCACCATCACGCAGATGCATGTGCCGGTCGATGACACCCACTGCTACTGGTATGCCTTCTTCACCAGCTTCGCCGAGCCGCTGGACAAGGACGAGATGCGGCGCCAGCGGCTGGAGACGGTGACGCTGCCGCACTACATCCCGAAGAAGGGCCGCCACAACGACTGGGGCTTCGATCCTGCCGAGCAGCGCACGCGCACCTACCTGGGCATGGGCGAGTCGGACATCAACGTCCATGACCAATGGGCGGTGGAGAGCATGGGCCCCATCCAGGATCGCACCCGCGAGCACCTGGGCACCAGCGACAAGGTCATCATGGCCTTTCGCCGTGTGCTGCAGCAGGCGATCGAGGCCGTTGCCAAGGGAGGCCGACCGCCCTTGGCCCTTGATGCGGCCGGTGCGGCTGGATTGGCAGGCCCGGACACCATCGACTGCATCGCGCCGGCGCAGGGCTGGGAGGTGCACTGGCGACAAGCCGCGTCTGCCAAGCGCCAGGCGGCACCTTGGCTGGCCGGGCGGGAAACGGCTGTGCCGAGCCCTGGTGAAGTGGAATTGGGCGGGGCTGGCCGGTGACCTTGCTTGCCGCACGATGCGGCCTGCATGACGCGGCACGCGAGGCGGCCTGTGTCGCGGCGAGCGAGCGCATCGCCGCCCACGGCGCGGAGGGCTTCGAGCGGGTGCGCATCGCCTGGTGCGACCTGCATGGAAGCCTGCGCGGCAAGACGCTGATGCCGGCGGCCGCGATCCAGGCGCTGACCGAGGGCGTCGGCATGGTCAGCACCCTGATGCTCAAGGACACCTCCGATCGCACCGCCTACAAGGTGTTCGAGCCGGGGGCGCTGGACGGGCTGGCCGGCTTCTCGTTCGCCAACAACCTGATGCTGCTGCCCGATCCGCACAGCCTGTGCGCGCTGCCGTGGTCGCCCGGCACGGGCTGGATGCTCGCCCAGCCCTGGTTCGCCGATGGGACGCCGGTGGAGATCGATCCGCGTCGCGCACTGCAACGGGCCCTGGCAGCACTGGCGGGCCACGGCTTCGGACTGCGCTGCGGGCTGGAGGTGGAGTTCCACATCTATCGCATCGACAACGACCGACTCGACCCGATGACTGCCGACTGGCCTGGCGAACCCCCTCAGGTGTCGATGGTCCACCCGGGCTACAACCTGCTCTCCGAGGCGTGGGGCGACCGCGCCGAAGAGCCGATGCGCATCGTCGAGCACACGGCGCTCGGCCTGGGCCTGCCGCTGCGGTCGCTCGAGATCGAACTCGGCCCCAGCCAGGTCGAGGCGGTGTTCGATGCCACCGATGCCTTGAAGGCGGCGGATGACATGGTGCGCTTTCGCAATGGCGTGGCGCAGGCCTTGCGGCGGCATGGCTACCACGCCAGCTTCATGTGTCGACCGCCGTTTCCGAACGTGATGGCCAGTGGCTGGCACCTGCACCAGTCGCTGGTGCATCTGGCCGACGGCGCCAACGCCATGGTGGCGGCCCGCGATGCCCGAGCCTGGCCGACCGACGATGCCAGGGCTGTGCTCTCAGAGCCGGGATGCCGCTACCTCGCCGGCCTGCTCGCCCATGCCCATGGGGCGGCGCTGCTGTCCACGCCCAGCCTCAGTGGCTATGCCCGGTTCCGGCCCAATGCCCTGGCGCCGATGGCAGCGGTGTGGGGCCGCGACAACCGCGGCGCCATGCTGCGCGTGCTGGGCGGGCCGGGTGATCCCGCCACGCGCATCGAGAACCGCGTCGGCGAGCCGATGGCCAACCCCTATCTCTACATCGCATCCCAGGTGCTGGCCGGGATGGATGGCCTGCGCCGGGGCCTCGTGCCGCCGCCGGCCACGACTTCTCCCTACGGTGCGACCGATCGACCCCTGCCCAACGGGCTGGGGCAGGCGCTGGACGCACTGGCGCACGACGAGGTGATGACCGACGGTCTGGGTGCCGCGCTGGTCGGGTGCCTGCAGCGGATCAAGCGCAGCGAACTCGAGCGACACGACGCCGCCACCGATCGGGAGGCCTGGAGTCGGCGTGAGTACTTTGGGCGTTACTGATGTTCTGGAAGTCAAGCATGCGCATCACCGTGTTCCTGAAGGCTGCCGATGGCCGCCAATATCGGGTCGAGGGCAAGGCCGGGCAGAGCCTGATGCAGGCGGCGACGGCAGCAGGCGTCGACGAGATCGCGGCCGACTGTGGAGGGTGCCTGACCTGTGCCACCTGCCACGTGATCGTCGACGAGGCCTGGACCATGCGCCTGCCGGCTGCTGGGCACGATGAACTCGCGATGCTGGAAATGACCGCCGCCGAGCGGCAGGCCGGCAGCCGCCTGAGCTGCCAGATCATGCTCGGCACGGAGCTCGACGGCTTGTCTGTCACCCTGCCGGTGCGACAATATTGAACAGCATGCTGACGATCAGGCATGCAGATGGAGGAGGCGCCGTGAACATCCTGGAAACGCTGGCCAAGCTGTGCGCCGTCTTGGCCGGCGTGCTGCTGACCGTGATCACGCTGATGACCTGCGTCAGCCTCATCGGCCGCAACACCACGGGTTGGACCATCGTCGGCGACATCGAACTGTCCGGCGCAGCGGCGGGTGCGGCCGTGGCCTTGTTCATGCCCTGGTGCCAGTTCCGCCGGGCCAACATCATCGTCGACTTCTTCACCGCCAAGGCGTCCGACGACACCAATGCGCGACTGGATCGTCTCGGTGCCTTGCTGATGGCCCTGTGCATGGGCTTGCTCACCTGGCGCTCGGCGATTGGCGGCTTGAATGCCTGGACGTCGAAGGCGGGTTCGATGATGCTGGGCTTTCCCGAGTGGATCGTGTATCTGGGCATGGTGCCGCCGCTGGCGCTGACCTGCGTGATCGCGGTGATGCAGGCGGTGCGCGGCGGCGAGCTCGACGAGGTCCTCGCATGACCACTGCAGGCGGGTTTGCGCGCTCTTCGATCCTGCCCCGTTGCCGGAGGCCTGCGCCATGAGCCCCATCATGCTCGCGCTGCTGATCTTTGGTGTCATGCTGGTGCTGATGGCCCTGCGCACGCCGATCGCGGTGTCGATGTTCGCGGCGGGCGTGGTGGGCTATGTGGTCCAGGCCGGCTGGCTGCCGCTGGCCAACTTCCTGAACACCCAGGCGTTCGCGCGGTTTGCCAGTTATGACCTCAGCGTCATTCCGCTGTTCATCCTGATGGGCAACTTTGCCACCCAGGGGGGCATCTCCAAGGCGCTGTTCGAGTTTGCAGCGGCGGTGATGGCGCGCTTTCGCGGCGGACTGGCAATGGCCGCCGTGCTGGCCAGTGCCGCATTCGGCGCCATCTGCGGCTCGTCGGTGGCCACGGCGGCCACCATCACCTCTGTGGCCCTGCCCGAGATGCGCCGGCATGGCTATTCGGGCCGGCTGGCCACCGGCACGCTGGCGGCGGGCGGCACGCTGGGCATCCTGATCCCGCCATCGGTGCCGCTGGTGATCTACGCCATCCTCACCGAGCAGAACATCGCCAAGCTGTTCGCCGCCGCCATGGTGCCGGGCATCATCGCGATGCTCGGCTACATGATCGCCATCGCGATCTATGTGCGGGTGGTGCCCGGCCAGGCGCCGGACCACGACGAGGCGCCCGAGATCACGCTGCGTGCGCTGGCCGGCATCCTGCCGATCGCCATCGTGTTCCTGATCGTGTTCGGCGGCATCTATGGCGGCCTGTTCACGCCCACCGAGGGCGCGGCCGTCGGCTCGGCGGCCACCTTCATTGCGGCCCTGGCCAAACGCGAGATCACCTGGCGCAAGTTCAAGGCCTGCTTCTATTCCACGGCCGAGTCGTCGGCGATGATCTTCATGATCTTCATCGGTGCCGACCTGATGAACTCGGCGCTGGCACTGACGCAGGTGCCCAGCCAGTTGGCCAGCGTGGTGCAGGGCTGGGGATTGCCGCCGCTGTTGGTGGTGGCCGCCATCATGCTGTTCTACGTGGTGCTCGGCGCGGTGATGGACGAGCTGTCGATGATTCTGCTGACCATCCCGATCTTCTTTCCGATGATCATCGGCATGGACTTCGGCATGCCCAAGGAAAGCGTCGCCATCTGGTTCGGCATCATGGTGTTGATGACCGTGGGCTTCGGCATGCTGGCGCCGCCGGTGGGGCTGAATGTCTACGTGGTCAACTCGATGGCGCGCAACGTGCCCATCGCCGAGAGCTACAAGGGCGTGATGCCGTTCCTCATCAGCGACACGGTGCGTTCGCTGCTGCTGCTGCTGTTCCCGCCGATCTCGCTGTGGCTGGTGCGCTTCGTCGGCTGAAATGTTCCGCTGAAATCGCATGGGGCAGGCACGCCGAGGGGAAACCCCAGGCATGCAGCGCCTGCAGGGCCGTTAACTTCGCGTCCGTCCCTTTCCTCCCGTCTGGAGATCCACGATGAAACGCCGCTCGCTGATCCAGGGTGCTGCCGCCTCGACCCTGGGCTTCCCGCACCTGATCGGTTTTGCACAGCAGACCGTGACGCTGAAGTTCCATACCTTCATGGCGCCGATGTCCAATGTGTGGTTGTTGATGCACAAGCCCTGGATGGAGAAGGTCGAGAAGGAATCCGGCGGCCGCATCAAGTTCGAGGCCTACCCGGCAATGCAACTGGGTGGCACGCCGGTGCAACTGTACGACCAGGCCCGCGACGGCGTGGTGGATGTGGTCTGGACGCTGCCGGGCAATACGGCGGGCCGGTTCCCGCGCATCGAGGCGTTCGAGCTGCCGTTCATGATGAACAACGCCGAGGCCACCTCGAAGGCCTATTGGGAGTACTTCCAGACCCAATGCCCGGACGAGTTCAAGGAGACCCAGGTCATCGCGCTGCAGGTGCATGGCCCGGGCATGTTCCATTCGGCCAACAAGCTGATCAAGAGCGCGGCCGATCTCAAGGGCATGAAGGTGCGAGGCCCCACGCGTCAGGTGACCAAGCTCCTCGGGTCGGTCGGCGCGACACCGGTGGGCATGCCGTTGCCTCAGATCCCGGATGCGCTGTCGAAAGGCACGGTCGAAGCCTGCGCCATTCCCTGGGAGGTGGTGCCGTCGGTCAAGGTGCATGAGTTGACCAAGTTCCACAGCGAGTTCCCGGCCAACAGCCCGGCGCTGTACACCACCACCTTCGTGATGGCGATGAACAAGGCCAAGTACGAGTCGCTGGCGCCCGATCTCAAGAAGGTGATCGACAACAATTCGGGCATGGCCACCTCGGCCTGGCTGGGCAAGGTGCAACAGTCCTACGATGCGATCGGCCGGAAGTCGGCGGTGGATCGCGGCAACACCATCCACACCTTCACGGCCGCCGAGACGCAAGAGTTCATCAAGCTGTCGAGCAAGGTCGATGACGAGTGGGTGGCCGACATGGACAAGCGCGGGTTCAAGGGCGCGCAACTGCTCACGGCAGCCAAAGACCTGATCGCCAAGCACGGCAAGGGCTGAGCGGGCAGGTGCGGCAGGGCCGCCCGAGTGACGGCCTCTCCGCGGTCACCTGGCGTCCGATGGAAGTCCGCTCGGGCATCGCTGGTGCGGGCGACACCGGAGCGGGGCCTCGAAGGCAGCCGACCGCTCAGGCGCAGGCCGTCTCGGGGCGCAGTCTCAGGCGCAGGTCGTCGCCGATGCGTTGCATGTCGATCAGCTTGAATCGGCGGGCATCGGCCAGTGTGCGCAGCACCGGCATGTCGAACATGCCGCGTCCGTCTCCCAGGATGCACGGGGCCTGGTACACCAGCAGTTCATCGATCAGGCCGGCCTGGATCAGGGCGCCATTGAGCCTCGGGCCGGCTTCGACATGGAGCTCGTTGATGCCCATGCCAGCCAGGGCTGCCATGAGGGCGTGCAGATCGACTCGGCCCTGTGCGTCAGGCAGGTGCAGCACCGTGGCCCCGGCCCTGCGCAGTGCCGCCGCGTCGTCGTCCCGACCGCAGGCATGTGCCACCAGCACTTCGCCAGGGGCCGCGATCAGGCGCGCATCGCTCGGCAGGCGCAGCCTTGAATCCACCACCACGCGCATGGGTTGGACGTGCGTGTGCACGTCCCGCACGTCCAGGCGAGGGTCATCCGCCCGGACCGTGCCGATCCCTGTGAGGATGGCTCCGGCGCGCTTGCGCCAGTGATGACCATCCGCGCGCGCAGCGGGGCCGGTGATCCACTGACTTTCACCTCCGGCCAGGGCGGTGCGGCCATCGAGCGAAGCGGCCACCTTGAGGCGCACCCATGGGCGGTGGCGCAGCACCCGCGACACAAAGCCGACGTTCAGCTCGTTTGCGCTCAAGGCCACCGCGTCGTCCGCCGGCCAGACATCGACCTGGATGCCCGCGGCCCGCAGTCGTTCGATGCCGCGGCCCGCCACCTGTCCAAACGGATCGACCATGGCCACCACCACCCGGGCGAGCCCAGCGGCGATGAGTGCATCGCAACACGGCGGCGTGCGGCCATGGTGGGCGCATGGCTCGAGGCTCACCCATGCGCAGCCGCCCCGCACGTCGGCTCCGGCGATGGCCGCAGCGCGCAGTGCCGCCACCTCGGCGTGCGGCCCCCCGGCCTGCTGGGTGAACCCTTCACCCGCGAGAGTGCCATTCGCGGCATGGAGGACACAGCCTACTCGAGGGTTTGGATCGGAAACGCCGATGGACCGGTGCGCGAGCTCGATGGCCCGCAGCGACAGGGCACGGTCCTGGTCATCCACGGCGCATTCGTCCAGACCCGCGGCCGCTTTCGCCGTCGGCTCGTGTCACGGCTGATGTGCCAGCGTATTGGAATTGACGAAGTCGCCGCTGCTCGGGTCGGCGGGCGAGTCGCTCGGGCAGGCCTTGCGGCCAGCGATCACCAGGAAATTCTGGTTGATCAGGTTTCCGGACACGTTGCTGTACACCTTGGGATGATCAGCGTTGGTGGTGGTGTCGGTGGACGCGTTCGTATAGCGGCAAACCCGGTAATCGGAATTGCCTGAACCGATGGTCCAGGTCGCCGAACCCCCATCGGAGAAGGCCTCGGGCGTGATGTTCAAGACACCGGACCAGGTGATGCTGGTATTGGGGTAGACGATGCAGAAGAATTCGATCGCGTACTGGGAGGCTTGATTGGCCAGCAGTGACGCCCCGGGCGAATCGGTGACGCATATCGGAGCAGCGCTGTGATCGGTCGAACTGAGCGTCGGGGTCATGGAAAGCGGCAGCACGGGCCAACGGGGGTCCTCGGAGTTCGATGCGTCGAGTGCATCGTTGAGGGCGTCAGACGTGTCGAACGGTGAAATCGCCTGGCTCACCGAAGTGCAGGCATCCGAATCGATGCCGTGGTTGGCGTAGTACGACGTGGAGTGGTTGTCCGAGACCTGGCAATTCCGGTACACGCGATCTGCCGAGGTGCGGAACATCCAAGCCACCGTGCCACCAGGGATGGGCTTCAGCACGAACTTGCTCGACTCTCCGTCGATGAGCATCGGCATGCCGCGAAGGTTGAAGCGAACGTAGCCACTGAGCATCTGTGCGGTCGTGGTGGTGCAGGTGGTCAGGTCGGATGAGGTGAGCGAGGCCGAAGTCGACCCGGCCGACACGGTGCACACGCTCGTGATGACGCCGGTCGTGTTGTTGAACAGCCATGCGGAGGTGCCCGATTCGCGTGGCTTGAACACGCTGGTGCCGTCGGCAAGGTCTTTGGCACGAGCGGGGATCGTCGGGTGGCGATTGCTTCGCTGCGTCGGGGATGTCCGAACAGGCGGGACCGCCAGCAGGCCCGACAGCACTGGTGCGGCGCCCGCCACGATGCTTCGAACGGTGAGGGTCTGCTCGGCGCCGTAACGGTCTCTCCAGCGCACCACCAAGGACACCACCTTCTGGGCCGAACCCGACAGCGTGCTGACGGTCTGGTCAATGGTGTACGTGGTGTTGGCGTTTGACAGCGATGCGGCCGTGTCCGCGGTGGTCACGATCTCGTCCCACCCTGTCTCGCTGCCCGCCACGGCACTCACCGACACGAACCCGCGCAGCCTTTCGATGTGCCGTTCCGCCAGCCGGGTGGCTTCCGCGCGCTGCTTGGAGATGTCGGCATTCAGGCGCAAGGTGGTCTGCACACCGACCACCGCCAGCATGCCGAAAGCCATGACCGCCATGGCCACCAACGCCTCGACGAGCGTGACCCCTCTGCCGGCGCTGCGACCCCATCGGGACATGCGGATGACCATGGTGGACTTGTCCTTCAGTTCTGGGTCGTCGACCAGGTGCCGGGAACGCGGACGAACGATCCATAGCCCATCGCGATCTTGCCGAGCATGGAAGCGTCATAGGCGACGGAAACCGGACCGTTGCCGGTGACGTTGCGACTGGCGACCACGGCGCCGCGGATGACGGTGCTCGTGCTGGTCGACGACCAGGTGATGTCCCGTGCGTACACGAATCCGTTGATCACGACTGACGCCGAGATCGTGATGTCGCCATTGCTCACCAGCATGACCGGCTCGGAAGCCGAGCCCAAGGTTCCAGGCGTATCCAGCGTCAGATTGCCGTTGATCCAGACGATCCGGCCAGGGTTGTCGGAGACCACGGACGCGATGCTCGAACTGGTGCAGGGGGTCGTGCAATTGACCACCACCGCCGCCGGTTGGCGGCTGAAGGTCTCCATGTCCATGCCGAACAGCGCATTGAACAAGGTGCCGCCAGTCGATTGGCCGGCCAGCGTGGTGTCGTTGACCACGCGGGTCTCGCCCACTGAGCCGGCCGGGCCCAACAACGAGACATTCGTGGCCGTGATACCGGCTCCAGCATGAACGGTGACTCCGGTGCCGGCATCGGTGTTGGCCACACGCAGCAGGGTTGTCCCATCCATGGTCACGGTGTTGCCGACCGTCAGCGCCGCCGGGGGGGCGATGGGCATGGCGCGCACCATGCCGAGCACCACGCGAAGGTCGGCATACGAGTCCACCAGGGGAATCTCGCTCGTCGACCGATGGCACGACTCGTCGCCGTTCGGATTGGTCGAGGCGTTGACCGAGTTGCTGATGTTGGCGCAGCCGCGGACCCTAAGCACCACGAGCCCGGGCGCACCGCCATCGTCGATGTAGACCCGGAACACCGGGGCAGGGGCCTGGGCGAAGCTCAACGTCGGGTCGGCGCCGGTGGGGCAACTGCAGGCCATGCCGGCGGTGGTGATCACGCAACTCGGCCGGAACGAGTTCGCTCCCGCGTTCCATTTGGTGGCCAGATAGCTGCCGTCGGCCTGGATCGCTGTGTACCGTTGCCGAAAGGTGTTGTCTGCCGTCGAGGTGCTCGCCACGCAAGCGGTATCGATCCTTCCGCCACTGAGCATGCCCACCGTCCAGTCCACTGCCGCCTCGGCAGCGTTCATGGCGGAGACCGCACGGTAGCTGTTGCTCGAAATGCGCTGCTCGTAGATCAGGGTGCGGTTGGCATAGGCGGCCACCATCGCCATGACGAAGAACAGCACCATGACCACCACCAGGGTGGCCGCGCCGCGCGCCGGCACTGCGCCTCGATCGCCTGCGATCGTCTGGTGGGCGTTCATGCGGGGCACGCTCCCGTCAGGGCGTCATTCCGTACGCGTACGTTGGAGCTGACGGTGTGCCTGACCGAGGGGTCATGGGTCGCCTGGCCCGTGATCTGCACCGCGACATCCGACACCTGCACCCTGGGGGGGCAGGTCGTCGAACCGACCGGACACGCCTTGGCGCACGGCACAGCCACCTGCTGTGTGTTGATCGTGTGAGTGAACTCGGTGACCACCATGACGTTCGGGTCGGTCAGGGTCTGCCACCCGCTGCCACCGACCTTCATCTCGATGGTGCCGGCTGTCGAGTTCAGGGCGAATCCGAACTGCTCGCTGCTGTCGACCGCGTCGTCTTCGACATCTGCCGAGAACGCATTCGTATACGCGTACAGCAGTTCCGACCGGGTATCGCTTTCGGCGTGGTTGTTGAGGACAGCGTAAGGGTTTGGGGCCACTGCGCCTGCGCTGCTTGGCCACGCGGTGGTACTGGCGTGGTACCAGTGTCCGGAGCGCCTGACGTCGCGCACGACCATGTCCATGGTGGCACGCAAGTCCTGCTGGATCTGGGTCTCGAGCATGAGGCGGCGGTTGTCGCCCAACTGGTTGCTGACGAGCATCGTGGCCGCGGCCAGGATGAACAAGCCGATCGCGATGCCGATCAGCAGCTCAACGATCGACATCCCGCGGGATGCCTGTCGGATCCGGCTGTCCATCACTCGCTGCATGGTGAAACTCCGCCGATCGTCGATGTCGACGGCTTGCAGATCTGGGGGCGGCCAGCGGGATTGGTGACCACGCGCAAGCTGCGGTTCTCGCCGCCGCTGATGTCGATCTGCATCGTGTTGAGGCCCATCGGCAACCCTTGCTCAGGCGTGATGAAGAGGTCGTTGTTGCGCGAAATCGACACCCGGCCCCCGGTCGGGAACGACGACGTCTTCAGCTCCTCGAGGTTGGGTCGCTTGTTGCCATCGCTGTCGTTGCAGGCCGATCCCGACCCCAACAAGCAGGAACACGGCATGGCCATGGTGGCCGTGTGGATGGTGTAGCAGGTCTGGTCAGCGCTGGTCTTGAACGCGATCCGAACCACACGATTCCGGCGCGCAGCCTCGGAGCGCGCGAACTGAAGGTCGGTGACCAGTTCGGAGGCGGTGGACTTCACCCGCTGAACCGCGATCCACTCGACCATGGACGGTCCGGCGACCAGCAGCACGAGCGCGAGGATCGCGATCGTCACCAACCCTTCGATCAGTGTCACACCCCGTACCGACCGGATCAGCCGTGTCTTCATGCAAGCCCCTGGTCAGCGCTTCCAGCAGGGGTTGCCTGCACTGGAGTTGGTGGTGCCGCCGCTGTTGTCCGAACTGAACGCGATCGTTCCGTTCACATCGTTCAGCGTGACGCGGAACACCTTGCAGTCGGTGTCGCTCGCCTGGGGAGACGAGGTGGCCACCGTTGCCGTCGCCACGTAGGTGAATGCCGTGGCATTGGTCACCTCCAGCGTGTAGTGCTTGTCAGGCGAGTCGGTGGGCAGGTTGAGACCTGTGCTGTCCAGCGACGACGCGTAAGTGGCCGAACGGGCCCTGAAGCGCTCCTGCGCCTGCTGCACACGAGTGAGTGCAGCCATGGCGTCCGCTCGGCGGCTCTTTCGGATGGAGCCGACAAAGCTCGGATAGGCAAGTCCGGCCAAGATGGCGACGATCACCATGGCAATCAGCAGCTCGAGCAGCGAGAACCCTGCGAGCCGCCTCCTGTATGGCATGCGGGTAGGCGTCATGGGCGCAATTGTCCGGTGTGCCTTCGGGCCGGACCATCGGCACCGCAACCGCTTGTCGGCCCCTGGTTGCCGCCTGTCGGCCACCACTTATCCGGGTGTGCGGCACGCGGCGTGGCTGCCCCACGCCGCCGGAAGCGAACAGGTGCGCACCCGCCCCATCAGGTTGACCACTTGATTGAGGCCCACTCCGTCGCTCCCCGTCAGACGGATCGTCGACGTGGGCGTGACCGTCCCGCGCGAGGCGCTGAAGGCCAGTGAGAGGCCTGGATTGGCCAGCCTCACGCCTGTCGAGGTGTCGTGGAACCGGGCGCTGACCAGTGGGGTGCCCGCGGCACATTGGGTGGCGCCGTCCTCGGCCTTCCGGCACGCGCCCTTGTCGCCCGCATGCACGATGACCCAACTGCCGTGCCTGACATGCTGCACCTCGAGCCGCACCGTGCGGTTGTTGGCCGTCGCCCATGACCTGGCCAGCTGGACCTCTGCTTCGATCATCGTGGCGGCCGCCTGCAGCCGATGCCTTTGCACCGTCGATGCCCAGGGGCCGGATGCGAGCCCCAAGGTCGAGGCAGCCACGGACGCCACGCACAGGGCCTCAATGGTGGAAAGGCCTCTCACGACGGGAGCAGGCTTTGCCGCACGATGCTGCATGCGTCCGGGAAGTCCTGGCATTTCACACTCCGATGTGACTCGATGTGTGAACTCTAGGAAACCGCTGGACAGGGCGCGACGCCCTTGCGGGTGGACGCGTTCCGTTGAACAGAGGATGCGGCGCACCCCCTTTGGGGGAACTGAGCCCCTTTTCCCCTGGCGTCAGATCTCCCGGATCAACTGCCGGAACTCGTCGACATCCTCGAAGCTGCGGTAGACGGAGGCAAAGCGCACATAGGCCACCTTGTCGATGCGGCCTACACAGTGGCTAAGTCGTTGATCTGCAAAGCATTCTTTCTTCCTTGATCTGGTCAGTGACACCGGTGTGTACAAATCAGCCAAGGAAACCACAGTGCCTACCATCATCAAGCGGGGTGACCGCTTCCTCGTCCGCGTCAGGAGGAACGGCTTCGATCCGGTCAGCCAGACATTCATTCGCAGGGCCGATGCCCTCGCGTGGGGCCGAAAGGTCGAAGTCGACATGCAGGCGGGCCGATGGGTCGAGCCTTCCAAGACCGTGCCGACGCTCAAAGAGGCAATCGCCGAGTACCGGCGGCGCGTGGCAGTGAACCTCAAGGGTGAGCGGGACTATGCCTATGCGTTCAAGGAGATCGAGCAATCGGCCCTTGGGGCACAGGCGATCGATCGGCTTCGGCCCGCCGACCTTGCCAAGTGGCGGGATCAGCTTGCGGCCCGAGGGCTCAAGCCCGCGACAGTGGCGCGACGCTTGGGGCTACTGTCCGGGGTGTTGACCTGGTGCCACAAGGAACAGGGGTGGATCAGAGACAACCCGATGAAGGCAGTTCGCAAACCCACGGTGCGCGACGCCAGAACCCGCACCCTCGACGCCGAGGAAGTCCGGTACCTCGGGATTGCCACCGCGGCGGCGCGCGCCAAGTGGCTGCCCGATGCCGTGGCGGTGCTCATCTGGACGGCAATGCGCCGCTCGGAACTCGTCAGCCTGCGATGCGCCGATGTGGACTTGGCACGCTCAGTGGCGCGACTGCACACGACGAAGAACGGTGACGCGCGGGATGTGCCCTTGGCCCCCGCGGCCTGCGCCGCATTGGGCCGATTGATCGACGATGCGAAGGCACAGGCGCGGGCTGGCGTGCTGCCCATCGAAGACCCTGAAGCGATCAGCTTTGCCTTTCGGCGCGCCGTCGTTCGCGCCCGCGCCCGATACGAAGAAGACTGCACAGCGGGCGGGCGGGAGTGTGATCCTGCGTTCCTTGCCGGGGTGCGGCTGCACGATCTGCGGCACCACAGTATCAGCATGTGGGCACGCACGGGCGGACTGTCGTTGTTCGAACTGATGAAGGTCAGCGGGCATCGATCACCCCGCATGTTGGCCCGCTATGCGCACATTTCATCGGAAGACTTGGCGGCCAAGATGTCGAGTCAGTCAATGGACCAAGCCACGGGCCGGGCCGCCGCGCCTGCCATGCATTGATGGGAGTCACACCATGAATCAGCAATCACTCACGCTCACCGATGTGATCCGGCTTCATCAGTGGTGCGTCGGTCTGGACGACGACAGCGACCCCGAGCACTTGGCAGCGGCTGCCCGCGACGCCGCGGAATCGGGCGCGGCCTTCGCATGGCGGCGCGGTGGGGCGAAGGGCTACAAATCGTGGCTGGGCCGCCTCTATCCCCGGCTTGGGTCGCTGGCACTGACGCGGGCCACGGGCAGTGATGCTTGGTGGTGGGACGAAGCGCCAGACCGGGCAACAGGGCTGGTCTTGGTGGAGTGGAGGGTCATCCCATCAATTGATGAACTGCCCGCGCCCGCGCCGCTGGGCTTCGACTGTCAGGCGACACGACAAACTGACCCCCTGACGACACGAGGAATTGACCCCCTTCGTGGAAGGAGGTCGAAGTGCAAGAAGTGGTCGAGCAAGCTCCCC
>Ga0268298_10001651_pt1 | contig 25810 bp, 24 predicted proteins | sample WWTPWeurt_MetaG_FD_194462 | JGI IMG/M metagenome (GOLD analysis project Ga0268298, IMG submission 194462) | Activated sludge microbial communities from WWTP in Nijmegen, Gelderland, Netherland - WWTP Weurt | ecosystem: Engineered > WWTP > Aerobic digester > Activated sludge | place...
GTTGGACTATCTCCCGCGCCGAACTATGTCCCGTGTCGTACGCTGCCGCCGATGGTCAGGCAGGCACTTCGCGGAACATAGCTGGCCGGATCACAGGCCCTTGAGGAACGCGAGCAACCGGTCGGCAGGCCGGTACCTTCCCGGCTTGCCCTCAGGCGGCGTCGTCTTGTCGAGGACCGCCTGCTTCAGCGCCAGATTGGCGTCCAGGTAAATCTGCGTCGTCTCGACCGATTCATGCCCGAGCCATAGCGCGATCGTCACCGGCTCGACACCCTCTTGCAGCAGGTCCATCGCCGTCGTGTGCCGCAACACGTGTGGGCTCACACGCTTTTTCTTCAGTGACGGGCACCTCGCGGTGGCCGTTGCAACGTGCTTGCTGAGCACGTAGTGCACGCCGTGCGAACTCAACCTGCCGCCGCGGGCGTTGGGGAACACAGGCTGGTTCTCGACCAGCGGCGGCTCCCGGGCCCACGCGGCCAGTACGGCGCGCGTGGACTTGCTCAATGGTGTGCACCGTTCCTTGCGCCCCTTGCCGATGATGCGAACGTGGGCACCGACGCCGACATGGAGATCTTCATGCCCCAGGCTTGTCAACTCCGACAGACGCAACCCAGTCTGCACAGCCAGCAGCAGCATGGCGTGGTCACGGCGGCCCGACCAGCTCCGCTGATCCGGCGCAGCCAGCAGCGCGTCGACTTCCGGACGGCTGAGGAAGGGCACCAGCGTGCGCGTGAACCGCTTGGCGGGGATGGCCAGCACGCGTTGGATCAGCGCTGAGTGCGTCGGGGCCTCGAAGGCCGCGAAGCGGAAGAATGAATGCACGGCCGTCAACCGCAGGTTGCGCGTTCGGGCAGTGATGCCACGCGTCAGTTCCATGTCGTCGAGGAAGGCCATCACCAGCGGCGCGTCGATGTCGTCCAGCGAGAGTGCAGATGGCGCCTTGCGCAGACGCTTGTGGACGAATTGCAGCAACATCTTGAAGGTGTCGCGGTACGACGCGATCGTGTGCGCACTGGCCCGGCGCTGTTGCATCAGCCGCTGAGTGAAGTACCGCTCAAGAAGCACACCGAAGTTGGGTTGACCGCTCATGACGATTCTCCCCAGCGGCGCTCCAACCGGGCCATGGCATGGGCCATCAGCTCGGGGTTGCTGCTCAGGTACCAGTAGGTGCCGGCCACGCAGACGTGCCCGAGGTAGGTTGACAGCAAGGGCATCTGGCGCCCTGGATCCTTGTCCGCCTGGTACCAACGCGTCAGCGTCTGAACGGCGAAGCGATGCCTGAAGTCATGCAGCCGCGGCCCCTTGCTCGCGCCGGCCGCGCGCAGGCCCGTGCTGCGCGACAGCGTGTAGAAGGTTCGATGAACATGGCCGCTGTCGAGCCGATTGCCTCTGCGCGTGACGAACAAATACGTGGAGACCGGATGGCCGAAGAACTGTGCGCGCCTCTCGATGTAGTCGGCCAAGACTGCGCTCGTGGACGGATGGATTGGCACCAGCCGCCATTGACCGAACTTGGCGCCGCGTATCGTCAAGACCGACTGTTCAAGGTCCACGTCGGCGAGTTCGAGGTTCAGCACCTCGGACAGGCGCATTCCCGTCACGCTGAGCAGGCCGATCAGGCCGTGGAACACCCACGGGCGCAGTGTCGTCGACGGCCAGGCCATCGGCAGTTCCAACGCCGCGTGCAACAGCCGCTTTATCTCGTCCTCGGTGTACAGGTGTGGCTTGGCGCGAGTGGATCGGTGCGGCAACAGGCCGAGTGGCGGTATCTCAGTGCGGTTGTCGGTGGCGCTGCGGTGGCGGGCGAAGCCGCGCACGAAGCAAAGCCGCCTGGCCCACTCGGCGGGTTGTACCGACGCACCTTGAGCCCACTCGAGCGCCAACCTGGCGCTGATGTGCTCAGTGTGATGCTCCTCCATGAAGCTGACGAACCGTGGCAATAGCAGTCCCTCGCAATGCATCTTGTAGCCCAGCCCCCGCCGCAGATCGATGTACTCCTGCAGGGCTTCACGCAAGGTGTTCATCGCGCACTCCCGGGCCAGGCGATCGCCACGGTTCGCAGGGCGTCCAGATCCACCTTGGCGTAGATGCTGGTGGTCTGCGGGCTGCGGTGACGCAGCACCTGGCCGATCTCGGGCAGCGACGCGCCTTGACGCAACATGTGAGCGGCCAAGGCATGCCGGAACTGATGCGATCCACGATGCGGTGCATTGACCTTGGCCCGCGCGAGCGCGTAGCGCACGATGGAACCGACACCGCCCGATCCGTCCAGCAGTCCGCGGACTGGCGCCATTGAGCGAAGGAAGAGGTGCCGGTCCTCGCAGGTTGGCCGACCGCTCTGCAGATACGCGGCGATGGCAGCGCCGACATCCGCGGGCAGTGGCAGCAGACTCTGCCGTCCACCCTTGCCGCGAACGCACAGTTGCGCCTGGTCCCAGTCGATGTCGTCCAACGCCAGCCTGATGACCTCGCATGCGCGCAGTCCCAGGCGCGCCAGAAGCAGCAGCACGGCACGATCACGTCGGCCAACTGCAGTCGAGCGGTCGCAGCTGTCGATGGCGCGCCGAGCGTGCTCGGCAGCGATCGCCTTGGGGACCGGCGGCGTGGTCGTCCAGGTGGCGACGGACGGCACGCCGGCGGCGAGGCCGGCAAGCACCTCACCGCGGAATTCGCCGAAGCGCAAGAAGGACCGCAGCGCGTTGGCAGCACCCTTCACGGCCGGAGGTGCCATGCGCTTGGACTCCTGTCGAACGAACGCGATGGCGTCGCTCGGGCGAAGGTCGCGGAGGCAGACCTCTGCCCGCCCGAAGCGCCAGGTCAGGAACTGCTTGGCCACCCTGGTGTAAGTGTCGACGCTGGCAGGCGCCAGCGCGTGGTTGCGCCGCAGGTGTTCCGCGAAGTCGGCGGCGACGCGGTCAACAGCCGTTGCGCATGAAGCGGCTGTCGCGCAGATCCCATGCTCGCGCAGGAAGATCAGCAGCAATGCCAATGCCTGTCGTTCCTGGCGGCGTGTCTCCGGGCGTCGACAGCGGCGCCGCGCGCGACTGCGCTGGAATCGCTCAATGTCGTCGTCAGTCAGCGCGCCAACCTCGATACCGCGCCCTTCGAACCATCTGGTGAAGGCCAATGCGTGTCTCGCCACGATGCAGGCATAACCCGCCGAGTATTGCTGGTTGCCCAACCAACTGACAAATGAGCTGAGGTGCTCAGCAGACGAACCGCCGATCGCGCGGACCCGCGCGTCGGCTCTCTCGTAGGAAGACTCCAAGATGATCTCCTTGCAGGCGGAATTGCCCGGCAAGAAGCATCGCAATGTCCAGTGAAGGAGTGGCTTGCCCCCGGAAGATCACAGCATCGAGCAACTACGGGACATAGTTCGGCGCGGGAGATAGTCAAGTCTATGTCCTGCAGTCCATAGGTTGGAGACGACGTCGATCTATACCCACGTGGCCACCGCCGTGCTGCGCGAGGTGGTCAGCCCGCTGGATGTCTTGCCCACGCCGTAATTCGCCGTCGTGGGGCGGGCAACCCTGGAGGTTGCCGACATCTTCCGCGAGTTCGGGCCCGGCTGGCGACAAGTCCAGCGCGGCCACCTGAGCCTGGCTCAGCTCAAGGTGATGTCGGCCATCGAACAGTGCCGCAATGCGGCGCTGGGTGGACACGTGCTGCGCTGCGAGGGCTGCGGCACCGATCAGATTGCCTACAACTCCTGCCGCAATCGGCACTGCCCGAAGTGCCAGAGCGGCGCGGCCAAGCGCTGGCTCGACGCGCGCCAGGCCGATCTGCTGCCGGTGGAGTATTACCACGTGGTGTTCACGCTGCCGGCGCCCATCGCCGACATCGCGTACCAGAACAAGGCGGTGGTCTACGGCCTGCTGTTCGACGTGGCCGCAGAGACGCTGATGCGGATCGCCGCCGATACCAAGCACCTGGGCGCCAGCATCGGTGCCACGCTCGTGCTGCACACGTGGGGTTCGGCGCTGACGCATCACCCGCACGTGCACGGCATCGTTCCCGGCGGCGGGCTGGCGCCCGACGGCAAGCATTGGGTGGCCTGCCGACCCGGGTTCTTCTTGCCGGTGCGGGTGCTCTCGCGGCTTTTCCGGCGGCGCTTCCTGGAGGAACTGCTGCGGGTGCATCAGGCCGGCAGGCTGCAGTTCTTCGGCGAGCACGCGTCGCTGGCCGGGGCGACGGCGTTCAAGGCGTGGCTCGCGCCGCTGCGCCAGTGTGAGTGGGTGGTCTATGCCAAGCGGCCCTTCGCTGGGCCGCAGGCGGTGCTGGCCTACTTGTCGCGCTACACGCATCGCGTGGCCATCTCGAACAGCCGCCTGATCGCGTTGGACGAGCACGGCGTGACGTTCCGTTGGAAGGACTACCGGGTCAAGAACGGCAGCGAGGGCCGCACGCGCCACAAGACGATGACGTTGGAGCCGGGCGAGTTCATGCGCCGCTTCTTGCTGCACGTGCTGCCCGGCGGCTTCCATCGGATCCGGCACTACGGGCTGCTGGCCAACGGCAGCCGCAAGGCCAACCTGGCTATGGCGCGCGAGCTCCTGCACGCGCCGGTCGTTGCAGTCGCGACGGCCGACGGCGGCGACCTCGCGACAGAGCCGCCGAGGTTCGTGTGCTGGCACTGCGGCCGCGCAATGGTCGTACTGCAGACCCTCGCGCGCGACCACGCCATCCGCGGACCGCCGATGGAGCAGGCGCGATGAACATCAAGCTCGTTCGAAGCCCGATGCCGGCGCTGCTCGTTCAGCCGCTGGGTGGGCAGGATCGCGTCCACCACCGTTGCAAGTACCGCAACCCCGCACCCGGCACCTCAAGAACATGGCGCGCCGAAGACGAAGACGCCAACACCGGCTGCCAGAGCGAGACGTTGATCACCGACTTCGGAGTGCGCGTCCGACCGGGCCGGCTCAAATCGCCATAGCCGCGAGGCGTCGATCGAACCACTGCGGCATGCCCCGCGGTTTCCTCCCTTGGGGCTTGTCCAACACCTGCCCTCAGGGCAGTGCCATGCGCGCTACTGTGGCGTGCGACGGGCAGGTATCGGACAACCCTAAACATGAGCCGACGGTGGCGACGGGCAGCTTTCCGGCCGTCCCGCGCGCAGAACACTGAAGCAATGGTTCTGCTGGTCGCAAAGAGATCCGCAACTGCTCAGCGACGAAGTGACTCCAGCAATAACTGGGCCATTAACAGGGGACTCCTGTAGGCACTGCGGGGCTTGAGAAGGTGCTGAACCTCGATCATCAGTCTGTGCACGGCGGGTCTGCGCGCGGCCAGGCGCTGCATCTTGATGGCCCGGTGGTCCTGCTCGACGATGTTGTTCAGGTACTTGGATTGCCGAAGCTCGATAGCCGCGCCGCTGTCGGCGATCAGGCCGCATGCGGCCGCCGTGTTGGCGCCGCTCTTGTCGATCGTGATGCTTGCGGGCACTTCGTGCAGGTCGATCGCGCGCTCGAAGAAACGGCGCGCCGCAGCCACGTCGCGGTGAGCGCTCAGCAGGAAGTCCACCGTCTGGCCGAGCTTGTCGACGGCGCGGTACAGGTACTTCCACTGCCCGCCCACCAGCACGTAGGTCTCGTCAACACGCCAGGACAAACCCACTGGCAGCTTGCGACGCCTGAACACGGCCGAGAGCACCGGCAGCAACCTCAGTGCCCAGCGATGGACGGTGGCGGGGTCGACCAGCACCCCACGCTCGGCCATCATTTCGTCCAAGTTGCGCAAGCTCAACGGATAGGCGGTGTACCAGCGAACGCACAACAGCATGATCTCCAGCGGGAAGTGCAGCCCCTTGATCAACCGGCGCAGCGTCGAATTCGCCAGTTGGATGTGCAAGGGGGCCATGGGTCCAGTGTCGCCAATCGCCTTACTGCGACAGAACCGCCGACAAATCGCTGCGCTCCTTGATGTAGGGGCCAATTGCCGCCGCCAGCGAAAGGATACCCACGACGTAGGCGGCCATCGAGTAGGTCAGCGCCCATCGCAACGCTTCGTTGCCATGCAGCGGCGCCAACCCGTCGCTGAGTATGCCCACCAGCAGTGGGCCGAGGCCGCCACCGATCATCGTCAATCCGAGATTGAAGACCGCGAGCGCGGTCGCCCTGCGGTTGGCGGCCACGATGTCCGACAGCGCAGCGTAGACAGGCGCCATCCACCAGACCGTGGTGATGCCGAACAGCAGGTACCAGACGATGGCATGGGGCACACCCATGCCGGCCACCATCCATTGCCCGTCCGCCGGTGCGAGATAGAACGCCACGCCGCACGGCAGCGCCAACAGGCAGCCGACGACCGGTACGCCCAGCCGCCAGCGCGGATCGCGCTTGGCCAGCGCATCCGACAACCAGCCGCTGAGCAGCGAGCCGATCACAGCCGCCAGTCCGCCCAGGACGCCCATCACCGCGCCGGCACTTTGCAGCGTCATGCCATGCGAGCGCACCAGAAAAGCCGGTGTCCAGATGCCGATGCCGTAGCCAGCAAAACCGAGCGCCAGGCCGGCCCAAGTGATGCGCGTGAAGGCCTTGGAATGCCAGAGGTCGCCGGCCAAGTCCTTCATCGAGCCCAACGGCGGTGGTGTCTTCGTGGCCTCCCAACGGCCGCGCGCCGGCTCCACCGTGGTGAACCGCAACAGCAGCGCCGCCACGATGCCGGGGATTCCCATCCACAGAAATGCCTGGCGCCAGCCATAGTGGTGCGCAATCCAGCCTCCCAGCCCCAGGCCGAACAAGATGCCCAGCTGTGGCCCGAGCATGTAGACACTCATCGCGCGCCCGCGCTGCTGGGGTGGATAGTGGTCGGCGACCATCGTGATCGATGGCGCCGTGCCGCCAGCTTCACCGACGGCCACTCCTACGCGTGCCAGCGCCAAGGTCCAATAGCTCCCCGCGATGCCGCACATCGATGTCATGAAGCTCCAAGCCGCACAGCAATAGGAGACGAAGTTGCGCCGGTTGGCGCGGTCGGCGTAGCGCGCGAACGGGATCGCCAGCGTGCTGTAGAACAAGGCGAAGGTCACGCCCGACAGGACGCCCATGGCGGTATCCGACACACCGAACTCGGTCTTGATCGGTTGGATCAGGATGCCCATGATCTGCCGATCCAGAAAGCTCATCGTATAGACGAACAGCAGTACCAGCAGCGTCCAGTGTGTGCTGAACGGCAAGCTCGTGGGCGCGGGAATCGAACCGGCCGAGGCAGGTATGGCAGTCTTGTGCATCGAAGTCGTCCTCTTGTGGTGCGCGCTTAGCGCTGTGTCAGGCCGAGTTCGGGCCAGTGGCCCTGCACCCAGGTTTGGCAATTCCCCCAACCGGTAGCGCCGGTCTCGCTGTCGTGAACCTCGATCAGGCAATCGCGAAACTGGTTCAAGCGTGCCACGCTCTCAGGCGTTGAACAGTCGGCGAAATACTCACCCTCCACCACCATCGGACCCCGCCATTGGCCGTGGTGCCTGCCGTCGAACCCGTGGTACAGGCCCGCGCCCAGATGAAAACCCGTGGCGCCCAGCACGCGTACCGCCAGCACCCGGGCGCGGCCGTCGGCCATCACGAGGCGGAACTCGCCACCGAGCAGGCGCTGGTTGCGAGCATCGAAGCGCAGCGCCGGTACGATGTCGGCCACACCCTCGCGCCGACCATCGGGAAACTCGAAGCCACCTTGCAGCTTGTGATGTTTCCAGCCCTCGCCGGCGTAGTGCAGCAGGTATTGCATGAAGCCGTAGTAGCTGCCATCGGCGCGCTGGAAGTACAGTGGGTTCCATACCGCCAATACGCGTGGCTGCGCGCTGTCCATCGCATCGGGTTGCAAGTCGGCCGGCGGCAGCCCGACCCCGGGGCGCGTGCCCCAGGAGTGGTCGCGCGTCATGCACCAGGTCTGCGGTGTGACCTCGATGCGCCGGCCCTCCAGTTCGATCCAGCCGCGCGCTGTGCCGATCTGGTGGTAGCGGATCTGGTTGGCGCTGTGGCGGTAGCCGGTGGTGGTGCGGCGGTCTTCGCGTTCCTCGACGGCGCAGGGCACACCGCCATCCAGCGTGAGGTCGAAGGCGATCGGCTGCACCGCGTTCTTCTCAAGCACGACGCGCACGCTGCGCAGCGGCTCTATCACTTCGTATCGTAGCGGCCCGATATCGATCTTGTCAGGATCGCGCGCCAGTTCGCGGCTGCCACGCAGCGTCCACTGCTCGACGCCGCGGCTCACGCCGCCGTAGCCGTCGACGACGTTTCGATTGACGTATTTGCCGAAACCGAACCCGATCGCGAGCGAGCCGTCGCGCGCGAATACCGCGCCGCAGACCTTCTCGGTCCACGACAAGTCACTTTGCAGGACGCTGGCGTGCGTCTCGACGATCTGGTGATTGAAGTACTCGTCGGCCTCGACGAGGGGTCCGATGCTGCCGGACATGTCGCCTCCCGCGTCAGAAGCCGTGACGCGCGGCGCGTGAGGCCAGCACCGCGGCCGCACCATTGTTCAGGTCCATCGCAGATTCGCGAGGCACCCAGCCGCGTTGCATGAAGATCGTCCCGATGCGCGCCATCACGATGGCGAAGCGCCAGGCTGAGAAGACTTCGTAGTAGGCGAGATCACGCGCAGTGTGGCCGCTCGCGCGCTCCCAATGCGCCACTGTCTCTTCCCGCGTCGGAAACCCAGCCAAACGCGGCACGCCGTAACCAGCACTGAGTGATTCGTCGTGCACCAGCCACCAGGCCAAGTCGTCCACTGGGTTGGACAGCGCGGCCGTCTCCCAGTCGAGCGCGGCGACCACGAGACCATCGCAGAAGACGCAGTTGCCAAGCTTGGCGTCTCCCCAGGACAGCGCAACTGGCTCGCCCGCGGGCTGGTGCGCGAGCAACCAGCGCTCGGCCGCGCGCAGCGCCGGATAGGGGCGACCGAGGCGTTCGGCCCAGGCCAGGTGCCGACTGCTGACCGCAAGCAAGTGGCCCAGCGGCGTCACACCCGGCGGCGGGCGCAGGAAGTCGAAACCCGGCGCATGACAATCCACACGGCTCACGTTCACGACCGTATCGATGCCGCTGAACCAGTGCGCCCGTTGCGCTTCGGGGTCGAGATCGTGAAGCCAGCCATGCTGGTGGTACAGCGGGTTCTCGTTGGGCACTCGTCCGTCGACCTGCCGCATCACGAAGAACGGCGCGCCGATCGGAGGTGCAGTCTCCTGCAGGCCCAGCAAGGCGGGTACCGGTACCGCGCTGCCGGCCAGCGCCTGCATCGTGCGGTACTGTCGCCGCACGTCGCAGTCGGGGAAGACGGCGTCGCCCAGCGGTTGCATGCGCACGACGATGCCGCAGCGCTCCTGCACCCCTGCGCGCTGCCAGCTCAGCTCACCCAGCAGCGTGATGTTCGAGTAACCACCGCTGGCCTGCACCAGGCCCGACACCACCACCTCGCGCGCATCGGGATGCCGCAGGCCCAGCCAGTCGGCCAAGGACCGCTGCAGAGCGGCGGGATCAAGCTCTGCCACGAGCCGCCCGCCAGCGTGAGAACTGGAACTCGAGGTAGCGTTGCATGGCCTCTACCGTGAGCTGCGCACGCAACGAATGCGGAACGTCGAAACCATGCTGCGCGTAGGGCATCTCGACGTAGATCAACTCGGTGTCGGGCGACGTGTCGCGCAGTCGCTTCACGAACCAGCGCGCTTCGGCCAAGGGGATCAGCACGTCGTACTGGCCGTGCACCACCAGGAATGGCGGCCGGCGTGGCGCTGTCGGGTCAGCGGCCTGAGTGGCCGGGTCCATGGCCTTCCACAGCGTCGCATGCTGGTCGCGCGGGCCCGGCATGACGCCTTCGGCCAGGTACTCGGCAAACGTGGAGTCTGGCCCGGCCTGCTCGAGCATGTCGTACTTGCCGTAATAGGGCACGGCCACTTGCACGGTGGTATCGACCTGTTCGAATCCGGGCTGCCACTGCTTCTGGTGCGCGGTCAACGCGGCCAGCGCCACCAGGTGCCCGCCGGCCGAGCCTCCGGTGATGACGATGAAGCCGGGGTCGCCGCCGTACTCGGCAGCGTGCTCTCGGGTCCAGGCGATGGCGCGTTTGACGTCGACGATGTGGTCGGGCATGCGGGCGCCGGGGCTCAGGCGGTAGTCGGCATCGACCACGACCCAACCACAGCTGGCCATGTGCATCAGCAGCGGCATGGCCTGCGTGCCTTTGTCGCCGATCTTCCAGCCACCTCCGTGGATGTTGATCAGCACCGGTCGCGGCCCTGGCAGTGCCTGGCGACCCACCAGTACATCCAGCCGTTGTTGCTTGTGCGCCCCGGCCACGTAGTCGATGTGGCGATGCCACTGCACATCGGGCAGGTGGTAGCCGAAGGGCTTCCACCATTGCGCGGGCCGCAGGCAGCGGCGGATCAAGGCCCGCCGATCGGGGGCAATGGCCTGCTCATAGTTGTCGCCGAGCACGGCGCGCAAGCCTCGGTCGAGCACGTCGAAGGCTGTGCGCGAGCGCCAGATCGCCAACAGCAAACCGGCGATGGCCAGGGCGTGCAGCCACAAAGCGACCTGACCGAGACGATGCTCGCCGGCACCCAACGCCCACGCCCCTGCTCCGAGCACCACGCCGCCGGTGGCGAGGAAGGCAGCCAGCTCGCCGCCGCTCAGGCTGAACCCCAGGTACCACATCGACAGCTTGTCCAGGCCGCCGTGCTTGGGCATGACGGCGGCCCAGGCGGCCATAGCGCCGATGATGCCGAGAAGCAGCGAGGTGAAGCCAACAGCTGTGGTCATGTCGTCGTGGCGCCTTTCAACGCGGCAATTGATCGAACGCCACGCCCTTGTCGGAACGCGGCTCCGGCGGCAGCCCCAGCACACGCTCGCCGACGTTGTTCTTGACGATCTCGTCGGTGCCTCCGGCAATGCGCATGCTGGCCGCGCCGTGCCACAGGCGCTCGACCTGCTCCCAACCGTCGCCCGCATCGTCCCCCGCCAGCACACCGCGTGCGCCCTTGAGATCGATGGCGAGATAGGCAAAGTCCTGGAGTGCACGCGCCCCCACGATCTTGGCCACCGACAACTCCGGGCCCGGCGCCTGCCCCATGCCCAGCGCGGTGAGGCCACGGCACTGCTGCAGCCACAGACCATGATGCTGCAGGTACAGGTCGGCCAGCCGCTCGCGCATGCGGCCGTCGGCGATCGCCGGCGCGCCACCCATGTGCTGATCGCACATCAGTCGGTAGGTCATGCGCACCAGTTCCGACGGCAGCGTGCCGCCGATCGACAGCCGCTCGCTCATCAAACCCGTCAGCGTGACCTTCCAGCCCGAACCCACGGCGCCGACGCGCTGCGCATCGGGCACGAAGACGTCGTTGAAGAACACCTCATTGAACTCGGCCTCGCCGCTGGACTGCTTGATGGGGCGCACCTCCACACCGGGTGCGCGCATGTTGATGAAGAAGCTCGTGAGGCCTTCGTACTTCGGTACCTTCGGATCGGTACGCGCGAGTACCAGGCCGAAGTCGGCGTATTGCGCCAGCGTGGTCCAGACCTTCTGGCCGTTGAGCCGCCAGCCTGACTGACCCTCGGGGCCGTCGGTGCAGCGCTCGGCCTTGGTGCGCACCATGCCGAGGTCGGAGCCGGCACCGGGTTCGCTGAGCAACTGACACCACAACTCCCTGCCGTGCAGTGCAGGACCGATATGCCGGGCCAGCACCTCAGGGCTGGCGTGCGCGGCCACCGACGGAATCACCATGCCCAGGCTGACCGCGAAAACATGCGTGGGCACCCGGTAGCGCCCCTCCTCCTCGCGGAAGATCACCTCCTGGATCGGCGTGCCGCCGCGCCCACCCATGGCCTGGGGCCAGGTGATAGCGCCGAAGCCGGCCGCAGCCTTGCGGCCCTGCCATTCGCGCGCCGCCTGAACGCGGGCACCGGCGTCCAGCGAACTGCCAAAGACTTCATCGGGGCGGGCCTTCAATTCGGCGTTGGCGGCCAGCCATCGCCGGCATTCGGCGCGAAAGGTGGCTTCCTCGGGAGTGTCATCGAAATCCATACAGGCCTCGGTGTGGGGGCTGCGTCAAGCGGCGGCGGGGGCTTCAAGTTGTGCGGCGAGTGCCAACACCAGGCGCTCGCGCCACTCATGCACGCTGCCCAGCATCACAGCGTACTGGCGGGCCCGCCGATAGAAGAGGTGGCAATCGGTCTGCCAGGTCACTCCCATGCCACCGTGGGTCTGGATGTTCTCCTGCGCCGCCAGGCTGAAGGCCTCGGTGGCGGCCACGCGCGCGGCGGCGGCGGCAATCGCCAGCTCGCCAGCGCGCTCGGGTTGCCGCGCATCCTTGTCCAGCGCCCAGGCGCCGTACCAGCAGTGCGCGCGGGCCAGTTGATTGGCGGTGTACATGTCGGCCAGCTTGTGCTTGATGCCCTGGTACGAACCGATGGGCCGGCCGAAAGCCTTGCGCTCGCGCGCATGGGCCGCGGCCATCTCGAGCGCGGCATCGGCACCACCCAGTTGCTCGAAGGCCAGCAGCACCGCGGCACGGTCGCGTACACGCTGCAGCAGGGCCTGTGCATCGCCGCCCTGAGCCAGCCGCTCGGCCGGCGTGGCGTCGAAGCCCAACGCGGCATAGGGCCGTGCAGCGTCCAGCGTGGCGAGCCGCCGGCGCGTGACCGTGGCGTCCAGCTCGGCGGCCACCCAGCACCAGCAGCCGGCTTCGTCGCGTGCCAGCACGACGGCCAGCTTCGCGGCCTCGCCATCGGGCACCAATGGCGCCTGGCCCCGCAGCACGCCGCCCCGATACTCGGGCAGCTCGGTGGCCGATTCCTCGTCCAGCGGCGCCGCCAGCGTGGCGGCCTCGCCGTGGCCGATGCGGGCCAGCCATCGCGTTTGCTGCGATTCGTCGGCCCCCAATAGCAGCGCCTGCGTGGCCAGGTACATCGTCGAGGCCAGCGGCAGCGGCGCCAGCTGTCGGCCCGCCTCTTCGGCCAGCACGCACAACTCCAGCGCACCGAGCCCGGCGCCGCCGCAGGCCTCAGGCAGCATCAGCGCCGTGGCGCCGAGCCCGGCCAGACCCACCCACGCCGCGGCGTCGTGGCTGCCGCCTTGTTCCATCAGCGTGCGCGACCGGGCCAGTGGGACTTCGTGGACGAAGAACTTGCGCAATTCGTCGCGCAGCAGGCCCTGGTCGGCCGAGAAGTCGAAGTTCATGCTGCTGGTACGCCCATACGCGCCCTGCGACCGTGGAAGGTCTGCCCCTTGGCGGCCATGTCACGCAGCAACGGGGGCGGCCTGAGCTGTTCACCGAAGAGATCGGCCAGGCGGTCGGCCTCGGCCACGAAGGCCTTCAGGCCGACGCCATCGATGAAGCAGAACGGCCCGCCGGTGTAAGCCGGGTAGCCTACGCCGAGGATGGCGCCGATGTCACCGTCGGCGGGCGACAGCAGCACGCCCTCCTCCATCGCTCGCGCCGCCTCGACCGCCTGCACGTAGAGGATGCGCTGCTTCAGGTCGTGCGGGCTCGGTTGCACTTCCTTGAGCGGGTACAGCTCGGCCAGGCCCGGCCACAGCGTCTTGCCGTCCGGGCCGTGGTCGTAGAAGCCCTTGCCGGCCTTCTTGCCCATGCGACCCAGTTCGTACAGCCTGGTCAGCACGGGCACCGACCGGCCGGGCTTGTACTCGCCCGGGAACTCCTTGGCCTGCGCCTGGCCGGCGTTCACCGAGAGTTCGATCGACAGCTCGTCGGTGATCGCCAGCGGCCCCACCGGCATGCCCGCATGGCGGGCACAGTTGTCGATCAGCGCAGGGGCGATGCCTTCGGCCACCATGCCAATGGCGTCGTCGACGAAGGCGCCGATGAAGCGGCTGGTGAAGAAGCCGCGCGCATCGTTGACGACGATCGGCGTCTTCTTTAACTGGGCGACGAAGTCCAGCGCCTGCGCCAGCGTGGCGTCGCTGGTGGCCTTGCCGCGGATCACTTCCACCAGCGGCATCTTGTCGGCTGGCGAGAAGAAGTGCAGCCCGATGAAACGATTCGGCCGCGCCGAGGCCTGGGCCAGCAGCGTGATCGGCAGCGCCGAAGTGTTGGTGGCCAGCACGCAATGCGCCGGCAGCACCGCGTCGAGCTTGCGGGTGACATCGGCCTTGATGGCGCGGTCCTCGAACACCGCCTCGACCACCATGTCGGCGTCGTGCAGCAGGCCGTAGTCGGTGCTGGCCGTGATGCGCGCCAGGATGGCCTGCGCCTTGTCGGCCGCCATGCGGCCGCGTTCGACCTGTTTGGCCAGGGCCTTCTCGGCGTAGGCTTTGCCACGTTCGGCGGCCGCCTGATCGCGGTCGATCAGCACAACGTCGATGGCGCGCTGCGCTGCGGTGAGCGCAATGCCGCCGCCCATCATGCCGGCGCCGATCATGCCCAGCTTGCGGCAGGTGAAGCGCTCGAAACCCTTCGGCCGGTGCAGGCCCTTCTCGGCCTTGCCCTTGTTGACGAACAGCGTGCGGATCATGCTGCGCGACACCGGGCTGCGTGTGGCCACGTCGAGCAGGTATTTGGTCTCGATGCGCATGCCCTTGTCGATCGGCAGCAGGCAGCCTTCAAAGACGCAACTCTGGATGGCCAGCGGCGCGGGCAGGTTGTGGAAGGTGTTGGCCTGAAGCATCGTGTTGCCCACCACGATGGCCGGCGCCACGCGGGCGTCGCCTGGGCCGCCGCCGGGGATCTTGAAGCCCTTTACGTCCCACGGGTTCACGGCGCTGGGCTGGCCCTTGGTCTCGCCCATCAGCCAGCGCTTGGAAGCCGCCAGCAACTCGGCCGGTGCCGCCACTTCATTGACCAGTCCGGCCTCCAAGGCCTTGGCGGCACCGACGCTCTTGCCTTCGAGCAGATAGGGGAGCGCGGCGACGATGCCGATCAAACGCGGCAGGCGTTGCGTGCCGCCGGCACCGGGCACCAGGCCCACTTGCACCTCGGGCAGGCCGACCACGATGCCGGGCGCATCGGACATGACTCGATAGTGGCAGGCCAGGCACAGCTCGAAGCCGCCGCCCATCGCAATGCCGTTGATCGCCGCCACAATGGGCTTGCCGCAGGTCTCGACGCGGCGAACGGCACGCGACAGCGTGGCGTACTTATCGAACAGCACGTCGACCGGGTCGTCGGCCATCGCATCGAGGTTGTTCTCCATCGTCACCAGGTCGGCGCCGGCGACGAAGGCGTCCTTGCCCGAGGTGATGATGGCGCCTCGGATGCTGGAGTCGCTCACCACCCGATCGATGCAGGCGCCCAGGCTGTCGATGAAGGCCTGGTCGATGACGTTCATCGACTTGCCCGGGTAGTCGATGGTCAGGGTGGCGATGCCATCGGTGTCGACGGCGAAGCGGATGACTTCGGTGTTCATGTGGGTATGCGTCAGACGCGTTCGATGACCATCGCCGAGCCCATGCCGGCGGCGACACACAGGCTGACCAGAGCGGTGGTCTTGCCCGTGCGCTCGAGTTCGTCGAGCACCGTGCCCAGGATCATGGCGCCCGAGGCCCCCAGCGGGTGGCCCATGGCGATGGCGCCGCCGTTGACGTTGATGCGGTCATGCGGGATGTTCAGCGCGTCCATGAAGCACAGCACCACCGACGAGAAGGCCTCGTTCAGCTCCCACAGGTCGATGTCGGAGGCGGTCATGCCGGCGCGGTAGAGCGCCCGCCGGGCCGCGTAGCTTGGGCCGTCCAGCATCAGCGTCGGCTCGGAACCGATGGTCGCAAACGACTTGATGCGCGCGCGCGGCTTGCGTCCCAGCCGCTGGCCCGCCTGGGCGTTGCCCACCAGCACCGCAGCGGCGCCGTCGACGATGCCCGAGCTGTTGCCGGCGTGGTGCACATGCGCGATGCGCTCGACCTGCGGGTAGCGCTGCATTGCCACCGTGTCGTAGCCGTACTTCTGCCCCATCTCGGCGAAGGCAGGCTTCAACGCGGCGAGCGACTCGACCGAGGTCTCCGGGCGCACGGTCTCGTCTCGCTCGAGCAGGGTCAGGCCGATGAAGTCCTGCACTGGCACGACCGATCGCGCAAAGCGGCCTTCTGCCCAAGCCAGCGCGGCACGGCGATGGCTCTCGGCGGCGTAGCTGTCGTTGTCGGCCCGGCTGTAGCCGTGCAGGCTGGCGAGCAGGTCGGCCGAGATGCCCTGCATCACGAAGTAGGTCTTGTTGGCGACCTGCGGATCCTGTGCCCAGGCACCGCCGGCCGCACCCATCGGCACACGCGACATCATCTCGATGCCGCCGCCGATGGCCAGATCGGCCTGGCCGCACATCACCTTGGCCGCGGCAAAGGCCACCGCTTCCAGGCCCGAGCCGCAGGCGCGATCGATCTGGATCGCCGGCACGCTCTGGTCGTAATCGGCGTTCAGCACCGCCATGCGCGCGATGTTGCCGCCCTGCTCGCCCACCGGGCCGACACAGCCCATCGCGACGTCTTCGACCCAGGCGGTGTCGAGCTGGTTGCGCTCGCGCAGCGCCACCAGTGGGCGGCTGGCCAGCCAGACTGGCGTGACTTCATGCAGGCTGCCGTCCGGACGGCCCTTGCCGCGCGGCGTGCGCACGTGGTCGTAGATGTAGGTGTCGGTCATGTCGCGCGATCGAGGGTGGGCGACCTAGCCGCCTCTGCGTGTCATCTTTGCCGAGCCGGTGCAGCTTCGCCTACCCAATACAGACTACGCGCGCCGCCTTCGAACGGTGGCCTCAGACCCGCGGCAGCTTGATCTTCATCTCGGCCGGCAGGGCCTACATGCCCGTGCCTTCCAGGCGCACGTGAGTGCGGACAGGAGCGGCATCGACACGCTGATGAAGAACCTCGCCATCGAGTGGGGGCATCACGGCATCCGCGTCTATTCGATCGTGCCCGGGCCGATCGAGGGGACCGAAGGCATGAAGCGACTGGCCGACCCTTCCCAGGAGGATCGCTTCGTCGACGCAGTACGGTTGCGCCGAATGGGCACAGTGGACGACATCGGACAGGCCGTTGTCTTCCTGGCTTCACTGCTGGCGTCGTACATCACCAGCTGCGTGCTGGTTTGCGACAGTGGGCAGAACCTGGCCGGCTCGGCACTGTTCAACATGGGGGCCGAGAAGATGCTGCTGACGCAGGCGGCGCGTGCCCCAGGCTGAATCAAATCGTGCTCGAACCGCCGTTCAGGGCCATGGTCTGTCCGGTGTACCAGCTGGCCTCGTTCGACGCCAGCCAGGCAACCGCCGCGCCCACATCCTCGGGCGTGCCGGCCCGGCCCACGGCGGTTGTGTTCTTGGCAATCTCGTCGTAGCCGAAGTTGTTCATCGTGCCCAGCGAGACGGCGTTCACCGTCACGCCCTGACGTCCCACCTCGTGCGCGAGCTGCCGCATGAAGCCCAGCGCTGCGGCCTTGGCGGCGGCGTAGTTGCTCAGGCCAAACTTCAGTCCGATGCGCCACGACTCGGAGCTGACGATGACGATCCGACCCCAGCCGCGGTCGGCCATGTCCCCAATCACCAGCCGCGTGAGGCCGGTGATGGCGTGCAGATTCAAATCGAGTTGCTTCTCGAAGTCTTCGTCGGTCAGGTCCTTGAACTGGCGCAGACTGCTTTCCATGCCGGGCGGCACACCGGCGTTGTGCACCAGGATGTCGATGGTGCCAAACTCGGCGCGGGCGGTGGCGACGATCTGCTGGCGTACGTCAGCCTGAGTGATGTCGCCAGGCGCCGCGCAGACCGTCAGGCCGCTCTCGCGAAGCGCCTGGACCGCCGCCGCTGCCCGGTCGGGGAAATAGTCGTTGACCACGACCTTGGCGCCCTGCGCCGCCAGCGCACGGGCAACGCCCAAGCCCATGCCGCGTCCGGCGCCGCTGACCAGCGCCACTCTCCCATCGAGTCGAAACATCTTCCTACCTCCACCCGGGTTGCGTCGAAGAGCCGCCAATGTCAGCAGCGCTTGGTCAAAACGCATCGTGCAAACGGACGGCGCCACGCAGCCGCCTATGCACCAGCATGCGCTCTGATCGCAGCCTGAGCCAAGCCATGCAACAGCAGCCCGCATCGCCGAAAAACCCCTCTCACGGCCCGCTCAGCGGCCTGCGCGTCATCGAGTTCGCCGGCATCGGCCCGGGCCCCTTCGCCGGCATGATGCTGGCTGACATGGGTGCCGACGTGATCGTGATCGATCGCGCGAGCGAGGTGCGTGCCGGCAACCGCACAATGGCCGTGCAGCGCGGCAAGCGCTCGATCGCGCTGGACATGAAGAGCGAGGCCGGACAAGACATCGTCTGGCGCCTGCTCGAGTCGGCCGATGCCCTGATCGAGGGTTTTCGCCCGGGCGTGATGGAGCGCCTGGGCTTCGGCCCGGAAGCCGTATTGGCCCGCAGCCCGAAGCTGGTCTACGGCCGCATCACCGGCTGGGGCCAGACCGGACCGCTGGCGCAGTCCGCCGGCCACGACATCAACTACGTGGCACTGACCGGCGCACTCGACACCACACGCCGCGGCGCCGAGCCGCCCCTGCTACCGGCCACTCTCGTCGGCGACATGGGCGGCGGCGCGATGTTTCTGCTGTTCGGCATGCAGTGCGCGCTGCACGAGGCCCAACGCTCGGGCCGCGGCCAGGTGGTCGATGCGGCGATCATCGATGGCGTGGCCGCGATGGGCGCGCTGGTGGCGCAGATGCGCGCGATCCGCTACTGGTCGGACGATCCGGCGCACAACTTCTTCCTTCACAGCTCGCCGTTCTACGAGAGCTTCGTGTGCGCCGATGGGCGCTTCGTGACGCTGGGCGCGATCGAGCCCGCCTTCTATGCCGAACTGCTGCGACGCCTCGAACTCGATGACGTGGACCCGGCACGCCAGTACCGCAGCGAGGACTGGCCCGCGCTGAAAGCACGCGTGGCCGAGCGCATCAGGAGCAGGACGCGCGACGAATGGTGCGCTGCACTCGAAGGCAGCGACGCCTGCTTCGCCCCGGTCTTGAGCTTCGACGAGGCTGCCGCGCACCCGCACAACGCTGCGCGCGACTTGTTTGTCGAGATCGAGGGCCAGCGCCAACCGGCGCCGGCGCCTCGACTGTCGGCCACGCCAGCACGGTCACCGTCTGCCGGCGTGCGCATCGGCGAGCACACCGATGCCGTGCTCGCCGAACTCGGCCTGGACGAGGATGCGGTGGTTCGGCTGCGCGCAGGAAAGGCCTGCGCCTGAGACGGAATCACCAGCGCACGTTGAAGCTCACGCCGACCGCGCGTGGGTCGATGTGGTAGGCCTAGGTCAGGTTGCCGAAGGCCGGGCCGAAGTCGATCTGGTTGCTGACGTGCTTCTTGTCGGTGGCATTGCGCACCCACAGCGCCGCCTCGCCGCTGGCGTGTGCGCCGAGCTGGATCTCCGACAACGCGAGGCGGAAGTTGACCAGGCCGGCGGCCTTGATGCGTGTGTTGGCGGCGACGGCCGACGCCGGGTCGGTCTGGGTCAGCTGGTACGGGTACAGGTAATGCGACGCGGTAAATGCGTAATCGGCCACGCCGCGCCACTTGCCGTACGACGAACGCGCAATCACCGTGTCAGCAGCGAAGGCGTGGCGTGAGAACGAACAGGACCGATCGTGCATGGGAGGGAACTCCAGGGTTGGGTCTAAAGCAAAGACCCCAGCTTCCCTTCACCGTGCCACGCGGCAATCGTCCAAAAAGACTAGCGCACGCTCAATCGTTCGTTCCCAGCAACACCACGCTGTTGAGAAAGAGGCGTACAAGCTCGGTCTGGCGGCGCACGCCGGTCTTTGAAAAGATCGAACGCAGGTGCGCGCGCGCGGTGTTGCGGCGGATGTTCAGCGCCTCGGCGGCCTCTTCGAGCGACAAGCCGTTGGCCAGCTGGATCGCCAGCATCGACTCGGCCGCCGTGAGCTGGAACAGCTCCTGCGCCACGCGCAACGGTGGCGAGGTCTTGCTATCGGTGTCGCGCACGAACACCGCGGCACTGGGCCGGTGCTTGCCTTCGGTCCACTGGTCGGGTGCCATCGCCTGCACAACCAACCCCCAGCTCACCTTGCCGGACGGGCGGCTGACGGAGATCGCATCGACGGGCCGCAGCCGGCTCGGCTTGCCCGCCGAGTCGAGCACCTCGCGCACCAAGCGCTGCAGCTTGCGGTTGTCGGCGCCGTAGGTCGCCTCAAGTTGATTGTCGCTGATACGCAGCCCGTCGGCCATCGCGATGATGGACTTTGACATCGCATTGGACTCGAGCACACGGCCCTGTTCGTCGAGCACGATCACGCCCACCATCAGGTGCGCCATCGCCTCGCTGTACAGCAGGTTCACCTTGCGGTCCTGGTTGACCGAGAGGTGCAGGTTCAAGGCCCGCCGCAGATGAGGCAACAGCAGTTCGCAGCGAGCCCGGTCGTCGGCCGAGAACGCCGGGCTGGCCTCGTCGCGCGTGATGCGCAGGCCATAGACTCCGCCGTCACGCGTTTGCAGGTCCACCGCCATGACGTGGAAGACGCCATGCGGCTCACACCAATCGTGGTAGTAGGTCGAGGCACGCCAGTCCGTCATCGTCAGTACATCGTCGACCGTGACCAGGCGGTCCGGCGCCAGCCCCGAGAACGGGCTCAGTGTCAACGGCGGGTTGTGGGGATCGAGGGTGCGAGACTCGCCGGCGGCAGAGACGATCAGACCCAGGTCATCGCCCGAGCCGGGGCGCACGATCAACGACACGTAGTTGGCCGCGAATTGGTTGCGGATAGATTCCAGGCAGGTGACCCAGGTCGAAGGCTCGAGCGCCGCCTCGTAGATCTGTCCGAGCAAATCGGCCAGCCGCGCGCCGTCGAGTCCGGGCACGACCGCACCAGGCGCCATGTTCGCGCGCGCCATGACTCTTGTGTCTGAACCGCTGCTGGATGCCATGGCGCGCTACGCTAACACCGCCCAAGCGGTGCGTGAATATGGGGTTTCCTGCTGCACGCCCCGCCGGGCCGCCCGTCTGGGCCAGCGATCAGCCCTCGGGCGTGAAATCGCCCCCAGGCTCTCAGCACACCTCGAACAGCCCGGCGGCCCCCATGCCACCGCCGATGCACATGCTGACGACAACGTACTTTACGCCCCGGCGCCCGCCTTCGAGCAGCGCATGGCCGACCAGCCGTGCCCCGGACATGCCGAAGGGGTGGCCGACGGCAATGGCACCGCCGTTGACGTTGAGCCGGTCGTCAGGGATGCCTAGCCGGTCGCGGCAGTACAACACCTGGCACGCGAAGGCCTCGTTGAGTTCCCAAAGCCCGATGTCCTCCACGGTGAGGCCGGCTTGCTTCAGCAGTTTGGGCACGGCGAACACCGGGCCGATGCCCATTTCGTCGGGCGCGCAGCCCGCGACCGCCATGCCGCGATAGGTGCCCAGCGGCTTCAAGCCGCGCCGCTGCGCCTCGGAGCGGCTCATCAGCACCGAGGCGCTGGCGCCATCGGAGAGCTGCGAGGCATTGCCGGCGGTGATGAATCGGCCTTCGGGCACCCACTGACCGTTCTTCCACACGGGCTTGAGCGCCGACAGGCTCTCGAGCGTGGTGTCGGCGCGGTTGCCTTCGTCGCGCAACAGCGTCACAGCTTCGGTGCCGGTGAGGTTGCCCTCCTTGTCGAACAGCTGCTTGATGCTGGTCAGCGGCGCGATTTCGTCGTCGAACAGGCCTGCCTTCTGTGCGGCCGCCACCCGCTGCTGGCTGCGCAGCGAATACTCGTCCTGGGCGGCGCGCGAGATGCCGTAGCGCTGGGCCACGATCTCGGCCGTCTCGATCATCTGGATGTAGGCCGCGGGCGCGGCCTCGAGCACCGATTTCGACTGCGCGCGGTAGCTGTTCTTGTGCTTGTTCTGGGTCAGCGAGATCGACTCCAGCCCGCCCGCCACCGCCACGCGGTGCTCGCCGGTCATGATGCTCTTGGCCGCGCTGGCCATCGCCACCAGGCCCGAGGCGCACATGCGGTCGATCGTCATGCCGCCCACGCTCTCGGGCAGGCCCGCGGTGTAGGTGCACAGGCGGCCGAGGTTGTAGCCCTGGTTGCCCTGCTGCGCTGCGATGCCCAGCACCACGTCGTCGACATCGGCCCCGTCCACGCCGGCCTTGGCCAGCGCGGCACGGATCACGTGGCCACCGAGCACGGGCGCTTCGGTGTCGTTGAAGGCACCTCGGTAGGCGCGGCCGATCGGGGTGCGCGCCGTAGCGACGACAACCGCTTCTTGCATGGTCATGAGCAGACTCTCAGTCGAAGTACAGGCGGCTGATGGTGTCGACCACGCAGCCGGGCTTGTCGGATCCTTCGATCTCGACGCTAATGCGCACGGTCACCTGCACACCGTCGCCCTTCACCCGCTCGGCGGCAATCACCTCGCCACGGCCGCGGATGCGCGCGCCGGCTTTCACCGGCGCCGGGAAGCGCACCTTCTCGCAACCGTAGTTGACGCCCATCTTCAGGCGCTCGTAGTGCACCAGTTCGGGCAGGAACTTGTTGGCCAGGCCCAGCGTGAGGTAACCGTGCGCGACGCAGGCGCCGAACGGGCCCTGCGCCGCGCGTTCGGCGTCGACGTGGATCCACTGGTGATCGTCGGTGGCGTCGGCGAAGCCGTCGATGCGCTGCTGCGTCATCGTCGTCCACTCGGTGTGGCCCAGGTCGGCGCCCACTGCGGCGGTGACGGCGGCGACCGAATCGAAGGTGCGGGCCATGACCGCTGCCTTCAGGCCCGCTGCGCGCTGACCGAGACGATCTCGCCGGTCATGTAGCTCGAGTAGTCGCTGGCCAGGAAGACCATCACGTTGGCCACCTCCCAGGGCTCAGCGCCGCGGCCAAAAGCCTCCTTGCCGGCCAGCTCGTCGAGCAACTCCTCGGAGGCCGACTTCTTCAGGAAGGCATGGATCGCGATCGACGGCGCCACGGCGTTGATGCGCACGCCGAACTCGGCCGCCTCCAGCGCGGCGCAGCGGGTCAGCGCCATCACCCCGGCCTTGGCCGCCGCATAGTGCGCCTGTTCGGTCTGCGCGCGCCAGCCCAGCACCGAGGCGTTGTTGACGATCACGCCGCGCCCGCGCGGCTGCATCACCCGCAGTGCGGCGCGTGTCATGCGGAAGGTGCCGGTCAGCGTGACATCGATGACCTTGTGCCACTCGTCGTCGCCCATCTCGACGACCCGTTTGCTGGTGCCCAGGCCGGCGTTGTTGATCAGCACGTCGATACCGCCGAGCCGGTCCTCGGCGGCGGCGATCAGGGCATCGACCTGGTCTTGCTTGCTGACGTCGCAAAGTTGGCCGTACACGGCTGCCAAGCCGGTCTCACTCTTGAGAGATTCGACGGCTTCACCCAACCGACGTTCGTGCACGTCCGAGACGAACAACGCACGGCAGCCTTCCTCGGCGACCCGTTTGGCCGCTGCAAAGCCGATGCCGGCGCCCGCCGCGGCGGTGACCAGCACGGACCGGCCCTCGAGCAGCCCGTGGGGGGAAACGTAGTCGGGGGCAGGTTTGAGGGCCATGGAAGTGCGGCCGGCGGGCCCGGCGTAGCGAAGGATGGGCCATGTTCACGATGCCAGGTCGGTCCGGCATCGTCCCGATGGACGAGAGACCTACTCCGGGTAGATATTGCCCGGCCCGAAGAAGGCCCGCATCTGCACGATGCGCACGGCTTCATCGAAGCGAAAGGTGTCGATCGGGCGGATGGTCGTGCGCCGGCCTTCGTGCACGAAGCTCACGCTGAACGGGAACGCGCACTCGTTGCCGGCCACCCGCACTTCGCCGTCGAGCGTCACCTGCAGCGCGATCGCGGTGCTGCGCGCATAGAACGCACGGATCGCCTCGATGCCGACCAAGGGCTTCGAGCCGACCGGGTCTTCGACGCTGGCGTCATCGGCATACAGCGCGACGATCCCGTCCAGGTCGCCAGCGTTGAGGGCGGCCACGTAGGCATGGACAGCGGCCGTCATGGCGGCGGGATCGGGCATGGCAAGGGGTCCTGGTTGTTGATCAACGTGGCATGCCCAGTGCACGCTCGGCAATCAGGTTGAGCTGGATTTCATTCGTGCCGGCATAGATTGTGTCGGACCGGCTGGCCAGCCACAGGCTCTGCAGGCGCTGGCTTTGCAGGTCACCATCGGCGATGTCGGCGACCTCGCCCAGCACGTCCATCGCCAGCCGCCCGAGATCGCGGTGCCAGTTCGACCAGGCGTACTTGGCGATGAACGCAGCCGGGGGCTGCGGCTGGCTGGCGTCTGACGCCAGCACGCGCAAGGCGTTGAAGTGCAGCATTTGCAGGCCCAGTGCCGCACGGGCGATGCGCTGGCGCAGCAACGGGTCACGCGCCGCACCGTTGGCGCGCGCCGCGGCGATCACCATCCCCAGTTCGTGCCTGAAATGAGCCTGCTGGCCCAGCGTGGAGGCACCGCGCTCGAAACCGAGCAGCGCCATCGCCACTTTCCAGCCCTCGCCGACCGTGCCCAGATGCAAGGACGCTTCGGTGCGCGCGCCGTCGAAGAAGACCTCGTAGAACTCGGCAGCGCCCGTGATCTGGCGAATCGGCCGGATCGTGATGCCGCTTTGATGCAAGGGCACCAGCAGCAGCGTCAGCCCGCGGTGGCGCACGGACGAGGGGTCGGTGCGGGCGAGCACGAAGATCCAGTCCGAGTCCTGGGCCCAGGAGGTCCAGACTTTCTGCCCATTGAGCACCCACCCGCCTGCGGCTTCATCCAGCGCAGCGCGCGTCCGCACGTTGGCCAGGTCCGATCCCGCACCGGGCTCCGAATAGCCCTGCGCCCAGTATTCGGTGCCGGCGCGGATGCCGGGCAGGAAGCGCTGTTGCTGCTCGGCCGTGCCATGCGCGATGAGGGTCGGCGCGAGCAGCGTCTCGCCGATGTGGCCGATGCGCCCCGGGCCGCCAGCGCGCACGTACTCCTCGTGGAAGATCACCTGCTGCGCGAGTGGCAGCGCGCGCGGGCTGGCCTCGCCCGGCCAGCCGATGCCGATCCAGCCGCCCGACGCCAGGCATTGCTCCCATTGCTTGGCCAGCGCCGCGTCGAAGCCCGGCGCACTGGGGCCGTTGACGCCGCGCAGTGGCTCGAACTCGCCACTCAGGTGTTCGGCCATCCAGGCCTTCACCTCGGCGCGAAACGCCTGCTCGGCGGCCGACTCGTGCAGGTTCATGCGGTGGGTCCGTCCAAGAGTTGCGCCGCCACGCGTTCGCACCACACCGACACCGGCGCGAGACGCTGGCTGCTGGCCTGGGCGCGCTTGAAGTACAGGTGCGGGTCGTACTCCCAGGTGAAGCCGACGCCGCCATGCAGCTGGATTGCTTCCTGAGCACAGAACTGCGCCGCCTCGGTGGCCTCCACGCGCGCCAATGCGGTGTGGAAGTCGAGCGCTGCAGCGTCGCCTCCGGCGTCGACCGCCGTATCGCATTGCGCCGCCGCACCATACACCGCCGAGCGCGCACCTTCTACCGCCACCATCATCTGCGCGCAGCGGTGCTTGACCGCCTGGAAGGCGGCAATGGGTTGACCGAATTGCACGCGTTCCTTGGCGTAGGCCACGCTCATTGTCAGGCATTGCTGGGCGACACCCAGTTGTTCGGCCGCCAATGCCACGGCCGCGATGCCGCGCGCACGCCGCACGGCCGCCTCCAAGCGCGGACCCCGCGCGACAAGGGCGTGGCCATCGAGCCGCACGCCGAGTGCCTGCACGGCGGCACAGCGGCGCGTGCGGTCGATGGTGGGCCGCTCCTTGATCTGCAGACCCTGCACCGTAGGTGCCACGGCAAACAGCAGTGCTTCGCCGTCGGTGCTGCGCGCCGGCAGCAGCAGCAAGTCAGCCTGCGCCGCCGAGCCAGCCCGGGCCA
>Ga0268298_10001652_pt1 | contig 25793 bp, 41 predicted proteins | sample WWTPWeurt_MetaG_FD_194462 | JGI IMG/M metagenome (GOLD analysis project Ga0268298, IMG submission 194462) | Activated sludge microbial communities from WWTP in Nijmegen, Gelderland, Netherland - WWTP Weurt | ecosystem: Engineered > WWTP > Aerobic digester > Activated sludge | place...
GTGGCCTTGGACTCAGCACTCAACACTCGATCGAGCAAGCAAGACAGTCTCTGGCGCTGATTCGGGTCCTGAGCGAGCGCCTGCCGCACCAGTGCGCGCATAAGCGCCGGGGCGAGCCATGGGTACGCTGCGATCAACGATGCCGTGATTAGGGCGCTGCACCGCCGGTGGCCAAGCCAGAGTATCGGAGGCCAACTGGCGAGCGCCTGAGCCAGCGAGTCGGCGCCTGCCAGGACGAAGGCGAGCGCGGCGAAGAGCAGGAGCAGCCGAACAGGGCGGATCGGAAGCATGGCGCGATTCTGCGCTGGGCGGCTGCCACTCGAATCCTCGAATACAGCCGGATCCACGTGGCAGTGGCGCTTCGCTGTGCCATTGAGCGGAACTGCAAGCCGAGTTTGGGGGTGCGGGCTGTGTGCATGTGGGGTGGCGCAATGGATGTCTCCGGAGCACCTCGTCAGCGCCTGATGGCGCGGAGCCAACCTCAACCTCACAAGGAGACCAAGCAATGGGCACACGAGCAACCATTCAAATCGTTGGAAGCAACAGCACGGACGCAGTAGGAAGCTACAACTCGTACGCGCGCTTGTACCGCAACTGGGAAGGAGAGCCGCACATCACTTTGCGCACTATTGCCGCAGCCATCTTCGCGATCGAACAGCGCATGGCGAACGACCAGCTCTGGATTAGGCGGCAGGTGCGCCATGTGGCGGTCGACGTGATGTCATGTGCGGTCGTCTTTCACGCCATGGGGGCCAGCGCCCTAGAGGTGGTGGTCGATGGGCGCGGCTCTGGTGTTCCGGAGCTTTGGCATCTGGGTGATCGTGGCGACATCGAGTGGCTGTATGTGGTCGACTGCTGCCGACAGGCGGTGAACGTCTACACGGCCGACCAGGGGTTGGCGCAGGAGGCCGTTGCTGCGTGTCGCGAAGGCCCAGCAACGGATCACCTGGGCGCGGGGGTTGTGAAGGACATCGCGGCTGCGTCTAAAGCGCGCTGGAAGCCCGAGTTCGCGGCCAAGCGCGCTGAGCAGTGGAAGGACGCGCAGGCGGCCATCGTGGCTACCGGATGGGCGTTTGGGTCGTGGATTGATCCCTACGCCGCGTTGGTCAGGAGAAACCGGGAAGTCGGGAGAAGGGCGGCCTAGATAGGCGGCGCGGCATCCCGAACGCGACAGCGGAAGGTTTTCGCAAGGACCGGCCATTCCCGCTTGATACACACACAACGCCTCGCACCTCATGGGTCGAGGCGTTTGCTTTTTTCGAGCGATGACGCACGGGATGTTCAGCGGCAACCGACCGCTCTTCGGAGCACACTTTCAAGGAGATCGTTATGGACATCGATTGCCCCAACTGTGGGGAGCCCTGGGACACCTACCACCTTCAACATGACGAGCCGTTCGAGTGGGCGCTCGCGGACGATGAAGCGAAGCGAGTGGTCAGCACCGGTTCGCTGTCATCAGTTGGCTCAGCGGTGGATGCAGCACGGGCGGCCGGGTGGGATTTCGTCGGCGACTCCCTGCTCGCGTTCACCCGCTGCCCGAGCTGCGCCAGTCGTCCCTCGCTGCCTGTGCAATCTGTCGCGGCACGTCGCGCCGAGGTCATGGGTGCGGCTATCGCTCTGAGAGGCGACGAGGATGGGCTTGCCAGTTTCCTGGCGAGCTGAGGTCGCCACAAAGGAGCACGGAAATGCCGATATATCCGAAAAGCGTTGGAGCGCTCGTCACAGCAGTACGGCTCGCTAAGCGCGACCCTCAGGCCCGCTTCAGAGGACCCGGCATCTGGCCTGACCTCAGGTCCGCTGACATCTTGCGGCTTTGGCGCCAAGGCGTCGATCGGCGAGCCTCACGAGGGCTTGCCACGTACTCCGGTCACGAGCAACGGAAGTACGAGGACCTCGAATGGGATGTGAGGCGGATCAATGAGTTCGCCAGCAGGATCCGGCACAGCGGCTGCAGAAATCTTCTTCGTACGCCGCGAATGAAGCGCAGGTATCCGCACATCGACAACCAGGCTTGGCCAGACTGAGGACACAGGAATGAGGAACTTTGCATTTCAAGTGAACGAGGACGATGTGGCCAATGTGCTGGCGAGCAACTGGAGCCGGGTCGGGAATTCCGAAGGCCGGAGCTTCACTGGCATGGCTGAGCAGATCTTCGGAGGCCTGGACTTCCGGGCCATCGAGGATGCCGCCCTGATGGGCGACAACCTCGATCAGCAGACCGACTACGCCTATGACGAGATCGAACGACAGTTGTGCTTGTCAGGTGTGTTGGCGGCATTGAGGACCTGATGACCGGGCATGGCCGGAAAGATGGGTATGAAGGCCAAACACGGAATTGAACGAAGGGAAATGGAATGGGACTTCGCATCTTGTTGACGCTAAGAACATCCTGTGGATGCCTTGGCCAAGGCTTCGTCGGGGATTCAAAACCGATGACGTGGGACGTTGATCCTGTGAACGAGACCGTGCAGGCGGTCTTTGCGCTGCTGGAGGACATCACGTTCACGGTGCTGGAGGTGGTAGCCATCGATGGCGACGAATGGCGCGAGTGTGAGGAGGGCGACAGCTTGACTCGACTCGTGCGAATGATTCGCCATGGCAAAGGGCTGAAAGAGTCGCTTGCTCGCTTAGGCCTTTGCGAGGCGTAGCGGCAATAGCCGTGAGACCGCGACGCGTCTGCATCAGCAGGCGATCAACCCACGCCCCCAGACCAGGACACTGGCTGGGGGCGCTTTCGTTGGCGGCTATCAGGCTGTGCTCGCCAGGACTCCTGCGAAGTAGACCGTTCGTTGTCGAGGCGATTGAAAGAAGCTGGACAGAAATCGCATCTCCTGCCTTCTTCGTGCGCACTTATGCTTGCTTGGCGAGCCCCGCCTTGCGGGAAACCACGTTGACAATCAATTGGTTGGCAGGGCCTGCAGAATCCGCCAGCTTACGCCCCACCTCAGGCAAGTCTCGCCACGTAATGGCTAAACATGCCGGTCACCGCCTCTTGCCTTCAAGTTTCAGGCGTCGGGCGCCAATGGTCTGTAGTACCGGTCGTCGTCATTCAAGATGTCGCGCACCAAGACGGGCGGCAAGCCACCTTCACCGCGCGAATAGGCTAGAACGTCATCGACGCTGACGCGAATTCGGTGAACGTTCCACGCTCGTATCTGGAGGCTTTCAGCCAGCGCGCGGCGCTGGCTCCCAGCACGCCGAGCGGCCTTCGCGGTTGCGAAGCTGAATGTAGCAAGATCACTTTCGGCTAGCGGGAGCCTTCGTGCCTTTAACCGCTCTTCTTCGCGCCGCATATCGGCCTCGCGCTGATCGCGCAAGGCAACCAGGTAAGGAGCAACGTCCTTGATGTTGCTGACGATTAGCGCCTGCACTCGGACAATCTCGGCGTCGGTGAGATCGGGAACTGAGTCTAGACCGCGTTTGGCTCCGGCTCCTGGCGATCGAACTACGGCATGTGCCATTGCGCAGGCATAGCCGTAGACGCAGAAGTCGCGCCTGTCTGTGATGAATACAATCCTGCTGTAGATAGGCTTGTTGCACCGCCGTTGCGCACGAACGCACTGGCAGCGAATCCTTCGCTCGCGTGGTAGCGAAAAGAGCGCGACGGTGTACTCCACACCATCACGGACAGCGAGTGTTCCGGCCGACAGCGCCTCTTGTGACATCTCTTTCCTCTTACTCTGCCAAGACCTCTTATAGCGTCGACAGGGTCGCCCTGATGGTCAGCGTAACACCGCACCCAACCTCACGACCTCGGATGGTTGGCTGCGGGCTGCCCATCCCGTCTCTGGACGGCAATGCCGGACTTCGATGTGGTCAAACACAGCCAAATCCGGATACCCGAAAATTCCAACGCTGGAATGACGCGCCCAGTCCGAAATACCGGGTCCACCCAATTGTCGACATGAGCAAGAGAAGTAGGAGAGAGCGATGAGCAAGCCCGCAAAGCCTGGCACTGATGAGCAAGAAGTAGCGCGGCTGTATGGGGAGCCGCTGTTTAAGTTGCCGCCTGCCGAGTCGAGCAAGGCCCCGTACAAGCTTGGCGATCATGTGACATGGACAAGCCAAGCGGCTGGATGCACTCGCACAAAGACTGGCGTTATCGAAGAGGTGCTCCCTCCCATGATCATGCCCAACCGGAAGCGGTTCGAGCGGCTCTATCGATCGTCAGGCGTGGGTGGTCCGCGCGATCATGTGTCCTACGTTGTGCGCGTCCCAACCAAGTCTGGCCGGGGGGTTGGCTCGCTCTACTGGCCCAGAGCTTCTGCGCTTCAACCGAGTACCACCTGACGAAGTTCGGAGGAACGTCCCGTGTCCGGAGACATCGTGATCGTGTGGGACAACAGCGGAACTCGCACCGAGTACCCCGTTGCAAACCGAAGTGCAGGCCTGGTGCTGGCCAAGACAAAGCGCACCATGTTTAACCGCACGGTAAAGATCGCCGATGCCTTCGGGTCGACCTATCACTGGTCTCGTACCGTTGGGCTAGCCCGCAATCATTGGACTGCTCGTGCTGTCGCCGACATCGCGTGCGACTGACGCGAGGAAGGAGGGACCGTGGGAATGGCGCCATGACGACAAAATGGTGGGCGGCGACAGTGATTGGCTGTGGCGCCGCCAGGCGCGAGCTAGGACTTTTCGGCGGGCGGAAGGCTGCCTGCCTAGCTCTGGATGCGGCCACCACCGGTACGCCTGGCCGAATCGTGCGGCTCGGCCAACGCTTGGTCTTCGTCTCCGCCGGCGCCACCATCCCCGCTGAGTTCCAGCGCCGCTCGGGCCGTGCAAGCCGCTAAGCGCTAAGAACGAGGACGAAGTCATCGACATCAAAGGGTGGCGCTGCACCTAATGCGGCGAACGCAGCGAGACACCCAACTGGGGGAAGAGGAGAGCAAGTCATGCGATGCAGAGTGCAGGTTTCCCGCCAGGGGTGTGTGCTCCACGAGGGCGAGTACACGATTGAGAAAGAGGGCGACACGGAACGTGCCGTCTCCGATGCACTGACGAAGGCGCGCATGGTGCAGCCGGGGCCGATGTGGGAGGTAACGATCGATATTCGCAAGGTCGAAGCTCGGTCGCAACCTTGACGCGGAAGGAGGCGCCGGAGCCCGGCCGCAAAGGCGGCGGCTCCGACGGGGGGCGGGCAAAGCTGCCTATGCAGCTTCTTGCAGGTCGCGTTGAGTGGCCTCGTCCAGCGCGGACTGTGCTTGTTGCAGCTCGATGAGAGCCTCGATCAACGGGCGTGCGAGATGCAAGCGGGTACCGCGTTCGGAAAGGTTGTGGCCGAGCTTCCCACTGGAGTGGGCCAGGTACCACGTTCGCTCGTGCAGTACGAGTCTGTTGAACCCGTTGCCGATGAGGCCCTTGATCCATTCATGAATGATGTCCGCGTTGCCTGCCTTGGCTCGAAGGAGTTGAAGCTCCCTCGCGGTGGCAAGTTGAGCTGTCCGGACTCGATCCTCGATGGGCGAGGTGCCCGCCCAGGACAACAACGCAGACCATGTCGCGGCTTGGCCCTTCGGCAGGGGAACTCCTGCGAGCTGTCCGAAGACGGCTTTGGCCACGTCGTTCATACCGTTGGCAAGATGCTTCAGGCGATAGGGGTCGCGTTGCAGCATGGCATCGGCAAATGCAAAGTGCATTTCGCCCGGGCTGGTGGATGCATGCGGATGCTTGGCGCGCAGCGCAGCGCAGTAGCGTTCGGCGATCGTCGTGCGATCCGGAAGGTCTGTTGGCATAGAGGGCTCCAGGTTGGATTCGTTGAATCAGGTTCAGTGGGCTGGGTCAGGCGCCGTGTTCAACAGCAGCGTGTTGAGCGCTATGAGTTGGTAGCGATTGCGCGCCAGTCGCAATATGCGGACGTGCCCATGACGGGCGCGTCGGCGGGCCAGGCGCAGGCGAACTGCGGCTTCGAGCCGGGACACCCATTCCTGGGGAACCGGCTGACCTGGCAGGCACGGGCCTTGAGGGTGCGTTACCAGTACACGGTCCATGCGTCGACGTTCGGTGATCATTTGATGGCTCCAGTTCTGAATGAAGGATTGGAAGGATTTCGCCGGTCGCGAAGTGCGATCGGTACGTTGCGTGATGCCCCTGAGCATCCGTTGCGCCCCTACCTTGGGGCCGCAGGCCGTAGACTTGGAAACTCGCGAGTGAAGGAGGTACCTAATGCGCTCGCTATTAGCACAAGGCGGCATCTGCGGACGACTTGCTTACCTCGCGGGCGTGGGCGCCGCGGCCGTCGCGTTGGTCGGCTGCGCGAAGTCCGACCCGGGGCCAATCGTGGGAACTTGGCGAGTCGAAGGAGCAGTGGCGATGACCATCTCCTATCGTCCCGGAGAGACGGAAGCTTTGGGCCTGATCGAGAAGGTGAGCTACGAAGTCGCCGGGCAGGGCAACGAGGTGATTGTCAAGACGGAGTCCGGCCCAATGGCGGGCGTTGCGATGCGCATCCGCGTCCTTGGTCCCGACACTCTGCAGAGTCAGCTCGGGGTGATGCGCCGAGTTCGCTGAGGCATGCGGCGTTGTTAATGCCTAGGGAAGTAAGCGCACTATGATGTCGGCAACTGAGCGTGAGCGCGCTTTGCAGCGAATGGATGAGGCGATCCGGAGGTTCTACTCCGAGGCTGTGCAGATCGGGAATCATCCGTTTATTGAATTCGCTGGCTTGATGACCGCGTACAGCAAGTCTTGCCGGCGGGCGCACGAGGACGGTGTGGATTTCAGCGAGTGCAACCGTCACGCCGGACGCGAGTTGCCGATGGAGCAGTTCGAGATTGCTTATCTCGGCGAAAAGCTCTCGTGCATCTTTGGTAGCCGGATCACCGCGGCTACGGACGTTGGCGAATCGAGCTGACTTGAAGACAAAGGCCCCTGCGTAGTTTGGTGCTACGAAGGGGCCTTGGGTGAATCGGGAAAGTGGTGCGCGCTAGCGCGTTGCCTGCGTTTGGCCGCGCATGGCTTTCAGCGCTTCTGCGTGGCCCATGGTCAGGCGATGCTGGCAATACTCCCACCAGCCGTAGATGCCACACTCTCGCGTCAGCTCGGCTAGTTCGTCATCTGAAACATGCACAGCGCGACCTTGGCTGATGATTTCGGTGGCAGCTCGCCGGTCGTCGGTCGCAAGTGACAAATTGGGCTCCAGGTTGGGGGTCATTGGAACGGGTTCAAGGCGCCGGTTCATGACTCTGGGTTCAAGACCAGCGAGTCGAAGCGCTCGGAGTTGAGGAACTCCCATGCGTCACGGGCGGCCAGGAAGGCCTGCCGCCATCCACACAGCAGCTTGACTCTGATGAGGGTGACGAGCTTGTCAGTCTGATACCTGTCGGGTTGCGCGTGGACGTACAGCAATGTGCCTTCGCTGAATCCTTGTGCGACGCTGACCATCAAGAGGCTATCCGCCAACTCCTTGGTCCACGTGCGCGTGGGCGACGCATCGATGCCTGACTCGCCCACTACGGCGGCCCAGTGAACGTTGTGCTCGGGAGTCGCGTTCAAGTGCTGTTCGAGGGCCTGCGCGATCACGCGGAGGGCAATGCCTTGTGCTGCCTTGCTTGATGCGGCTGCGGATGATGATGGGTTCATGAGTTGCTCCAAGTTGTCGGGAATCCCGATTGATGTGAAGGGGCGCGGTGCCTGGCCGCGGTCGGTATGCGAGGAGGGCATCTGTTGCACCGGAGGCTGATTGACCCCGCAACAGATGCCCTCCTCGCATACCGACCGCTCCCACGCGGAGCACCAACCCTTGGAGGAATTTCATGTCGAGTCCAACTGTCGTGACCCGTACGCTCGAAGAGCTGTTCGGGGTCACTGACCCGAAGGTCAAGGACGCGCCCTACGAGGTGCGTGTGTGTCAGTCGCCGCTGGTGCCATCCATTGACCCGAATTACGCGTTTCAGGAAGACCACGTACGGCGGATGCTCATGTGGCTGTCCGGAATCGCTGGCCGGAACCTCCTGATCACCGGACCCACCGGCTGCGGCAAGTCAACCATGCTTGAGCAACTATGCGCACGCATCGGCCGCGAGCTTTATCGCGTGGCATGCCACGGCCGATTCGAGTTCGCCGAATTGACCGGGCAGATCACGGTCATGGCGAACGGGTCAACTCAGTTCGTGCATGGGCCGCTGCCGAGAGCGATGCTCAGTGGCTCAGTCCTCATGCTCGACGAGTTGAACTTCATCAGTCCGAGCGCTGTTGGCGGGTTGAATGGAGTGCTCGATGGAGGCCCGTTGCTGATACCGGAGACGGGCGAGGTGATCACACCGCACCCTGACTTTCGTATCGCGGCCACGGGCAATTCCGTCGACCATGGCGACGACTCAGCTCTTTATCGAGGTACTCAGCGGATGAACCTGGCGCTGATCCAGCGCTTCGTCACCATTCGTGCGGACTACCTGCCGCCCGACCAGGAGGCGGCGATGCTTCATCGAGTGGCGCCAGCGCTGCCTGGGAAGGCGATCGAGGCGATGGTCGAGGTGGCGTCAGACATCCGGAAGTCGTTCATGGAGGGGTCGCTCCCTTCGACGATCTCAAGCCGGACCGCCGTCAAATGGGCGAGGGTGCTCGCCGTGCGCGTGCCCTTGCTGGTCGCGAACCCGGAAGAGCAGATGCGCTTCGGCCTGCAGTACGTTCTCACGGACGCGCTGCGGCGAGAGGATGCGTTGGCCATCGAGGGGACGCTGCAGCGGAGAGTGTCGGGACTGAAGCTGGTGGCGCCATCGGCGGCAAGTGGGCGAACTGCATCCCGGGCAACCGCCAGGGGCGCTTCCATGTCCGCCTCCCCAGTCCCGGCATCTGCACCTGGGCAGGTCCATCTCGTGAAGGTGCACTTTCTGGTGCATCCAAACCGCGACGGAAACGGCTCAAAGACGTGGTGGGCGGCGGTCGAACCTGGGCCCGGTATGGTTGATGGCTATTCCATGCACGGCGGTCTTCTGAACGGCCGGGCGGCGGCAAAAACGCCGAACAAGGATGCCGCCTGGTTGTTGACGACCCTGAGCCAGAAGACCGCGAAGGGCTACTGCCACCAGCACTCGCTGGTGGTCCCATCGCACCAAGCCGAAGCGATCGTGACTGATGCAGTGAAAGTTGTAGACGCCGCAGTTGCGGACCATGCCGCAAGAAGGCCTGGTGCAGCGAGTCTCGCTGTCCAGTGCTCATTCGGCGAAAGCCGGGACATCGCGTCGGCCATCGCCGCGCAGATGGGCATCACACGGGTTGCCTTCAACGTGTGATTCGCCCGAGCCTACCCATCGATCGGGGCCTTCTTCGGAAGGCCTCTTTCCTTCTCTGCACCTTCGCTTACACACGGTAGAGGAATTGATGATTACCTTCGAGGAAGTTCAGATCCGAATGATCAGGAAGAGGGCAAGTCGACGCCGACTCGGGTGGTTCGATTTCTGTCGTGACTCCTGGGACGTTAGGTCCACTGGGCAGCGCGCATGGAGGATCTGGCGACGACTGTCGGGAGTTCGAGAGCCTCTTCTGAGCCTTGACCACGAACACCCGATCCCATGGAACAGCTACCACTCGTAGTCCCGCCGCCGAAATGATCGGCGGCGCAGCGCTCTCGCCGGCCGACTGCCCAACATAGGCACGCCTAGTCTCCCCCCAATAGAGCCCCTCCCAGTTCGCTGGCGAGGGGCTTTCTTCATGGGATGTGGGTTCAAGCGACTCCGCACTGGATGCACGAGGGCAAACCGGAATGGCCTCATCCCGAGGCCAAAGTTGCGTTCATGGAGAGTGACCAAATGACTGATACCCAGTTCTATCCGACTCCAATGGCGCTTGCGCGCCATGCATGGTCGATGTTCAAGGACAGATCCTTCGCCAGGGTGTGCGAACCGTCAGCGGGAAACGGAGACCTGATCAAGGGGCTCTGGGGAGGGGAAGAGCACCCGCGTCATCGACAACCGCAGATCGACTGCATCGAAATCGATGTCGCGAGACATCCGCTCTTGCGGTCGGCCGGACTCAATGTCGTTGGACTGGACTTCATGACGTTCGAGGGTGGAGCCATCTACTCTCATGTCATCATGAACCCGCCGTTCGCGGTTGGCGTGCAGCACACGCTCAAAGCGTTCGACATGCTCTACAGCGGCGAGGTCGTGGCGATCCTCAATGCCGAGACCGTGCGCAATCCATTCAGTGTGGACCGCAAGCGACTGGTGAGCCTGATCGATCGCTTCGGCCGGGTCGAGTTCCACAAGGACTCGTTCCAGGGACCGGACGTAGAGCGGGAGGCGGACGTGGAAGTCGCGCTTGTGCACTTGGTCAAGCCTGCCGAACTCGGGCAGGATTGGATCGGGCCAATCATTAGCGCAATGGCCACTGATCGACCCGCACATCCGCCCCAGGAACTTCCGCAAGAGCTGGCTCTTCCGGCCTCCTTCGTCGAGACGCAGTGTGCAGCGTTCCGCGTGGCGGTCAAGGCGATGCACGAAGCGGTTCGAGCCGAGGCCGTGTCGTCGCGCTGTGCGTCCCGTGTCGGAGTGACGATGGCCGAGCTGAATCGGAGGGGGTCGAGCGCGCAGGCGCTGGAGCAGGTGGGAGACCAGATGCGCAAGGAAATCGAGCGAAGGTACTTGGATCTGAAGGACCGGGCCTGGGCTTCCATCTTGAGATCGACGAACACAATGGAGACCCTATCTGCGAAGGTTCGGCGGCAAGCGGAGGCGCAGTTCCAGGAGATCTCGAAGCTGGAGTTCACCGAGCAAAACGTCTATTCGCTGCTCCTTGGCCTGGTCGAAAGCCGCCCGGAAATGCAGGTGGAGATGGCCTGCGAAGTGTTCGACAAGGTCACGCGCTATGCGAGCGACAACTGCGTGTTCTATCGTGGCTGGAAGTCCAACGACAGGCATCGAACATGCGGCAAGCGGGTCAAGATGACTCGCTTCGTCATTCCGGGGAACAAGGTCCATTTCGGCAGGCGACTGGATTGGGACGCCGAGCGGGAACTTGCTGACTTCGACAAGGTCTTCGCGATGCTTGATGGTGTTCCTTTGGAGGAGGTTGACATCAGCCTCGTACAACTGTTCCGCAACTCCGGAGCCGAGTTGTTGAGTGGCCAACGCCTGTCATCGTCTTACTTCGATGTGCGGTGGTATGGCGGCGTGGGCACCATCCACTTCTTCCCGCGCCGAAAGGACCTGATCGATCGACTGAATCGACTTGTCGGAAAGCACCGTCAGTGGCTGCCACCGAACGTCGATGACGTGCATCCAGCGTTCTGGACGCAGTTCGAGAAAGCTGAGAAGTTCGACGCCGAGGTTCGCAAGCAGGTTGAAGCAAGCTTTCAGCAGCTTCGTCGGGAAAAGAGCCGCTACGTGTCGAGCTGGGACCATCCTCTGACGAAGATCGGATCCGGTGATTTGGAACGCAACCGCGAGGGCGCGGCGGCACTGAGCGACGCGATCGATGCGGTGCTGGAACGACACGGCCTCCTGGCCGCGCTGCCTAGCAGCGACTGCTCGCAGCCGCTTCTGTTGGCAGCCTGACCGACAACCCGCAAATCAAAAGGCCAAGCGTCCCTCGTGGACCTTGGCCTTTCTCTTTTGGTCGGGCACCGCGGCAGGGTTAGGAGGCAGCGCTGACCGTTAGAAACCGGACAGGGGACATGCGCGAAAGTCAAATTTAGCGCGAAAGTCAAATTTAATGCGTATTGAGGTTCGTGCATGAAAGAAGGAAAGGCCCTGGTCCGGTGGACGCAGGGCCTTGGTGGGTATCGGATCGTTGGTGTCGACGGTCGCGGCGGTCAGGACTTGTAGTAGCCGGTCGGAGCGCTGCAGTTCCCGGAGATCCCCCGGAGGGAAGGCAGACGCTTTCGGAGGTAGCGACCCACAAAGGAGTGGATCTCGCAGCGGTACATTCGGAATGTCGTAGTGACCCGGTACGAGTTGCCCACGCGCTCGATTCGCACGCGTTTGGATGCGGCAGCGGTCAAGTCGATGTCGCTGTCGATGGTGATGTCGCAGAGATGGCGGCGCATGATCAATCAAGGCTCACGCTGGGCTGAGCGGGATCGGCCGTGCGTGGAGCACGAATGCAAAACTGTGCGAAGCCGTGCTTTCGAAGGTTGCGCTGAGCTGCCCGGTCGATCGCGTAGGCCAGGTTGGTAACGGTGCAACTCATCGTCAGCGAGAGCCTGCCCCGCCGACCACACAAAGTGAGTTCTCGCCCCTGTGAGTCGATATCGACCACATGGACGCCAGTGGTGCGTTTGAAGTCGTTGAACATCACGGTTCCGACCTCCATCCCGGCGAATGCCTTGAGCCTTCGCGCGTTTTCATACTCCATGGCCAGATCGCGTTGAGCGCGGATGTATTTCCTTGCGTAGTAGCAGTCCATGCCAACGTGACCGCCCTCCACGTGCCTTGCGCCCGAAAGGGACTGTTCCTCCGTTACTCCGAGACGCTCTGACACGGCTTTCAGCACCTCAGAGCTGTAATAGCACCCCGCATCGAGCGCGGCTTGCACGGCTGCGATCACGATCTTCTGGCGATTGGTAGGTTGGAAGCTCTCGGCTTCGCAGCCCGCCCAGTCAGAGTAGACATTGGGCGGAAGTTCGTAGCTCACAGGCATTGGGTTCTCCTTCAAGTGAATCCGCCCCGGGAATCAGGGCAGTCGATTTGCGAAGGGAACATCCGTTGCGCGAAGAAGAAGGCCCCCAGTCGACAGAGTCGAAAGGGGGCCTCGTTGGGGGGGGGCGAACTGCGCCGGCTACCAAGCCAAGGCCGCCGCGGCGTAGTCCACCTTGGGAGGCGGCGTCTTCGCCGGCTCAGCGGAAGTTGGTCCGCTGTCGGCTTCATCCGCGGAGTTCTCCTCGGCTGGCTTCGCGAAGCCGTTGCGGTAGAGCCTACGGTGATCAAGCATCTGGTCAACCACAGACTTCACCAAGACCGCATGGGCGTTCGTGATTGGGCCCGTGAGGGGCAGCAGGGCCAAAGTGCTGGCCAGGACCTCGGCGACTTCCTCGATTCGCGGATCCAGAAACGCCATCGAGGCAGCCTTCTTGGCAAGTCTCGCGAGGACCTCGCGGACACCCTGCGTGTACTTCTCACCACTGTTCTTGTCCAGCGATGAGTCTCGCAACGCCAGTGCGAACTCGCGCATCGTTTGGCCAGCCAGGCCACTGAGATCAGCCTCAAGACACCCCGTGTCGTCAACGTTCTTCGCGTCGATGCGGAACGAGGTGTAGATAAAGCGAGTCGCCTCGCGAACCTCGTCCGCGCTGGGGGCGAGCTTCCGGATGGCCTCCGATTCGCTGGGGTTGTCCGATGCCCACAGATTGACAGCGCTTCCGATGGATGCGGCCAAGTCCTCAGCAAGGGTTGACCAGCCAGCGGCGATCTTCGCCAGGTCGTCGAGCAGGTCCTGTGTCTGGCCGCGGGGCACTGCCCAGGCATTCAGCGTCTCGACCTTCGTGCCGTAGTTTCGGCAGATGCGATTGGCCTCCTGCTTCTTGGCGTTCAAGGGCCTGAGCAGCTTCGGGTCGAAGCATGCCTGAAGGACCTTTTCGATCCGGCTGCCCTTGACCTCGCCCTCCCCGGTATCTCGGATCGGGGTCACGATCCGGGTCTGAAAGACGACGAGGTTGACCTCGTCCAGGACGCGTGCGATCGCCGGCGCCGCACTCTTGCGGCGAGTAGTTCTTCGTGACATGGGAACCTCCAAAGTTGTGAGACAGGTCAGAGTTGGCACTTCGGCCGTTGCGGGTTGCGACGGAGCATCCATTGCGGCATCGGTAAGGAGGGAGGACGGAACAATCCAGTCGAGTCCTGGCCGTGGTGCAGGAGCGAAACGCGAGGCACTACACCGAGGCGTTCGCGGCAAAGAGAAGAATGCCCCGGTCGGATAGACGCGGGGCATTGCGGGGAGGGGATCGTTTGGGATCCCGCGAACCTAGGGGTCCTACACCAACAGGGCCTTCAACAGTTGCTCGCCCTTTCGCAGCCTTTGTTGTCGGGCGCGAAGTGCGTCGAAGGTCTCTTCGACGAGATGGGCGGGGTAGCGCTTGGCAAGAATTGCTTGCTTCGCGAGCTGGTCTGGCAGGCCGCAGATCTGCTCCGGGAATGTGTACGAAGCTGGATCCTGGCAAACGGCCGGCTTCGTCGCACCGAGTACGGACTCGACAAGTACGCCACCGCCGTGCAGGTACGCTCTTGCCGCCCCTTCGGCCACTGTGGGTGACTTGCCCCAGGCGAACAGGGTGATTCGGTTCGCGAAGCCTGTTCCACCCATGACGTAGACCTCGCCCCTCAAGGAGAGTGTCACGACGTGGATTGACCCGGCATCGCGGACGGACGGTGTTGGGTTGCTTTGATCCGACTGAGCCACCTGCAGGGGAGCAGGGTACGGTTGCTGTGGTGCCATGAATGCCTCCAAGGGTTATCGGCCATCCGGGATGGATAGCAGTCGCTTTGCGCGCTGGGCATCCGTTGCACAGTGACGCAGCCCTGTCACAGGCTAAACACCTTCAGAAAGCAGAAAGCCGCGTGTTGCCACGCGGCTTTCGCCCTCATTCAGCAGTTGCCGTCGCGAACTCCAGAGGGGGAGGCAAACCGGCGGATCGCGCTTCCGCACCGAGGGACCTTGGAGGAGGGCACAGGGATAGCTCTAAGGTTAGTTTGCGATCGGCCTGGTGTCAACAGGCATGCAATGGCGGCTTCAATTCTCAGGAACGATCGTTGCGCGATAGATTGCCAGCTTCGCCCAGGGCAAAATCATTGACGATCCCATTAAACGACATCACAATGATTGCCAGAGGTTCGGAATGATGTCGGTCTGCCATCAGGTTGGTCTGCAGCTACTGCTGCTGCTTCTCAGCATCTGCCACTTGTGCGTGATGCTGTCGTGCAGCTCGTGTGGTGCCGCGGCTCACGTGAGGCTTGACTCGACCAAGTGCCACACGATCCATCGGCCGGAGGCGGGCCTCGGCCAATCGGGATGAGGTTCTCTTGAAGAAGTCTGGTCGCACCTTGGCCTTCGTGATCGCCCTGGCGCTCATTGCGCAAAGAGGCTGGGCCGCACGCGATGAGCTGCTGGCGATCACCGGCTGCTCGCGATCCGCGCTCTTTCGCCTGCTTCAGTTTGGTCGGGATGAGCTTGGCGTGCAGATCACCTACCAGCGAGGCAAGGGCTACACCGTAGCGGACTGGGGTGTCGTTGATGCTGCCGCTGTGGTCCGCCTTCACAAGTCGAAACTGAAGCCATGGCTGACAGCCAACGGTGGAGTGGTTCGCGCAGACCAGAACGGCATCACGACGAAGAAGGAAACCGGCAATGGGCGATCGATCGTTGATTGAGTGGACCGACGCGACTTGGAATCCAGTGACGGGCTGCACCAAGGTCTCCAAGGGCTGCAAGCATTGCTACGCAGAGCGGCTGTGGAATCGGCTGAGCACGAATCCTTCTGCAAAGAGCTACTTCGGGCGTGACTTCACCGATGTGTCTTGCCACGCCGAACGGCTTGATCAGCCGATGCGATGGAGCCGCCCACGCAAGGTGTTCGTGAACTCGATGTCCGACCTGTTCCATCCCGATGTGCCGATGGAGTTCATCGAACAGGTGTTCATCTCAATGGCTCGCTGCCCACAGCACACCTTCCAGTTGCTCACAAAGCGACCGGAACGCATGCTTGAGTACATGGACCGAGTAGCGCGGTCAGGACACCTCGGCTTGGGAAAGCGAGGTTGGCCATGGGGAGAGACAGCGTGGCCACTGCCAAACGTCTGGATGGGCGCAAGCGCTGAAGATCAAACCAGCTTTGACGAGCGATGGGCGGTCTTGAAGCTTGTCCCTGCGGCTGTGAGATGGGTGAGCCTTGAACCGCTGCTCGGCGCCATCAACCTTCCACAGAGCGTCGCCGGCGGAAGCCAGTTGCAATGGGTTGTTGTCGGCGGTGAGTCTGGTCCGAAGGCCAGACAGATGGATCCCATGTGGGCACGCGCGCTCAGAGACCAATGCCAGGCCTTTGGCATCGACTTCTTCTTCAAGCAGTGGGGGGCGAAGCGCGCCAAGGACGAATCAGCCGACATCGACGACGGCGGACTATCCGATCGTGGCCAACGGGTCGCCGGCAGGCTCCTCGATGGCCGAACGTGGAACGCGATGCCAAGACCAGAGCACAGGCCTTGTGACGCACATCTGCAGGAGGTGTCGTGAACCCGCAAGCCCCTGAGTGCAGCGGCCTCCTCACGTCCGAACCGGATGGGTCGCGGGCACAGCTACTCGACGATGTGCGCTTCGCACTGTCGATTGCCCTGGTGACATCGAGCCTGCTAGGAGCGACTGCGTTACTGGGCTACATGACGTGGGACCTGAGCTGGCCATCCCAACGGACACCATCGGTCGTGAAGGCCATGCAGCCCGGTTCGTTCCTTGAGTACGTCGCTGCAGGTTGCAGCACTCTGACCTTCATCGCTGGCTGCGCATTGGTTGGGCTCGCCGCCTTCGCTCTCGCCTTTGTTGTGCATGCTGCCGCGAAGGTGCTGCGGACCAGGCTCCAGCTCGCCAGAATCCCCCTGTGGTGCCGCACGGTTGGACTCGCGGGCCTGGCTGGATGTGGTGGAGGCGACCCGCTTGCCGGGGGCTCAATTGCCCGATACGACTACCCTTCGATCGTGGACTCAGCGTTCGGGTCGGGGGGCTATTTGGTCTACTCGACAGGCCTTGATGAACGGGTCTATCTTGGATCGTTCACGGCCACTGACTGGATGATCGATCGACGTGGACGCATCGTGGTCATCGGCTCTCGAATGACTTCCGATCGACAGGCATGGCTGTTCAGAGCGCTGCCCGATGGGCGACCGGATCCGGCATGTGGCATGGCTGGCTGGCTCGCGTTTTCCACTGGAGGACCCGCCTCACCACAGCGCGTCAAAGAGCTGCCTGACGGTCGCTACGTGGTCGCCGGGAATCTTGGGGTGGCGAGCGTCTGGGCCATCACCGAAGACTGCAGGATTGACACGAAGTTCGGCGCCTCCGGCAAGGCGGTAATGCCAGCTCAGTCCCCGATCGAAATCCAAGGGGGTGCCTTGACCCTGGAGGTCGACAGCCTGGGTCGAATCGTCGCATTGGCATCGGCCACGCTGAGTGGCCGATTGCATGCCGCGCGGTGGCTTGCAGACGGTACACCCGACCGATCGTTTGGACCACACTCGGCTGGCTATGTGTCTGTAGCGGTGCCTGACGGGGCGCCTTTGGTGCCGGGAGCGCTGGCTATCCGCCCGGACAACCGAGTGCTCGTCGCGGTGACCATGGCCTACAACACACAGACAGGATATTGGCCCGGCTTCGTGCAATTGGCTGCCGATGGCATGTTGGATCCGTCCTTTGGTGACGGGGGGGTCGTGGCGGTAAAGCCAGTCCCGAACTACTACGCCAGCCCGAAGGACCTGGTGCTCCTGGAGGATGGTTCCGCCATTCAAGCGGGCTCGACGCAGCCGGGCGTGCTTGTCGGATCGATTCTCTCCACGGATGCCTATTGGTTGAAGGTGACCCCAAACGGTAAGCCAGCCACAGGGTTCGGGTCTTCTGGCAATGGGATGGTGACCTGGACTGCCGGACCAACTGGGCGAAGTGCGTCGAGCAACTACGTCACCCGCCTGCTGAGCGTTGGAGCAAAAGGGCAGTTGATGTCCTGTATGAACTGGCTCAACAACACCAAGCAGGGCAACCAGGTCGAATCCGCATACCCGCAGGCAATCGTGCAGTTGCGATCATCATTATCGGGCGAGCTGCTTGGCAACGGTGCATCAAGTTCCGGGCAAGTGTCTGGGCCCACTGGCCAAGCGGCGCTCGACCTGGTTGGCACAGGGTGGCTGCCACGGTCAACTGACCAGAATCTCTCCGCTGGATGCCTCGGTCTGGCCACATCTCCTGGCGGTGGCACTCTGGCTTTGCTCGACTACGGCCCGGCAGAGCGAGCCGTCGGTGAGGCATTCGCGATCGCAAGGATCCGATGACACAGCAGGATCAAAGTGCTCTTCACTGGCCTCATTCGATCGATTCCGGCTGGCCGTGCTGTTGATGGCGACCAGAGCTTGCCTTCGGCGCCACCACGACAAGCGCGCAGGGCACGGGTGCTCGACTCAAAGACAGTCGCTATCGCTGCCTGCCAGACCTCGTCGTGCAAGGACGACGTTCGTACCTACGGGCAGCGCTATGACGCCGTTCGACCCATCACGATGCCGCCGTCATTCTTCCCCGCAGCAACCGTGCTGTGCTCGCGGTGCGGCGGTTATTCGAATGGCCGGCAATGGAAGCACGTGTGCTCCTCTTGCAACGCGACGGTGAAGGCCGGCGATCTGCAAGGTCTGCCTGTTCCTACCAGGTGCGCCCGCTGCGATGCAGCCGTCGTCGCTGCCGAACGCAAGCATGGCGCCGTGTGTCCGAGGTGTCGGGCGGTGAAGAGTTACTGCTGCTGTACTCAGGAGGACGTGTAATGAACAACGGAAGGCTGCACAACATGGCGTCGCTCGCGCGATGGATTCGAACGATCGGCGACCGGGTGCCAATGTTGGTCGTCATGCTGGCTTTCCTCGTCGCTCATCTGGCGAGTGAAGGTCAGCTTCATGGCCTCTGGCTGGAAGCGGCTGTGATCGGCGTCGTGGCACTCGCGGCGACGGTCCCTCTGTCCTTCGTATGGATGCACCTACCTGGCGAGACCTTCATCGAGCGGCGAGCGCGGGAGGGGCGCGCACAGAGAGAGCGTCTAGCCTGCTACGCCAACTCGGCCGAGGAGGACCACCGTGAAAGTCATTGATCTGTTCGCGGGAGCTGGTGGATTCTCCGAAGGGGCGCGCATGGCTGGCGCTCAAGTGGTGTGGGCTGCGAACCACTGGCCACTCGCCGTTCGGTATCACAAGCTCAACCATCCTGAAACAGTGCACGTCTGCCAGGATCTGCACCAAGCCGACTGGTCACTGGTTCCCCAGCACGATGTAGTGCTCGCATCTCCCGCCTGCCAGGGCCATTCCCGCGCCAGAGGCCGTGAGCGACCGCACCACGATGCTCAGCGAAGCACAGCATGGGCGGTCGTGAGTTGTCTCGAACACCACAGGTCGAGCGTCTGTGTCGTGGAGAACGTGCCAGACTTCAAGAACTGGGCCCTCTATCCCAGTTGGCAGGACGCAGTCGGTCGGCTGGGATACGCGGTGGCGCCGCACATCGTCGATGCTGCAGATCACGGCGTGCCACAGCATCGAGTGCGCCTATTCCTCGTTTTGACTCGGTCGAAGCGACCGCTCCGACTGGCGCTGCCCAATCGTCCGCACAAGCCAGTCTCGGAGATCATCGAATGGGACCGCCACAAGTGGACGCCGATTTTCTCCGATAGGCGTAGTCCTAAGACGATCGCCAGGGTTCGAGCGGGCCGCAGCCGCTATGGCGATCGATTCGTGATGCCCTACTACTCCTCTGGGTCCGGCCTGACGGGACGCTCCGTCGACCGTCCCATCGGCACCATTTCCACTGTCGATCGATGGGCCATCGTCCGTGGAGATGCGATGCGCATGTTTCAGGTCGGGGAGGTGCGCTCAGCCATGGGATTCCCGGCCAGCTACAGGCTTCCCGAAACGAAACGCGATGCCGTTCACCTGCTGGGCAACGCCGTCGCTCCACTGGTGTCGTCTGACATCGTCGAGGCCATCAGGAGGGCAGCATGATTGAGCACGTGATGTTCGTCTCGCGCACGCAGTTCGAACGGCTGGTTGGGGATCCAACGCTGGCAGTGATCTCCGTTACGGATCCGGGGCAACCCGATGTTGTTGCCCCTCCAGGCTTCCTGGTCTCATTCCCAGTGAAGTTCACCGACACGCTTAGACCAAGCGACGCTGAAGTCATCGTCGGCTTCATCCGCATGATTCACCGATGTCCACAGTTCGCCGGATTGCTTGTGCAAAGCCCCCAGGGCCAAGGTCGGGCTGCAGCATTGGCCCTTTTCGCTTCGTTGCTGTGCGACGCAGCCATACAAGGCGAGAAGCCCACTTGGTTGGCTGCACCCAGTGTCCTTGAGCAACTGTGTTGTGCCGCTGGGCTTCCTGTCCCGCGCTTGCCAAGCAACCCAGTTCGAGGGACGCCTGCCGTGGGCCGTGGTTCGAAGGCTTCTGTGCACTGTCTGCCGGAACCTTGTGCCATAGGCCTCAACGGCTCAGGGGCCCGGACCTCCGCCGTTTCGGTGTGACGACGATGTGCACCGCGGCTTGGATCAAGCGTGTCGGGTCGAGCGACCTGGCGTTCGCAGGCACCCGAGGTGACCTACGTCGAACCTTGGGCATTGAGCCGGTGTACGCCGACGATTCCAGCTTGCCCGGCTCCGATCGGGACTGCCTATGTGGTTGCGACATGCATAGCACAGCCAAGCTTGCCGGTGCCACGTTGGGTTGGGACGAAATGGGCAACTTCGAGCTAACCCTTGGCGGCTGCGTCGCACACACGCCAGGCCTGTCCATTGAGCGGGAAGGAGCAACGCAAGGATGGTCAGCGATCGATGGAGCGTCCAAGAGATGATCACGATGCTCATTCGGCATGGATTGGCTCACTTGATGGCAAGCCGAGCGCGCGAGCGCGTCCCCCCACACGCGACAGCGTGTCCCATTGCCGCGTCAGCGGCTCACCAGGTGGCCCCGCCACCTCACCCGCTGCGCAAGCAGCTCCACCGGCGCGTCAGCGCCTCAACCGCGCCCGACGAAGGAGGGCGCTGGTTCTGGAGATCCGTTCTTGACGAACGATGCAGAGGTCGTTGATGCACTACCCTCCCACCGCCCCCTTCCACCACCGTCTCCGGCCGGCCGTACTCCAGGCGCTGTGCGCGCATGGACCGGTGGTGGGAATCAAACGCCTGGCGCTCCACGCCGAATCCGTACAAGGCAGCGCTACCGGTTCCTCGGGGCTGCCTGACACGATCCTGGCGGACTACCTTCGCGCCACACACGAGTTGATTCAATGCGGTGCTGTTGCCGCGACACGCTGCGGAGAGAGCCTTGTTCTCGCCCTCGCGGCCTCGTCGCCGCCTCCCGCCCGCACTCACGTCGATCGCCGCCGACTTCCGCGCAAACCACTCCCACCAGCCTCCCGCGCCGTAGTTGGCGTTGCCGGCGTCGCCGGGATCGTCGCCGGTTGCGGCCTCATGCAACCCTCGGAGTCCTCCTCGCAGTCGCTCAGGCAGGAGCCCCTCAGAATCGCCGCCGTTGCGCAGATCCGCATGGCGCCTTCTGCCCCGCCTGCCTGGACCTACTGTTCCGATGCATGTCCCGCGCCGACCCCGAAGTCCCCTCCGGCCCCGGCCGCCAGACCGATCGCGGTAGCGGCGCCCGCACCTCCCGCCACCGACAGCGCCCCGCCTCCGCTCAGACTATCGGCCGACATCCTGTTTCCTTTCGCAAGCGCCACTCTGACGCCCACCGGATCCGACGCGCTGCGCGCGCTGGCCACCGGCATCAGATCTGGAACAGGCGTTGCGATCAAGGTCACCGGCTATACCGATCGCCTCGGCTCCACCGCGTACAACCTGCAGCTATCCGTCCGGCGAGCGGCGGCTGTCAAGGATCACCTAGTCAAGGCGCTCCCATCTGCAGAAGTTTCGTCCGTCGGTCTCGGCAAGGTCAACCCGATCAGCCCATCGGAGTGCTCGACCATTCGTCAGCAGTCCGCTCTCATCACTTGCCTGCAGCCTGATCGTCGGGTCGAAATTGCCGTCACACAAACCGCTGGCGGCAACCGCCCTGCCTCCTCCAAGGAGCAACGATGACAGCACGTCTGACCGACGGTGCGGCCGGCGAACCGCCTCGGCCGCTGTCTGCGTCTAAACGAAAGGAGAGTGTGATGACCACACAACGCGAGCACCTGAATGCCTACACGACCGCGGTGCGTGACCTTGAGTTGACGGACACCGCCATTGAGATTTTGGAGCGAGTCACGGGCGTGGCTTCGCAGCGGTGCATCAAGGCCCTGAAGGCAGAGCAGCAACGACACCTGAAGCGACTCGATGTAGCGGCAGCCAAGCTCGGCGCACCGTACCCAGGCAAGTGACGCCTCACGCACCGGCGCTCCCGAAGCCACGAAAACCATGCAAGTGCTACCGATTGAAGAACGCCAAGAAGGTGCTGAAGCTTGGCGACCAGGGGAGCCGCCGCAATCAGGCGGCTCGAAGGTGGGGAGGGGCGACCGCCGCTCCTGGGCGAAAGCACGATGGCAAGAAAACTGACGCCTGCCGCACTACGAGCGCGGGCCAACGCCTACGAAGAGGCGGCCGAACACCTAGAGCTAGCGTGGACAGACGATCCAAGCGAGCGCGAAGAAGGCGACCGGCTGTCGAGAACTTTTCATGCCGAGTGCGCTCGCCTGCGCGCGATTGCCTGCGCACGCGAAATTGGCGGCCCACGCTTAGCGCCACTCGGCGCGGCCGGTGAGCCATGACGCTCAACGTCCTGGCTGGTCTTCATGAAGCCAAAGCGAAAGGAAAGACGATGCAACCTCAGATTTGCGCGCCAGTCATGGAAGTGGCCGCGGCGTGCCGAGAGTACGTAGCCGCCTTTGAAGCCGCGCAAGGGCCGTTAGCGGCCGGGATGCTCGACCGCTGTTTGGGCGCCGAGCGACGACTCATCGAGGTGGTGACGCGGAAGCCGCCTCAGACTGCGAGGACGCTGGACGAGGCCGACTTGTCGCGCCTGTGAAGCTGAAGACACCATGCGCCTATTCATTGCCGAAAAGCCATCTGTTGGAATGGACATCGCTCGTGCCCTGGGCGGCGAAATTGCGCGGGGGGATGGCTTCGTGAAGGTTGCCGATGATGTCGTGACATGGTGCATTGGGCACCTTCTGGGCCAAGCGAAGCCAGAGGCATACGGATCACAGTATGTCCGCTGGGACCCAGATCAACTGCCCATCGTTCCAGCCGAGTGGCAGATGGAACCGAATCCGAAGACTCACAACCAGTTGAAGGTCGTACAAAAGCTAGTTGCCAAAGCGGACCTGGTTGTGAACTGCGGAGACTCCGCACGAGAAGGACAGCTCATCGTTGACGAGATCCTGTCGTTCTGCCACTACCGCGGCCCAGCAAAGCGTCTTTGGCTGCAAGAGATGAACCTGCCAGCGATACGGAAGGGCCTCGCGAACATGCGCGACAACCGCGACTATGGCAATCTGTTCGCATGTGCCTTGGCCAGGGCCCGCGCCGACTGGATCATGGGGATGAACCTCACCAGAGCTTACACGGCGGCCTGGCAATCGAAGGGCAACAATGGAACGCTGCACATAGGCCGGGTACAGACTCCCACGCTGTGCATGATTGTTGCCCGTGACCTTGAAATCGAGCACTTCCAGCCGACGAACTTCTTCGTGCTCCGCGTCGAGGTCACCCACCACAACGGTACCTTCACGGCAACTTGGCTAGCGCCAAAGGAGGCGCCCTTCTTGGATAGTGCTGGCCGAGTCGTCGACCGCAAAGCCCTCGACGAGGTTGCGCAGCGCGTCACAAGGCAGACCGCGCGAATTGCCGCCTACGACACAAAGCCTGCCTCAACCTCCCCGCCGCTACCGTTCTCCCTGGGTGAACTGCAGAAGACTTGCAACAAGCTTCTTGGACTCTCGCCCTCGGAGACGCTAGCCATCGCGCAGTCGCTCTACGAAAGGCACAAGCTGACGACATATCCCCGCACGGACTACGCGCACCTTCCGGAGGATGAGCACAAGCTGGCGCCGAGCATCATCGTGGCCGCCCAATGCAACTTCGGAGACACATGGCCATTCCCAGGGACACCAGATTTCACGCTCAAGAGCCCCGCCTGGGATTCGTCCAAGATCGGCGACCACCATGGAATTCGCCCGACCACCGTGAGCGGCTACGACCTAGGGCAGCTATCTCCATCTGAGCTGGCCATCTACCGGCTCATCGTTCGCAACTTCTTGGCTCAGTTCTACCCGAGGTATCGCTACACCGCCACAACGGTTCAAGTCGCCTGCGATGCCGACATGTTCAGAGCTGCCGGGACTGTCGAATCCGACCCCGGTTGGAAGGTTCTGTTCCGGAACGAGTCCGAGACGGCTGATGCTCCCCAAGACGAGCAGCAAGTGCTTCCCCCCATGGCACAGGGAGACACTTGCGCAATCAGCGGTGCCGACGTGGCGGCGCGCAGGACCAGCGCCCCACCTCGGTTCGATGGCGCTTCCATCATCGATGCGATGGAGAAGGCGCATCTATTCGTGACCGACGCACGCGTGAAGGCGCGTCTAAAGGAAACGGGCATCGGAACTCCCGCGACTCGCGCAGCCACAGTCGACAACCTCATTGCGAGGGACTACATCAATGTCGCGAAGGAGGGGCGTCGGAAGGTCTACATCGCGACAGCCCGCGGACGACTTCTGTACCACGCCGTCCCCGAGCAACTTAGACGGCCCGACCTCACTGCGTACTTCGAAGAACTGCTCGGCTCCATTGAACGCGGCGAGCTCGACCTTTCGTCCTTCATGGACCAGCAGGTGCGGTACGTAACCAAGCTGATTGATGACGTAAAGAGCGGGGCGGTCGCCGCGGGAATGCCGCGGCTCGAGGACTGTGAGCCCATCGCCCGCCCTACTCGTGGCGCTCGCGAACCAGCCTCCACTACCCGGCGCTCACCCCGCAGGCAACTCCCCCCGCAGCATGATCACGACGCACCCACCTGCCCGGCATGCTCGGCGCCGATGCGAGTCCGCACCGGAACTAATGGCCCATTCTTGGGCTGCAGTCGGTACCCGAGCTGCAAGCACACAGAGCGGGTGCGCGCCGGCTCCGAAGCAGCGTAGGTCATTCCCAATCAGCGCCGGCGACGCCATAAAGATCGCCAGGCTCGCTAGCCTGCGTCCGTAGCAATCCTTCGACCAGCTCGACCGACTCCAAGCCGCATAGGCCGGCGTCAGCCGCGCGCCGGCGCCGCAAGCTGAGCCCTTGCCGAACGTCCGGCCTTGCACGCTTTCACACACCGTCGAACCGTGGGCTCCAGCACCGCCATGGCTTGTACCTTCCTCGGCATGTTGCCCTCCTTCCGTCCATTCGGCTCGTCCAGGCCTCGCACGTCGGTCAGGACCATGCAGAGCCGCAGCGGGGTGTCAAGAACTTCAGGCGATCCGGGCGAAGCGGCGGGACGCATAGCAACTCCAAGCGAAAGCGGTAGTGGTCGACGCGTCATTTCACCCCCCCACCACCGCCACGGCTACGGTCAACTCTGACCCTTGACGCCACGATATCTTGCGTGCTAATAATGCCCGCTTGCCTACGGCGCCCTTTCCCAAATGACCGCCGAAGTGACCATCGAATCCCGCCCACTCCGCCCTCGACCACCCGTGGCCGAGGTAAGTTCGTGGCCACTGGTTCGCGTCACAGTCGCTCAACTTTCCAACCTACGCCTGGCTTGCGTTCGCACAACTCGGGCCAAAGGCCGTGGCTCCCCTCGATCCAAGGGGGCGATGCTTTGTGCTGCGACGATTGACAATCATCGCCTCGGGGTAGCCTTCGGCTGGGCCCAGGTCCAGCCAGGCGTCTTTGCGATCGACAACCCGTTCACCATCACGTCCAACGCCTTGATTCTCGATCCCAACGGTGCCGTCTTGCCCCCCTCCCACCAAGTCGCCGAGCTGATGAGGTTGTTGGTCGATGCGCCGTGGTACGCCGAACTTCTCCAAGCTCACTCGTCGTCGCCATCAAGTTTCCACTGATCATGTGCGCGCACCCGAGCACTCCCTATACGAACTACCACAGGCTGCCGCAAGCGGCAGAGAAGATCCTGCACGCCCCGTCCGTCCAGGCCTTGTCTGAC